>Ga0315277_10012358_pt1 | contig 10713 bp, 15 predicted proteins | sample YL17G05_15_MG_FD_203695 | JGI IMG/M metagenome (GOLD analysis project Ga0315277, IMG submission 203695) | Sediment microbial communities from Yellowstone Lake, YNP, Wyoming, USA - YL17G05_15 | ecosystem: Environmental > Aquatic > Freshwater > Lake > Sediment | place: USA: Wyoming | collected... | reverse complement strand
CATCTTCGGTGATTGATTCATAATATTGTAACTTTGCAAATGTCTTGGCATTCGAAGTTGATCGTTATTGAAAGACATTTTTACTTTCGCAATGTAGCTATTCTATTATTATTTTAGCATATATTCACTTATATTATATTATCACTTTTATTATTTACTTTATCATGTATAAAATTCCTTTAATACATTCGATGATTGATTAGAATTATTTTATGATATCGAGGAAAGCCACTGCGCCAGCTATATCTTCCACAATTGCCACTTGCCCGTGCCAGTTTTCCATGAATTCTCGCTCTGCCAGGGTGAGCCGTTTCCCGCGCCCCTCCAGGTTCTTTACCTCCAGCAAGAGATTAATACCGCGCCAACCGACAAATAAATCAGGCACACCGCCTCCAACCCCGGAAAGGATCGTGACTGTCGCTCCGGTCTGCCGTAAGGCTGTAACTATTTCAATCTGATTAGAATCGTGCCTATATCTTGCCATAATCGCGCATGCTAATATTCAGCGACTGAATTTAGAATTGAGGCACAAAATCAGCCGCTATTATCCCTTATATATATTATTTTTTACGCAACGATTTCAAGAATTCAGCTGCCATGCACATATAAACATCAACGGTCGCGGCTGGGAATTTACAATTTGTTTCCACCCATTCGGCCCATTTATCAGGTCCTACAATATCCCGCGCCTCTAATAACAAACCACCTGCCCGGTTTGCATGCATTTGATTTTCACGGCCCGCCTCGAGGTGTGCAGTATGTTCAAAGTGTATATTTTCTGCCAGAATATCTAGACAATTTATTGCCATTATTTCACCTTATACTTTCCCCACCTTCGGGGAGGTTGCCCGATTGCAACCTCCCCATACGGTGAGGCAGATTGTGAGTAGGAGTTCTCACATTATCCGGATAATGGCTATTTACTCGCAGCTAATCCAGCCACTAAACCGCGCTCTAAACGCTCTAAAAACTCGATTTCGTCCACCAACGCGCCGGGATCGCCGCCGTTATACACATCGCGTCCCAAGTTATCACGCCGGGTTTGCAAGGTTTCACGCGCCCGCAATAGGTCCGTTTCAAGTTCAAGGCACCGTTTATCTTTGGCAACTTGGGCTTTCACTAACTCGGGGGGCCGCTTGGGTGCTTTTTCAATATTGATTTTTAGCTCGATTTCGTCAAGCGCCCCTTGCAGCTCGTCGCGCTTTTCTTTCAGCCGGCTTAAGTCCCCTTGCAGGTTCTCAAATTTAGTGGATGAATAAGACGGATCATTCCGGTGGGTCGTCGCTAAAATACCCAACTCCTGGCCCTTATCGGTTAGATCCGATTGCACCTGGCTAAGATCCTTGACCAATGCCAGGCGTTTTTTATTCAACTTATCTAATTCGCTCATGTTCTCACCTCTTATTTTTTCTTAGTTATCCTGATATTACAATTACAGATTACGCACTAACCATGTCCGAGCTCCAATGAATCAATGGAAACTCGAACCAACAGGCAATTGTCGCATCTGTGTTGCAGAATACCGATACATTATTAACGCCTGGCAATAACTTGAATGCTGATAAATCGGAGCTGCGTAATATCGCTCTCCATACGTCACCCAAAAAATCAGACTTGATCGATCGATTGCCAGGTGTCAGGTCGATGGTCAAGGTCTCGTTATCCAATAACGAATAATTGCACCAAAGCGTATCTCCCGTAGTTTCATTTTTAATCCATTCCAGTGTTGCAAATGACCCAACCGTACGCTTTATCTTGAATATTGGATAAGCGGATGCACTACCGGAATTAGTAGTGGCATTTAATACAGATGTATAGGCTATACCGGCGGTATCGTAACCAAGGTATAAATCATTATTGGCTGAAAATACAGTATAGACATAAGGCGCTCCTGGTAAATTTATATCTACATGCGCCCAAGTCGTGTAATTCCAAACTGCCACTTTATCCGATAGGCTGATACCACCGGCCATAGTAAAATTACCTCCAGCAATCAATAAGCCATTGCTATCAAATGCCAAAGAAGCGCATTCGTCATTTAGTCCACTCCCCAGCGGTACAAACGTTTTTCCATTCCACATGGCTATATTTGCGCAAGCCACTCCATCGGCGTGAGTAAAATCACCGGCGACAATAACATTACCGGCTTTATCAATTGCGAGAGCATATCCCGCCGGAGTACCACCGCTTAAGCCCGTCCCTAATGGGTGCCATGCCGGAACCGTATCATTTGTTCCCCATCTTGCAATATGAGCCGTACCAGCAACCCCTCCAGCCAGTGTAAACGCTCCAGTTGCAAATATATCTCCATTGGGGGCAACCGCTAGTGCAGATACCGGACCATTCATGCCTGTTCCCAAACTAGAATAACCCGCTCCATCCCACACGGTTATATAATCACCGTTCGGATCACCCTGATTTAGAAAATCGCCCCCGATATATAATTTGCCTGTAGGAGCAATCGCTAAACAATAGCATCCACCCGATAACCCCACACCTAATGCTACAAATTCTGAGGCTGAAATATCCCAATAGGCAATATGTACCGTATTAGCGATAGCTCCCGCTAAATGGAAAGCGCCTCCAAAATAAATATCACCATTTGCGGCAGTTACCAAAGTTGTAACAAAATCATTTGTCCCACTACCCGCACCGCCTGTTAATTGACTCAATGCAAGTGTATAAGGATTCCATCTCACAAGATGATTGGCGGCTGCACCGGCATCAAAAGTCCCTCCAATATAAATACAACCATCCATGCCCCTTGTAAGCGCGAATACACTACCATTGAAATCCGTGCTGATGTTAGACCAAGTACCGTTCACCTTCCGCACGATATAATCTGAATCTGGCAATCCAACAATCGTGGTCAATTCCTTGCTCTGAGTATGCACCTCATATACGAACGGGTCGTAGGCGATGAATCTTGGCGTTGGTTCATCTACTTTGCCATGTGCTAAATTAAATTCCATCCCACTATCGTAATAAGTATAGAAATCAACCGGCTTATTATTATTCGGGCTTTTATATCTGAATACGACCGGTTGTTCCGGGCTGACTAAATCCGGCTTGACCGCATTGATAAAGTCTTTTCTCGCATGTGCTACTAATGCGGGTGTATTGGCTTTTGTCGCGCTTACCAGGTCTAACACCCGCGGTTCGATCTTGTGCCCCTGATACAATGCGCCTGGCAATAGTACCATGCCCTGAACGTGGTGAGTAATGGGAGGCATACCACTGCCCACGCCATATTTCATTGTGAATTTATATTCCGTGTCCAAATCATGCTCCCCGCCCCCACTGCGTTCGAATGAGGCTCGAACAGATGCACTCGCATGAGGCGCGCCCAACCAATAATAACCATTCTTCGCAAATCCCCTTATATCACCCGTGATAGGTGTGGTGGGTGCCGTCCTTTGTTCGACCTGGACGTGACCGATATAAATAGTATCAGCCGCGTCTTTGCATATAATATGAATACCTGTACTACCTACGGAATGAGCACCAGTAACTTGTGTTCCGTAAACTTGCCAATCACCTTCAGTTGCAATTAGTGCGGGCGTATAAAAATTTACATCATTCAATGAGATTTGCGGAACATTCACCCAAGTACCACTAACGGTATTAATTCTGTAAGTCACATAATGAATTGCATTCGCCAGGGGTAATAATAAATCCAGGTGTATTCCTTCATCGACGGCATCGGTTTCGATTCTCCAAGTTGTATATCCTAAATAAGCAGATATAATCGTAGACCGCGATATCGATACGGGAGTTCCAATTGCAGCATAATTGCCCGCCCCCATAGCAATGGGATTTTTTACTTTATTAGTCCCCTCTTCGGGAATGATAATGGACCAATCGGTTGTCATATTCTCACTTTTCCTTTTTAAGTTGTGCCCGTTTCCAGTCTTCAATCTCCAGAAATTGTTTAGCGGCTTTCATCCCTGTCATGGATGCAATACTATAAACACGGTCCATAATCGAGGATGAAACGTAACCAGCCAGGGCTTTCAGTTCACGCTCTAACATTGATTCGCCGGTGTATTCGATATAATGCCGCTTTGCATAATCCACCCACACGCTTGATAGGCGATCCGCTCCCGTTTCCTGTTCTCGCGTGACCGGGTGTACTTTGCGTAAATATTTATCCCGATCCGTGAGCTTTTGACTACCCGATTTTTGTCCTGGCCCTTCAATACTGGCGGTCCCCAGCCGGAAATGTGCCGCCTCATGGCAAAGGAGCTTCAAATTGGTTTCATCATCGAAGCCCGGCCTAATATCTATGTTTGCTTGCCCGTTGATGTAATAAGCCATTCCGTCAAAATCGGCTATGATAGGTTCTCGAAAATTTATATTTACCGGGCAACCCGCCATTACACGAGCTGCTTTTAACCATAATTCATCATTCATCTTGATTGTCCTTTTGCCTAATATCGGCATTTAAGTTATAAGCCAAACTTCACCCTTCTCGATTGCCTTGAGTGAGGCCATTGCCAGAGCCACGATCACGTCAATCTTGAAAGATGTTTTTTCCTTTGCGATTCTCCAACCCCGCGAGGATTGCAATGCTATCGCGTGACTGGCACAAGTGCGCATAAAATCATCGGGATAAAGTACCAGGTTCCCGGCCTTTATCAGCTCATATAAGTTTTGCCCCATAGAGGTTAGATTGGGTACGCTTTGCGGGTATTCCGTCATGGGTAATCCATCTGACTGGAGTCGGGTAGACAAATCGTGCAATTGATACGGATCGTACAGTATCGCGTTCACGTTATATCCTTTGTACAATTCCCTGAGAAAATCACCGATGGAGTGATCAATATCCAAAGGATCCCGGGCGGTGGGTTGCCATATCCTGTGACGTGCAAGAGTAACTTTTTTCTTTTCTTGGTCATAATAAACCGCGACAACGCTTGCACTGTCATGTTTTATCGAAGCATCAACCCCCACGAATAACCGCTTTTCATATGTAGGTAATACGGGTCGATGATTCGGGTCGACACATCGATCCCACATATCCATTTCTATGAAAGCCTCTTCCCCTGTTGCCCGCTTATTCAGATGTAAGCGGTCAAATGTGCCAGATCTGAGGGTTGTCCCTTGATCTTCATAATAAACTTGCGCCTCTTCCGATGCGCCTCGAAAGCAGCGCGCTTGTGCCTCCAATCCATCCATATGGAATAACATCAATCCCTTGTTAATGAAAATAGGCCACTCATCGGATACCCGTTCACCCTGTATGCCCCGGTCCACGAGCTTGTGCCAGGTATTAGATTCACCTTCGAAGCCAGCATAACTATCACAAATCCGCAAGGTCGGCAGGCCATACAAGCGCCCTGGAGGTGGGGTTAATTCTTCATAAGCCCTCACGCCTCCCTCATATACAATGCCCCATGCTTCTGTATGCGAGGCCGTTAGATGGTTTGCGCCTGCGTTTCCAGCTGCATCAATCGCCAAAGCGGTTATGGTCGATCCGGTTGGTCGGAATGTAAGCATCTTCGCAGTAATGGACGTATTGCGCCTGAGATATTCATTGCGCCGGACCATCCCGGCTATCTCTTGAAATTGCCTGGAGGCTGATTGATCAAAATCATTCCCAATCGCAAAGTGATCACCTGGTAAAGCCAACCAGCGCCATGCCAACAGGACCGCATTAACGAACGTCTTACCAGTCTTTTTTATATTACTAACTGCTAGGGTCGTAACAACTTCCTGATAATTCCACCACGCCTCTAATACCGCTCTTTGCCAGGGCGTGAGTATTACCGGCTTACGATCAATCCCAATCCAGCCGTATTCACCCTCAGCCCATGCAACGGGTCCGGCTTCCCGCCAATGCTCTATCAGCTCATCAACTTTTTGCTTTGTCATTTTTTCGCCTTTTCCCAAACCCAAACAATACCCAGCACACATCACAGAACAACCCCCATTTGCTCTTATGGACCGCCGGGGCATGACAGATATCACAAACCTGGGGCTACTTACTCACCTTCTTTACCACGTTTGACAGCCTCCAGGACCTTAGCAGCGTCCAGGGCATTCGGATCTTCTTTCATATGCTGTAAGAGGGTGTTGATACACCTTTGAGCGCTGTTCTGAAACGCGGGTAATTGCTTCAATATTGGAATATCCACGAGCGCTTTTCCACTATCCTTTTGAGTGACAACATAACTCTCTAGAATCTCACACATCAATACAGCCTGTACGCATCGCTCTTGCAGCATCCCCAACACGCCCGGCTTTGTCTGGACAAGCTCGGATAATTCGGCAAATCTTCCCCGCCCTGTCACATCCAGGGCTTGTTCACCATGATCACGAAAGCTATAAACGCCATGTGTGACTGAATTTTTATTACCCTCTGGAGCACCGCCTTTATCCTTTTCTGTCAATTTTTACCTCACAAGATGTTTATGATATGTTTCGTTAACGGTCTCTAATTCATTCCGCATGCCCATTGAGATCCGAATGGTTGATTTCACAGTACCACAAGCCTTTTTGAGCGAATATGCCGCGCGGTTGTATAGAAGTCATACAACCTACACAACCTAACAACCGGTTGTGTGGTTGTAATGGTTGTGTAGGTTGTATTAGTTGTTAGGTTGTTTAACTTCATAATATGTGTCCTTTCCAATAGTATCTTTATGTATAAATCCTTCTGTCCACAAATTACTTGCAATGCGATATAAATTGCCTTTATCAATTCCGGTTGCGGTAGCCCAATCAGTTAAGCGCGTTCTGCCTAATGAAGCCAATGCGTCAAGTGCTTCTCTTTTTTGCCCCACTATCTTTAATTCACTGGAATTGCCCTTGCATTGCCAGCACCATGTATCTGGGTCCCAAAACAGCTCATAATCGATATCCTCAATATCCCTGCCACGGCCCAAAAGTTTAGCGCCGGTTTTGCCTTGCTCTTTATATAAAGCCAGGACTACATCGGCTGATTTGACTTTCTCGGATGAATATAGGATATCATCAATCGGATCGTTATCGAATCCGTTCGGTTTGCGGGTATGGTCGCTGAATACAATTGAAATGCAGCGGTTTGTAGCAATCGATTGAATTTGATCAATAACGCGCCCTATGACTTCTGGGTGATCTTTTTGAGATAATCCAGGAAAAGCGCGGGTCTACGTGTCAAATATAACCAAGCGATAATCAGCCGCGGCAAGTTCAGCAACCAGGTCGTCAAGTCCGCCTTTATGTAATGGGCGCCAACCACGTTGTAGGGTTACTAGTGCTTCGCGAGGCATGCGCATTTTAATAATGCGGTCATGTAATCGCCGTTTACCATCCTCGAAAGCCACATACAACACATTGCCTTGTGTAACCTTTTTATCGAAGAATACCCCGCCGCTCCCAACCGCGATAGCAGCCTGGAGAAGCAACCAGCTTTTACCGACTTTAGGACGTCCACCGATGATCGTTAATCCCTCGGGTATTAAGTCTGGAATAGCCCACTTTGGCTCCGGAAATTCTGCGTCTAATAACTCTGCAACCGTCCAGCGATTCTTAGTCGCATCTTGCGACTTTGAGTTTTTGGTATCCAGGGAAGATATGGGGCTATCGGGAGGCATTTCTATATAGACTTCATCAATAATGTCATTCGCGCTCATAGCAAGCCTCGACTTTTCTGTACCAGGTCTGGAGATTGGCCACAGTATTTAAGGTGATTGCCAGGGCTTGCAACTCTTTAATCGCCTCATGCGCATCCTGCTTGACGTCCTTAACAAGGGTGATCCATATCAAATAATCAAGCATAATATTTTTTTCTTTAGCAATCCCGATTAGGATTTTTATTTGCCCCGCTTCGTCTGCGGCCTGTAAATCGGACAATTTTTCACGAGCCGCCAAGATAAATGAGCGTGCATTCAAATCTGTATATGCATCATCGCGTAATTTATTCAGCATAGAAATTACCACAACGGGATCTAAAATCACGCAACCAGCTAATACCCGGGTGAGTTCGTTTGATCTTAGGAGGCAAACATCGGTTAAGTTTTTACTCATGACGCCCCCCTATTTTGAATCTGCTTACATTTTGCTAAACTTGCCACGGCCTCGTGATGTAATTTCTCAGCCTCTTGGGATTGTTTAAGTTTTGGATCTAATTGCTTGGTTTGTTCTTCTAGCACTAAACAACGGTCATGCAAATTTAATCTTGCCCATTCTTTTTCGTTACTTGGTTCTGGGTATTTTTTTAATCGGTTTTGTTTCCTAAGTTCTATAAGTTCTTCCGGGGGAAGCGGATATAACTTATCTAGCAAATTCAAATTAGATCCCACTTCTAACCATTGCTCATAAGTAAGATTGTCCGGGAAGGTCATACCAACCGCGGTCATTTTGCATCCTGTACTTTCAATATCTTTAAGGGCTTGAATAGCTGCACGCCCGGTAGGATTATTCAGGCTAATAAAAATATCCGATATATTTATAAATTCATCTACCCGCCCTAAACTCATTACCCATTTTTTCTCACAATATTCGCCAAATGTCATAAACTCGGGCTTGTATAATTCCCGACCCCTTATACTCTTAAAAGTTTGACCTACTTCTATAAAAGAATGTAAACCTTTTTTAAACTTAGTCTCAATTTCTTCGAGTTGAAGTTTTTCAAGTTCTGACAATTTTATAATTGGCTTAGGTTCTGTTATCAGATCAAGCGCTCCGTCTATGCTTAAATCGGCAGAGGTCTGCCAATTTGCCGGTAACAGGTTCTGATTTTCAGCCAGTCGCATATAAGCCCGGGCGGTCCTGTCTGAGAATTTGCAATTGACTTTTATCCATTCCAGCCAGGCATCATGGTCAACTTGTGCCTTAGCCTGCAGTAACAAGTCACCAGCTCGGACCGCGTGAATTAGGCTTTGACGAGCTGCTTGGATTGCCTCTGTGTGCTCATGGTTTATATTTATGACCAGGGCGTCAAGTTTGAATGTATCTAATCCGATATCACCTGTCATGATGCACCCCCTAATTCAGCCCCCGATTGTAACGCGACGCGTTCCGCGATCAAATCGGCAAATTCTTCGGCTGTCTCGAACATGCCCAGCCGGGTCGCCTGATATTCGAGGATTCGTAATATGCGCAAATGCTTTTTCCACAATTCGCTGTTATTTTGCATATCACGACTTTTGTAATAATCCAGTCGGGATGGTGATGAGGTATAATCAATTTGATTGAGATTTGTGTCCATCACATACCTCCGTCATTTCACTTACCGCCGATCCCTGCTCCCCGCGAAGGTCTAGGGTATTGGCGGTTTCGTTTTCTGCCTGTGTTTCTGGATGTCGCAATCTATACCCGCGCATCTGTAGATCCCGCAAGATCGAACAAAGCGTATAGATCTCCACTGGATATTGCTCCCTAGGAGTTATTTTATGCTCCTGGAGCATTCGTTCCCCCTTGCCCGGCATGGATTGGTTGGGCCTCCTGGGTGGGTTGGGTATTTTCTTTCATATCCAGCAAGCCATTAGCCGTTAGCTCACGTCGAATAATGAGTGCTGCTTGGGAACGGATATCGCGGATTTCTTGCTCCGCTAATATACGTAACGCATCCTTTTCACTCGACTTCAAGTAAATAGTTATCTGGGGCATTTCTTTATCCCTCCGAAAATAAATAATCCAACCTTACACATATAATCATTGTAAGGCTGGAAAATGCCCAAAATACGAAGTTTAACGAAGTTTTATGGTAGTTCCCAGAAGTTTCAGGTGGTTTCTAGTTCCCCCGCTTCGCCTGCTCTGATTATTTTTTTCATTGTTTCTACTTTAAAAATTGGCCCATGATAAAAAGCCTTATCTTTTTCCATAGCTTCACGCATGCTATCTAGTGGCATTCCCATCTTTCGAAAACGTTTCAATTCTATATACTTCCAAACAATCACCCATTTATCACGATGCCCCGGGCGCTTCGGGGCAATTCTCAGCGGTTGGGCGCTTTCTTGGATTTTAGAGTTAGTTTCGGTTTCAGAGGGTATGTTTATCGCCTCTTCCCCTATATATTTTTTAATCTGAGGGATGACCTCGGGCCACCTTTGAGATATACCTCTTAATAGATCTTGGTAGATATTTGTTACTGCGGGATGCTTTAAAGAAATTTTGACATTGATCCTATCTTTTGACGATTCAAACAATTCTAATTCTATTACTGGAAACTCTAATTCGAAAGAAATAATATCCATATAGGGATCATTAGGATTGGGTTCTAGATAATTAGCAAGAATTTCATGCTTTATAAATCCGCTATATTCATTCCGGATAGTTGGACTTCCGTGAACTGATAAACGTCTTCCATTATCAAGATCGAAAATACGGGAAGGAATTGTATTATAACGATCAAGCCATTGCTCAAATCTTGTAATGTCTGTATTTAAAGTCAATTCCAAGTCACTCATTATCCACACTCCTATTTATTCCCACCTGGGGAGCGTGTTATAATCCGCTCTACCAGGCCGCCATAATCGGCTTTGGTCATCGCCCGGGTGTTTACTCACCGCGGGCAATTTTATTATATCTATTTATCCATTTTGTCATAGGTATCTGACATATGCTATAAAGTTACTAAAATATTTGTTATATCAAATATACGGTTATAACTTTAGACCAATGCTGCACTAATATTGATTGTATAAAATAGAAGCGCTCTCCTGATGGAGGGCGCTTTTTATTTTAGTTGCATGGGTCATCTCTCCAAAAAAAACTCTCTTGGCAAAA
>Ga0315277_10012357_pt1 | contig 10714 bp, 11 predicted proteins | sample YL17G05_15_MG_FD_203695 | JGI IMG/M metagenome (GOLD analysis project Ga0315277, IMG submission 203695) | Sediment microbial communities from Yellowstone Lake, YNP, Wyoming, USA - YL17G05_15 | ecosystem: Environmental > Aquatic > Freshwater > Lake > Sediment | place: USA: Wyoming | collected... | reverse complement strand
ACGCCGTCCCCTCCGTCGGTGCCGACGGTCAGGCCGAGCGGCGCGTCATCGAGCAGGTGGATCCAGAGGTCGTTCGGGGCATTGTCCGAGTTCCAGATGCTGTGGATGAAGAGCGAGGCGCCGACAACCTCCTCGTACCACGGATCCGGGACGATGTCCCAGGGCACTGCAATGCCCCACGTGTAGTACTCCTGATGGGCCAGGTCGTAGACATCGTAGTCGGGCGGCGTGAACGTGTAGGCCTGCACCCCGGAGCAGGCGAGAGTAAGTAGAAAAGCAAGTGCGGTCCTGGTGAACAGCTTCTTCATGGCGGGATCCCTTCCTTACCTCATCCGTTGAGATGTATCTCCAACCCCAATTCAGTTCGCTCGTGCTCGCGAGCACGCGTGCTCGCGGGCACACGTGCCCGGAAGCACGACACGGATGGGTATCGGTGGGATGCCGGATGCCGCAGGCAAGCTGTCGGCGCCCTCGGGCGGCCCTTCAGCCCGCGACAGTGGTCTCGTGCAGTGATGACCCTAGTAAGGCCTTCTGCCCCGGACACTTGTCGCGGGGAGAGGAAGTGTGCTCCCGGTCGCTCCGGCGCGGCATACGCACAGAGCAGCACGCGCTTACGTCGCGTCGCCCTCAGATGCAGTCCGCCGGAAGTCTCCGGAGAACACTACCCCGATACCCTTTGTGGGTCTATGTATAGCATATTGAAGGGACGGCTGTCAATCACAATGCTCAGAAATCGCACGGTTGGTGTGAGGCCTTGGCGGGCAGGGAGATAACGTTGGTGCGGCTGACCGCGCTCGAGGCGTCGAAGGCGGTCCCGTCACCCATGCCGGGTGTTCTCTCCCTTTGTTGTTGCAGGCCAGGGGCTTACGCCCAATGCCTTGCCCTGAGCGCGCCGCGTAGGCGCCCGGCCCATGTTCTGACGGCCTGGATGGCCGTGCCGCGGCCGTGAAGCGGATGTGGACAGTCCTGCCATGTGCGTTCTGCCGGCAGGATGCTCTGAGGCGGTTGCGTGGGGGGGTGGCCGTCTGGTAATATGTGCGCCTATATCGTCCCGTCGCGTCAGGGAAACGGCAGTCAACCGGGAGAGAAGGCAGAGATGAAGTCGGACCTCGAGATCGCGCAATCCGTCACGCCGAAGCACATCGCCCAGATCGCCGAGTCGATCGGGCTCAAGGCGAGCGACCTGGAGCTGTACGGCGAGCACGTGGGCAAGATCCGGCTCGACGTGCTCAAGCGGGGGCAGCGCCGCAAGCAGGCGAAGTACATCGTGGTGACGGCGATCACGCCGACGCCGCTGGGCGAGGGCAAGACGGTCACCACGATCGGGCTGTCGCTCGGCTTGAACAGAATCGGCAAGAAGGCGATCTGCACGCTGCGCCAGCCGTCGCTCGGCCCGGTGTTCGGCATCAAGGGAGGCGCGGCGGGGGGCGGGCACTCGCAGGTGATCCCGATGGAGCAGTTCAACCTCCACCTCACCGGCGATTTCCACGCCGTGAGCGCGGCCAACAACCTGCTCGCGGCGTTCATCGACAACCACGTGCAGAAGGGCAACGACCTGCGCATCGACCCGTTCACGATCTCGTGGAAGCGCGTGGTCGACGTCAACGACCGGTCGCTGCGCAGCATCGTGACGGGGCTCGGCAACTCGCGCGCCGACGGGATCCCGCGCGAGACCGGCTTCGACATCACGGCGGCGAGCGAGGTGATGGCGATCCTGGCGCTCGCGACCGACCTGCACGACCTGCGGACGCGGCTGGGCCGGATCGTCGTCGGGATGAACACGGACGGCAAGCCGGTCACCGCCGACCAGCTCCAGTGCGCGGGCGCGATGACGGTGCTGCTCAAGGACGCGATCAAGCCCAACCTGATGCAGACGCTCGAGGGGACGGCGTGCATCGTGCACGCGGGACCGTTTGCCAACATCGCCCACGGCAACAACTCGATCCTGGCCGACATGGTGGCGCTGCAGCTCGCCGATTACGTCGTGACCGAGAGCGGGTTCGGCGCCGACATGGGGCTCGAGAAGTTCTGCGACATCAAGTGCCGCACGAGCGGGCTGAGGCCGGACGCCGCGGTGCTCGTCGTGACCGTGCGGGCGCTCAAGGCGCACAGCAGCCTGTTCCAGGTCGTCGCGGGCAAGCCGCTCGACAAGGGGCTTATCGAGGAGAACATCCCGGCGCTGCGCAAGGGGAGCGCCAACATGCTCAAGCACATCGAGAACATCCGCTGCTTCGGCCTGCCGGTGGTCGTGGCGATCAACCGGTTCCCGACGGACACGGCGGCCGAGATCGACTTCATCAGGGCGACGGCGCTCGAGGCGGGCGCTGAGGCGGTCGAGGTGAGCGAGGTCCATACCAAGGGCGGCGAGGGGGGCGCGGCGCTCGCCGAGGCGGTGGTCAAGGCGGCGTCGAAGCCGAGCAAGTTCGAGTTCCTCTACCCCGTCGAGAGATCGATCCAGGAGAAGATCGACATCATCGCCCACAAGCTCTACGGCGCGGGCGAGGTCTACTACGAACCGGCGGCCGAGAAACAGATCAAGGTGCTCAACCAGAACGGGCTCGACAAGCTGCCGATCTGCATGGCGAAGACGCACCTGAGCCTGAGCCACGATCCGGCGCTCAAGGGGCGGCCGACGGGCTTCCGCATGCCGGTGCGCGAGGTGCGCGCGATGATCGGCGCGGGGTTCCTCTCGGTGCTCTGCGGGGCGATCCCGACGATGCCGGGCCTGCCGAGCGTGCCGGGCGGCACAAGGGTCGACATCGACAAGGACGGCAAGGTCGTCGGCCTGTTCTGAGCACAATTGGATTCACCACGGAGGTCACGGAGAGCACAGAGTCAAGACGAGGATCTCCGTGCTCTCCGTGACCTTCGTGGTGAGTTCCTAAGATTGTGGAGGTACGCTATGCCAACGATCACGGTTGAGGGGCCGCGCATCGACGTGGCCAAGAAGCGCGACCTGGTAAAACGGCTCACCGACGTCGCCATCGACATCTACAGCATCAAGAACATCGTCGTGCTCATCAAAGAGAACGCGCCGGAGAACGTCGGCGTCAACGGCGAGCTGGTGGCGGACCGGCAGAAGAGCAAGGGCTCCTGAAGCTGGGCCTACCAGAAGTGGCTTGACAGGCCTGCGGCGTTATGATACTTTTTCGGCGGAGAGTATCATAACTGGCTCCTTATGCTACAGAAGTATCATTAGCGATGCAACCGTCTGATTTCACGGCAGATAGCTGGGGCCGCCTCATCAAGATAGCGGACAGCGCCGTGGCCTTCGTCCCCAATCCGCTGCCGCCGAAGCTGGATCTGACGTGGGAGCTGACGGGGAAGCTGTCGGTGGCGGACCGGGCGCTGTCGGAGCTGGCCGGCGCGGCGCGTGGGCTGCCAAATCCCCACTTGCTCATCGGGCCGTTCGTGCGGCGCGAGGCGGTGCTGTCGAGCCGGATCGAGGGAACGCAGGCGTCGCTGTCGGACCTGTTCTTTTACGAGGCGGCGCCGAAGCTGAACCCGCCGGCCGGGCATGAGCCGCCGCCCGACGTGCGCGAGGTCGCCAACTACGTCATCGCGATGGAGTACGGCCTGAAGCGGCTCGAGGCGACGAAGCTCGGGCTCGACGTGATCCGCGAGCTGCACGCGAAGCTCATGCGGGGCGTGCGCGGCGAGCGCATGCAGCCGGGCGAGTTCCGGCGGATGCAGAACTGGATCGGACGGCCAGGGTGCTCATTGGCGGACGCGGTTTACGTGCCGCCGCCGCCCGACGAGATGGCGCAGGCGCTCGCGGCTTTCGAGCAATACCTCGACGGGCGCGACAACATGCCGCCGCTCGTCCGATTGGCCCTCGTGCATTACCAGTTCGAGGCGATCCACCCGTTCCTCGACGGGAACGGACGCATCGGGCGGCTGCTCGTGTCGCTGCTGCTGTGCCACGAGCGGTTGCTGCCCGACCCGGTGCTCAGCCTGAGCGCGTACTTCGAGCGGCGTCGAGAGGACTACTACCGCGGGTTGCTCGAAGTGAGCCGCGCGGGCGCGTGGGCGGGATGGATCGCGTTTTTCCTCGACGGGGTGGCCGAGCAATCGCGCGAGGCCGCCGCGCGCACGAGCGTGCTCCTCGAGTTGTGGCGCGAGTACCGCGAGCGAGTGCAGGCGACGCGGGCGCCGGCGCGGCTGCTCGGGCTCGTCGACGCGCTGTTCGATCTGCCGGTGATCACGATCGCGGGCGCGGCCCGGCAGATGAGCGTGACGCATCGCGCCGCGTCGCAGAGCGTGCGCAAGCTCGTCCGACTCGGTATACTGAAAGAGGTCTCAGGCCGGTTGCGCAACAGGATCTACGCCGCGCCGGAGATCGTGGCGGCGATCGAGCGGCCGCTGTAGGCGACGAACGAGAGGAGTGTGTCATGGGGCGGAGTGCGTATGTGAAGGACCTCGTCGAGGGGATGGCGGTCAGCGAGGTGTTCGTGCTCGAGTCGAGGTCGCTCGGGACGACGCGCGAGGGCAAGCCGTTCCTCACGCTCGTGCTCCGCGACAAGACGGGCCGGATCGAGGCGAAGGTCTGGGACGACGCCGAGGCGATCAGCGAGAACCTCGCGCGGGCGCAGTTCGTGCACGTCAACGGCTCGGTCCAGTCCTACAAGGACCGGCCCCAGCTCAAGGTGGCGCACCTCGCCGTGAAACGCGAGCAGGACGTGGCGCTCGACGAGCTTGTGGCGACGAGCGCGCGCGACCCGGACGAGATGTTCGACGAGCTGAGGAAGATCGCGCGGACGGTAAAGGACCCGTGGCTCGTCAAGCTGCTCGGCGCGTTTTTTACTGATGAATCATTCGTCGCGCGATTCAAGGTCTCGCCGGCGTCGCGGACGATCCACCAGTCATACGTGGGCGGGCTCCTCGAACACACGCTGTCGGTGGTCAAGATCGCGGCGATGCTCGCCGAACACTACTCCGATATCAACGGCGGGCGCGGCCTGAATCGCGATTTGCTCATAACGGGCGCCGTCTTGCACGATATCGGCAAGATCGCCGAGCTCGAGAGCGGCGTGACGCAGGGGTACACGACGCCGGGCTACCTCATCGGCCACATCGTGCTCGGCCATCGGATGGTCGAGGAGAAGATCGCGGGGATCGCCGGTTTTCCGCGTGAACTGGGCGACCAGCTCGGCCACCTCGTGCTGAGCCACCAGGGGCGCTTCGAGTGGAAAAGCCCCGTCGTGCCCATGTTCACCGAGGCGATCCTGCTCCACTATATCGACGACCTCGACGCGAAAGTGCACCACGTCGCCCAGGCGATCGAGAACGCGCGCGATTCCGACGCCGACTTCACCGCCTGGGACCGCGTGCTCGAGCGGTATTACTACACGCGCGTCCAGCGGCCGGAAGAGGAATGAACCACGGACTTGCACAGATGGGACAGATGAACACGGATACTCTGGAAGGAATCTGTGTCCATCGGTGCGATCGGTGTGATCCGTGGCCTATTCCTGTTCCACCACAGCTCTTATTGCTTCTTTGACGGGCGGCTGCCAGGTGATGGGGTCCTGGTAGCCGTAGTGGTGAATGACACCGACGGGGCAAGCCTCGACGGCTTCGAGGTTGATTTCGCCTTTCGAGTAGTCGATGACGGCGAGGCCTTCTTTCATCGAAATGGCGCCGGAATCGCACTTCTTCACGCAGCGCGTGCAGCCGATGCAGCCGACCTGGCAGACGTCCTTGACCGCTTTGCCCTTGTCGAGGTTCGAGCAGAGGATGTGGACCTTGCGCGAGATCGGCACCATCTCGAATAGGCCGCGCGGGCAGGCGTTGACGCACGCTTTGCACGCGACGCATTTGGCGGCGTTGACGACAGGCATGCCGTTCGGCGCGATCGCGAACGCGTCGTACTTGCACGCATCGACGCAGTCGTAGAAGCCCATGCAGCCGTAGTTGCAGGCGATGGGGCCGCTCGCGATCAGCGCCGCCGCGCCGCACGTCGGGATTCCGTCGTAGTCGTATTTCCACTCGCTGTCTATGCCGCCCTTGCAGTGGCAGAAGGCGACGAGGCGCTCGCCGACCTCGATCGCGACGCCGAGCACGCCGGCGATCTTCTTCGCGACGTCGGGCCCGCCGGGCGCGCAGAGCGTGAGCGGCGCCTTGCCGGCGACGACGTTTTCGGCGTATCCCTCGCAGCCGGGCTGGCCGCAGGCGCCGCAGTTGATGCCGGGCAGGACGCCGAGCACTTCGCTGACCCGCGGATCGATCTTGACCGCCAGCCGCTCCGAGGCGATCGCGAGCACGATGCCGAACGCGATCCCCAACCCGCCGAGACCGATCACGGCCGGCACAATGGCCGAGGTGCCCAGGAGGCCGCTATTCACGAGTATCGGTAGTGTGGAATCCATATCGTGTTCCGGATCATCCTGCTAGATCAGCCCCGCGAAGCCGAGGAACGCCATCGACATGATGCTCGCGACGATGAACGCGATCGGGATGCCCCGGAGCGCCTCGGGCACGTCGGCGAGGTCGAGCCGTTCGCGGATCGACGACATGAGCAGCATGGCGAACGTGAAGCCGATGCCGGAGCAGAAACCCTGGAGCACCGACTTGAGATACGAGCCCGGCACGGGTTGCGCGTTCTGGAAAAACATATCAATATTAAGCACGGCGACGCCGAGGACGGCGCAGTTCGTCGTGATGAGCGCCAGGTAGATGCCGAGTGCACGATAGAGGCCCGGGCTCGCTTTGCGGATGAACATCTCGACGAACTGGACGAGCCCGGCGATGACGAGGATGAACGAGATCGTCCGGAGCACGCGGGTGAGATCGTAATCGGCGGGACTGCCGCCGAAGATTCGATACCAGAGATTGGCCGAGGTCGGCGCAAGCAAGAAGCGGTAGACGGGCCAGGTGACGGCCGAGGCGAGCGTCATGACGAAGATGACGGCCATGCCCATGCCGATGGCGGAGCTCGTGTCCTTCGACACGCCCATGTAGGGGCAAAGGCCGAGGAAGCGCGACAGAATGAAGTTGTAGACGAAGATCGAGCTGATCAGGATCGTGAATGCTTCGCCGATGCCCATGCCGCCTCGTCTCCCCTATTCCCTCGTCAGCTCGACCGTGCCCACGCCGCGGCCGTCCTCGTATCGGCCGCTCATGACGTTCGTCCCGACGGAAACGTCCATGCGGATCGCGCCGCCGAGGAGCGTCATGTCGGGGCTGATGTGCGTGCCCGACATCCCGGTGCTCTGGTCCGTCGAGAGGTTGTCGAACGTGCCGGTGACGTCGGTGCCGACCTGCGTGAGCGTGAGCCGGACGTTGAAGCCGACCTCGCCTTGCGTGACGGTGCCGAGCCACACGCCCGTGACGTTCACAGGGCCGGGCGATTCGCTCTCGCAGCCGCCGATAGTCGCCAATGCGGCCGAGATGATGAGCAGGGCCGTCGCGAGTCTCCGATACATCGTTAGGGTCCTCCTGCGCTCTGCCTTCTTGCCTTGCACAGTCGCCGCCAACCGATGAAACCGAGAATGAGGCCAAGACACAGGAATGCGCCGGGCGCAAGGATCATAATGAGCGCGGGCGTCGGCGCGACGTGCGGCATGTCGCTCGGTGCAACACCCTCGAAGTTCTCAGGCGCGAATCCCGGAATAAGGCGATAGCCGAAGAAGGTGCCGTTGCCGAGCACCTCGCGGATCGTCGCAAGAATGCCAGCCGCCACTCCGAAGCCGAGGCTCATACCGGCGCCGTCGAGGAGCGAGGGGACGACGCCGTTCTTCGACGCGAACGCTTCGGCGCGGCCGAGGATGATGCAGTTGACGACGATGAGCGGCACGAAGATGCCGAGGCTCTTGTAGAGCGGCGGGACGTAGGCCTGCATCGCCAGCTCGACGATCGTGACGAACGTCGCGATCACGACGATGAAGCACGGAATGCGGACTCTGTCCGGCACGACGTTGCGCAGCATGGAGATGATGACGTTCGAGCCGACGAGCACGAAGAGCACGGCGGCCGTCATGCCGATGGCGTCGTTGACCGTCGTGCTCGAGGCGAGCGTGGGGCACATGCCGAGGAGGATGACAAAGACGGGATTGCTCTTGAGAATCCCCTTCGAGAACTCCTTCCACAGTCCGCCGCTTTGTGCGCGCCCGTTCATGGTTCGGTGTTGCCCTTCTTTGTCGCGCCGCTAATGGCGATTGCAGGATCGCGGCCGCGGGAGAGGTAGTAATTCCAGATCGCGCTGCGCACGGCGCGCAGGACGGCGTTGGTCGTGATCGTCGCGCCGCTGAGGGCGCGGAGGTTCTTGGGGATTCCCTGGCCGCCGAGCTGTCCGAGCGCCATATTCGTGAATTGGCCCTGCCAGCCGCGGTCGCTTTCGGTGTTCTGAGCGGGGGAGAAGATCTCCCAGATATTCTTCGTCGTGCCGGTCTTGACGCAGACGGCGCCCAGACCGGGCGTTTCCTGCTGCTTGCTGATCTTGATGCCGGTGATCGTTCGCTCGTCGGGACTGAGGCCGACGGTGAGCTCGATCGTGCTGCTGTAGCCGGTTGCATGCCCCTCGAACGCGTACCCGACGAGCGCGCTACTCGCGTCGTAGGCCTCGTAGTAGACAAACGGCTTACCGTCAACTTGGTATTCCGTCGTGATCGGGTCGAAGCGCGCGGCGCTCGGCAGGACGTCGCGCAGGGCCTCCTGTTTCGCTTTCTGGTCTTCGCCCGCGATGCGGACTTTGGTCACGCCGTAGACCAGCCCAAGGGCGGCTGCGGCGACGATGCACACAAGGCCGAGCACGACGACGAGGATGATCGGTTTTTCCTTGAGGGCCTCGTTCATGCTGCGCCCTTCTGCTTTGTGAGCATTCTCGCGCCGAACAGGCGCGGCATGGTCGCGCGGTCGATGAGCGGCACGGTCGTATTCATCAATAAGATTGCGTAGCAAGTCCCCTCGGGATAGCCGCCGAAGACGCGAATGAGGCCGGTGAGCAGGCCGCAGCCGACGCCGAAGATGATCATGCCTTTCGGCGTCATCGGGCGCGTCACGTAGTCGGTGGCCATGAAGAACGCGCCGAGAATAACGCCGCCGGCGAGCAGGTGAATGGGAATTGCGCCGAGGTTGGCCGGGCCGATGCCCGCGAGAACGCGCACGCTCAGGCCCGCGCCCTCGACCTTCGTCGTGCCGCCGAAGACCCAGACGAAGACGGCGAGCGCGCCGAGGTAGGCGACCGGGACGTGCCAGGTGATGATTCTGCGCACGAAAAGATACGCGGCGCCGACGACGAGCAGGATCGCCGAGGTCTCGCCGACGCAGCCGCCGATGTCGCCGAGCGCGAGGTGCCAGAGCTCGGGCACTTTGTCGTAGGCGCCGGCCTTCATGTGCGCGAGCGGCGTGGCGGTGCTGATCGCGTCGGGGAATCGCCACGTCGTCATCGGAACCATGTAGGCGCTCATGAGGAACGCGCGGCCGACGAGCGCGGGGTTGAACACGTTGTGGCCCAGCCCGCCGAAGGCGTGCTTGCCGACGCCGATGGCGACGACGGCGCCGACGACGACCATCCACCACGGCACGAGCGGCGAGACGCAGAACGTCATGAGGATCGCGGTCACGAGCGCCGAGTTGACGGCGGCGTGGTCCACCTTGCGGCCGCGCCAGGCGAGCAGGGCGATCTCGACGGCGAGCGCCGCGATGCACGCGACGGCCGTGAGCATGATGGCGTCGATGCCGAAGAAGAAGTACGAGGCGACGAGCGCGGGCACGAGCGCGATGATGACGTCGCGCATGATGCGGCCGGCGTCCTCACGCGTGCGCACGTGGGGCGACGAGGAGACGCTGAGCAGGTTGCGTTGTGCAACGCGGGTCGCGTCAGACACCGACCTTCCTCCTCGCGCGTTCCTTGAGCACCTTGCTCTTGCCGACGCGCATGAGCTGCGTCATGGGGCGGCGCGCCGGGCAGACGTACGAGCAGCAGCCGCACTCGATGCACTCGAGCACGTTGAGCTGCTCGGCGCGCTCGATGTTGTCGAGCTCGACGGCGAGGCCGATGCGCGCCGTCGCCATGCCGGCGGGGCAATGGAGCTCGCACCGGCTGCACCGGATGCAGGAATTGAGTTCGTACTCGACGAGGCCGGTCCGCAGCAGGAGCAGGATGCCCGACGTGCTCTTCATGCAGGGGACGTCGGTCGTCGGCATGGCGAGACCCATCATCGGGCCGCCCATGACGGCGCGGCCGACGTCGGGGGTCGTGCCGCCGGCCTGCTCGATAAGCTCCGAGCAGAGCGTGCCGATGCGGGCGCGGAAGTTGCGCGGGCTTACGACGCCGGGGCCGCTCACGGTGACGGCGCGCTCGACGAGCGGCTTGCCCGCCACGACGGCCTCGTAGACGGCGAGCGCCGTGCCGACGTTCTGCACGACGACGCCGGCCTCCATCGGGAGCTTGCTCTTCGGGAGCTCGGCGCCGACGACGGCCCGGATGAGCTGGAGCTCGCTCCCCTGCGGATACTTCGTGTGGACGGCGACGACGTCAACCTGGTCGAGGGCGCGCGCGTTGTGCTCCATGATCTCGACGGCGCGCGGCTTGTTGTCCTCGATGCCGACGAGGATGCGCGCGGCGCCGACGCAGCGGCGGATGATCGCGGCGCCGACGAGGATGGCGTCGGGCGTCTCGAGCATGAGGCGGTAGTCGCACGTGAGGTACGGCTCGCACTCGGCGCCGTTGATGATGACGGTGTGGATCGGCTTGTCCTTGGGCGGCGCGAGC
>Ga0315277_10012356_pt1 | contig 10714 bp, 12 predicted proteins | sample YL17G05_15_MG_FD_203695 | JGI IMG/M metagenome (GOLD analysis project Ga0315277, IMG submission 203695) | Sediment microbial communities from Yellowstone Lake, YNP, Wyoming, USA - YL17G05_15 | ecosystem: Environmental > Aquatic > Freshwater > Lake > Sediment | place: USA: Wyoming | collected... | reverse complement strand
TGACAAGAAATATCTGACTGCCGCCACGAACGTCGCCGACACGCTGGCCAGCAAAGCCCGGACGGGCGATGCCGCCCATTCCGTCTGGCCCTACCGCGTGGTGATGGATACGGGGAAGATTACCGCGGAATACGCCGCGAATTGGGCCGGGTCTTACTTGCTCCTCGACCATTTGATCAAAGCAAACCTCGGCAATGTGGAGGCCTATGAGAATGCGCGCGCGAAAGCCCGGGATTTCATCCTGCAATTTCCGATGCAGACTGGTTATTGGACCGACGGACACACGGATACGGACGTGAACAGCAACACTTACAAGAGCAACATGAGCGCCAGCAACGTCACTCTGTGTATGTTCGACCAGCCCGAGTTGGATCCCCAGTGGAAGACGGACGTGCCCAAGTTGATCAAGTGGACGGAAGACAATTTTATTTTTCGCTCCGCCCCCGGCGAACCCTCGACTCAATGGGGCGCCAATATCGTTGGTGAGCAGGACGGTTTTCTATTCAAGATGGACTATCAAACAGCACGGTATGCCGCGGAGTGTGCCCGGTGGTACGCAGTTTCGGGTGATGAAACCTATAAGGAAAAAGCTTATCGTTCTTTGAACTGGGTGACGTACTGCAATAATCCCATGGGCCAGGCGTTTGAAAGCCCGGTGAGCAAAGACATATCCAACTGGTGGTCGGATTGCTATGGCGAGTGCCCCAGGATGTTCTATCATGCGTTTGCGGGAATCCCCGAATGGGCGCCACCCCGGGAGAACCATATTTTGTATTCCGAAGCAGTGCTCAAGGACGTTTCCTACGCCCCGCGGAAGATACGTTACACTCCTACCGATGGGGCGGGGAAGGAGTATCTTCGGCTGGCGTTCCGCCCCACCCGCATTACGTTGAAGGGGGCGAAACTGGCTTTGCGTTCCGACCTGGAGTCGGAGGGTTACACGGTGAGGGATCTCGGGAATGGAGATGTTGCGGTGACGGTCAGAAGGATGCGGCCCGGTGAGGTCATCATACGGTGAAGCTTCGGGGACGCAACGCATCCCGCTAATTTAGCAAAGAAGGACCATGGGGCGTTAGGGTGGGAAACTGCTCAGAAGGCCAGCGCAAACTCCAAGCAAACTACGGAAAGGCCACAATCTGAAATTTCATCAGAGGTAGTTCGCCCATGAAATCCCGACATCTGCATTTTGCCGCCATTTTTCTACTGTTGTTGCCGGGCCCCTGGCTCCGGGCGCAAGGCAAGGAGCCCGCGGCACGGATCGTTGTGGATCCGCGCGAGCGCTTCCAACGGATCGAGGGTTTCGGGGTCAATTATACCGGCCCCTATTTTCGGGACGATCAGAAGGCGATGTTCGACATGCTGATCGACGACCTGGGGGCGAAGTTCTTCCGCGTGGTTGCTTATCTGGTGTACAGCGACTGGGAAGTCGTCAACGACAATGACGACCCGAACGTCATGAACTGGGAGTATTACAACAACCGTTACTCGACGCCAATTTTCGAAGCGACGTGGAGAGGGCTGCGGTACCTGAACTCGCGCGGCCTTCGTCCAGTGATCGCACTAATGGGTCCCGCGCCCGATTGGATGGTCGATGACAAGGCGCCGCCACCCAAACACGCCGTTTGCCGCAAGAGTACCAAGGATGTCTCCCCGTCGCATCTCAATCCGGCGATGTATCCCGAGTTCACGGAAGAAGTCGTGTCGATGGTCATGTACGCTCGCAACAAAGCCCACATCGATTTTGAATACTTCAGTCCGTTCAATGAGACGGATTGCTATCCTCCCGAGGGGCCACGCGTCGACCCAGAGGAAGCCCCCAAAGTTCTCGCTGCGGTCGCAGGTCGGTTAAAGAAGGAAGGCCTGGGAGATGTGAAACTCATGGTGGCCGATCAGGCGATTATTACTAACGATTACATCGGCCCGATTCTACAAGATGCCGAGCTGATGAACCAGGTGGGCGTCTTCAGCCTCCACACCTATGGGGAGAACTCCGTGGGGCCACAGGTTCAGCGCGTGAAGGCCAGCCAATATCCCCAGACTCCGGTTTGGCTTACCGAGTATGGAGACCTCAACGACCTGGACAAGACGGCCGAGAACGATTGGAAGAAGTTTTCATTGGCGGCCAACCGGCGCGCCCTTACCGCTCTGAACCAGGGAGCGACCGCACTCCTCTACTTCGACGCCTTCGATGACTACGAGGAATGCGCTCGTCGCATGTGCTTTTACGGTCTCTTCACCAGCGACGATCAGATTTACGCGCCGAAGAAACGATACTATGCGACGCGCCAGCTCTATCACTTCGTTCCCCCCGGTTCCCAGAGGATAGCCGCCCGCACCGAAACGCCCGGGCTCACGATCTCGGCCTTCCGCAACGCAACCTCCAATTCATTCATCGTCGTCGGAGTCAAGGAAGGAGGCCCGAACCGAGTCGAGGTGGTTTTGCCTGCGGACGACGAGGCCCCCACCACGTGGGATCTCTACGAGACAACGCGAAATGTGAACTGCGTGAAAACGGATGCCGTGACGGTCCAGAGTGGCGTCGCGCAGATCGACTTGCCCGACGAAGCTGTGTTCACGCTAGTGGGGACTTGGAAGAAAGCCCCTTGAGGCCTCGAGGTCATTTTCAGTCCGGGCTTGAGGTCGTCGAGTGCGGCTCGGTCGAGAGCGTGGGCAAGTAAGCCGTCATGCTTGACATCTCAGTTTCCAAATGCAGATCGTTTCTTTAGGAGGTATGGCATGAAACTTGAAGATCGAGTTGCGGTCATCACGGGATCTGCATCCGGAATCGGCCGGGCGAGTGCCAAGGAGTTTGCCAAGGAAGGCGCCCGAGTGGTTGTTGCTGACGTTAACTTGGCCGGCGCGCTGGAGACGGTAAAGCAGATTGAAACCGCAGGGGGCGTTGCACTCGCGGTCAAGACAGACGTATCAGCGCCCGAATCGGTGCAAGCCCTCGTTGACCAAACCCTGAACTCCTTCGGACGAATCAATGTGCTTTTCAACAATGCAGCCATCCAGGTCAACAAGACGGTCGAGGATACGACCGTGGAGGAGTGGGACCGCGAAATAGGTGTAAACCTCGGAGGAGTCTTTCTTTGTTCGAAATTTTTCATGCCCCATCTCAGGAAGTCAAAAGGCTGCATTGTGAACATGGCATCGGTGAACGGCTTTTTCGTTGAACCGATGTGTGCGGGATACTGCGCAACCAAAGGCGCGATCATTGCGCTGACCAAAGCCATGGCAATTGATCACGGCAAGGAAGGAATTCGGGTCAATTGCATTTGTCCCGGATACATCGATGCGGGGCTGGCCTGGGAATACTTTGAGGTCCAACCGAATCCCGCGGAAGCCCGAGCGGCAGCCGGCAAGCTCCATGCGCTCTGGCGGATTGGGAAGCCCGAGGAGGTCGGCCGCCTGGCGGTCTTCCTCGCCAGCGATGACGCTTCGTTTATGACCGGTTCAGCCGTGGTCGTGAGTGGGGGTTTCGGGATTGGACTGCCTCCTACATCATGAATGCTGTTTCCGCATCAGCGGATTGATCCTGGACGGAGCGCCGCCCCCCAGATGCTGGTGTGCTTCTAGAGCGCGCGTCCAAGACAACAGTCATAGACTTCCGCGAAGGTGGGATTAGCAAGTCTGCGGGGTTCGGGGGCTGGCTTCCGCTTGTAACAAGCCTCGCTAGCTGGTAGAGTAGGGTGGTTCCCGAGGCGTTTCGCATGAAGAGGTTCATATGCAAATCTACCCTCGTAATCGTTGCCCCGCGTGCAAGGAGTTTTTTCGTCTGGAGGTCAAGGCTACTTCGGCTCGTCCCTTCGACCCCAGTCTTGTAGTTTGTCCACGCTGTGGCCTCAAATTCCAGCGCTTCCCACTTCCTTTTAAAGAGGGCGGATTCAAGCAGGCTGGCGCATCATAGACTGCTCAAGCGGCACGGAAAACTCTGGGCCGCCCGACCCGTCAGCTGACGGGCAGGGTCTAAAGGCCGAAGAGTGAGTTTCTGCCATAACTGGATTGCACGTTTACACCCGGGTTCGGAATCGCCACGCCGGCATGGGATTTTGGCGGACTGCATCGGGTCGCGACGAAAGCGCATGGCGGCCGGCTTACCGTTTCCTGAGCAGTCTCCTTGCCACCAACTTTTGCGAAACCCTCCGTCGCCAGAGAACCACTCCTGACTCGGTCATTCGAATCGCTGCCCGAGGGTCATTTTGTCTGTTCTGCTCAATCAACCAACTCCTGTCATCTCAAGCGACTCCTCGCAGACGCCGGGCGGCCTTATCTCCCCCGGTGAATTGCCCACTTGCCGAGCGGAATGCCCCTTGCGTTCTCGTGCTGCTTTGCGGAGAATAGAATTTACAAATCCTACCAAGGAGCAAGTGTGAGACTGATACCTCGCGACGAGAAGTTTTTCGACATGTTTCGCGAGCAAGCTGAAAACATCAACAAAGCCGCCCAAATTCTCGTCGGCCTCTTCGAGGATTACCGTGACGTGGAGAAGCACGTCGCCGAGATCAAGTTCCTTGAACACAAGGGCGACCAGCTCACGCATGGGTTGATGATGAAGCTCAACCAGACGTTCATCACCCCGTTCGACCGGGAAGACATTCATGCGCTGGGCTCGGCGCTCGATGACGTCCTGGACCTCGTCGATGCGGCCGCGGGCCGTTTGGTCACCTACAAGGTTACGGCGGTAACGCCCGGCGCGCGCCAGCTCTCCAAGGTCATCGAGCACGGGACGGAAATCCTTCTCAAGGCCGTCGCGCAGCTGGGCAAGCCTCAGAACATCCTCGAGTACTGCGATCAGCTCTCGCAGATCGAGGAGGAGGCTGACCGCATCAAGGGCGAATGCATCGCCCGCCTTTTTGAAGACTCGATCCAGCCCATCGAGATCATCAAGTGGAAAGAGATTTACGAAGTCCTGGAAGCCACCACCGACAAGTGTGAAGACGTGGCGGACGTTCTCGAAGCTGTCGTTCTGAAATCTGCTTGACCAAGCATCGCGCCTCCGGCCAAAACTCCGGCCCGGGGCACGCTGCCGACCCGATCGGATCTCTCGTCCGATCCCTCGAGCTCCCGAAAAAGTCTTACCGCGGTTGAGAAGCGAGGATTATGTTCTGGTTTGCCGTCAGTATTGTTTTGGTTGCGCTGATCTTCGACTTCCTCAACGGCTTTCACGATGCGGCCAATTCTATTGCCACCGTAGTTTCGACCCGGGTGCTTTCGCCACGTTGGGCGGTGGTGTGGGCGGCATTCTTCAACTTTGTCGCCGCATTTACCTTTGGGACGGCCGTGGCGAAAACCATGGGCAAAGGAATGATCGATCTCCAGTATGTCAACCTCTACGTCATCCTCGCCGGCTTAATGGGAGCCATCTTTTGGGATCTCATCACGTGGTACGTTGGCCTGCCCGTCAGTTCCTCGCACGCCTTGATGGGGGGCTATGCTGGAGCCGCCGTGGCGAAGGCAGGTTGGGGTGTCATCATAGTTGGGGGCTGGACGAAGACCCTTGTCTTTATCATCCTCTCCCCCGCCATCGGATTCGTCCTGGGTGGAGGCTTGATGATTGCGGTCTTCTGGGCTTTCCGCCGCTGGCCCCCGCAGCGCCTGGACCGCTACTTCCGCAAGCTGCAATTGCTCTCTGCAGCAGCTTATAGTTTCGGCCATGGCACTAACGACGCGCAGAAAACCATGGGCATCATCTCTGGCGTCCTAGTCACCGCCGGCATTCTGGACCATTTTTATATTCCCTTCTGGGTTGTCCTAATGGCCCACGCGGCCATCGCGTTGGGAACGCTGGCGGGTGGTTGGCGAATTGTGAAAACCATGGGGATGAGAATCACCAAGCTCAAGCCCATGGGTGGCTTCTGCGCCGAAACCGCAGCCGCCACGAGCCTCCTGGGAACCGCCTTGGCCGGCATTCCGGTCTCCACCACGCACACCATTGCTGGCGGCATTATGGGTGTGGGCAGTGTCTACCGTCTAAGCGCGGTGCGCTGGGGGATGGCGGGACGGATCGTCTGGGCCTGGGTCCTCACCATCCCGATATCGGGCGTCGTGGCGGGAATCTGCTTTTGGATCCTTCACAGAATCTTCCCGGCAGCCTAAATACTGGTGTCAGGCCTCGGCTTCACCTCGGTGCGGAAACACGCCGGTAAGGGTACACGCGCGGCCCGGGCCGCTTGAGGCCGTCAACACGCGAGCGTGGCGGCTAGGTCCAGTACGGCAAACTCAGGTGGAGGCTTTGCCGACGGAACACGGGGAAAATGGCTCCGTGGCAGTCAGAGTAAAAACCAGGAAGGCTGGAGGCGCGGGTGGGAATCGAACCCACGCATAAAGGTTTTGCAGCACGTCCCCGAACAGTCATAACACCTTGGGTCCCCATGAGTTTCAGTTTACCCACGCACTTTGCGTGGTAGCGTTTTCGTGGGACTGGAGTCGGCCTTCAGTGACGTAGTGCTCCAGTCTGGTAATAGCCTGCCGCTTGTGCTCCGGTGTCGGATGGGCGTACCTGAGAATCATGTGAAGTTTTGAGTGTCCCAGGATTCCGGCCAGAGTTGGCAAGTCCATGCCCGACTGCACGGCCCTCGTTGCAAAGGTGTGCCGTAGGTCGTACAGGCGGAACCATGCCAAGCCCGCCCGCTCAACAGTTCGGTGGTGGGTGTTGGCGATATTCCCCATTGGACGACTCGGGTCTCGTTTGCTCGGGAACACGTAGACCTCGGTGCCCAATTTCTCGAGCCTTTCCGCCAACAACTTCCTTGCCTCACTGCTTAACGGGATGTTGCGCTTAGCCGCTTTGGTCTTCCCGAACGGGACATGCAAGTAGCCTTCATGAAGGTGAACATCTTCCCGGCGCACCCGATACACTTCTTCAGGTCGTAGGCCGGTGTTCAAGATGAGCTTGGCTACTTCCCGCAAGCGTGGTTTTGCCGCTTTCAAAAAGCACGCCTCCTCTTCGTGGGACAGAACTCGCGTTTGTTCGTTGTCCTCGCGGAGGAGGCTAACTTCCTTGACGGGATTCTCCTTAGCGATTTTGTGTTTGATCGCCAAGCTGAAGACCGCGCGTAAGGCTGCCAGTTCTCGATTAACTGTGGCTGGCTTAATCTGGTGGCCAGTCTTTGGGCTTACCGATGAGGCCCGGCGCGCCTTGTACACTTCCACGGTCCCAGCACTGACCTCCTTCAATTCCTTGTTGGCAAAGAATCGAATTAACGGCTTTGTGCTGGTTACATGCCGCCGAAAGGACCGGGGGTGGCTCTGGTGGGAGTCCCTGAACCACGGCAGGAATACCGTCTCGACAAACTCCCGGAATCCTTCGGGTAATTGCTGCTCTTGCTTCTGTTTTAGTTTTCTTACCCCTCGCGCCAGGTCAGACTTGCACATTGCCTCCATGAGCTGAGCCTGACGCCTGTCCTTCTGGCCTGTGGACTCCTTCACTCGTTGCCCCTGGTACCAGAAGTCGTAACAGTAATTCCCGGATCGTTCACGGTACACGGACATGCTCACCTCGCTTATCTGTGTGCTGTCCGCGCACTTCAATCCTGCAACTCTGCAAATAGGATTCAACATCGGCCAGATCGTACCGCACCAGCCGTCCGATCCGCAAATAGGGAATTCCGATTTTGCGGTAGCGCCATTGCGCAAGTGTTGTGGTCGGGACGCCAGTCAGTAGGGAAACTTCTTCGGGAGTTAGTAGTTTTCTTCTGGGTAGGACTTTTGTCTCGGCAATGGAGAGAAGCTCTGCCACTGGGTACCTCCTGAAGCACCGAAAGACTCCGCGCTTCCAGCAGGCTTCCGGCTAGGAGCTTCAGTTGGCTCCCTGCTTGCTGCCGGATCTAATCAGGCAGACCTTCTTACTCCTTGCTCGATCCGCGAGGAATTGCGAAAAATTGCTCTCCTCACGTCTCTTTCACGCAAACATACGCAAATCCAAGTCTCCTGTCAAGGACAAAATTTTGTGAAAGGGTAATGCCTATCTTATGTCGTCACAACTATGACCGTATAACTGTTACCGATCCTGTGCCCGAGTCTGGGAAAAATTCCTGCAAGGGGAGGTTATTTCTGGACTCTACCCGGTCGTTGGGCTGTTCTCAAACAACTTTCGGGACGTCCTGGACTATGGACTTTGGCATGGGAGGAGCAGCAATGAGGCGTTTTGGCGTGTGCTCCTCTGCAAAACAGAACGCAGCCATTCAGGTGCCCGCATGGTCAGATGGTATTTGTGACCATCCGCCGCTCGCCTTGAAGGGAGCAGGTGTCCCGAGCAAATCCGGTTAAGTCTGTGGAACCCCAACTGTCACGGATTCATTCAACCAAATCGACGAATTTGACGAGGGCCTGTTTTATGGCTTCGACCGCAATGGGCGCGTTATCAGCCGTCGGTAGCCATATCGCAATCTCCGGCCCGGAATCGCCTCTCATCTTCCAGGCGCTACAATTCCTCTCTGTTTTTTGCGATCTCCTGCTCGGTGTCCTCCTGCGCGAGGCGCTGGTCCGCAAGCTGCGCGTTCTGGCAACTCAATGACCCCCCCAACGCACAATCTAATTCCGCAGGATTGGTTCTGGACAAGCGACGGAATAAATCAACTGATTTGGGACATGTTCAACTCCAGCTTCCCAAGCTTGCATCATTCTCAGGATTGGGGTAACGTTTTGGTTAGAATTGTGGCGGTGAGCAATTCCCGGGTCATACTTCAGGGAGCTGAACAGGAGGAGGCGCGATGAGCAAAAAAGCAGAACATACAGCGTGGGCTGAGATCGAGCGCAGGCTGGGCCCGAACGTACTTCTTGATGGTGAAAGAACTAGGCCTACCTACTTGGGAACTCTGATAAACCTCGAACCAAATCGAGAAGAGGCCGCTACACGGGAGCTGCCTGAGGTCCCCGAGAAGAATAGGTAGCCTTGCAGCGTTCCGAGACATAGCCATATCCAGGGAGCATTATGTCACCGTGAGGCTAAGTACAAAGCATAGGGGCTTGACGACTCAGTTGCTTTAAGCGGCCAAGGGAGAGAATATCCTCTCAACCTGGGATTGTCCCCTCTCTTCGGTCGGACGGGTCGCTGATTTTCCCTTAGAGCAGAGTTTAGACCCTTACCCTCATGGTCGGTATGCCTATCCTCGGGAGGTAAAGGGTCATTCCCGGCCTGATCTCGGATGAGTGCTGGTTGATCTTAGCAAGCCTTGTTGATATAACGCTGGTGGGTTCGGATCGCCTGGACGCTGACATAATGAAGATGGCCACGTGGTCAATGGGGAAAAACCTAGCAAGGTGGGACACGAGGGGATCGAATCTATTTGGAGGTCCTTCGCGACCACAGGCCACTTTAGATGTTCCAAATTCACCGACTTGAAGAAGAAGAGTCGACAAGTAAGGATTGATCTGCAGTTGAAGCATAACCAGTTGTGTGGCGTCGAGTATTTGAACCCCCACATCTCCTATGTCAAAACCTAACTGGATTGGTAAGACATCAAGAGATGATATGCCCGGCAATGCCTGGACTCGAAGCCCTGCTCCTCTGCCAAGTTTGGCGATTTCCCACGAAATGTCATTGAAAAACAATGGGTTCCCTTCGGTTGCAAAGACTGTCGGGCGGGCGGCCTCGCCGGTTTTCACAACATGTCGAGCGATTTCGGTATATACGGCCCAATCCAGCCCCGACTTCCAATACAAGGGCGTGAGGTCTTGGGTGTTGGGATTGATTTTTTCCAGTTCATCATGGCTCGACGTAAGGTGAAGAATGCATCGTGCCTGCTTCAAGATGTCGAGCGTCTCAAGAGTGACTTGACGCAATTCAAAAACCCCAAGACCCACCAAGTAGATATCAGCGTCATAGAGATTGCCGGATTGCATTGTTGTTTCCCCCAGTGATTTTGGCTGTTAAATAGATCTACGATACGATGAGAGGAACCCTTACATCAGGAAGCCGCCTCTTTGGCCCAGGCTCGGTAGAGTATATCAATTGGAATCATGCTTGCCCAACACGTCCTGCTTGCTACAACCGGGAGGGGTCCCTTCGTGGGATGCCTGTATTCAATGCTGAGTATGTAGGAAGAATGTAGGTCGGTACTGGCGAGAGTAGGTCAGCAAGATGTCCATATTCATCGGAAAACATCTTCGGCCCGACCCCACCGAGGACCTCCTCTCGGGTCCAGATTCCGAAGCGGAGCCAGTGCCCATTCCTCCAGAGTGCCAGGAATGCAAGGAAAAAGAGAAACAGGACAGCGATCCCAAACACGCTATGTGCGCTGATGATGATGTGAAGTGAGGTTTTGAGTGGCTCCGAGGTCATGGTTAGTAGTCATTGGGCCACCTAGCGTGAGCCACGAAGCAAACCGGCTAGAGGTGTTGGCAAACAGCCTAGACCTTGGGTGCTGCCTGGTCACTCGCTGGGTTGACTGGAAACTCTCTGTTTATCCAAACCTAGCGAATTTCAGTCTCCAAAGTGTCCGAGATGGTACCACACTCAGAAAGGAGAATACAGCCCAAGTTCTTCTGATGGGGTCCCCGGAGGTCCCCGAGACGGAACCCTGGGACATGGATTACGTTAGAGCCGAATACTCTTCCCTTCTGATGGCCATGATGGTGTTATGGAATCCCATCAGTTTTCGCCGCTGGCAAGCCATCTCCTCAGGATGGTCAGAAGAAGTCGTACCCACGGACGAATTCTGCCGATACACCGACTTCAATATCCGAGGCTTCGACTTTTGTCAACCGATGC
>Ga0315277_10012355_pt1 | contig 10714 bp, 7 predicted proteins | sample YL17G05_15_MG_FD_203695 | JGI IMG/M metagenome (GOLD analysis project Ga0315277, IMG submission 203695) | Sediment microbial communities from Yellowstone Lake, YNP, Wyoming, USA - YL17G05_15 | ecosystem: Environmental > Aquatic > Freshwater > Lake > Sediment | place: USA: Wyoming | collected... | reverse complement strand
ACCTTCTACTTCCCGGCCGACCCGCTGGCCCCCCAGTCCTTCGACCCGGCGCTGAAACCCCTCTTCTTCGCCGATGCTACGCTCTTACCCTCGGCCACGGACGACCTGGCCGCTTTCCGCGTCGCTCGTCCGGCGGCGCTGGAGGAGCGCCTGGGCGCCCTGGCGCAGCCAGCGCTGGCCTGGCCGCCGGACCTGGCCTATCTTCCACCGCCGACCTTGCCCCTCGTCTTCGGCGGCCGTTTTGCGTTGCTGGGGGTAGAAATGCAGGAGAGCGCCGTCTCCCCCGGCGGCCAATTCCGCCTGACCACCTATTGGGAAGTGGTTGCGGCCGATCCCACGCCGGTGGTGGCCTTCGTGCACCTCACCTCCGACGGGCAGGACGTGTGGGGCCAATACGACTGGCTGGACGTATGGCCGGTGGGCTTGCAGCCGGGCGACCGCTTCGTCCAGGTGCACCCCGTGCCGGTCAAGCCCGAGACGCCCCCCGGCCTCTACCACGTCCAACTGGGCCTCTACCGCCCCGACACCCTGCAGCGGTTGCCCGTCGCCGCCGCCGCTGACCGCGTGTGGGTGGGTGAGGTCTCAGTGGTCAGTGATTAGTGATCAGTGACCAGTGATCAGGGGTCACTAATCCCTGATCCCTGATCACTGCTCCGCCTCTTGACATCCCCCGCCTTTTCCGTATAATACTTGCTGTTGCAACAATTCGCAGTAAGGACCCCAATTATGTCTCATTGCCACACATTGATCGCCGCATTGCGCAAGCAAGGGTACCGTCTCACTCCCCAGCGGGAGATGATCGTGCAGGCCATCGCCCACGCGGGCCGTCACGTTACCGCCGAGGAGATCTTGACGCAGGTGCAGGCCCGTACCCATGCCGTCAACGTTGCCACCGTCTACCGCACGCTGGAGTTGTTGGCGGAGTTGGGGTTGGTGAGCCGGTGCGACCTGGGGAGCGGGAAGATGTACTATGCCACGCTCCGCCACGGCCCGCATTGCCACCTGGTCTGCCGGCAGTGTGGCCAGATTATCGAAGCGGACCATCAACTGGTCGCGCCGTTGGCGGAGAGATTTCTTGAGCAGTATGGCTTCGACGCGGACCTGAACCACTATGCCATTTCTGGCCTGTGTGCGGAATGCCGGTCTGCGTCTGGTTATTCCAATCTCACGTGAAAAGGAGGTTCAACCGATGTTGGCCAGTGGAATTCTGACTTCTCCTGCACCGATGCACATCCCCGACGGGTTCTTGAGCCTGGCGGTGTCGCTGCTGTGTTGGGTGCTGGCCGCCATGGGGGTGGGCCTGGCGCTGTGGCGCAGCGGCAAGGCGTTAGGGGAACGGCAGGTGCCGCTGATGGGGGTGCTGGCCGCCTTTATCTTCGCCGCCCAGATGCTCAATTTCACCGTCGCCGGAGGTACCTCCGGCCACCTGCTGGGTGGTGCCCTGGCGGCCATCCTGGTGGGGCCGTGGGCCGGCATCTTGACCGTGACGACCGTCGTCGCCATCCAGGCGCTGTTGTTTCAGGACGGTGGCCTGCTGGTGATGGGGGCCAACATTCTGAACATGGGTGTCATCGCCACGCTGGTGGGGTACGGTGTGTACCGGGGCGTCATGGCCCTGGCGCGGGGGCAGCGCTGGGGCATGTTCGCCGGCGGCTTCGTGGCGGCCTGGGCCTCGGTCGTGATGGCGTCGGTCGCGACGGCGGTTCAACTGATCTTTTCTGGCACCTCGCCGGCCGCCGTGGCCCTGCCGGCCATGGCGGGCGTGCACGTCCTGATCGGCATCGGCGAGGGGCTGATCACGGTGGGGGCGCTGGCCTTCGTCGCGGTGGTACGGCGCGACCTGGTGGAACCAGCCCGCGCACCAGCCGGGGGCTGGCGCTGGGCTGCGGTGGGGCTGGTGTTGGCGCTGGCGGTGAGTGTGCTGGCGCCCCTGGCTTCGACCCATCCCGACGGGCTGGAGCGCGTGGCGGAAGACCTGGGCTTCAGCGGGGCCGCGCAGGACGCGCCCTACCAGGCCATCCCGGATTACGTGTTCCCGGGCATCTCCAACCAGGTGTTGGCGACCATCGTCGCCGGCCTGGTGGGAACGCTGCTCGTCGCCGGTATCGCGTTTGCGGTCGCCCGCCTCCGCCGCCGCGCCGTTCAGGGATCAGTGATCAGCGATTAGTGATCAGGGATCAGTGACCAGCATCCAACGTCTAACTTCCAACTTCCAGTATCGAGTATGCACATCAGTTCACTCGACGCCTATCGCCCCAGGGCCAGCCTCATCCACGGCCTCGACGCGCGGGTCAAACTGGTCCTGGCGGTGCTCTTTATCGTGGCCACGGCACTCACGCCTGAGGGAACCTGGCCGGCCTACGTGTTGCTGGCGGCGCTGGCGTTGGGTGTGGCCGTGGCTTCGCAGTTGGGGGTGGGCTTTGTGTACCGGCGCTCGGCGCTGGCGCTGCCCTTCGCCCTGGCGGCCGTGACGGTCGTGTTCTCCACGCCAGGCCGGCCTCTGCTCACGACCCGCGTGCTCGGCCTGAGCCTGGCCATATCTGGCGCCGGGCTGGCGCGCTTCGCCAGCATCGTGCTCAAGTCGTGGCTCTCCGTGCAGATGGCGGTCGTGTTGACCGGGTCCACCCCCTTCCCAGCCCTGTTGCAGGCCATGCGCTCCCTGCACCTGCCCAAGATTCTGGTCGCGGTCGCTGGCTTCACTTACCGCTACCTGTTCGTCATCGGTGACGAGGCGTTGCGGCTGATGCGGGCGCGGGCGGCCCGCAGCGGTGCGTCAGAAGGGCGGCGCGGCGGGAGCATCTTCTGGCGGGCGCGCGTGACGGGCAATATGGCCGGCAGCCTGTTCCTGCGCAGCCTCGAACGCAGCGAGCGCATCTACGACGCCATGGTGGCGCGGGGGTATGATGGCGAGGTGCGCTCACTCCGCCTACCTGCCCTGCACCCCCGTGACCTGCTCGTCGCATGCCCTTTCGTCCTGGCCCTGGCCGCCATCCAACTCCTGGCACGCATAAGGTGGTGACGACGATGGATTCCAGCAGCGAACCTCTTGCCCCCTGCATCGAGATTCACGACCTCTCGTATGCCTACCCCGACGGTCGCCCCGCCCTGCGGGGCGTGAGCCTGAACGTCCAGCCGGGGGACAAGGTGGCCCTGGTGGGGCCCAACGGCGCGGGCAAGTCCACGCTGCTCCTGCACCTCAACGGCATCCTGCGCGGCCAGGGCACGGTGCGCGTGATGGGGCAGGAGGTGACTGAGCCTCACCTGTCCCGCATCCGCGCGCAGGTCGGGCTGATCTTTCAGGACCCCGACGACCAACTCTTCTCCCCCACCGTCTTCGAAGACGTGGCGTTTGGGCCGCTGTACGCCGGGTTGGCGGAGGACGAAATACAGCGCCGGGTGGCCTGGGCCCTGGACCAGGTGGGGTTGGAGGGATACGCAGAGCGCATCTCCCACCACTTGAGCCTGGGGGAGAAGAAACGCGCCTCCATTGCCAGCGTGCTGTCCATGCAGCCGGCCATCCTGGCGCTGGACGAGCCCACCGCCGGGCTCGACCCGCGCACCTGCCGGCGACTGGTGCGGCTCCTACAAGAGTTGCCGCAGGCCATGGTGGCCGCCACGCACGACCTGCGATTGGTGGCGCAGGTCTTTCCGCGCACCGTCGTCCTGGACGAGGGGAGGGTGGTGGCCGACGGGCCGACAGCCGACCTCCTGGCCGACGAGCGGCTGATGGAGGCGCATGGGTTGAGATAGGGAAAACCCTAAGGGTCTGCAAGACCCTTAGGGTTTTTTTGTTTTGCGTGTGTGGCCGATCTGTGCTACACTGTATTCGCTCGCCAACCGCGAGGGGGGAGGCTTTTATGTCAGACCAGGACCTCAACGCGCAACTGGCGCAACTGCGGCGATTGTTCGAACAGGGTGCTCTCTCCGCGGAACTGTACCGCGCGGCACTGGCCGGGCTGGGCCTGAGGCCCGAGTCCGTGTTCGGCCAGCAGGGCCAGCGGGTCGGTGTGCAGGTCAACGTCGCTCGCGACTACGTCGTCCAGCAAGTCGAGCCGGGCGCCAGCCCTGAGGCGCTGCGCCGCGCCTACCTCCACCGCCTGGTCCAGCAGACCCGCGGCCTGCCGCTGGCGGGCGTGGACCCCAAGGCCGCCGGCGACGAGCGGGGCGGCGAACTGCAACTCTCCGCCGTCTACACCGCGCTCCTGACCCGCCAGCCCGACGAGGCCACCTTCCCGAAAGCTGGGAGCTTTCGGGAAGGTGAGACGCGCTACCTCTCGGCGCTGGAGATGCTCAACCGCCAGGCGCACCTGGTGCTGTTGGGGGAGCCGGGCAGCGGCAAGTCCACCTTCGTCAACTTCGTGGCCCTGTGCCTGGCCGGCGAGGCGCTGGGCTACGAAGACGCCAGCCTGGCCGTCCTGACCGCCCCGCTGCCGGCCGAGGAGCGCGACGAAAAGCCCCAACCGCAGCCCTGGGACCACGGCCCGCTCCTGCCGGTGCGCATCGCCCTGCGTGACCTGGCCGCCCGCGGCCTGCCCGCTCCCGGCGCACGAGTGAGCGGCGACGTGCTGTGGAACTTTATCGCCTCCGAATTGGGCGAGACGCTCAAGGAGTACGCTCCCCACTTCAAGGCAGAGTTGTTGGAGCGGGGCGGTCTGGTCCTGCTGGATGGCCTGGACGAGGTGCCTGACGCGCACCAGCGCCGCGAGCAGGTTAAGCGGGCGGTGCAGGATTTCGCTGCCTGCTTCCCCCGCTGCCGCTTCCTGGTCACCAGCCGCACCTACGCCTACCAGCGCCAGGACTGGAAACTGGAGCGCTTCAGCGAGGTGGTCTTGAGCCCCTTCACGCCGGCCCAGGTCGCCCGTTTCGTGGACGGCTGGTACGCCCACGTCGGCGCGCTGCGCGCCATGGACGCGCGGGACGCGCAGGGACGGGCGACGCTATTAAAGACCGCCATCCAGCGCTCCGAGCGGCTGGCCGAACTGGCGGCGCGTCCCTTGCTTCTGACCCTGATGGCCTCCCTGCACGCCTGGCGCGGCGGCAGCCTGCCGGAGAAACGGGAGGAACTGTACGCCGACGCGGTGGACCTGCTGCTCGACCAGTGGGAGAGCCCCAAGGTGGTGCGCGACGCGGCCGGCCAGCCGCTGGTGAGCCAGCCCAGCCTGGCCGAGTGGCTCAAGGTGGAGCGGGCGGTGGTGCGGGCCGAACTGAACCGGCTGGCCTTCGAGGCCCACCGCGACCAGCCCCACCTGGTGGGCACGGCTGACGTCCCCCAGGAACGGCTGGTGGGCGGGCTGATGCGCGTGGCGCGCAATCCCGACGTCAACCCGGTTCGGTTGGTGGAATACGTGCGCGACCGGGCGGGCTTGCTGGCGGCGCGGGGGGAGGGGGTCTACACCTTTCCGCACCGCACCTTCCAGGAGTACCTGGCGGCCTGCCACCTGACCGACCACGGCTTCCCCGACGACCTGGCGGACCTGCTGCGCGCCGACCCACAGCGCTGGCGGGAGGCGACCTTGCTGGCGGGGGCCAAGGCGGCGCGGGGCACCGCGTCGGCGGCCTGGAACCTGGCGGAGGCACTGTGCTACCGCGACCCACCCGCAGCGGGGCAGGGTGGTGTCTTGCCCTACTCTGAAACGGACTGCTGGGGCGCGCTGCTGGCAGCGCAGGCGCTGTGGGAGAACGAGCGAGAGCGACTGGCGCAGGTTTCCGAGCGGAACGCGCCCAAACTGGAGCGGGTGCGCGGCTGGCTGCTGGCGATCGTGACGCGGGGCTGGCTGCCGCCGGTGGACCGCGCGCTGGCGGGGGAAGTGTTGGCGGTGCTGGGCGACTCGCGCGACCTGGACGAATTGGTGGAGGTGCCGGCCGGGCCATTCTTGATGGGCAGCCGCGATGACGACGAGAGGGCCAGAGATGACGAGAAACCGCAGCACGAGGTGACGCTGCCCGCGTTCAAAATCGGCAGGTACCCCGTGACCAATGCCCAATACCTGCGCTTCGTCGAGGCGACCGGGCGGAAGTGGCGGTCGGACGAGGGGCGCCAGCCGGAGCAGGCTACCTGCCCGGCGCGGTACCTCTCCTGGCACGACGCGCGGGCCTACTGCGAGTGGCTGACAGATGTCTGGCGAGCCGTGGGTAGGATTGCCGGCGACGAGGTGGTGCGCTTGCCGAGCGAAGCGGAGTGGGAGAAGGCCGCGCGTGGCGGCCTCCCCTCTCCCTCCCAGGGAGAAGGGGCCGGCCGCCGGTCGGTTGGGGTGAGAGTGCTCCCCTCGCCCTCCCAGGGAGAGGGGGTGGGGGTGAGGGCGTACCCCTGGGGCGACGAGTGGGACGAGACCCGGTGTAACAACAGTGAACTGGGCCTGGGGGGCACCACGCCGGTGGGCATCTTTCCGGAGGGGGCCAGTCCCTACGGTTGCCTGGACATGGCCGGCAACGTGTGGGAGTGGACGGTGAGCCTGTGGGGCCGTTGGACAGGTAGAGAGTCAGAGTTTCAGTTTGGGTATCCGTATGACCCTGCTGATGGCAGAGAGAACCTGGAGGCAGGAGACGTCATGCTGCGGGTGGTACGTGGAGGGGCGTTCGGCTCCAATCGTGGTTCCGCCCGGTGCGCGTGCCGCGGCTGGGGCCTCCCGCACTACGACTGGAACCTCAGCCGCGGGTTTCGGGTAGTGGTCTTCCCCATCTCTCCCGCCTCTGCCCTCTGAACCTTTGGATTGCGGAATGCGGAATGCGGATTGCGGATTGCGGATTGCGGATTGCGGAATGCGGAAATAGGGAGGTACAGCGATGGACTTGACGCTGGACATCTGGAAGGAGCAGGCGGCGGGACAACTCGCCAGAATCGGGGACTGGCTGGAGCGTCGCAAGAAGCAGGATGCGCCCTACCTGGTGTATGGCGCGCTGTGCGGGCTGAGCCTGTGGCCGCTGGTGGAGGCGGCTCGGGCAGGGCAAGTGCTGCCGGTGATGATGGCGCTGGGGAGTGTGGCTGCTGGCGTGGGCGGCAACCTCATCGCCGAGCAGGTGCAGCGCTGGAAGGATCAGGCCGACGAAGCGCAGGTGGCCGGGTGGGTGGCTGAGCGGGCGCCCGCCGATCCTAGTCTGCGTGAGGCGCTGGATGGCATCCTGGAGCGGCTGGACGCCGTGGCGCAGGCCCAGGCGGGCCTGAGTGAGGCCGACCGCCGCTGGTTCGCCGAGGTTCTGCGGGGGGAGCTGTCCCAACTGGGCAACCTGACGCGTTTCCAGGCCACGCTCAGTGGCCCTGGGGCGGTCGCCCAGGGAGAGGGGGCGAAGGCCGTGGGGCAGGGGGGTGTGCTGGTCGAGGGGGACGTCCACGGTGACGTGGTGACCGGCCAGAAGACCACCGTTTTCGACCAGCGCGGCCAGCACGTCGGCCAGCAGACCAACGTTGCGAAATCGTAGAAGCTGAAAACCCTAAGGGTCTGCCAGACCCTTAGGGTTTTTGTTTTGCGTGCGTGGCCAACCTGTGCTACACTGTGTTCGGTGTGGAAGCCAGGTTCTACCTTCCCCACAGGAGGATCGGCGACTATGGTTGGACAAACCGCGCGTGACCTGGACGCCCTGCGGGCCGAGATGGTCGAACTGCGCCAGAACCTCGATAGTCTGGCCAAGATGGCACAGCAGGGGCTGCCGGTGGCCGAGGCGCAGGCCGAGGCCCACCAGCGCGTGGCGGCGCTCGAAGCGCAGATCGCTGCCCTGGGCGACGTGCATGGTGACCTGGTCAGCGGCACCAAGACGACCGCCTTCGACCTGCGTGGGCAGCAAGTGCAACATCAGGTCAACGTGGCCCACCTCTACCAGGTCTACCAGGCCGCAGCGGGCCGCGCCGAACTGACCGAGGAGGCCTTCCAGAAGGTGCTGGCCGATTACCTGGACTGGGTGGTCCGCGAGTATGGCTACACCCGCCTGCACGGCCTGCAGTCGTTGCAGCAGAGCGGTGCGCTCGACCGGCCCCTGGCCCGCGTCTACACTTCCCTCGTCGTCCGGCACCGCCCGGCGGTGATGCCCGGGGGGGAGATTGCCTATGAGCGGCGATCGCGCCGGCCTGGCACAGACGAGGAAGACGTGGCTACTGAACCACAGCCGGTGGACATGGCCGACCTGCTCACGCTGGGCGAACGAGTGGCCATCGTCGGCGGCGCTGGCTCGGGCAAGACGACTTTCCTCTCCTTCGTAGCGGTGTCGCTGGCTGCCGCCCTGCGTGGCGAGCGGCTGGACGTGCGCCTCAAGCCGCCGGTGCCCGCTGCCCCGCTGCCGGTGCCGCTCCTGGCGCCTCTCCGTTTCTGGAGAGTCTACCGCGACGAGTGTGGCCAGGTGCAGGCGCTGCACGTCTTACACAGGCCGGACGAGGGTTCGCTGGGCGCGTTCTTGTTGTGGTTCCTGCGCGCCCGCTACAAGAACTTTGAGGCTGCGGGCGACTTTTTCGACCGTCTGTTGCGGGGCCGCCAGGGCTGCCTGATCATGCTCGATGGGCTCGACGAGGTGGTCAGCGTGGCCGAGCGCCGCACGATGCGGGATGGGGTGGAACGGCTGTTGCGCAGCCAGTACCCCGACAACCGTTGCCTGGTCACTGCGCGCGAGGCCGGCTACCGCGACGCCCCCTTTGGCAGCGACTTTGTGCGGTGCGACGTCCAGCCCATGGATGAAGAACAGATCACCCGGCTCGTCGGCGCCTGGTGCGACCAGATCTACCCGCAGCCCCACGATCGCCAGGCGTCGTGCGAGGACCTCGTGCGCGCCATTAGCGGCCTCAACGCCGAGCGTGCCGCCCGGGGCCAGCCGCCGCTGGTCGCCACTCCGTTGATGGTGACGATGGTCGTCAGCGTCAAGTACAGCCGCCGCGAGTTGCCCCGCGAGCGGGCCAAACTCTACGATGCCTGTGTAGACGTGGTGCTGGGGAGCGAGTACTCTGGCCGTGAGGATGACGCCGGTGCGCGCCGGGGGGTGGTCACGGCCGGCGGCCCGCCCGACAAGCAGCGGGAGTGGCTCTCGCACCTGGCCTTTCACATGCAAAAGGGCGGCCAGGCCGGGGCCAGCCTCGACGAGGCCGGGGTGCGCGCCGTCCTGGCGCCGGCGTTGCACGAGCGGGGCGAGGAACCGCTGTTGGATCCTTTCCTGGCGGAGGCGAGCCACCGGGGCGGCCTGTTCGAGGAGCGGGGCGGCCGGTTCCAGTTCATGCATTTGACCTTCCAGGAGTACCTGGCGGCCCAGTACCTGGCCCGGCAGTGGACGGAACAGCCCCGTGATTTCCTGGCCCGCGTCGTCACCGACGAATGGTGGCGCGAGGCCCTGCTGTTGACGGTGGGCAGCCTGGGTGCGCCCACCCCGTATGAGCGTCGCCGTGCGTTCGTTGCTGCGCTGTGCCAGTTGCCGGGGCGATTGCCCGTCCAACTGGCCGGCGCTGAACTGGCCACGGCGGGACTAGCCGACCTGACCGATCCGGAGCCCGCCCTGCTGGACCTGGCGCGCGATCAGCTGGCCGCGCTGCTGGCCGCTCCGGCCCTGGTTGAAGCCAGGCCGGCGGCCCGCGCTGCGGCGGGTCGCGCGCTGGCGGTGCTGGGCGACCCGCGCGACCTGGGCGAGTTGGTGGAGGTGCCGGCCGGCCCATTCCTGATGGGCAGCCGCGATCAAGACGAGAGGGCCAGCGCCGACGAGAAGCCACAACACAGGGTGACCCTGCCCGCGTTCAGGATCGGCCGCTATCCGGTGACCAACGCCCAATACCTGCGTTTCGTCGAGGCGACCGGACGGGGCTGGCGGTCGGACGAGGGGCGGCAGCCGGAGCGGGCCACTTGCCCGGCAGCCTACGTCTCCTGGTACGATGCGCGGGCCTACTGTGCGTGGCTGACGGGCGTCTGGCGGGCCGAGGGTAAGATCGCCGCCGATGAACTCGTGCGCCTGCCGACCGAGGCAGAATGGGAGAAAGCCGCGCGCGGCGGCCTCCCCTCTCCCCCCCAGGGAGAGGGGGCGGGGGTGAGGGTGTGGCCCTGGGGCGACGAATGGGACGAGACCCGGTGCAACACCAGTGAACTGGGCCTGGGGAGCACCACGCCGGTGGGCATCTTCCCGGAGGGGGCCAGCCCCTACGGCTGCCAGGATTGCGCCGGCAACGTGTGGGAGTGGACAACCAGTCTATGGGGCAGAGAGCGGTCGGAGCCAGAGTTCAGGTATCCTTATGATTTCACCGACGGGCGGGAGAACCTGGAGGCGCGGAATAATGTGCTCAGGGTGTTACGTGGAGGGTCATTCGGCTCCAGGCGTGGGTCCGCCCGGTGCTCGGCCCGCCTCAGGCGCCTCCCGCGCTACGACTGGCACGCCATCGGCGGGTTTCGGGTGGTGGTCTTCCCCATCTCTCCCACCTCTGCCCTGTGATCCTCACCTTCCCGAAAGCTCCCAGCTTTCGGGAAGGTGGCGGCAGTGGCGGCAGTGGCGAGAAGGAGGCAACGTGCCCTATCGTGAAAATGTCTTTGTTCCTGGCAACGTATACCATATCTACAACCGGGGTATCAATGGAATGCCAATCTTCGTCCGTCCAGACAACTACATCTATCTGTTGGGCAAGGTCAAACGATTGCTCGGGGAAGTGCTTGTGACTGTCCTGGCCTACTGCCTGATGCCGAACCACTACCACTTGGTCCTACGGCAAGACAGTGACGTTCCCATCTCGGTCTTTATCCAGCGGCTGTTTCAAACCTATACC
>Ga0315277_10012354_pt1 | contig 10715 bp, 12 predicted proteins | sample YL17G05_15_MG_FD_203695 | JGI IMG/M metagenome (GOLD analysis project Ga0315277, IMG submission 203695) | Sediment microbial communities from Yellowstone Lake, YNP, Wyoming, USA - YL17G05_15 | ecosystem: Environmental > Aquatic > Freshwater > Lake > Sediment | place: USA: Wyoming | collected... | reverse complement strand
ATCTGCCGGACAGTACCCCGGGCCCCGTGGCGGGTTTGATGGAGCGCGCGCCCAGCAGCCCGGGCCTTTCTACGGATGGAACGGCCCACAAGGCGAAGGCTATGGTGCGGGTCCCGTGCCGCAGGGAAGGCCCGGCAGACCGCAGCCCCCGGATATTGACGCCCTGTTCAGGCAGGTGGACGCCAACGGCGACGGCATGATTTCGAGGGAAGAGGTCTACGCTTTTCTCGATCGGCAGTGTTTGCCGCGCCCCCCAATCGAACAACGGTCCGACAAGTGGAAGGCCTATCCGCCACCGATAAACGAGCGGCCCGGCGATTGGAAACCGGAACCACCGGAACGGCCTGTCCCTCCCCCCGTTCCGGGTAACGCCCGCTGACCCTCGCCAGCACGCCGTTACGATGCGCCCGGAACGCATGTTCGTTCCGGGCGCGAGCAACGCGCAATGAACGACCGCCGATGAAGTCAATCTCAAACCAAAAAGGAGAGAATACGATGAGAACACGAATCCTTCTAGACGACAGGCGCCTGTCGTCCTGGTGACCTGTGTTGTCGGGGTTGCCGTGGTGATGAGCCTGTGTGTCGCGTGGGCGCAAGGCGATCCCGGCAACAATCCGAGTCCGCCGACGCCTCCTGGCGGCCGGCCCGGCGGTCCGCCGCCATTCATGCCCCGGCCCGAAGAACTTGATGCGAATCAAGACGGCAATGTGACCTGGGATGAGTATTCCGCCGCTTGGAACAAAGTGATCGAGAAGCAGTTCAAGCGGCTGGATGCTAACGGCGACGGCGTATTGAGCAAAGAAGAACTGGCAAAAGGATACGGTCCAGGCCATGGTCCGGGACCCAGAGGCGACGCCCACGGACGTCCCGGCCTTGGCGACCAAGGTGGAGCCGGCGAGCAACGGTACTAACGGCGCCTTACGAAGATCGTCCTCGGAAGGCACCGTAGAAGCGGCCCCCTCCCCAGCAGCGGCAGCGCATTGTTTACGGCGCGATGCGCTGCCGCTCACCAGTAACTGCGAGTGTGTCAACAGGTTCTCCGTAAGCGGAGGCGGCCAGACCTGCATTCTGCTTTTGTTTTCGGCACATGTTGTGCCTAGCCGGAAGACCATTGACCGCACAAGGAGAGATTTGGCCACGTTGGTCGCAGGTGGGGAACCAGCCGACCATGACGGCGCTGACGCCTTGGCAGCCCAAGTGGGCGATAGGGATGCCTTTGTACGACTGGTTCGCCGCCACGAACAAGTGTTGGCCGCCCACTTGCTCCGGTTCACACACAATGAGACTGTGCTCCAGGACCTGCGCCAGGAAACTTATCTGGAAGCCTACAGAAGTCTTTCAACCTATAAACATCAGGGGCCTTTCTTCAAATGGCTTCGGCAGATTGCGTCCCGTGTGGGCTATCGATACTGGGCCAGACAAGCCAAAGAGGCGCAGGCGAAGACCGCATACCTGGAACTGCAGCGGTATTGCGGGTCAGCCCAGTCGACGAGGCACGCACAGGACGCCATCGAATGTGTGGAGGAGCTTCTCGCCTGTCTTGATCGTTGTGACAGGACCCTTCTGGAAATGAAGTATGTCCAGGGACTCAAGGCAACCGAGATTGCGCAGAGCACAGGGTGGAGTGCGGGGCGAGTGCGAGTGAGACTACACCGTACCCTCAAGAAACTTCGGAACCTGGATAGCGGCAAGCACGGGACCTGACTCCCGTGATGTTGGCAAGGGGCAGGATGGCATCGAGCGGGGAGGGATTTCAGCCCTCCCCGCGTTCATAAAGTGCTTGGATTACGCACTTACGGCCAGGTTCTGCGCCGACGATTGAAGCATCTGGTAGAGCCAATTCTGGTCGCCATATGCGTTCGAGGCTTCGTTCTGGCTCAGGGCCTGGAGCAGTGACTGAAGCGGACTGGTTGTGTCGGATGCGGCCAGAGACCCTTCCCTGGCCATCGCAGCCATTTCTTTGGCCCGTTCTGATTCGCGAGCCTTAATACCCGCCTGCAACTCGTCGGTGGTAACCTTGCCGTCGCCATCCGTGTCGAGTATGTTGAACTCGTCCGAACCGAGCTCCGTTTCGTCAATGGAAAGCACGCCGTCCTCGTTGGCATCCTCATCCTGCATGATACTCGATGCCATCTCAGCAGAGTCCATCGGCGGCGGCGGTGGCGGCGGCCCCATGGGTCTCATCCGGTTGTTCTGAAGACCTGACACCAGTTCGTCGGTTGTCAGTTTGCCGTCGCCGTCGGCATCCAACTTCTTGAACATATCCGAATCGAGCTTCGTCTCGCTGGCGGAAAGCAGACCGTCCCCGTTGGCATCGTCCTTCTGGACGATTTGCGATGCCAATTGAGAAAGGTTGAACCCTTCGCCCTGCGTTTTCGACGGCCGGTTCATTGCACTCATGACCATGCGGTCAATGAAACTGTATGAACCCACTGAACCAATTGAACTAACGCTCATGTCCTTATCCTCCATGATTTTCGTTGACGGTGCCTTCCGAAGATCGTCCTCGGAACACACCACTGATAAACCCATTCAGGATCCGTCCTCGTGAGTACACGGCATCTTGCTCAAGTCTCACCCGACAGGGGTGAAACCGACCAAGACCGTTGGAAGGTTTGCTACATAGGCATTTCTCCTTGTTGCACACAGCGTTTCAGACTCCTCAAGTTAGCCATTTCACTTCGTATAGTAAGTGCGCTTCCACGGGAAAAACGTTACAGCACGGGCCGCCCAAGAGGACGTCCGCAAGCTGCTTTATCATGTTCCACGACAACCACTTATGGGCGGCAGTATGGCATGGCTGCGCTGGAGACAGACTGGAAACGATTACGGATTCTTAATCTTTCCACATGCCGCCCCGCAATACTTGCAGGCTAACCTTTAGTCAGAGGAAAGGCCGAACGCGATTCGGCGATAAGGAAAAGGAACCGGGAACATTCACCATGAAGAAACGGATGGCAATTGCACTCGTGGTCCTTCTGACCGGCGCCGCCGGCTCCTGCTATTGGAGCGCGCGAAGAAACAACGCCGAGAAGTCCAACAGCATGCAATTCACGATGGCTAAAGTGGAATGCAGGTCTATCAGACAGGAGGTCTCGTGTTCGGGTTCCGTCGTGTCGAACCTGGACGTGGAAATCAAGTGCAAGGCCACCGGCCAAATAACCGCGCTCCCGTACGACGTCAGTAATTCCGTGAAGAAAAGCGATCTGCTGCTGAAAATCGACCCGGTAGACGAAGAGCGCACCGTACGGCAAGCGGAGGTGAGATTGGCCTCGTCGGAAGCCAAACTGGCTCGGGCAAAACAGAGTCTCTTGGTGTCGGAGCGGGAACTGGAAAAAGCACGGAAGGAAGCGGGGGCAACCTTGAAAGCGGCCCAGGCTTCCAGCAAGGACCTGCGTACAAAGGCGGAGCGGACGACCGCACTCCGTGAAAAGCACTATGCCAGTCCGGAGGAAGTGGGAAGCGCAGAAGCAGCGGCCGTTGAGGGCGAGAGTGCATTGCAGAAAGCTTCCGCGGGTATTGATGGATTGAAGGTTGAAGAAGAACGGCTCGAACTGTTGCGGCAAGATATCAAGCTGGCCCAGGCAGACGTGGATTCATATCAGATCGACCTTGAAACCGCGAAACAACGCCTGACAGAGACGCAGGTCTATGCTCCGATGGCCGGCGTCGTTTCGGATCGGATGGTGCAGGTCGGCCAGATCATTGCCTCACCCACGATGAACGTGAGCGGGGGTACTGCATTGCTCGTTCTCTCCGACCTGTCGCGGGTCTTTGTGCTCGCTTCCGTGGATGAAAGCGACATCGGGCAAGTGCGCCCGGAACAACCTGCGTCCATCAGGACGACAGACGCCTGTCGTCTAGGTGGATGCGTTTCCTGACGAACGTTTCAAGGGCGAGGTAGTGCGCGTCGCAACAAAAGGAAAGAAGGTCTCAAACGTAGTCACGTTCGAGGTAAAGATCGAGGTGCTCGATGAGGCAAAAGACAAACTCCTTCCGGAGATGACCGCCGATGTCGAGATTCTCGTCGCGTCAAAAGACAACACCCTGTCGATTCCATCCGAGGCCATTGAACGGCGCGGTCCGGATAAGGTTGTCCTGGTTCCGGGCCCGAAAGGAGAGGCGCCGACGCCTGTGCCCGTTAAGACAGGTGTCGACGACGGTACGCACACCGAAATCCTGGCGGGATTGCAGGAAGGCGCAGCCATCCTCATTCCTCAAGAACAAACCGATGAGACCACCGCGCGCGAAAAGGTTCCGGGAGGCCCTCCCGGAGGCTTTGGCGGGCCGCCTCCCGGAGGGGGACCACCTCCTCCCTGATGAATGCCGGGTTTGACATGTGGAGCGCCTATGGTAGGTCCGAGCCAAATTCGGACCTACGGAGAAACGGTTACCATGGAAAACGTCATTGAAACATCGAATCTGGTCAAGACGTATGTGGTTGGCGACACAGTGGTACGCGCGCTCGATGGCGTTTCCCTGTCGGTGGCCAAAGGGGAAAAGGTGGCCATAACAGGGCCTTCGGGAAGCGGCAAGTCAACGCTGATGAATATCCTGGGGTGTCTTGGGCGGCCTGATGAGGGCGACTACGTCCTGGCGGGCGAGATAGTGTCGAAGCTGTCTGGAAAGCGGTTGGCTCAAATACGAAACCGGTACATCGGGTTTGTTTTTCAAACCTATAACCTTCTACCGCGCTTAAGCGCCTTGGAGAACGTCGAGCTACCCCTCTTATATGGAGGAGTTCGGAACGCCCGGCAACAAGCCAAGAAAGCGCTCGAAATCGTTGGACTCGCGGATCGCATGGGGCACGGACCCAACCAACTCTCCGGCGGTCAGCGCCAGCGTGCGGCAATTGCTCGTGCCATTGTAGCCAATCCGGCGATCCTGCTGGCGGACGAGCCGACCGGTAACCTGGATACCAGGACGGGGCAGGAGATCATGGCCTTGTTTGACGACCTAAATGCGCAGGGACGGACCGTAATCATGGTTACCCATGACCCGGAAATCAGCGCATTGTGCTCCCGACGGATGCATCTTCGAGATGGCCGCATCGCCGAAGGCGCCCAATATGGACACGGGGTGGCGACCTATTGTCCTAGTACGAAAGGGATGTGAGCATGCTCTTCTGGACTACAATCAAACTGGTGCTTCGCAGCCTTTTGGTAAACAAGCTGCGCTCGATCCTGTCCATGCTGGGGATCATCATTGGCGTAGGCGCCGTCATCGCCTTGCTGGCCGTCGGCGCTGGCGCACAGAAACGCGTGCTTGACCAAGTCACGGCGCTCGGCTCAAACCTCATCATGATCATGCCGGGTCAACCCAAGTTTGGCGGGGTGAGGAGCGGCGCGGTCGAGACGCTTACACCCGAAGACGCGGAAGCTATCCTGGCGCAAGTCCCGGAAGTGCGGCAGATGTCGCCAGTCGTCCGAGGTAACGGCCAATTCAAGTACTACAACAGCAATAAGCAGTCTTCAATCATGGGCGTGACGCCCACGTATATTGAGATTCGCAACTTCAAAATCGAGAAAGGGCGCTCCTTCACCGTCAATGAAATCGAGCGGCGAGCCAAAGTCGCCGTACTTGGAGCGGATACCGCCAAGGACCTCTTCGGAGGAAGTAACCCTTTGGACGAAAAGATCAAGATAAATGGTCTGGCCTTCAAACTTGTCGGCGTGCTCAAACCCAAAGACACGCAAGGCCCCTTCAGTTTCGACGATCAGGCCCTTGTGCCGTACACGACTGCCATGCACCGCCTCTTAGGCGTCAAATACCTGGGCGAAATCGATCTCCAGATTGACAACAACGCGGAGCAAACGGAGGTCCAAGCCAAGCTGGAGCGCCTACTGCGTTCCCGCCACAAGATCCGTCCCGGTAAGGACGATGATTTCCACGTCCGCAACATGGCCGAAATGGTTGAGGCGGTCACTTCGGTTACCCGCACATTCTCCCTCCTGTTAGGCTCAGTGGCCGCCATCTCGCTGGTCGTCGGCGGTATCGGCATCATGAATATTATGCTTGTTACCGTAACAGAACGCACGCGCGAGATCGGCATCCGAAAAGCCATCGGCGCCGATGACCGCGATATCCTGGTTCAGTTCCTGCTTGAATCCATCCTCATGAGCACGCTGGGCGGGCTGGTGGGCATTGCCGTGGGCGTGGGTGTCGCCGCATGCAGCACGATAGTCAGTGGTTTCACTGCCATTGTTGAACCTTCAAGTGTACTTCTTGCCCTCTCCTTCGCAGTGTGTGTCGGCGTCTTTTTCGGATTCTACCCAGCCCGCCGCGCTGCATTGCTGGACCCCATCGAGGCGCTCAGCTATGAATAGTCATTCTCGACGTCCTAACCCACCGCCGGGCAACCCTTTAGAGCGCCACGTCGGCAGTCGCGCGTCCCGGGACAAGACCAACCCTGCCTCCTTCGCTGGCATCAAGAAGTCTCGTGACTGTCCACAGCGGTGAAGAATGGGGGATTTTTCGCGTAGAAGCGTCTGGGATTTCTTGACTTGTGCCGGGGGAAAGGATTCTTTCTTCGCGTCGGCGCATTTTTCGATGGGTTTTTGTCTTGGAAGTATATATGCCTCTAAGCATGAAAGAGACAACTGCCACGAACGCGCCGGGCCGCAAAGTCAAGCCCAAAAACCAATGCAAATCTGCTCCCCTTCCCGCAAAAACCCTCCGTCCCGAAAATACCCCAGAAATGGGACTCTTCGACAGCGTCCTCACGCCAACTCGTGGAATTGCTGGGTGAGATCACCTTGGTAAGACCCACAAATGGCTTGGCAAGAACCGGTCGTCCTGGGCGATTTGCGGCGGAGGGTCCACGCTGCTATCATCTTTCCGATGGCGAAGGGCGCATCGAGGACGATCTCCGGGATGAACTACTACTACCTCTACATGGGTTTGTTGGCGGCGGCCGTGGTCCTATGGTTGGTCATCGCTCTGTCAGACCACGGGGACAGCGGCCTTTCTGATGACGACACCTAAACTCGCAACGGGAGAACGGCGCATGTTGAAGCCCTCAGTATGCATCGAGATGTTCTGGGGTCACGTGGACTTCGCGGCACGGATTCCGAAGGTCGCCGCGTTAGGGTACGAAGCGTATGAATTCTGGGGGTGGTGGAACAAAGACCTCGATGCGGTCGAGAAGGCCACCAAAGAGACCGGCCTTCAGGTAGCCGCGTGTTGCGTGAAGACCGCATTTACCGGCGACGCAACGTCCATGCTCATGCCCGGAGGGAAAGACCCCTTTGTGCAGGCCGTGAAGGACTGTGTTGCGGTGCGGGACCGATTGGGCTGCTCGCGCTTCATTGTGACCACCGGCAACGAGCTTGCGGGCGTGCCCCGTGCGGCCCAGCACGCCGCTTGCGTCGAAGCCCTTCGAGCGGCCGCCCCAGTGGCCGAGGACGCCGGAATCACGCTCGTGCTGGAACCGCTCAACCTGCTCGTCGACCACGCAGGATACTATCTGTCCACCTCAGCGGAGGGTTTTGAGATGGTCGACGAGGCGGCCAGTCCCGCCGTCAGGCTGTTATTCGATATCTACCATCAGCAGATCACCGAAGGCAATCTGACCTTGAACATCTGCAGTCACATCGACAAGATCGGCCATTTCCACGTCGGGGACCATCCGGGCCGACACGAACCCGGCTCGGGCGAGATCAACTATCCTTACCTCCTTAAACGGATTGCCGCCACGGGGTACAAGGGATTCCTGGGGCTCGAATTTAGTGCAAGCCGACCGGAAAGGACCGAGGAAACTCTCACCGAAGTCCTTGGAATGGTGCGGGCCGCCGGCTGACCGGCGGCGCGGAAGCCTTGCGCGCGCCCCGTGCGGAGCGTCATTCTCCCTCGCCGTCAGAGGAGGCGCCGATACCGAGACTGCGCAGGAAGGCATCAATGTCCACTTCCGAGGGAGGCGGACTCTGCTCAGGGTGAAACCGCAGGGGGCTTGGGAGAAAGGCGCGTTGGCAGTCAGGACACAGGTCGAGCTTGATGCGTTTGTAGATGCTTTCTTCGAGCTCTTTCGGGTCCTTGCTCTTGAGTCGTTCGATCAGCGCGATAAGTTCCGCCCGGTGATCGCGGACGAGTTCCGTCAGACCGATCTCCAGTTTGTCATAGGCGGCCTTGACCTGGATTTCGACCGTGTAACGCAACTCGTGTTTTGCAAGTTTCTTTCCGCAACCATCGCAATGATAGGCGATCATCGCCGAAACCTCCTCACCTCTACATTCAGTATACCAGATTCCGGCAGGGACGGGGCCAACAAGGAGAAGATGTACTAATGGTGACCTCCCTCTCCGCTCTTCAGATAAGCGCCTACCGTGGAAGTCCCTGCTTTACCCGTCATCTGTTGTTCTTCTTACCGACTTCCCGCCCGCTTGACAAATCAGAGGGCCAATCTCTAGTGTTCAAACAAAGGCTGTAAGCCTATGAAATAGGTCGCAGGTCAAAGCCCCCGAACTCCGATGGCATCAAGAGCCAGCGCTGCCACGAGGAGAAGAGCGATGAGAAAGGCGCCATCACCAATCTACGCCAACAACGCGCAACTCATCCTTCAAGGCATGCCCTTCCGAGACTCCGTCAGGCGAAAGAGAATCGTCTTCGGCTGGTACGGCGGGAAATTCAACCATTTGGATTGGCTTCTGCCGCTACTGCCCGATTGTCACCATTACTGCGAGCCGTATGCAGGTTCGGCGGCGGTGCTCCTAAACAGAGACCCGTCTCCTGTCGAAACCTACAATGACATCGACGGCGAAGTGGTCAATTTCTTTCAAGTCCTCCGCAACCAAGCCAATCAGCTTGTCAGAGCCATTGCTCTCACACCTTTCTCTCGGGAGGAATTCTACATCGCGGTTTCCGAGCCATCCCAGGGTGTCGCAGACATCGAGCGCGCACGTCGCTTCTTCGTCCGCGCACGACAAGCCCGAACCGGCCTTGCCCAAACCGCCTCCCTCGGTCGTTGGGCCAACTGCAAGAATACGAGCCGTGCCGGAATGTCCGGTGTCGTCTCGCGCTGGCTCGGCAGTGTCGAGGCCCTCCCAGAGATCGCTGAGCGCCTGCTGAGAGTTCAGATTGAAAACCGGCCGGCTGCCGACATCGTGAAGCTCTATGACGACAACAATACGTTGTTTTATTGCGACCCGCCGTATGTTCACGAATCCCGGGGGGATTCGAAGGCGTATGGCTTCGAAATGGACGATGAGGACCACCGGGAACTAGCGGACCTCTTGCATTCCATAAACGGCAAAGCCGCCGTGTCCGGCTACCGCTGCGACCTAATGGACACGCAGTACAAAGGCTGGCGCCGATTTGATGCTCCTGCGAAAAAATGCCACTCGATCAAGAAAATCCGTCACGAAGCTTTATGGATGAACTACTAGAAGCTGACCGAGGCAATGCCTACTCTCGACTATGACCGCGCACGTCAGATTCTCGATGAGTCTTTCTCCGCCATGGAAGCCGCATATATCGAGGGCGCTGTACCCTGTGTTCAACCCAATGTGGCACAAGCCTACGACTTGCTGTTCAAGTCCACGACACAGGCGTACCGCGAAGTGCTGCTCGGCTGCATTCTGGCCCGTTTTCTGGACGAGTCGATAGATATCCGGCTCCCCTATGCCAAACAGGGGGCGCATGCATACAACGGACGAACTCTCGATGAGCGTGTTGTCAATCCCTTCCTCGGAAATGAGAAGATTCCTTGCTCAAAGGGACCTTTCCTTAGTGTGTTCCGCCGTTCGGTCAAATTTGACCAACAAACCAGGGATGGAGTGCGCGACAAAGCAGCGTTCGACGCCCTTTTAGAGGTTGTCCGCGCTCTGGAAACGTCTGATCAAGCAGTCATCCGTACTATACTTGGGTACCACCTTTACTGTTTCATCCGACTTCGTGAAGAATCCAAGATCGAGATTGCGAGGCTCCGCAGGATAAGTCTTGAGCAGTGTGACTTCCTGCTTTCGCGACTTCTGGAGACAAAGAGCGGCGGGCGTTTGCCCGTGTTCCTGGTTGTTGCGACCTTCCGCGCGATCAAGGATGTGTTCCAGCTCGACTGGGAGATCGAGTTTCAAGGAATCAACGTAGCTGATGAGGCATCTCAAGCTGGTGGCGATATCACTCTTCGACAAAACGGAGAGACTATCCTTGCCGCCGAGATAACGGAACGGTCCGTCGACCGGAACAAAGTCATATCAACATTCGACACCAAAATAGCTCCGCACGCTATTGAGGATTACCTTTTCTTTATCAAAGACAAAGGGCAATCCAGTACCGCTATTGAGCAGGCCAAGCGATACTTCTCCCAAGGCCATGAGGTCAACTTCGTCGAGACAAAGAATTGGATTGTCACGATTCTTTCGATCCTCGGAGGACAAGGCCGCCAAGCCTTCGTAGATCATATGTTGTCCTTCCTCGACAACACCGAGATTCCCACAATTCTGAAGATAAAGTGGAACGAAATCATCCACGAGATCACTTCGGGGGACATCTGACCCTCTCTCCCCCGCGTTCACAAGACGGTCCTGCAAGAACGTCCCCGTACCTACTTGTCAGGGCGCTTTGACTTGGGCGCAGCCACGTCGGTGAAGTAGCCGGCAAGGTGCTCCCAGTAGGCCAGGACAATCCAGAGCAGCAAGGGCAGCGTGATAAAGGTCTCGCCGACCGCGGTGGAGACCTCCGAACGGCCCATGGTGTAGGCAATGATAATGAATGCGACGTGC
>Ga0315277_10012348_pt1 | contig 10718 bp, 11 predicted proteins | sample YL17G05_15_MG_FD_203695 | JGI IMG/M metagenome (GOLD analysis project Ga0315277, IMG submission 203695) | Sediment microbial communities from Yellowstone Lake, YNP, Wyoming, USA - YL17G05_15 | ecosystem: Environmental > Aquatic > Freshwater > Lake > Sediment | place: USA: Wyoming | collected... | reverse complement strand
AGAATAACACTATTCCACCGACTGTTCCTCTCTTGTTGAATGAGACGGACTCTTTGAAGTAGTTCAGACATAGAGGCGTGCCAATACCTAACGAAGCACCCAACACACACGTAACTGAAAGCGCTGCAAATAGCGAAGAACCCAACGGAACAATCAGAAAGAGCGAAGCAAAAACCCCCATGAGTACCCACGAATAGAAGAAAAGCTTCTTCCTAATCTTTGCCAAGAACATCGCGCCGACAATTCCTGCCACTATTATGGAAGATGGATACGCCACCTGAAGACTCAGGTTCTCAAAGCTTCCATCACCGAAAGCATACCCAATCTTAGGTATCATCAGCCGTCCGATGAAATACCAGGACAAAGTGTTGAACAGAAGAGCAAAAACTGCTATTTGTTCTCTCTTGAAACTGAGGTTGCTTCGAAATCTATGCAGCATCGTGGCCACTACTCTTCTGGCTTGTCTATCTTCGCCCATGCTATTTAGATTAAAGTTAGGAATTGGAAATACTTATTCTCGATTCGGAACCCGCAAGTGTTCATGTGTAGAACACAATGCTTAATAAAGTGTTCAACACATCTACATTTAGGGGAAGAAGATGGCTAAAAGAAAAGTTCGAGTTCCTATGAGAGCCTATGGGAACTGGTTCACGTAGTTTGAAGCACAGGTTTCCATTCTTCAGGCCTTATACGCAGTGAGTAAGCTAAGAGTGTAGACTCTGTGTTCCTGTTTTTGAACATTTCGATGTTTAAGCATGCTTCTTTGACAGTTTCTGATATGAGGTCAGCCACGTACCTGATTCCTTCCGCCATGTCAGAAGCTTTCGAAATCTCCAGCAAATCTTTAGTTTTCAGCCTTTTTTTGGAAAGGAGCGGGACTATTTTGGATCGTGTTTCCGTGTTTTGCATTGCGTAGATGATGGGAAGTGGCAAAGATTCCTTTCTGATTCGGTGCTTCAACACGTCTAGTTCCAGCATGTCTATCAGTTCATCTCTCAGAATTGAAGCTGTGCCTAGAAGTCTGCCATACTTGCCTAAAGCTTCAATCTCTTTTTCGGATCCGTTTCCCAAGATTCCGCCTATACGTGTGGCGGCTTCTGTCTCTGAGGAGCGCATCCTGATCTTTGCCAAGCATTCTTCAGGTGTTACGTCAAATTCTCTACGTGACTTTACTTCCATAATTTCAGATTCACTCTGCTCATACCAAACACTATCCATTATGTCGAGAATTTCAACTATGGTTCTCTCAGGAACTCCGAATTCGACATTCTTTCGCAATAGGGTAAAGCCTTTGAAAAGGAGGATGTCACTCATGATAATTGCGATGTCCTTGCCGAACTTTCCTAAAAGGGTAGGACGCTTGTTCCGCGTCTTTGACTGATCGATAATGTCGTCATGAATTCCGATGGCCTTGGCAAGCAGCACTAGAGAAGCGCTACTGGGGATTGTGACTTCCTGAGTACCGCCTACTGCCTTACTACACAATGAAACGACGGCTGGCCTGAAATAGTCTGGGTGGCTAGTCACAAGGTGGTTTATTGCGTCTTGAAGTTGTGGGCTGCTGGTTTTGTAGTCTAACAGCGTTTTCTTGGCGAGTGTCCATCCTTTTGCGCCTTCTTTCTCTGTCATTTTTTTGACTTGTTGGAGCAGTTCTCTGCTGTTGGCTTCAGGGCATAGTCTATTCACTTTCATGGTCTTGTCCCTAGATTATAGTAGGGGGTTTGTTTTAAAAAATAGTTGTTGTTTATGCTTGTATCTGTTCCGTTAGTATCTCATTGTATGTAGTGATGAGTTCTAGGCCTTTTTTGGTTATTTCATACGTTTTTCGGACTCGTCCGCCTTTGGATTCTCTTCTGCTTGAGAAGAATCCGTCTTTTTCCATTTTGTGGAGCAGTGGGTAGAGTGCCCCGTGTCTGAGTCTTACGCCGTAGTCGGCTTCGACTTGCTGTTTTATCTTGTACCCCCACATGGGTCGGCCCTTTATCAGCCTGAGTATTTGGATGTCAAGCAGGTTCTTGGTGATGCGTTGAACAATTCCTTTTTTGATGACTTCGGTCAAGTTTTCACGCTCTGGATGTGTTCTGTTTTGTACTGGTTCATGTTTTTGCTTATTTAGGTTATGTAGGAAACGGAATAGTGCGTTATGTTTCGTTATGCTTCAGTATGCTTGGCGTGAGCATGAACGTTTATATGAGCGTTTATGCTGTATAGAGTCTCAAGATATGTCAGAAGAAGGACATATTGTATCCGTGTAGAACGGAAATACAGAGGGGAGATATGAACGATAAACAACACAAAAGAAGTTCAAGCAAAACTGATGAAAGGCCTTCTCGACCTAATTGTTCTACAGTTCCTCAACGGATCACCCATGCACGGCTACCAGATAATCACTAAGATACGCCGAGCCTTCGGAGTCTACTTCGGCCCAAGCACGATTTATCCTCTTTTGGGCACGCTTGAAAAGAAAGGCTACGTCAAAAGCGAATGGAACATGTGCAACGAACGCCCGAGAAAAGTGTACAAGCTCACTACTGAAGGACAGAGTCTGCTCAACTTCACTGAGAACTCGCTCAACTTCATATGCAACAAGATAGGCACCCCAGGACTGCCCAAGGAAGGGTTGATGGAAGAGAGCACCCACGCCTCCATACGCCCTCTTCTAAGAAAAATGGAGTTTACAACACCCGTAATCTAAATGAAATCTCTTCCTCAACTCTCCACAAGCAAAAGGGAAGGCCAACAAACCATATTTCTTGTATTAGTTGTAGCTATTGTTATTTTCTGATTTTGAAAAGAGCATAAGTCCTGTTATGCCTAGTCTTTGTTTGACGCAAGAGTTCTGTAAGCTCTTTAAAGTTCAATATGAGACAAGCGAGTATGCAGACTCCTAAATGTGATCTGATGATTTCAAATTGTGCCATCTTGCCTATGAACAATAGCGATCTGATCATGAATGGTGTTATCGCAGTCAAGGATGGTAGGATTACGTATGTAGGCGCAAACAAAACATTTGAAAAAGTGCGGGCTGACGTCGCTGTTGAGGCAAAAGGAAAAGTCGCAATGCTCGGCCTGATCAACTGTCACACTCATGTTTCTATGACCCTGTTTCGCGGAATGGCAGAGGATCAACCTCTGGACACGTGGCTGAAAAAGACGATATGGCCTCTGGAGGCGAAACTCACTTCAAACGACGTGTACAACGGTGCCCTTCTTGGTTGCTTGGAAATGATAAAAAGCGGCACAACATGTTTTGGCGACTTGTATTTCCATGAAGACGCCGTAGCACAAGCAGTGAAGGATATTGGACTACGAACGGTGTTGGCGTAAGGAATCATCGAAGGCGGAAACAAGAATCGAGGAGAGAAAATGCTCAGAAGAGGCTTGGGTTTTGCTGAGCGTTACAATGGCAGCGCGGAAGGCAGAATCCACACGATTTTGGGCCCCCATGCATCTTACAGTTGTGGCTCAGAATTGCTTGTGAAGATTAAGGAAAAAGCGCTTCAACTGGGCATAGGCGTCCACACGCACATTGCCAAATCCAGAGACATGTCCCAGGAGCTCGAAAAGGAATACAAAGTCAGCGAAGTTGAGTATTTCAATACCTCGTCCAGCCCATGACCATGCCTTTGGTCGGATAACGATAAAAGGTGGAGTCTATTTCGACTGTTTTGAAAACTTTGGTGTAGGCACGTAACATGCTTTTTTCTTCTTGAGAGTAGAACGGGCCAATCCATTCTTTGTAGCTCCATCCAGACGTTCCCATTAGAAGCCTGTCAGAAGACGTGCTCAATTCTGCCACCTGACTCTCTAGACAGTTTCTCTGTTGCCTCTCCTATGTTGCTGCATAGTCACTCTTCTCTTTGAGTACAAACACGCATTGGACATTCAAGGATAGACGAAAGGAACTCCGGCCCAACCAGCTATGGCCTGTGCGTAGGTTAACACTATTCCGCCTGCGACAACTGAGCCTATTTGTCCTCCAACGTTTGTGGCCATGGCATGGGGAAGCAGCCAGTTATTCTGATCTTCTTCTCTTCCGATTCTGTGCGCAGTTCTTGCAGCCATCGGGAAAGCGGAGATTCCGCATGCTCCGATCAGCGGGTTGACTTTGCCGCGTGTGACGAAGCATACAAGTTTTGCGAACAGTGTTCCGCAAGTTATTGCTGAGGCGAACGCAACCAAACCAAGGACGAACACCTCAAGTGTTTCGAGCACGAGAAAGGATTGGGCGCTCATCGTCGCGCCTATCACTAAGCCTAGTAGCAGTGTGGTGATGTTTGCTAGCTCGTTTTCGGCTGATTTGGCTAGTCGGTTTACGACGCCGCTTTCTTTCAGCAGGTTTCCAAGCATGAGGCTGCCCATTAAGGGGATGCCCATGGGCGCAATGACGCCAGTTATCAACGTCACGGCGATTGGGAAAATTATGCGAACTGTTCGGGAATACGTTCGGGGCTTGTATTCCATTTTGATGAGTCTCTCCTTCTTGGTGGTTAATGCTTTTGATATTGGGATTTGGAGAATTGGAACGAGTGACATGTAGGAGTATGCGCACACGCTGATCGCGGCTAACATGCTGGGAGCGAACTTTGATGCTACGAAGATGGCTGTTGGGCCGTCCATGGCGCCGATGATGCCTATGCTGACAGCCTGTGGAGCGGTGAAGCCTACGGCTTGGGCCGCAAGTAGGGCTATGAATATGCCGATTTGTCCTGCGGCTGCAAAGATTAGGAACCATGGTCTTTCGAGTAGGGCGCCGAAGTCTATCATGACGCCTAAGCCGATGAACAATAGGATGGGAAATATGTCGCTCAACACGCCGAAGCGATATATCAAGTACAGGATTCCACCTTTTTCGTCCATGAGGTTTGGGAAGCCTGCTTGCGGGATCATTGGGGGTATATTGACTAGGATGGCTCCGAAGCCTATGGGGATTAGCAGGAGGGGTTCGTATCCTTTCTTTATTGCCAGGTAGATGAATAGGCAGCCTACGGCTAACATTATGATGTTGTCTATTGGTGTTCCGAGAATTGCCATTTTACTTCTTCACTCCTCTTATCGTGACGTCGTATCTTTCGCCATTCAGCTCGATTTTGAATCGTTTGCCGCGCATCTGATAGTCCAAGGGAAGCTGGTCTGAAGTGAACTCGGGCTTTGCTTGTCCGCTTAAGAATTTCTTGGCCTCTTCTGGAAACAGGGCATATGAGAGTACGTCTTCTTCCTTCTTAAAAAGCTTCAAGTCCTCAAGGTCATCTCTGCATTTCTTGTACATTGGCTTAAGCAAGTCCGCTGGTCTAACGTCTATCACTTGGTCACGCCAACCTGATCCGAGAACGGTCTTATAGATTTCTTCCGAGATTTCTGCGGGAGGTTTTCCGTACATGCCTTTCACGTAATTCTTTGTCTCTTCAAGGACACGCTTGTATCTTCCGAACACTACGTTCATGACTGCTTGAACGCCGACTATCTGCGACATCGGTGTGACAAGTGGGGGCCAGCCGAGTTCCTCTCGAACTTGGCGTGTTTCCTCAAGCACTTGATAGAATTTGCCCACTGCGCCGAACTGTTCAAGCTGGAGGATGAGGTTTGAAAGCATTCCTCCAGGTATCTGATGAACCACAACGGACGGATCTATCTGCAAAACTTGCTCACGGTGCAGGTGTGCGTATTTTTCCCAGACTTTTTGGAAGTACTTTCTGCAATCCATCAGCAAGTCTAGGTCATAGCCTGTGTCATATGGTGTTTCCTTTAGCGCGGCTACAAGGGCCTCTGTTGGTGGGTGTCCTGCTCCTCCTGAGAGCGGCGAGATCGCCGTGTCCAGCATGTCCACTCCGGCTTCGCAAGCTTTCAAGTAAGCCATAGTGGCCATTCCTGAAACTAAGTGAGAGTGAAGACACAGTGGCGCTTTGATTCCTTCTTCTTTACATTTGCTCACAAGCTCGTAAGCTACTGAGGGAGTGATTATTCCGGACATGTCTTTTATGCAGAGGGAGTCGCAGTCCATTGCTTCAAGCTCTTTGAATTTGTCAACAAAATACTGCACCGTGTGAACGGGCGAGATAGTGTAGCAGAGAGAGCCTTGCGCATGCGCTCCAGCCTTTTTTGCTGCTTGTATTGGGATTTTCATGTTTCTTAGGTCGTTCAGAGCGTCGAAAATTCTGAAGTGGTCCACTCCGTCTTTGTGGGCGTATTCGATGAATTTCTGGACTATGTCGTCTGGGAAGTTGCGGTATGCGACGACGTTCATGGCTCTTTCAAGCATTTGCATTGGCGTGTCAGGCATGTGAGCTTTGAGGGTTTTGAGTCGTTCCCATGGGTCTTCGGCTAGGTATCTGAGGCATACGTCGAATGTGGCGCCGCCCCATGTTTCCAGTGAGTAGAAGCCGATTTGGTCCATTTCTCCCGTTATTGGCAGCATGTCTTCTGTTCGCATGCGTGTTGCGAGGAGTGATTGCTGCGCGTCTCTGAACGCTAGTTCCGTGATTTGCACCATTGTTTTCACTTTTTCTTTCGCTTCGCCTCAGACTTCGTTTCTTGAATTGTGGTGTTCATTTCTTCGAGTTGTTTCTCGATCTGAGCGACCTTGTCTATCAACAACGCCAGTGTTCGCTGAACCTCTGCGATATCAGAGGAGCGCTCTGTAGAGGTTGGTTTAGACAAGTGGGCGGCGACAGCGGCAGTGATGATTGCGGCCTTTTTCTTATCTATGGTCATCTGTGATCTGTTCTCCGTTATTCAATAATGACAAGTATATCTTCACCGTTCACAGAGTCTCCGACAGAAACTTTCACAGACCTCACTGTGCCAGCAACAGGGCTTTGGATGGCGTTCTCCATCTTCATGGTTTCCAATACGAGTACAGTAGTGCCTGCTTGGATCTTGTCGCCTGCTTTTACCGGGGTTTTGACGACGGTTCCGCGCATAGGTGCTCTGACGTAGCGTCTTGTTTGTCCTAATGTTTCTGCTTCTGTTTTCTCGGTTGTTTCTGTGACGGCTGCGGCTGGATGGGGGGTTCCTTCAATTTTCACGTCGAAGGCTTCGCCGTCTACGATGATTCTGGCTTCTTTGCCGATGCTTAGAATGGCCAGTTTCTCGTCAGAGTCCTTCACCGCTTTCAGTTCTTCGACTTTTACTTGGTGTTCTTCGCCGTCTAGTCTTATCTTGATGGTGGCTTCGTCTGTGGTTTCTGGTTTTGTTTCGATTGGTGTTTTTCTTTCTGCGTCTGTTCGTTCAATGGTGTCTTGTTTGAAGAATTTCTTGAGCGCGAGGCATGCTACTGCGACTAAGGCGAGTGATGAGAAGACGCTGGCGAGGCCTACGAGTGACATTAGTAAGCCGAACGTGAGATCCAATCATTATTCCTCTTGTGTGATGTTGCGGTTTGATAAGGTTGAGTGCTCAGATGAAATGCTGTTTGGATCGGTAATTAATACTTTTCCGAGTTGTTGAGTTTGCACTTATGGTGGATATTGAGGGCGGATTATTAGGGTTTGTCGTGTGGCTAGATTCATAACGTATTAATTAACGTATCAACTCTTGCTATTTCAGATAAGCATGACGATAACCATCAGGCTCGACCGCCGAGTAAAACTGCTCTTCCACATATCAGGCCTCAGCTGCCTAGGCGGAGCCATATTCCTCCAAATCCTTGTCTTCGCAGACATACTGCAGCAAGGCTACTTCATGGCGGTCGAAAGCAATCCGGCGATCCTGATGGGCGAAATAGCGTTAACAGCATTCGCGCTCATCTACTTCGGGTACATCTACCAACGTTTCGTCCGCTCGATAAAATAACCGCTTTTCCATCTTTCACTGTCAAGCGATATCCACATATTTGACAGAGAACTGCAACAAGTCTTAAAAACTAACCAAGACACATTCAGATCATTCTATCATTGATGGTGAAGAATGATGAGGACAGACAAGATTGTTGCATTCATAGTTCTTGTTGGCCTTATGTCTCTGGCATTTGTCAGCGGCATTAGAGCCGAATCAGCCGATGAACTGAAAACGTTCTATTCAAAGAATTATCCGGGAATCTCGTTGAAAGTTGACGCTACAAACGAGACAGACCCTGGAAAAAACGTCACGCTTAAACTGTGGGCGGATCGCACGTCTTCAGATGTCTTTAATGTGGAATGTTTCAACATGACCGTGTACGGTTTCAAGCTCAGTGGGCCTGAAGAGGCTGTGCTCTATTCAGCGCTTCTCGTTTCCAACGTATCGTTGACGTCTAATCAGACAATTGACCAGACTCACATGATACCTGTGCCAAGTGACGTTTATGGGCCGGTTTTCTGTAGACTCTACCTGGAGTATGTAACCGCTGACGAATCTGTGACGCGTAATCCAGAGTTTGCGATAACCTCTGTCAGAAACATCTACTACGAAAATCTCAAGAATGATTTCCAGCAACTGAACCAGAGCGATCAACAGTTAAAACGAGACTTATGGACAGCTAATCAAACCTACTGGGAACTGCAGGAAAACTATACGAATTTGCAGAAAAGCATGACAGACCTCAGCAACACAAGAATGCTGGCCACGGTCTTTCTTGTGACAACAGTTTTCTTTGTAGCTACGACGCTGTATTTGACCTTGAGAAAACCGAGAGAAAGCTGGTAAAAAGAGGGGCAAGCTGCCTATTTCTTGTGCAGCTTCTGAGCAGCAATAACAGATAATCCTTGTTTGGTCAAGGCTTCGGCAGTCCTGTTCACAGCATCATGCTTGTCCAAGTAGTTCTGCAACAGCTTTGACATCAGTCCTTTTTCGATTATGTCTTTTTTAGGCATGAAGTATTCTAGAATGTCTGAGGGATGGTCCCTTGTCTTTTCGGTTTCTGGGTTTCCGCCTTCGTGTTTCGCACTGATGTTCTTAACATGGTCTGCTATCTTCACTAGCTCGTCTGTTCGATCGTAGGGCTGCCGAACGATGCTCTTGTAGGCTTCTGTTATGTGGTGTTCTAGACGTACGATGTCTTCGAATCCGAAGGAGTTCCGGACGTAAGCGGAAAGCTCAAGCGTTTTATTATTGACAGAGTTGGATAAGTTGAAGCCGATCAGTGGCGTTGAGCCGTCGTCTCTGCTCAGTAGCTTCGCTGTCATTAGCGTCCAGAGAATCGAGTACGGATTGTCGTTGCCCATGAAGACGGAGATTTTGAACTCGATGTCTATTCCAAGCTTTCTTAGCATATATCCCAGTAGGACTGTGCCAGGGTTTGTGTTTAGGACTTGCTGTAGCCCGTATTCTGTGTAGTAGTGGAGGAATTCGTCAACCCATTTTAATGCGTATTCGTTTGGTGCTCCGACGCCGCCAAAATATCCTGTGATGGTGTCTGCGCCGCCTAGGTGGACGTTGATGGGTTTTCCGTCTGGGCCGGGCAAGGTTCCTTTCGTGTCCAAAGTCTGCACGTACGAAGCACCTATGATTTGCATTGAAGCAGCAAAAGCCAGAACATCATCATCCTCAACTTGCTCCTTCATGCTGCGAACACGGATATAGCGGCTTGGCATCAACTGCTGCTTCTCAATGGATCTTTTTGCTTCTTCTATAAGCCATGGAAAAAAGTTGAACGCGCTAATCTCTAGCGTAACAGCAAAAGAGTCATCAAACTTCGTTGAATCCGCATTTTTTCCAAGTGTTTTTTTGTGGTATTCGGATATGCTGATGAACGCACTATTGTCTCGCTGCTTTGTCAGCCATTCAAGGTTTTTCACAAAAGGCGAATGTTTCTTTTCAAGGCGAGCCATGAGGTTTTCGAGTTTGCGTGACTCGTTGGCTTTGCGGTTTATCTCGTCGATTCCTCCGTGTTTTTCGACAATTTCCAGCAGGCCGTTCACGAGAGGATTATCTTTTCTGAGTAAGAAATCGTTGATCTCTTTCAAGTTTGCTTCTTTTATTTTCAGTTTTTCTTTGACGTCGACCAAAAGAGGTTCCTTCTAATGGTTAGTCTGTTCAGTTTTTCATGATTTAAGCGTTTTTGCTGGAAAAAACAGAAGGCCATGCTGGCAAAACTCATATATGGAAAAGCAGTTTTAAACGCCCATCTTTTGAGGGTTTATGGAATTTGACGTTCTAAACGTTTCGCTGTAGGGCTAGAAGAATAGCATGTAGCGGTTCCTCATGAAAGCTGATAGACCAGCGCGCTGGCTTGCCCCTAAAATGGCTAAAAATGGTTTCTATTCCTCTTTTGTCTATTGGCGTCTGATTTAGGCTTGTTTGATGAGTAACTCTTGGCGCCGCGTCAAGATGCAGCTCATGGGTTCCAACGAATATGAAAGAAAGTGGAGTTTTTCCATGAACCGTTGGGGCGGCATCTAGCCTTTTTGGAGCGTCACGGCATGCAACAAGGCTAAAAACGGACACTCACCTCAAAACTGTCACCAAACCCAAAAAATAAGAACTAAGACCATTTAAGACCAAATTCGGGACAAGGCAGCGCGCTACCCAGGTGCATGTGACAGAAAAAGGGAGATTGTGCGGCAGACACCTCCATAGTCACCTGAGGTGATTACGACATGTGCGTCGCCTTTTATGCCCACCCTCGCGATCCTCTTCTGGAGGATCAAAGAGGGTCATCCTTGATCGAAGAAGAAACATTACTTGCTAGCACTCTTGACGAGGTGGCTGGACACGTGGTCAACAGCCTGATCACTTCTTCTCAGAAAGCAGAAATAGTGTGTCCAGTCATTCGATTCAAGAAGAAGGAGAGAGCATGACCT
>Ga0315277_10012346_pt1 | contig 10718 bp, 12 predicted proteins | sample YL17G05_15_MG_FD_203695 | JGI IMG/M metagenome (GOLD analysis project Ga0315277, IMG submission 203695) | Sediment microbial communities from Yellowstone Lake, YNP, Wyoming, USA - YL17G05_15 | ecosystem: Environmental > Aquatic > Freshwater > Lake > Sediment | place: USA: Wyoming | collected... | reverse complement strand
CGAAGAGCCATGTCGGCTTGGGGCCGATGCAAGCTCGAGGCGAGAGTCTTCAGGAAAGCCGGATGCGGGAAATCCGCCTGTCCGGTTTGTCGAGGGGGAGGGGCGACTGCCCCTCCCTACTCTACCGATCTTTGCGTTGAAAAATATTTTTAAAAATTGATCTGCTCCGGGCTGGCGAGGAGGAATTCATAAGTGGAAGCGGATTTTGCCACCAGGATTTTATTCATTTGTTCATCCTGGAGGTCAAGGCCGAAAAATTCCAATCGGGAGATGAATTCGGCATAAGCGGCAAGAAGGCTCAGCCTTTCCTGCCGGGATAGTTCATTGAGCATTTGGGCGTAGGTTTTTTCGGACTCGGAAATTTCCAGGCCGAAGACCCCTGGGGTCTGGTTTTTGAAATCAACTGCCAGGAGCACTGGCCGGCATTTAATTTTGAGTTCGCGGAGGTAAAAATATTTTTGCATCACCGCTTTAGCGGAATCCGCTTCAATCATCTCCAGTTTTTTTCCGGCAATTTCAACCTGGCCGGCGCGCGGAATCTTATTGGTCTCTAAAAATTTATCCACCGCCCCTTTTCCGATCTCCCGGCTGACCCGGATTTCCAGATCGTCTTGGTCAAATTTTTCAATCAGCTCGTTGGTATCTCTTGCCCAGCTCTGTCTTTGTTCCGCGTGCTTTTTCAACTGCTGAATTCCGCTCAGAACGACTTTTTTTCTCAGCCCGCCTTGGCTGATATCCCATCCGCTGGCTTTAGAGTATCCCTCCAACAGCCATTCCATTTCCGGGCAGGATTCCATTCTGAAAAAGGACTGGAGGATTTTTCCCAGGTTGACGATCCGCTTTTTTCCTGAAAGCGGTCCGCGATAAAACTTGATCCGTTCCAGGTCTGATAGAATCAGATCAAAACCCGATTCGGATTTTTTTGCCAGGATAGAGTCCGGCTTGAAGTCCCTTTGCCGGACTCCATTTTGGTGCATTTGATACACCAGACGCATCAATTGGCGGAAAAGCGGTTTGGCTTTTTCTCCTGCGGGGCTGACACATTGGTCAGCCCGTACATCCTCCGCGAGTTCGCGCCAGAGTTGAGCAAAAGTTTTAAAATCTTCCAGATAAGGCTCAATCACCAGCTCCTCGGCCGGCAATAAAGAATCTCTGCGAAAGCCGAAGGCGACGGCCTTGACCGCGGGAATTCCGAGCTTTGCCAATTTTTTTGCGGAGAAAAATTCCTGGGCGCATCTGGAGTTCCGGACCAGATATTTTAATCGCTTGGAAAACCTGGCGGGAAGGTAGGCTTTGATTAAAAATTTTTCCGATGATCCTTCGGGCGCGAAAAGATAAATCCTTCTCCGGCCGGTGGTGGTCTTGACCAGCCGGAGCAGGCGCGTCTGCTGATTTTTTTCCTGCTCAGCTTTGATTTGGGCAATGATTGCCGATCCTTGCTCATCGCTGAAGATAAATTTCCAGCCCGGGGCGTTGAGTTCAAGTTCTTTCATTGTCCAGCACTTGCTCAAAAACTTTGTAATATTCCTCAACCATTTTTCCGGCAAAGAGGTCGGGCCGGGGCCGCACCCGTTCTGGTTTTTCCAGGATTTTCCTGACCGCGGCGATCGCCTCCTGGATTTTGACCGGGTTCTCGTAAAAGTATTCCAGCCGATCGTCCTTTTCTCCGGGAACCGCGATCCCGCAGTCCCGGACCAGCTCGCGGGTGCCTCCGTTATAGGAGCAGACCACAGGCAGACCGGCCACCAGGGCCTGCGAGACCACCTTGGGGCACCATTCAAACCAGGGCAGGTAAATCAGCAATTCCGCGGCGCGGAAGACCATTCCCATTTTTTTGTGAGTGAGCCTTCCGGTTGCGAGGATGCGGGGATGTTTGGGAACTTCGGCGCCCTCGCCGAGCACGGCCAGGCCCAGGTCCGGATCGTCCAGGCCAAGAAAGACCTCAATCACCTGCTTCAGATTTTTCCATTCCCGCCAGCGCGCCGCGGTCACGATCAATCTGCGGAAGCCGAAATTTTCCTTTTCCCCCTCCCGGGCGAATTTTGTCTCGTCCGCGCCGTTATGGATGATGTAAAAGGGTTTGGTGTTCTGGTAAACCTTTTCCCAGACCTGCTGGCAGAATCGGCTCTGGAAGATGACCGCGTCAACCTTTTGGTAGGTTTCGTAATTCGTGTTTGGCTTATAGGGATTGCCTGGGTCCTTGACGCCGATTCCGTCCAGACGAAGGACGAATTTAGCCCCGGCCTTTCGGTAGTGCTCAAAGATGTCCTGGAACTTGGTCTTGCCGATAAGGAGGACCAGATCCGCCTTTTTCCTGGGCTGGCGCCAGAATTGAATGGAACGGCCCTGGCTTCTGGCCACCCGGACAAAAAGGTCGTTAAATCCGGGCGATGGGTCGCGGAGGTTGATGGTGTTATTGACCACCACCCGGATTCCGCGCTTTTTCCAAAACCAAAGCATTTTTTATTTTCCCCGCTCTAATTTCCGGCTATTTATTTTCCAGGATCTTCTCAAATACTTCAAAATAGTTATGCACCATCGTGGATAAATAAAGATCGGGCCGCGGCCGGCATCGCTCGGGTTGGTCCAGGATCGCGTTCACCGCCTTGACCGCCTCGGCGAGATCCACCGGATTCGGCCCGAAATCCTCCAGGTCATCATCCTTTGCCCCGCGCACCGCGCTCCCGCAGTCCTGGACCAGCTCTTTGGTTCCGCCCCGATACGAGCACACCACGGGCAGACCGCAGACCAAAGCCTGCGCCACCACCTTGGGGCACCATTCCTGCCAGGGCAGATAGATGAACAAGTCCGCGGCGCGGAAAACCTTTGCCATTTCCTTGTGGCTGAGTTTGCCGGTGGATTTGATGCGCGGATGATTGGGAACTTCTGCGCCATCGCCCATCACCACCAATCCCAGATCCTCGCGGTCCAATTTTTGGAAAACTTCAACCACCTGATCCAGGCCCTTCCAGGGCCGCCAGCGCGCCGCGGTGGTGATCATTCGCTTGAACCCGAAATTGAGCTTCGGACCGGAGCGGGAAAAAATCTTCTCGTCCGCGGCGTTAAGAATGATGAATGAGGGCTTGGCGAGCGAAAAAGATCGTTCCCAGATTTCCCGGCAGAATTGACTCTGGAAAATCACCGCGTCGCATTGCGCGTAAGTCTGATAAATAATGTTGTCCTGCTTCGGGTTTTTAGAGTCCTTGATCCCGGCGCCATCAACCCGTTGCACAACCTTGACGCCCTGGCTTCGGAAATGTTCCAGCCGCTCCAAATCTGTGGTGCAGTCAATCACCAAAATAATGTCCGGCTTGACTTTTTTCTCCCAGTAGATTGCGCGCCGGCCCTGCCTTCTGGCCTCGGCCAGGAACTGCTCTCCGAAATAAGGAGAGCCGGTTAAGAGCCTGGGCCGATGATTAATCGCGACCAGGGGCCCGGCGCTTTTCCGCGGCCAGTTCATCTCCCTGTTCCCCCTTGCCGGCCAGAGCCGAGGCCATCAGACTTCCCCAGAGCTTGGGCTCAAAGGGACTGAGCTTGAGCGCGGCCCTGAGAAAATCCTTCGCCAATTCCGTCTCGCCGAAATCTTTCAAAACCAGATACCGATCGTAAAAATATCCATACGGGCTTTTAAAATCATAAAACCCGCGCAGTCGGATTTTGTTCTCCAGGCCGTCATATTTCCCGGAAAGCCGATCCATTTCCGCCAGCGCCTTCCGGTATGCCGTCTCGTTCTCCGGTTTTTTGGGAAAGCTGAAGAGCGAAATCGCATTATGAAGATAGTGCATCAGATTGCTGTAATAATATCTTTCAAACAGTCCCTTCCGGGTGGCGCGATCCTGGCGGATCCGCTCCTGGTATTCGCAGGTGACTTCGGGAAGATGATAGAACCGGTGATGCTTGAGAAGCCGGAGCCACATTTCCCAGTCATGCGCGGTGGTCACCAGATCCTCAATGAACCTCCCGGCGGTTTCAAAACATTCCCGGCTGGCGAGAATCAGCATTGAGACAATCGGATCATAGCGGACGCATTTTTCATAATCAACGCTTTCTTCAATGTTGATTTCGGACCGGACCAGTTTGCCCCCGCGGGACGCGGGTTCATAGTAATTGATCCTGACCTGCGGATATGCCAGCCCGGCAACTTTCTCTTGCTCCAGTCTTCCCAGCAAGGCCTCCAGATGATTCGGATAGATCAGATCATCATCGTCCAGAAACCCGATGTAATCCCCCCGGGCCATCTCCAATCCGCGGTTCAAGGCCGAGGCCGGCCCGCGGTGCGCCGCCAGAAAATATCTCAGGCCCGGCGGATTGATCTCCTTCGCCACGGACTCGGCTTCCTTTGTCCCGCCGTCATTGATCACCACCGTCTCAAAGTCCCGGAAGGTCTGCTTCTTCGCGCTGACCAGGGCCTCCCGGAGCAAATCCGGCCGATTGTAAGTGCGGACGATCAAGCTGATTCTGGGCTTGGGCCTGGATGCCGGAAGAGCATCGTGATCAATGTGCCGGAAGTTGAGATCGGCTTTGCTCCTGAGCTCCTTGGCTTTTTCCACATAGAACCGGTTGATCCTGCTCAAGCAAAAATTCGGAGCTTTTTTAAGGGACTCGGAAAAAAGTTCCAGCGCCGGGTCCGGCTCGGCCAGAAGATACAAACAAACCCCCAGGTCATTGAGCAATTCCGCTTCCGCATCCTTGCCCAGATTCTTCCGGAGCAACTTTGCTCCCTCCTCCAGCTTGCCCTCCCGGATCAGCTTCTTCGCCTTCTCATAAGCGTCATTCATCAAAGCCAACTCCTCAAAAGCCTTGCCCAGACCTTGATCTCCCCGGGCGAGAGCTTGCTTGCGCAATGGAAACATTCCCGCGCCTCTTTGCTCTTGCCTTCTTTCATCAGCTCAACCCCGAGCCGATAAAACAACGAATAAGGAGGCTCTTTCAAAAGCTTTCGGAGCTCCAGTCCGCGAATCAGCTCCGGGAATTTTTTCAACAATTGATCCAGCGCCTTCAAGAAATTTTCCTCCAAGACCTTCTCGGCCAGGCCGAATTGATAAAAGGGCGTGATCCCGTGATAGTATGAGATCAGGTTCCGCTGATGATTCCGGTCCAGAACCGACCGCTTTCCCACCTGCGGAAGTCCTTCCCAGTATCTCAGCTCGCCCGCGGGCTTGTTGAGATAATCAAAACTCACATAATGACTGAGCGCGAGCATAAACTCCCAGTCCACCGAGCTCTTCAATCCCTCCAGAAATCCCGGCATCCGCGCCAGGCATTCCCTCCGGATCACCAGGGTCAGAAGGTTCATTATGAAAAAGCCGCTCCAGAGTTTCTCGCGCCGGAACTCGCCGGCCGGATGAAACCGCATCCGCTTCTTCCCGCCGGTCTTTAGATCCATCCAGGCCAGGTTGAGGTCCGAATAAACCGCCTGGGTTTCCGGATGCATCTCCAGGTGGCTTACCAGCCTTGCCCAACTCTCCGGATACGCAAAATCATCGTCATCCAGGAACCCGATCATTTCTCCCCGGGCCAGCCGAAGCCCGACATTGAACGCGCCGGCCGGCCCGGAATGACGGCTGTGCGCATAAACCATTCTTTTGTCCCAGACGCTCTCCAGCGCTTTCTCAACTTCCCGGCCGCCTCCGTCATTAACCAGGATCAGCTCCCAGTCCCGGAAATTTTGCCGGAGAACGCTCTGGATCGCCTCCCGGATCAACTCTCCCCGGTTCAAAGTCCGCATCACAATGCTCAGCCTGGGCTTGAGCGCCTCATCGCCCACCTTCATCTCCAGAACCCGGGTCCGCGCATCCTCGCCCCGGCTTGGACCCAACCCGGCCAGCTCCGAAATATAGAAATAATTGATCCCGGTTCGGACCTCCTGATCCGGCTTTTGCATCGCCGCTTCCAAAAGCTCCCGCGCCTTTTCCCGCTCACCGGTCCGGGCGCAAATCAGAGCCAGGTCATTCATCGCTCCCGCATCCTCGCTCACCCCCATCACCTCTTCCAGAAACCGCTTCGCCTCTTCCCATCGGTGATTGAGCAAAAGCCGCCTGACCTTGTCTACGCCCGGATAGGATTTCATCTTCTCTCTTCCAGCCTTTTCCGGAGCCAGCTTCTGAATTCCATAAAATTTTTCCGCTCATCAAATTTTTCCTGAATCCGCCTTTGCGCCTCTTTTCCCAGAGCCTCTGCCAAGCGCGGATCCCGGATCAGCCTCCCGATTCTCTCGGCCAGCGCGTCCACATTTCCGGCCGGATATAATAATCCGCTCCTGCCGTCTTCAACCACCTCGTTCACCCCCGGAATATCCGCGGCCACCACCGGCTTCCCGGCCGCCATCGCCTCCAGAACCGCGTTGGGCATCCCTTCCCATTCCGAGCAAAAAACAAAAAGGTCCAACCCGGAAAGGAACTCCTCTATCTCCTCCACAAATCCCAGCAAGCTCACCCGATAGGCGATTCCCAGATCCCGCGCCAGCTGGGCCAGATTCTCCCGCTCCCCGCCCTCGCCCGCAAAAACCAGCCGGATCTTTGCCCCTTGATCCATCAGCATCTTCCCGGCCCGGAGCAAATCCGCCGGCCGTTTCTGCCGCTCCAGCCGGCCGGCCATCCCGATCAAAACCTCCTCCGCATCCGCTCCCATCTTCCGCCTCAGCGCCTCCGCATCCACCTTCGCAAACCGCTCCCAACTCACCCCGTTCGGCAAATAAAAAAGTTGATCCTCTCCCAATTTCAGCTTCTCCCGGAAAAGCTCCTCTATCGCTTTTGAAACCGCGGCCACATAATCAACATAGCCGTAATAAAACCGATCCCGGAAACTGCCCTTCAGATAGCTCCAGCCCTTGCGCTGAACCTTGAGCGGAATCCCGGCCAGCGCCGCGGAAAGGACGCCGATTCGGAGGTCGCGCTGGTCATTGAAAATGACCACTTCCGGCTGGAATTTTCTCAAATTCAGGAACAGCCGGAAAATCGCGGCCAGGTCCAGATCCCAGCGCATCTGGATTCGGCTCAGCTTGAATCCCTCTCGTTCAATCAGGTCGGCAAATTTGCCGGGCCGGACATAAAACCGGACCTCCTGGCCCCGCTCAAACAGGAATCGCGCGAACCGAATCTGCCAGAGCTCGGACCCGCCGAGATATTGGCAGGAATTGACCAGCGCCACTCTCATTATTCCTTTTCCGCCTTTAATTCCGATTCCTCTTTCAATTCCGGGTTTTCCTCCTTCACCGGAATCCGATACTCCTCATTGAACCATTTCCCCAAATCAACCAGCCGGCATCGCTCCGAGCAAAACGGCCGATAAACATTCCCCTCATACTCGGCCCGCTTCCCGCAATTCGGACATTTTACCTTCATTCCTCAATTAGAGTATCACGCCCGGATTTTCCTTCCAACCGGGCCGGCGCTTCCCACCCTGAATAATTTGCTCCCGTTGATTCCGCTTTTGATCTTCCAGATAAAAAAAGTTTTTCCCTTGCCCTGGACCAATGATGTTAAAACCGACGACTCATAAGTTGAGGGCGTGTTGCTCAAATATCTTTTTGTGGTGCAGGCATCCTGCCTGCCAGAAAAATCTCAATAAAATCCGCAGGCTGGAAGCCAGCGCCACAACTCTCAAGCGCCAAATATGTGCCTTTCAATATTTCGGCAACAGACCCTTTAGTTTAAAGTTAATGCATAAATGTAATTTTATCGCAAGACATTATTGTTTCTATGCTTATGTTCTAAGTAGAGGCCTGACCCCAATGACTACTTAAAATAATTCTGCGCGATCCATTTGAAATTGAGGGAGAGGTGGAACGCGATCAAGAGCACCAGCAGAGGGCCGTTATAGAGATGAAATATTTTAAACCAGCGGTCGCTGATTAAGTCAAAATAGGCCAGCAATGCCGTGGTGGCCTGGGTCAGCGCGCTGATCAGCAGGATCACATTTAAAATCCGCAAAGCTTTGAACTTATCCATTTTCGCCTCCTGGTTCCAATGAGTTGTTAATATCTATTCTGCCATTTCTTTCTTCTGCGCCGAGAGCATTGCCGTCAGATTGCCGAGAAAAACTTCCTTCGGCTGGAGCCGGATTTTTCCCTGATAGTATTTCTCAACCATCCGCTCCAGGATTTTCTGATCCGGCTCAGCTTTCTGGATTCCAGACTCAAGCTCCGCCCGGAAATTCTCCGCCCCTTCCAGCGCGAGCGGGAAATATTTCCTGACTTCCGCATCGGTGAGCACGCCGCCGTGCGGAAGACAGATCATTTCTATTTTCAGCCGGCCGAGTTTTTCCAGGGTATTGATGAAATCGCGGAAGCTGGAAAGGGCTTCGGGAAGGATCTGGGTTTCGGTATTGTAAAACCCGATCGCCTCCCCGGAGAAGAGCGCCCGCTCCGGAAGAAGCAGATAAACCACACTGCACCGGCTGTGGCCGGGCGCGTCATAAACCTCCAGCTCTACTCCATCCCCGAGACTGATCCGGTCGCCTTCCTTCACCATCTGATCCACCCGCAAGGCCGATTCCTTGAAACCCATTTTTTCAAAATCCATCCCGGCGAATTTGGCCAGGGATTGATTCATCCCCTTGATGTATTCCACCGCCCTGGGCTTCCCGAAAACCTCCGAGGTGATCTGACTGGCAATGACCTTGACCGCGGGAAACCTGGCGAGCAAATAACTCAACCCGCCGGTATGATCAAAATGGGAATGGGTCAGGATGATGTATTTCAGTTTCGCGTCCAGCCCCGAATAATTCTTCGCCTGCTCAAACACGGTCGGGATCGCCGGGCTGACTCCCGCGTCAATCATCGCCCAGTCCTTGCCCTTGACCAGGTAAAACGGGATCTCCGCGGAGCCGAGCAAATCAATATGTTCTGAAATCCTTCCGACTTTCTCAATCAACATCGGTCAACCCCGCTCCCTATATTTTTTCCTGATTATAGATTCAAATTTTTAGTATCGCAAAATCCGCGCTAAACTGGTTATTAAAAGGAGGCCGATGATGACCGAGATTTTGAAAGAGTATTTTTACTGGATAGATTTCTTCATCGCCACCGCCGCCCTGATCGCGGTCTTTTGGCTTTACCGCTCCAGAGTCATCAGCAACTATGTCTGGCGCCTGTTCTGGCTGGGCTTTGCACTGGGACTCTGCTGGGAAGCGCCCTTGTTTTTGCTCAGCGCCTATGCCCCAAATCCGCCTTTCAAATTCCTGACTCCCCTGCCCACTCATTTTTCCGTCCTGATCATTATGCATTCCCTCTGGGACGGAGGATTGTTCCTGATCGGCGCCGCGATGGTGTATCTCACAAATAAACCGCATTGGTTTGAAAAATTTCAACTCCGCGAACTCCTCATCCTCCTGGTTTGGGGACAGGCCTCCGAGCTTTGGGTGGAACTGATGAGCGCCTATAACCAGGGATGGGCATACATTCCCTATTGGTGGAATCCGTCCCTGTTCAAATTCCACGGCTCGGACATCACTTTGCTCCCGCAACTGATCTGGCTCGTTGCGCCCCTTATTTTTTACCCGATCGCGCTCCGGCTCAAGCGGAAGAGCGCCTGAAATTTTGCTTGATTTCAAGCATCGTTCGTGCTATCGTATGACAAATAGCCGAACGATGGAGGAATTATGTCAATCGTAAAGGTATCCCCGAAATTTCAGGTGGTGATTCCGAAGGAAGTCCGGGAAGCGATGGGGATTCGCGCGGGCGAAAAGGTCAAGGTATTCCAGTATGGCGACCGGATTGAATTCATCCCGGTCCGTAAAATCAAGACCATGCGCGGCTTCCTTAAAGGAATAAACACCAGGGTCAAAAGAGAGCGGGACAGAATATGAACATCGTTGATTCCTGCGGATGGCTGGAGTATTTTTCTGACGGTCCCAACGCCGATTTTTTCGCGCCTGCCCTGGAAGCGGTTGACCAACTTCTGGTGCCGACCATCTGCCTGATGGAAGTGTTCCGGCACACGCGAGCATTTATTTATGATAAGTTTCCGTTTAAGTTAAGAAAGCAGAAAAGGTAGAATCGATGAATCAAGAATTGGCAAATGTAATCAAAATTTACTCAACTGGGAGCCATGAGGAATTGAATGCATATCTATTGGGCAAATCAAAGGATACTTTGATCAGTATATTATTAGATTTGCTTACGATGTACATAAATGACAAAAATTCTTCAACGATCCGGGAATTTATAACTGTAGTTTTTGCGGGATATAAACATGAAGTTCGCAAAATAGGGTATAACGGTTTCAAACAGGATTCCTTTGATCCTGGGAAAACTATAAGGTGTGAAGCCAAGCCCAAAAATTTTGATACTGAAGAATTGGAGAAATATAGAAAGGGGGGAAGAAAAACCAGTCCCTCCAAATTGAATGGCGGAGGGAATTTTACCGATTATACTCCGGCCCGGCTTGAAAAAGACAAAAAAGAAAAAGATTTAAATATGTTGGTAAGCGGCTTTGTCGATGGCAAGCTAATCTATATCATAGAATTTCCTTTTATTTATAAATCTTTTATAAAAAATCTGGAAAAACAAATTAATCGATGGATGAGAAAACTAAAAGGAAGCAGAACAATGAAAGGGCAGTTTTTGCGAAGCGCAAATTTTGATTATAAAAATTTCATTGATTGCCCGGACTTGAAAATTGTTTATTTGCTTTCAAAAGAAGAATTGAAGAAATATGAGCCTTATATTGCCAGGGGCTTTTATCAAAGACTGGAAGCGCGGGCCAAATGAAATCAAA
>Ga0315277_10012345_pt1 | contig 10718 bp, 11 predicted proteins | sample YL17G05_15_MG_FD_203695 | JGI IMG/M metagenome (GOLD analysis project Ga0315277, IMG submission 203695) | Sediment microbial communities from Yellowstone Lake, YNP, Wyoming, USA - YL17G05_15 | ecosystem: Environmental > Aquatic > Freshwater > Lake > Sediment | place: USA: Wyoming | collected... | reverse complement strand
AGTCGTAGAAGTAGGGATTCTCGGGCAGGTAGCCGAGGTTCTCTCTTGCCTTGGCCGAAAGAGGGGGGTGACCGAAGATCGCGACCTTCCCCCGGTCCGGGAAGATCAGGCCGAGGACGCATTTCAGCGTCGTGGTTTTTCCGGCGCCGTTCGGCCCGAGGTAGCCGAAGATCTCTCCGGCCGCCACCGCCAAGGAGACGCCTTTGAGGATCTCCCGTTTCTTGGGGATGAACCCGACCTTGAACGCTTTGTAGAGGTTATCGATTTCGAGGACTGCAGCCATTGGATTCAGCCTTATTATATTGAAAAGTAAAGCTGAAAACCAGCCGCCAATTCAATCCGGCACGACGTGCTTGAAGGTGTCCGGGTCGATGGTGATGTAGAAATCGCTGCCCAGGTAGAGAAGGGGACGGACCTTCATTGGGTTGAGGATGTCATCCGCGTTGAAGGCATGGGCATCTTCGTGCACAGCCAGTACCTCGCCGACAAAGAGGTCGTGGTCCCCGAACGGCCGGACCTCGGCCAGGCGGCACTCGAAGGCTACGTAGGCCTCCTCGATGAGCGGGGACTTGAGCACTCTGCCCGGCCGCAGCTTGACGCCGAATTCCTTGACCTTGTCGATCTCGTGGCCGGACTTGCGCCCCATCTGCGCCGAGAGCTTGATCCGGTCGAAGCTCAGGAAGTTGACGGTGAACTCCCGGGCTTCGGATATGACCTCATGGGTGAGTCGTTTCCTGGCGATGAGAACGCCGAAGAGAGGCGGCTCAAAGGAGAGGGCGGTGTGCCAGGCGCAGCTCATGAAGTTCACCCGCTTTCCCGCCCGGGCTCCGACCAGGGCTACGGTGTAGGGGTAGAAGTACTGAAATTTTTTGAACTGGGTCTTGACGGATTTCATGATCTAGGAGAGCCCTTTGATCCGGCCGGCGTTCTTGAGCAGCCATTCCTGAGTGAACACATGCTCTCTCTTGAACCCAAGCTGCAGGCTGAGCTGGTCGCGGTTTTCGCCCGCCGGTACGATGGCGAGGAGCTTTTCGTACCTGGCGATGAGCTCCTGCTCGGCCGGGATCAGGGCCTGCAGGGCCGAGAGGCGGTCCTGGCCGCTGTAGAGGGGGGGCATGGGGCTCCGGCTGACTTCTTTTCCGTCCGGCTCGCGCCGTGCGTTCTCGATCTGGATGACGCTCCCGAGCCTGACCAGGAAGCCCGAGTTCTTGTCCCAGTGCCGCATGTGGTTGATGGAGTTCTTGAACAGCCGCTGGCTCACGTCCTGGTGCTCGCTGAAGAGCAGGACGTAGCGGAGATAGCGGTGCATCAGTTCGTTCTCCATCTGGGTGATCTCGTGGAGAAGCCGGACTTCCGGCTTGGCGGCGGCCTCCGCGCTCTCCTTGAAGCAGAGCGTCTCGGCGGCGTCTTCGTTCTCCATCGCCCGGATCATAGTCTCGAACTGCTTAGCGTGGCGGACTTCATCGTAGGAGATGTTGAGGATCATGTTCTGGATCTTGGGGAAGGCGCCCTCCTTCCACTCCGCCGATTGGTAAAGGTTGGTGACCAGGTCTTCGGTCATCTTGTCCCGCTTCAGGTTGTCGATGACCTTTGGAAAGCGGATGACTTCGTCCGTCTTGAAGGAAGGGTCGCCTCCGAGCTGCCGGATGATGATGCCGAGCTGGAGGCTATGGTACATCTCGTCGATGCCGATCTGGATGGTCTGGGCACGGGCGTCCGTCCGCAGCTTCATCACGGGGTCTTCGTAGAAAAATTTCCCCTTGGGCATGGAGTAGGCATGGATGGTGTACTCGAAACTCACGGCCCATTCGTGCTCCAGAGCGACCTGGAGAAGATGGACGGCGTCCTCCTGGGTTTTGACCTGGCGGATTTTTTCCACGGCTCCTCCTCTCAGGACCAATCGCTCCGATTATAGCATAAAACGAGGGTGAGGGAACGGGCTGAAAATCACCTCCCAAACCACCCCTGGAGGTGATTGCCAGCCGGTATTGCTCATGAAAAGATGAGGCCATCGCAGCCTCTATGGCTCGAATTCACTCTCATCCAAGGCGAAGCCGAGGTTGTGAAAAAGGGAGAGAGGGCTAAGTTCCCTCTCTCCACCCCCCACCCTCCTTTCAGCTCCCTTGAGTCAAGTGATTCAAGGGAGTTTTTTCTCCCGGCCGTTCATTTGCTTTTTTCCTTGAAAAATTGTAGTTCTATCAAGGCAGCCGCCGAGATGAAAAAGGAAGAGCCGATCCCCCGGGTGAGAGAGGACCTCGAGGTCATCCCCACCTCCTACCAGGGAAAGAAGGCGCTCCTGGTGCGCGATTTTCTAGGCCTGATCCACGACCCGGTCATTCTTCAGGGAGATGCGCTGCGGATCGTCGGGTTGATCGATGGGAAAAGGACGGTTCGCGACATCCAGCTCGAACTCGTCCGGCTCAAAAGCGGCGTGCTGGTCGACGCTGAGGCCATCGGCCGGCTCGTCCTGGAGCTCGACTCAGCCTGTCTTCTCCAAAGCGGCCGCTATCGCTCGGAAAAAGAGAAGACCCTGAACGATTACTTGAAGCTGGAGGTCCGGCCCCCCTCTCATGCCGGCGTCTCCTACCCGGCGCGGCCGGAGGAACTTCGGGCGTACCTGGATTCCATTTTGGGGATCGCAGCGGCGGAAGGGCCCGCCGAAGCTTGGGACGGGCTCTGCGGCCTGGTGGCCCCCCACATCGACCTGGAGATCGGAAAAAAGGTCTATGCCAGTGCCTACAGGTCCATCCGCTCCGCCCGGCCGCGTCGCATCGTGCTCATCGGCACCGGGCACAGCCTCGATGACGCGTATTTCGGGCTGACTGAAAAAGACTACGAGACACCGCTCGGTTTGGTGAAGACCGACCGGAAGGCGGTCCGGACGCTGAAAAGAGCCGGCGGCAAGGCGGTCTCTCCCTACGATATTTCGCACCGCTGGGAGCATTCGCTGGAGTTCCAGCTCATTTTTCTCCAACACCTCTTCGGTCCTTCGTTCACCGCGGTCCCCATCCTCTGCGGCTCATTCGGCCGCGACCTGGCCCGGGTCTCCTGCCCCTCCGAAATCCCGGAAGTGGCCGGATTTCTAGCGGCGCTCCGGGCGCTATGGGAAGAGGCTCCCGCCCACACATTGTTCATCGCCGCAGTAGATTTCTCCCATATCGGCCCGAAATTCGGGCAACGGGAGCGTGCCTCTTCGGTACTCCTCGAGGCCAAGAGGCACGACAAGGCCCTCATCGCCGCCCTGGCTGCTGCCGACAGCCGGACTTTCTGGGCGGAATCTCGTAAAACCGGAGACCGGTTTAACGTCTGCGGGTTCTCGACCCTGGCCTCTCTCCTCGATACCCTTCCCGGGCTGAAGGGCCGGCTCGTCGATTACGAGTTCTGGAAGGAGGAGGCGACCCAATCAGCGGTCAGCTATGCAGCGATCGTCCTTGTGGCGGAGCGGTAGAAGGAGGTCAGCGATGACGGATTTTGGAGGCGCGATCAAGCGGAGCTCGAGCTATAAGCTGGCGATCATCGGCGTCCCGTTCGACGAGAAGTCCAGCTACCTGCGAGGAGCGGCCGGAGGTCCGGCCGCCATCCGGGCGTCCTCGACCGGCCGGGCCAGGAATCCTGAGACCGAGCTGGGTGTCGACCTCGAGCACGACACGGTCATGGTCGATCTCGGAGACGTCGATACCTCTGGAGACGTGGACAAGACCTTCCAGGAGATCGAGACCGCCGTGGCCGCGGTCCTCAAGAAAAAGGCCAGGCCGATCATCCTCGGCGGCGACCATTCCATTACCTATCCCATCCTGAAGGCCATGGCCAAAGTGCACCGGGCGCTCGATATCCTGCACTTCGACGCCCACCCCGACCTCTACGAGGACCTCTACGGCGACCGCCTTTCGCACGCCTGCCCGTTTGCGCGGATTTTGGAAGACAGGTTGGCCGAGTCGCTCGTCCAGGTGGGAGTCCGGGCCGCCACCGCCAACCAGCGGGCCAACGCCCGGCGCTACAACGTGCGGATGGTTGAAATGAAAGACTTCCGGGACGGGCTGATCCTGAGCTTCAAGAATCCCCTTTATATTTCTTTCGACATGGATTCACTCGACCCGGCTTTCGCCCCCGGCGTTTCCCACCAGGAGGCGGGCGGCTTGACGACGCGCCAGGCGATTGACCTCATCCACTCTCTCAAGGCCCGGATCGTCGGCCTCGACGTCGTTGAACTCAACCCCATGCGCGACCCGTCCGGGATCACCGCTTCCGCCGCGGTTAAGATTATCAAGGAAGTAGCTGGAGTCATGGTCAACAAAGGCCGTTCTTCTAAAAGGGCATAGCTTTTAATCTCACGGAGGATTTCCATGCGAAAACGGTATTGCACTCTTTTCATGGTATGTTTCATCCCAGGTTTGATTATGGCAGGGCAAAACGTGCCGTTCGATAAGTACTTCGTCGACAAGACGATGCGGGTCGATTACTTCCATTTCGGGAACGCCAAGGAGGAGGCCGTCACCCTGGACCGCGTTTATGAGCAGGGCACCTGGGCCGGCAGCAAGCGGAACCTCATCGACGCTTTCAACGTCGGCCGGTATGCCTATAAGGTCTATGATTCCGCCTCCGGGACGCTGGTCTTTTCCAGGGGATTTGATAGCTACTTCGCCGAGTACAGGACGACGGAGTGGGCGCTCCAGGGGCTCAAAAGGACCTACCACGAGACCGCCCTCGTCCCTTTTCCCAAGGCCAAGGTCAAGTTTGTTGTCGAGCTCAGGGACAGGCAGAACGCCCTCCAGCCGGTCTTTAGCGCCGAGATCGACCCGGCCGATATCTTCATCAACCGGGAACCGCTCGCAGGGGACGTCAAGGTGTTTGAGGTCTTGAAGAGCGGAGACCCGCACGAAAAGGTCGACGTGGCGTTCATCGCCGAGGGTTATACGGCCGCCGAGGAAGGCAAGCTCAAGGCCGACCTCGAGCGGTTCCGCGGCGTCTTTTTCAAGCTGGACCCCTACAAGGGCCATCCGGACCGCTTCAATTTCTACGGCGTCTTCAAGCCATCCCAGGACAGCGGCTGCGACGAGCCGAGCCACGGCATCTACAAGAACACCGCTTTGGGAGCGACCTTCGACTCCTTGGGCTCGGAGCGCTACCTCCTGACCGAGGACAACAAGAGCCTGCGCGACATCGCCGCCCACGTCCCCTACGACACCCTCTTTATTATGGTCAACCACAAGCGCTATGGAGGCGGCGGGATCTACAACCTCTACTGCACGTTCACCGTGGACAACCAGTGGTACGAATACCTGTTCCTCCACGAGTTCGGGCACGCCTTCGCCGGTCTGGGAGACGAGTACTATACCTCCGAGGTGGCCTACAATGAGTTCTATCCCACGGGACTGGAACCGCTCGAGTCGAACATCACCGCCCTCCTCGACCACAAGAAGCTCAAGTGGAAGAAGCTGGTCAGCTCCGGGATCTCCGTTCCCACGCCCTGGGAAAAGGAGGAATTCGACCGGATGGACAACGCCTACCAGAAGGTCCGCCGGGAGGTCAACACCAGGATCGCCGCGCTGAAGAGGAGCGGGGCGGCGGCGGGGGAAGTAGCCAAAGTCGAGGAGGAGTCCGAGCGCCTGTCGCGCGAGCACGCGGATAAGGTGGACGAGTTCCTGATGAAGAGCAAGTTCTGGGGAAAGGTCGGGGCGTTCGAGGGCGCCGGCTATTCCGCCCAGGGCCTCTACCGGCCGGCGGTCGACTGCCTCATGTTCTCAAAGGGCGCGAAGCCGTTCTGTCGGGTCTGCGAAGAGGCGGTCGCGCGGGTGGTCGAGTACTACTGCCGCTAGCCGGATCACTCAGACCGGCGCCGCGAATTGACTTTGGCCGCGGCCCGAGTAAACTGGAGGAGAGAGGTGCGGAGGACCCCATGAAACGGAACGTATCGGCCTTCTTCTTTTTTTGTTCCCTCTTTATCATCTTATCTTCGGCCACGACGGCCGACGACCGCCGGCAGTCGATCTCCACTCTGGCCATCGAGCTTGAGCGCCAGGCGGCCTACATCGCCCAGAGCAGCTTTAGCCATTTCAAAGGTTGGAACAACACCATCAGCGACGCCGAGCAGGCCGTCCTCTTCAAGTCGGAAGCGTTTCTGGCGTCCACCCGCCTCTTCCTGCGCCTGACCGAAGAGAAGTCGGACTATTACAGCGTCGGGTTCCTGCGCACGAACCTCTACAACGCCTTCCTCTATCTCACCAACTCTTTTCAGGACCTGGAAGAGTCCATGCGGGGAGCCGGAGTCTTGCCCTACGCCCTTTCGGATTGCCGGAATATCTTTAACGGCATGGACGAGGAGTTCTCCAGATGGCCGGCGGCAGACAACCTAGCCTATCTCCACACCCGGTATGTCAAGGCCGCTTATGATGCCGTCTACATGATCGAGAGGGTGGGCCCTGGCCAGTTCGTCCGCCATGCCTTCAAGGACCTGGAAAGCCTCTATCGCTATAACTACGACCTGAAGAGGGGCAAAGACCCGTGGAAGTTCTTGGTTGAGGTGTCCTCCGACACGCTGGACAAAATGGAGGAGGGCGAGATGATCGAGCTCACCTTCGAGGGACGGCTGATCATCGAGATGAGCAACCGCTCCAACCGGGGGGTTTATCTCATCGAGGACGGCAAGAAGCGGGGGCTGACGAGCCCGCGTGTGCTCGAACGGTTCGGCGGCTGGGGCAAGGTGCTGGAAGTGCCGGCCGAGGTCATCCAAAGATATCCCGACGGCGACCCTATAAATTAAAATCGCTCGGGTGAATCCCTACGAAAGACGCGAATTTTCCCACAGCGTCCCTTTGGAGGGAGAAAGCTTCGCTTTCCCCCTTCCAACGTTCGCTTCGCTCTCTGCCTCCCCTTCGCGGGCTTCTGCCCTGCGACCAAAGGGGCCATCCCCCTTGGAACCCCCCTGCTTTGCTCCGCAAACCAGAAAAATCCGCTCCGACCTTTTCCCGAAACGCCGACCTTATACAAACCCTTCCTGATTGGCCAGGAGGGGTAGGGGTAGTTAATGAGATTCGAACAGAGTCTCGGAGGCGTTTCGGATCAGGTTTCTCAGACACTGGTCCTCGCTTAGAGAAAAATCGAACTGTCTCTATTTTCGGCTCTTCGCGCAATTGAGTGGGTCATTTCTGACTTTTCTCTCCCCCTCTTTAGCAAAGTTCTCCCTTTTTTCCCCTCTCTATCATAATTCTCCCTTAGTTCCCCTCTTTAGTAAAGAGGGGTCAGGGGAGATTTTATAAATCCTAAGCAATTTTAACCACAACATCTTTTCAGCAGCGGTCATATTATTTCTGAGATACTGCGATAATGTTTTCAACCGTTTATCACAAGAAAGCATTTGATCTTAAAATCCCCCCTCGCCCCCCTTTTCCAAAGGGCGATAATAAAGATGACAGCCATATCTTCATGAAGTTTTTATCCGCTCACTTGCCCGAAGACCCCTTTTTCTTTCCGAAAAATAGGTCCTCATTTCGGGCGCGGAGGTGGCGACCGTTGAGGATTTAGCCTTCCCTCGGCGTGAAAAACCCGATCGGGAGCGAGGCCGCACCCGGGATGAGGTGCGGGCTGTTGTCAGCAAAAGGGGGGTTGATGATGGGAACCAAAAAGGTGGGGGCTTTCTCCAGCCCGCGCAAGAAAGCCAAAATCATTATAACATGGAAAAAGCAAAAGTAAAGAAATTTTTGAAATATTTTGAAAAATATTTTTTGACGGTTGAATTTTCTCCGGAGATTTCGGAAAATAAATTCTGCCCTCAAGGTAAGGAGGACCGATGGAAGAAAAAAAGATCGACATCAAAGTGGACGAAGAGACCGCCCGCGGACAGTATTCGAACGTCGCCGCGATCCGGCACACCCGGGAGGAATTCCTCTTCGACTTCGCCTTCGTTTTTCCCGACGGGCCCATGGGCAAGCTGCTGTCGCGTCTGATTCTGAGCCCGGCCCACGCCAAAAGGTTCTTGGAGGCCTTGCAGGCCAACGTCCGGCGCTACGAGGAGAACTTCGGCTCCATCGTTCCGTCGGAGCCGCCGCCGTCGGTCGGGTTTGTGCACTGATATTTCGGCTGCCCAGAGGAGGGAGGACCATGCCGTATTTCAAAAACCCAAAAGAGATGCTCGATATCCAGCGCGTCTTTTTCGATAAGGTCGCTTCCGACCCGGAGATCGGCCCCAAGCTCAGGGCCTCGAACCTCATCATCCGGTTCGTGTCCCATGACCCCGCGGGGATAGTGACCATCGACTGTCGCGGAGCGGCCGGCGAAGGGAGGCACTTTACCACGACTTTCGGCGATTCAGACCTCCGGCCGGACGTCACGTTGACAACTTCGGCCGATCTCGGCCATGAGTTCTGGCTGGGCCGGGCCAACATCGTCAACGCCTTATTCATGGGTAAGGCGAAAGCGTCGGGCGATGTCACCCTGGCGATGAAATTTATGCCCGCGCTCAAGCCGATCGCGGACATCTACAAGCAGGTCCTGACCTCGTTGGGCCGCCAGGACCTGGTCCTGAAATAAGGGGAAAAAAGGAAAGATTGGGCTTGACAGAAGGGTTTTTTTTATATAAATGTGGGGACAAGATTGAGGCCTTAAATCCAAGGAGGTTGAATTGAAGAGATTATTGACAGTTGCCGTATTCATCGCGATCGTGCTCGCACAGGCCAACCTTGGTTCGGGCGCCGGGTTCCTCATCTACGAACACGGTGCCGCGGCCATGGCCATGGCGGGGGCGTTCGTCTCGATCGCCAACGACGCGTCCGCCATTTGGCATAATCCGGCGGGCATCGCTTTCCTCAAGGGGACGCATGTCTCAGTGGGAACGACGCTGATCAAGTCCTCGAGCACGATGACCCTCACCCAGCCGCCGCCCTGGGAGCCGCAGCAGACCTGGAAGCAAAAAAGCCAGGTCTTCTATCCCTCGACGTTCTACATCACGCAAAGCGTCGGGGAGAAGGTCACCCTGGGCTTCGGTTTTTTCTCGCCCTACGGCCTCGGGGCTTCCTGGCCGAAAGAGAACCAGTTCCGCTACCTCGGGTATGAAGACGACATGAAGACCTTCTTCTTCAACCCGACGGTCGGTGTCAAGCTGACCGACCAGCTATCCGTCGGCGCTGGTGTCTCCTACATTTATTCCACCGTTAAGTTTAAACTGGTATCGCTCATTGACAACCTGGTTCCCTATACCGGATCTACATATGATGTTCCGGCCGAACTGGAAGGGAACGGCGACTCCTGGGCTTTTAATGCCGGGCTTCTCTACCGGGCCGAGAAGTTCAGCTTGGGGATCAACTGGCGAAGCAGCTTCAATATAGATTACAAGGGTGATATGAGCCTCGACACCTCGCCCATCCCGTCTAACTTCAGGCCGCTTTTCCCCACGAAAGCGGGGGGCGAAACGACCTTCAAGTTCCCCAACATTTTCGGCGTGGGCGCTTCTTTCAATGTCACGGATGCCTTGCTCCTGACGGCCGATATCCACTACGTCCTCTGGAGCCGGTTCGACGAGTACGTGGTGACCTTCGACGAGGAGTCCGGCATGGACGACTTGGTCACGAAGGAAGACTGGAAGAACGCCTTTACCTTCCGGCTCGGCGGCCAGTACACGATCAGCCCTCAGTTTGCGCTGCGGGCCGGCGTGATCTACGACCAGACTCCCCAGCCGGTCAAGAGCATGGACCCTCTCCTTCCAGACGCGGACCGTTTCGCCGCGATCGCCGGGTTCGGCTGGAAGCTGGCCAAGAACCTGGTCCTTGACCTGGCCTTCCACCACGAGATATTCCTCGACCGGGTAAGCCCCAACAGGGATATATATAATTTCGGCGTGGTCAATTACGGAAAGAGTACGTATGAGATGACGGCCAACCTCTTGGCCGTGAGCTTGAGCTACGGATTCTGAAGAAATAAATAGGAGGTATAACACTATGGCCTACTCATTCACCAACAAAAAAGGAGTGATGTACTACCTGCACTCGAAGAAAGTCAACCTCAAGGGCGGCCGCGAGCAGGTCATCTACTTTTTCGCCCGTGACATCCGCCCCGGCGCCCAGGACGCTGTCCCGGCCGGCTACAAGGTCATCGAGACGACCAAGACGGGGATGCCCATCCTGAAGAAAGCCTGAGCGCTCCTTCGAAGGTCAGTTGAGAGCAGGGATGGCCCGTCGGGGGCTGTCCCTGCCTTTCCCCTTTTTCCCCTAACGTGTATTCAATTGACTGCTCTCTTCTTTCTCGTTATACTCCTTTTATGAAAATGAGAGCCGCCGCCGGCCTGGCGCTCTTGCTGTCTTTCCTCTGTTCGGCCGGCTGCGGCGGGAAAGGGGGAAAAGGCTCCGTCTCCGCGGAATCGGCGCGGCTGCAGATCGCCGTCATTCCCAAAGGGACGACCCACGAGTTCTGGAAATCCATCCACATGGGCGCGCAGATGGCGGCCGAGGAATTCGGCGTCGAGGTCATCTGGAAAGGCCCGCAAAAGGAAGACGACCGGGCGCAGCAGATCACGGTGGTCGAGGACTTCGTCAGCCGCGGTGTCGACGGCATCGTCCTGGCGCCGCTGGATGAGCGCGCCCTCTGCCGGCCCGTCCAGGACGCCGTCCGGGAGAACATCCCGGTCGTAGTCATCGACTCCGGCCTGCAGGGGAGCGACTACATCAGCTATGTGGCCACCGACAACTACAAAGGGGGAGTCATGGCCGCTCGGCGGCTGGCCCAGCTCC
>Ga0315277_10012342_pt1 | contig 10720 bp, 11 predicted proteins | sample YL17G05_15_MG_FD_203695 | JGI IMG/M metagenome (GOLD analysis project Ga0315277, IMG submission 203695) | Sediment microbial communities from Yellowstone Lake, YNP, Wyoming, USA - YL17G05_15 | ecosystem: Environmental > Aquatic > Freshwater > Lake > Sediment | place: USA: Wyoming | collected... | reverse complement strand
AATTTTTGTTGGAGACCAAGAAAGAAAATGTGGCAGAATTGTTTTGACGGAGATGACAGGAGGGACAGAACCTTCTCCTAAAATATATGAAAAAATGGCAATAGCAGGTATTGGAACAATAGTTGGGATGCATATGGGGGAAGAATCAAAAAAAGAAGCCGAAGCCGCAAATGTTAATGTCGTTATCGCCGGTCATATGTCATCCGATTCTTTGGGAGTAAATTTATTATTAGACGAATTAGAAAAAAGAGGGCTCGCAGAGCTTCGCTCTTCTCACGCCTCGGCTGAAGCCTCGGCAATTGAAATTATCCCCTGTTCGGGGTTAATCAGAGTAAAAAGAATATAAAACTGATAAAATACCTTTTTTAACTGGCTGAAGAGCCAGTTTTTTGATAAAATAAAAGTATGACCCTTCGATAAACTCAGGGTCATAGTGAGTTTGTCGAACCATGAGAACAGGAATTGCCACATTACCGCTTGATTACGGAAGATGCCCAAGGTGGCTTTTTGAAAGAATGAGGAGATTGGGTCGGGGGATTGCCGTGGCCGTTGTAGAAGAATTTGGGCCGGAAGAATTTTTGAAAAGATTGTCAGATCCGGTTTGGTTTCAGTCCTTGGGTTGCGTTATGGGATTTGATTGGAACTCTTCCGGTTTAACTGTCACTACCCTCGGTGCTCTTAAAGCTGGTCTTTTTGAAATTCAAGACAGATTAGGTATATATGTTTGCGGAGGAAAAAGAACATCAAGAGAAACACCAAAAGAAATTGAAGCTTATGGCATATCGCGTCAGTTTTCTTTTGCCCCGAATTTAATTTATGCTTCAAAAATGGCAGCTAAAGTTGATTCTTCTTTAATTCAGGCTGGATACCAGATTTATCAGCATAATTTTATTTTTACCGCATCCGGCAATTGGGTGGTGGTTCAACAGGGAATGAATACCGAAAACCAAACAGCCAGGCGTTACCACTGGCTTTCTTCAGTGCTTCGGCATACTCGGGGCAAAAAAGATTTTGTTGAAGAACCTCATTCGGGAATTATTTCGGAACTAAAGGGAAAACCGTTAAATTTGACAGCTAAAAAAAGCGAAGACAATCGGGTTGTTTCCTTAGAACTAGCCAAAGAAACCCCCAAAACCTTTTTAAAAGATTTAGATTTGATTCAGACCAAAAAAGAAAAAAACCTTACCGAAATCTCGCTTCAGGATAAAGAATTTTACTGGCATCCGGTAGTGGAAGAAAAGTTTGATTTAAAAAGATTGGAAAAAACCATTTTTTCCGCTAAAGAAAAAGACCCTGAAGATTTTGAAGCATTATTGTCTTTAAAAGGAATAGGGCCAAAGACAATCAGAGCCTTATCTTTAGTAGCAGAGATAATTTACGGCGCCAAACCTTCTTACGAAGACCCGGCCAGGTATACTTTTTCGGTTGGGGGGAAAGACGGTACTCCCTATCCGGTAGACAGAGAAACTTACGACAAAACTTTAGAAATAATTAATAAAGGTATTTTAAAGAGCCAAGTATCAATACGTGAAAAAGTCGAAGCTCAGAGAAGATTAACTAAAAATATTTTAATATGAAAAAAAATTTCATCACATCAGAATCAGTTTGTCCGGGTCATCCGGATAAAATAGCCGATCAGATTGCCGACGCAATTTTAGATGCAATAATAAAAGATGATAAATATTCGAGAGTGGCCTGCGAAGTTTTTATCAGTAAGGGTTACGTAATTGTTGGGGGAGAAATAACCACCAAAACCTGGGTTAATATGAACAATTTAGTCAGAAAAGTGATTCAAGATATCGGCTACACAAAGCCCGAATATGGTTTTGATTGGCAAACAATAGCGGTATTAAATACAATTTCTGAACAATCTCCGGATATTGCCAGAGGGGTAAGAAAAACGGCGACAGAAAAACAAGGAGCCGGAGACCAAGGTTTTTCAATTGGTTATGCCTGTAAAGAAACGAAAGAGCTTATGCCTCTGCCGGTAATGCTGGCTCATAAATTAGTAATGAAGTTAGCCGAAGTTAGAAGAAATAAAATTTTGTCTTATTTAAGACCGGATGGAAAATCCCAGGTTACCATTGAATATCAAAATGGAAAAATAAAGAGATTAGATAACGTAGTGATTGCTGCCCAGCATGACCCAGATATCTCTTTACCTCAGATTAGAAAGGACATTATCAAAAAGGTAATAATTCCAGTTTGTGGAAAATTTTTAGACAGAAGAACGAAGTTTTATATTAATAATACCGGTCGTTTTGTTATCGGAGGGCCGGTTTCCGATACCGGAATGACCGGCAGAAAAAATGTTGTTGATGCTTACGGAGGATTAGTTCCAATTGGCGGGGGCAGTTTTTCTGGCAAGGACCCAACCAAAGTTGACAGGTCTGGTGCTTATATGGCTCGCTATATCGCTAAAAATATTGTGGCTGCAGATATAGCTGAAAAATGTCAGGTTCAAGTGGCCTATGTAATCGGAGGAACCAGTCCCATTGAGATAAATGTAGACACTTTTGGAACGGGTAAAATTTCGGAAGAAAAATTAATTAGGATTATCCCCAAAATTTTTGATTTATCACCAGGTGGAATAATCAGACAATTAAATCTCTTAAGGCCTATTTATCGGAAAACCGCCTGCTATGGACATTTTGGCAGGGAAGAACCGGAATTTACCTGGGAAAGAAAGAATAAGGTTGGAGAATTGCTTAAATTAATTCAAAAATAAAGAATTATTCTTTAGTAAAAGTTTAAAAGAGATAAATATCAAAAAACCTCGTTTTTCGAGACCTGTTATTTTGGCGGTGGGGGTAGTCCATTTTTTTAATTTTGCTATAATTAAATAATCTTTATGTTAAATAGAAAACAGAAATATCTTCAAATTGCCTTGAATAGTAATTTAAGAGATGCCCGATTGATTATAAGTCAAATCCCTCCCGACAAAAGGATTATTATTGAAGCGGGCACTCCTTTAATTAAAGAATATGGCTCAGAAGGGATAAGAAAGGTAAAATCTTGGTGGGAACAGAAAGTTTTTGGTTATACTTCGGATATATCCGAACCCCTTGAGTTGGAACCCTTTGGATTAAGTCAGAATAACTCTTTGCTGATGAATTTATTATTAAAATCAATGGAGCAAAAAAAGAAAAAAGAAGTTAAAAAGAATATTACGGGAGCTAAAAAAAATACTTTTGTTCCTTACATTGTTGCCGACTTAAAATGTATGGATAGGGGAGAAACAGAGGTAACGCTTGCCAAATCGGCAGGAGCTAATGCCGCCATTTGTCTTGGTCAAGCTCCGGTAGAGACAATCGAAGCTTTTATTGATAATTGCGAAAAAAATAATCTAGATTCGATGATTGACATGATGAATGTTGAATTTCCTTTAAATATTCTTCGTCAGTTAAAAAAAACTCCCGAGGCGGTAATTCTTCATCGAGGAGTTGATGAAGAAATCTTTAATCCTGAGAGCGAAATCCCCTTCCATGAAATTCAAAGAATAAAAAGTGAATATGACATTATGGTGGCGGTTGCCGGTGGAGATACCTTTCAAGAAGTTCAAAGAGCAATTTTTAATGACGCCGACATTGTCGTAGTCTGGAAATCTTTTTATCAAAGTACAGCTGAAACGGCGAAATTAGCTGAAGAATTTTTAAAAGAGATCAGATAACCTCTTTAAAAAACAAAAAGGGACAGAACTGTCCCTTTTTGTTTTACTTTTAATATTTTTATTACTCTTTCTTTTTTCTTGCTTCAGTTAAAGATTTCAACCCTTCCAAAATTTCTACCGGTAAAGCGAAAATGACGGTCTTTGAAGGATCCGGCTGAAGCTTGTCTATCGTTTCCAATGTCCTTAAAGATAAGGCGCCAGGGACTTTTCCTAAAATTTCCGCTGCTTTTTGTAAATTCTCTGCCGCTTTCACTTCTCCCTCAGCTTTAATAATTATTGCTCTTCTTTCTCTTTCTGTTTCTGCTTGAGCAGCCATTGCTCTTTTCATTGATGCCGGTAATTCAATATCTTGAATTTTAATTGCCGTAACGTCAATTCCCCAGACGTTGGTTTCAGCATCAACCATCTTTTTTATATCGGCAGCTATTCTTTCTCTTTCGGTCAGTACGGTGTCAAGCTCTACCCCGCCAATTATATCTCTTAAGGCAGCCAAGGCATATTGAGAAACCGCATAGGGGTAATTTTCAACCTTTAAAACAGCATCTTCTGCCCTTTCTACTTTAAAATAAACAACTGCATTTACTCCCACCGGCACATTATCTTTTGTTATCGCTTCTTGTCTGGGAACGTCCATCGTGGTGATTCTCATGTCAACCATTATCATTCTTTGAATTCCAAAGAGCCAAAAAATCCAAGTCAATCCCGGAGAACGAGTTCCGTTATATTTTCCCAGAGTTAAAACCACCCCTCTTTCATATTGATTTATTACCCTCAATCCTGCCGGAATAAATAAAATAAGCAGGACAATTACAATAATGAATGGTATCATAATAGAATATTTTCTATGTTTTAATATAGTCGACCACAAATTGATTCCCTTCTTTTAATTATAATACAAATGAAAAAGAAACAATAACATTACCAATGAACAAAAAAGAGAAACTAGAAAAATTGAACAAGAAAATTAAAGAATGTAAAAGATGCCCTCTCTGGCAAGCGGCGAATAACGCCGTTCCCGGGGAAGGCCCAATTTGTTCCAGAATTATGTTTATTGGCGAGGCTCCGGGTCGCCAAGAAGATTTAACTGGCCGACCATTTATAGGAAGGGCCGGCGAATTGCTCAGTCGATTATTGGAAACAGCCCAAATAAAAAGGGAAGAAGTTTTTATTACCTCGGTTATTAAACACCGCCCCCCTAAAAATCGTCAACCCAAAAAACCGGAAATCAAAGCCTGCAAAACCTGGTGGCAAAAACAGATTGAAATTTTAAAACCAAAATTAATAATTTTACTTGGCCGAGTTGCTTCGGATACGGTCTTGGGTAAAGACTTTTGGAAAAAGCGAGGAAGACTGTATCAAAAGGAAGGTGAACGGTATTTTATTGTTTATCATCCGGCTGCAGGATTAAGATTCCCAAAAATTAAGAAAATTTTAGAAAAAGATTTTAAACGATTAAAAAATTTTAAATTTTCTTAACCATATAAGTATTTTCTAATTTATATCCTAATCTGCGGAAATAACCTCTTACTCCAACAGCTGAAATTACAGCAATTTTGTTCAATTTGAATTCTTTTTTGGCGATTTTCTCCGTTTCTTTAATTAACTTTTTCCCCAATCCTTTATGCTGAGGTGAAATTATTGATTTCGTAAGTCGATACATAAAAGAGAGTTGCTGGCCGTAGGTGTGAAGTTCGCGGACAATTGCTGTATTTTGAGAAGTAATCCGAAGACGAAGTAAGCTATAAAGTTTTGTTCTCTGTTTATTCTCAAAACTTAAAAATATTTCCCTGCCTTCCGAAGCTTCATAATCCTGGCGGAATAAATACACCTTTTCTTTCGGATTATAATTTTCTCTTACTTCACGGCATCTGATACATCTGCACTTCCATCCTTCATTTTCCATTTTTTCAAGTAATAGCTGACGCAAATTAGAAATTTTTGCCGGGCCTGCAATAATACTTTTTGAAGGGATGTCTCTGGTAATCCTTTGGATTCTTACATAATAAGGAATTTTCTTTTTAATTGCTTTGATTAAATTTATTAATTGCGATTGCGTGTAGGGTTTATATTCTCCCGATTTATATAATTTATAAAGAGGAGCTTCTTTCAAAATGGCGCAGGGATAAATTTTTAATAAATCCGGTTGAAAATCAGGATTTCTGAATAATTCTTCAAACATCTTTTCATCTCTTGCTGAGCGCCGCAAAGCGGCGCGAGGCGAAAGAAGAGACTTCGTCTCAGCGACCTTTAAATCGGAACCGGGTAAATTTGGCATCATTTGATATAAAACTTTAAAGCCCGCCTCTTTTAAAAGTTTGGTAGCCAAAATTGTTTCTTTTGCTCCGTGCCCTCTTAAATTTAACTTTAAAACATCATCATAAATACTTTGAACTCCGAGTTCAACCATTGTTACGCCCAACTCTCTTAATCTGTTAATCTCCTTTTTGTCAATAAAATCAGGTCTGGTTTCGACAGATAGACCGACAATCCGACAGTTTGCTTTTTCGTTTGACTTTTGAGCTTCTTTCAGGTCTTTTTTTGTTGTTTTGTTACAAGCGTCAAAGCACCTTTTTACAAACCAAGTTTGATATTTTTTAGGATAGTAACTCCAGGTTCCTCCTACTATTCTTAATTCAATTTTGTCTGTAGGGTGGCCTTCATTTTTCAACATTTCTATTCTTTTTTGAACCTGCAAATAAGGGTCATAATTTAATTTTTTTGCTCTTTCTACGGCTGGTTCTCCCGAAACATAACTTTTTGGGATACCTTTTTCAATCGGGCAGTAGAGGCATTTTCCCGGACAGGGATATGGTTTTGTTAAAACCGAAATATTAACGATACCCGAAAGCGAACGAATCGGCCGAGTTCGTAATAAGTTTTCTATAATAATCCTTTGCTCTGTACCGAAACGAAGTTTCTGGTGAGGGGTTTTATTTTTAACTAATTTATGATAAGCTTTTAATAAATCAATATTGCTCGGACAAGAAATTTTATATTTTTTTGCTATAATTCTCTTAAAAGACGCCAAGTCAGCCGAAGTCTTAATTCGTGCCCTAATTAAATCTTTAATTAGCGAGTTTTTACGCAGTAAAAATGAGGTTGGAGATGAAGATTTAACTTCATCGACCATTTTTTGTAATACTTTCATATGGAAAAAGAATACGCCGAATATTTATTAAAGAAAACCAAAGAAGATTATAATTTAATTGCCGAAGACTTTTCAAGGACTCGTTGGAATATTTGGTCAGGATTTAGCATTCTTAGGAATTTCGTAAGGGAAGGAGATAAAATTTTAGATGTCGGTTGCGGCAATGGTCGGCTTTTGGAGCTTTTAAAAGACGAGAAAATAAACTACACGGGCGTTGATTTATCGGAAAAATTAATTGAAATTGCTCAAAAAAGGTATCCTCAAAATAATTTTTTAGTTGCCGATAATTTAAATTTACCATTTTCAGACAATAATTTCGATAAAGTTTTTTCTGTAGCCGTTCTGCATAGCATCCCTTCAAAAGAATTTAGGGAAAAGGCATTGGCGGAATTAAAGAGGGTCTTGAAGCCAAACGGTATTTTGCTTTTGACGGTTTGGGATATTTGGCGTAGGGAAAATTTTTCCCTAGTTTTCAAAAATTTTCTTTTGAAATTAATCGGGAAATCAAGATTAGATTTCGGAGACGCTTTCGTTTCTTGGGCTGAGAAAACAGACAGGTATTACCACTTTTTTGCTAATAGAGAGTTACATAATTTGATTAAAAAATCCGGCTTTAAAATAATAAAAAAGGGCATTGCGAAAAACGAAACTGGAAAAAGATCTAATATTTATCTAATAGCCGAAAAATAAAATTAATTATTTGTCCCTATAGCTCAATGGATAGAGCACAACCCTCCGGAGGTTGAAATCTCCGTTCGAATCGGAGTAGGGACACAAATTATGGAGACACCAGTCATTATTAAAAATAAAAACAGGAAACAGTTAATAGAAATATTACATTTTCCCAAGGGAAAGAAAAAATTTCCTTTAGTTATCTTTTGCCACGGCTTCGGAGGAACAAAAACGAGGAGAAAATATGTAAGATTAGCCAGGGCTCTAGAAAGAGCTGGCATTGCGTCCTTTCGCTTCGATTTTGAAGGATGTGGTGATTCAGAAGGAGATTTTGAAAAAATGAATGTAAAAAAAGAAGTTTCCGATTTGGATTCAGTCATAAAATATTTTTTAAAACAAAAAAATGTAGACAAAAACAAAATAGCCTTTCTCGGGAACAGTCTAGATGCCGCAGTTTGTGTTAATTACATTATTCAGAATAATTTTCCAGCAAGGGCTATAGTATTTTGGGCACCGGCTTTAAATGAAGAAAAATTATTCTCTGCTTGGCGTACAAAAACTAATTTTAAAAAATGGAAAAAACAAGGGTATCTTATCATGAAAGAAGGTAAGATTGGCGCAACTTATTTTAAAGAGAACGAAAAGAAAAACTATTCCGAATTTCTTCCACAAATTAAAGTACCAATTTTAATAATTCATGGGGAAAAAGATGAGGCGGTTCCTTTTAATTTTTCTAAAAAATTAGTTAAAGATTACAAAAATATAAAATTGTTTTCCATTCCAAAAGCTAATCATAATTTTGAAGATTATTATTCCCAGCAAAAATTGGTAAACAAAACCGTAAATTGGTTTAAAAAATATAAATAAGAATGCTCTTGACAGGAATTCGCACTTCGTTATTATCTAAATTGAGGGGGTGCGAGTATTTTTGCTCTAAGGACACGGTACTTAACGAAGGAGGTTAAAGCAATTGCCTGGCTATGTCCAAACCCAGAGAGCTTAGTTAATCCGATTTTGTTAAGACTGAGCCCCCTCACTAAAAATGGGAAACTTTGCTTTCCCTTTTTTAGTTTGTTAAAATATATCTATGAAAGATAAATTCGAAATAGTTGTTTCAGGAGCCGCTCAAATTAGTCATTGCTGTAAAAACATTAGAAAACTATCTAAAGAGCTTGGTAGAGAAATTGCTCGCCAAAATTGCAATTTAGTTACTGGAGCCACAACGGGAGCTCCTTATTTAGTCGCCCAAGGATGCAAAGAGGCTGGCGGTTTTAGCATAGGATTTTCTCCGGCAGTTTCAGAAGCCGCCCACTTGAAAAAATACAAACTGCCACTGGACGCCTTCGATACCATAATTTATACCGGGGCAGATTATGCTGGCAGAAATTTGATGATGACAAAATCTGCTGACGGGGTAATTATTGTCTGCGGTAGAATAGGCACCTTACATGAGTTTGCCACTGCCTTTGAGGTTCAAAAACTAATTGGGGTTTTAGAAGGTTCAGGTGGAACCGCTGATAAAATAAGAACGATTGCTACCGGTCCCTATCGGGGAGTAAAAAAAATAATTTATGAAAAAGACCCTAAAAAACTGGTTAGAAAGTTAATTCAAGCAATAAAAAAAGAAAAAGGTCGAAATAGTAAAATATTAAAATAATAATTTTGTCTATATTATAAATTTATGCCCAATGAAACACCCGAAGAAGGAAAATTAATTGGTAAAATTGCTCACTATTTTTCGAAAATCGAAGTGGCAATAATTGAATTATCAGATACTTTAAAAGTTGGCGATACCATTCGAATTGTTGGAGGCGCGACCGATTTTAATCAAACCGTAGACTCAATGGAAATTGAACACGAAAAAGTAAAAGAAGCAAAATCTGGCGATTCGGCTGGATTAAAGGTCGGCCAAAAAGTTAGAGAGGGCTACAAAGTATACAAAATTTAATTTTCTATGGATTTCCAAATTCAAATTATTTGCCAGCTGCTTTTAGCTGCTTTTTTAGGCAGTTTAATCGGTTTAGAAAGAGAAATAAAAAGAAAAGGAGCGGGACTCCAGACTTATAGTTTAGTAACCTTAGGGGCTTGCCTTTTTGCCGTAATTGCCTTTTCTCTTGCCAAATCAATTAATGATTTTAATCCTTCTATGATAATTATGGCAATAGCCCTTGGAATGGGTTTTATAGGAGCTGGAGCTATTGTTCGAGGAGAATTTCATATTGAGGGATTGACCACTGCTGCCGGATTGTGGACTGCCGCCGCTATTGGATTAGCAGTCGGTGCTAATTTTTATTTTCTTGCTATCGCAGCAACCTTTTTAGTAATAGGAATTCTGGTCGGTTTCGGATTGATAGAGGAGAAAATTTTGAAGAAAAAATAAAAATTCATTTTCTTTAGATAAAATTACAAAATTCATCGACGATTTTTATATTTTTAATCTTTAAACAAGTATTGGGCTAAAAATTAATAAAAAAAGAGAGGGCTGATTGGCCCTCTTTTGTGTTAAAGTGCTTCTTTTGACTATTCCCAACCCAGGAAGGGGTAGGTTTCGCCGTCAACGATATTCCAGGTGTAGGCGGAGTTGGTCTCGCCGGGAGCGACTGCGCATATATCCCACGCCGCACCTAAGAAGGTATCGACGTCCTGCATTTCAGCGGTGGTCTTGCCAGTTCCACCAGATGAAGTTGCTTGTCCGCTGGTTTGGGTATCCCAAAAGGAGTCGCTTACAGCGCCTTCATTCTTTCCCACCAAACCGCCAACATTCGACGTGCCAGTTACACTGCCATTGGAATAGGAATTGCTTATAGTACCCTCATTCTTCCCCACCAGACCGCCAACATAATTACTGCCAGTCACGCTGCCTGTGGCATAGGAGTTATCCACAATGGCTGAATTCTGCCCTATCAGGCCACCAACACGCGCATTGCCGATTACGTTGCCGCTGGAATAGGAACTATTTATGGTGCCTTCATTCTTTCCCGTCAGGCCGCCAATATAATAGTTGCCATTCACACTACCGTTGGAATAGGCATTACTGATAGCGCCCTCGTTCTTGCCCACCAGGATACCAACACTGTCTTTGCCGGTCACATTACCGTTTACCACGCCGACATTTTCAACGGTACTATTCCCAACAATGCCGAAAAGGCCAATATTGGATTCGTTAGGACGGTTGATAAACAGGTCGCATATCTCATACTCCTGACCGTTGAAGCTGCCGGTAAATTTTA
>Ga0315277_10012341_pt1 | contig 10721 bp, 9 predicted proteins | sample YL17G05_15_MG_FD_203695 | JGI IMG/M metagenome (GOLD analysis project Ga0315277, IMG submission 203695) | Sediment microbial communities from Yellowstone Lake, YNP, Wyoming, USA - YL17G05_15 | ecosystem: Environmental > Aquatic > Freshwater > Lake > Sediment | place: USA: Wyoming | collected... | reverse complement strand
GACCGGTTCGAAACACCGTCAAGCAAACGAAGAATCCCCGGGAGCCCAATCGTAAAGAACACGTATTTCGAATACACCCCGGGGAATCCCTCAAGCGCCTGGATGAACACGCCTGCATCCTCAAGCATGAACGGCTTCTCGAATCGTTCACGCACCTTCTCTACTCCGTACTGTGCTACCTCTTCTAACGAATCAGCTTGGACCTCAGGGTACCCCAGGTCTTTCTGAACCACCCGAAACCCAAGCGGCGCGAGCTTCTGTGTCGCCTCAACAACCTTCCCCTCGTTACCAGTGATAAAATACAAAGTCTTCATCGGTATCTTCCCCGTCGAACGATGTCATCTATTTTTTTCTTCACCACAGACGCATCCCCATGAAATTGTTTTTCATAACCCTCCAGCACAAAACGAAAACAGTCCGGGTATTGTGAATGGGTAGAGTCGAACGCTTCCATGAGCACATGCAAATCTACGCCTTTCGCCTCGACCTCGCTGTTAATGCTCCCCAACCCAAAATCGATGAGATGAATGCGGTCATCAAGCAGAATCATGTTCGAGGTCGTGATATCACCATGGATGATATCATGGTTGTGAAGCCGAGCGATGCTTTCACCGATCATACTACAGATGCGGGCCCGCTCCGACGCAGGTAGTTTATTGAGGATGTCTTTTATCCGTTTCCCCCGTAGGTACTCCATTGTAATGACCCCACCGACAAGATCAACATCGTAGATGAGCGGCACAAAGACCCCGCATCTCCGAGCAAGCGTGATGAGTTTCGCCTCCTCCTTGGTCCTTGAAGAGATAAGTTGTGCATCAATCTCCTTAATGCGATACGATTTCTTCACACGTCGTTTCTGAACCGTCTGCTTCCCTCTGTATCGTGTGAGACAAATCACTGCTTCGGCGCCACGATACAATATCTTCTCAGCCACGCCAGCTGACCTCCACCATGTCGGTGCGGAACCGTTGATTGATGAGACTCTCAGAAAGACTCATCCGAACACCACTCTGATACATGAGGCATCCAAGCCAGGCGATCATCGTGCCATTATCCACACAGAGGTCCTTTGACGGAACGAAAAACCTGGCGCCGCGATCCCGTGCCATGGTTTCAACCATGGCCCGCAACCGCATGTTCGCAGCAACGCCGCCACCAAGGAGCACCTCGTGTTTCTCGGTATGTGCCATCGCACGTTCGGTCACCTCGGTGAGGGCAGCAAAGGTCGTCTCCTGCATCGAATAACAGATATCCTCTAAACGCTTGCCACGTCGAAAGTACTCCTCCGCAGTGGTCAAAAGCCCAGAAAATGCGATATCCATTCCTTTGATTGAATATGGAAGCTCGAGATACGACCGCCCGTTTTTTGCGTACTGCTCGATTTTCGGGCCGCAGGGGAACTCCATCCCGAGGGCTCTCCCAAATTTATCAAGGCAGTTCCCAATCCCGATGTCTAAGGTCTCCCCGAAGACACGGTACTTCCCTTCAGCAAAGCCGATCACCTGGGTGTTCGCGCCAGAGACGTATAAGAGAATCGGGTCACGGCATTCGGGTATGGTTCCTCTCCCTATTTCAAGATGAGCGACACAATGGTTCACACCCATGAGTGGTTTCTCAAGGGAAAGCGCCAGGGCGCGTGCTGCGGTCGCAGCGGTGCGTAAACACGGCCCAAGACCGGGTCCCTGGGAAAAAGCGACAAGATCAACCTCAGGAAACTCAACATGCGCCTGTGCTACTGAATCTTGGAGAACCCTCGCAACATGGGCAGCATGATGATTGGCTGCCTCCCTTGGGTGAATCCCACCGTGCTCCGGCTGATAGGTTTTCATGAGATTCGAAAGAACATGGCACCTTCCATGGGTTTCTTTGACGATGCCAACACCTATGGTATGTGCTGTTCCTTCTATCCCGAGACAAATCATCAAAAGGGGTAATAAGACTCAGATAAAATACATTTGGTTCCTAAGAGTATACTTAATTATTTTTCCACGACCTCTTCATACAGATACAGGTACCCTGTTTTCACGAGGACGAGGATGATAACAATCACCCCGATCACGACCCCCATGATGATGAAGATCCAAAGCCATGGTAACTGAAATGATGCTTGCTGGTTCTTTATAACGATTGGTGAGGGAATCGGTTGAAGCAATCCTGCTGCTGGGGTGTACTCATACTCCCATTTCCCGTCCATATCATCATCAATGAGATAGGTTCCCTGGCCGTCCCAGTGAACATCGCTGGAACGTCCCATGGTCGTATTCTCAAAAGATCCGATATGGTCATCAGCCTGATACGTCATGAAATCAGTGCCATCACCAATGACAAGGAGATCTTTGCACCACGTGGTATTCAGAGAGGCATTCTGAATACTCAAAAGAATAGGAGATGACCAGGAGGAATGCAGTTTATATTCATTGAGTGCTTGAAATCTTACTGAGAAATTCCCTGGTGTTACCCAGCGATGAGCGAACACAGATTGACTCCCGGAGAAAACCAATGATGTCCAATTTGTGATAGGGTCCTCACCAAAATCACAGCGATATTGAACCCTGTACCCATGGGGATCGGTCGCCTTGATTGTATACATGTATATGGTTTCATTCACCCCTTCAACTGTTCCTGAAAGAAGGACGGGTTCAGAAGGGTAATCGGCTATGGTGGGAAAGGAAATCGAGACCAGTAAGGGATCTGACCAGATACCGGTCGGATACATCGTGTTTTTGAATTTTATTCGAACCGTGTAATTCCCCTCAGTGGTCCATAGATGGGTCTGGACGATTGATGTGCTCGTGGTTTCAAGGCTAAGCCAGGGCGTGGTTTCCCCGTCACCCCAGTCAAACATCCATGACGCGTTTCTGTTCACTGTTTTAATCTCATATTGGTACTCGATATTCACATAACCAAGATGCGGACCAGATGGCGGCGCAGGAATGTATCCGCTCCCTTCCACCATGGGTATCATCATTCCCTCGAAGGAGAACAGCATGAAGGCACAGACCGTGAGAAAAAGAATGCTCATAGGGCAAGATAGGGTCTTCCCACCGGTACTTTTTCGTTTTCTTTCCTTGCATCCCATACCCTTCCACATCCTGAAGTATCAAAAAAAAAATCATATGTGCCGTATTTAAGCTTTGTTGGCAGGTGGTCTTATTTCCGAATCCCGATGTCCACCGTGAGGTCATCGATCGTCCATGCTCGAACGAGTGCTCCCTTTGGCACGTCGACGAACGACACGGATTTCGACCGAGTCTCCTCCTTGATGTGCTCTACCCAGTCATGTAAATCGGTCGAACGTGTGGCGTCAAGGGCTATTTCCGTGATGATCCCGTCCTCCACATGAAGGTTCAGTTCTTTGCGCATGGATTGGATCCGTCGAATAAGTTCCCTTGCAAACCCCTCCGCCTCAAGATCAGGTGTCACGGTTGTATCCAAAAACAATGTGATGTCATCAACCACTGCTTTTGCGATATGTTCTTTTTCCTGCTCGACGATGTCGAAGTCCTCCTTCGTTAACCGTATCTTCTCTGCACCGACCGTTACGGTGACTTCCTTCTTTTTTACGAGCTCTTCGTAGAGGGTGTGCTTGTCCATGGTTTCAAGGTGTTGGACGATAGTCTTTGCTTTCTGTTTATATTTCGGGCCGAGATGCGCGTAGTTCGGCTTCACGGTTTTAATCATGAACGCATCTGCATTTCGGACGTACGCGACGTCTTTCACATTCATTTCTTCTTTCAACAGGTCGACCAGAGGCTTGGTTTCCTTCTCCTGTTTTTTCGAACAGACGATCGAAGCAAGCAGCAGCGGCTGTCTGCCTTTGATGCCGGTTTTCGAACGGAGGGCGCGCCCTGCCTCAACCAGCTTTCGGATCTGCTCCATGCCGTGCTCCAGTTCCTCATGAAGCGCATGCGGATCGCTGACAATGTAATCACAGAGATGAATGCTTTCCGGCATTCCTTCTGTTCGGAGATTCTGGTAGATCTCCTCGGTGATGAACGGGGTGAAGGGCGCAAGCAGTTTCGAAAGGGCGATGAAAAGGTCGTACATTGTCGAGTATCCAGCGTGTTTATCTGCGGTTTTCTCCTCGACCCAGAGTCGTTTCCTGCTTCGCCGCAGGTACCAGTTGCTGAAATCGTCGATGATGAATTCCTCGATCGCTCGCGATGCTTTATGAATCTCAAACCCTTTCATCAGGACCTCGACATCGAGCGCTACACGGTTGAGCCTGCTTGAGATCCATTGGTCAAGCAACCCTCGTTTGGCCGGAGGGATGTAATCCTTTACTGGATCGAAGGCATCAAGGGCCGCGTAGGTGGTAAAAAAGTTGTAGGAATTCCAAAACGTCAACAGGAATTTTCCTAGGGTCTCTTTCACTGCATCCTCATAGAACCGTGTCGACATCCATGGCGCGTTCGCGGAGATGAGATACCAGCGCATTGCATCCGCGCCCTCATGATCAAGGATGAGCGTCGGGTCCACATAGTTTTTCTTGCTTTTGCTCATCTTTTGATTGTCTTTGTCAAGGACGAGACCAAGCGTCAGCACGGTCTTATACGGGTTCTCATCAAACAAGAACGTGGAGATCGCTAGCAGCGAGTAGAACCATCCCCGGGTCTGATCGAGCGCCTCTGAGATGAAATCAACTGGGAAGTTCTCCTTGAAAAGCTCTTTGTTTTCAAACGGATAATGCCACTGTGCGAAAAACGCTGACCCGGAGTCATACCAGCAATCAATGACTTCTTTCTCTCGCTGCATCCGCGCATGACACTGTGGGCAGCGAACGTCAAGTTCATCGACAAAAGGCTTGTGGAGATCATATTTTTCAGGGAACGATGCACTGAGTTCACGAAGTTCCTTGACGCTGCCAACGCAAAGCATATGGCCGCACTTTTTGTTCGTACACGTCCATATCGGCAGAGGCGTTCCCCAGTACCGATCCCGCGAGAGCGCCCAGTCTTTCACCTCACGGATGAAATCACCGAATCGCCCCTGTTGGAGATGCTCCGGATACCAAGAGATTTGATTATTGTTTTTCACTAGGGACTTTTGCACCTTAGACATGGCGATGAACCACGATTCCATCGCATAGTACAACAATGGCGAATCACACCGCCAGCAAAACGGGTACTCGTGCGAATATTTCTTTGTCCCGGAAAGAAGTCCTTGGTCCTCAAGGTATTGAATGATGTTAGGGTCTGCATCCTTGACGAACTGTCCTCGCCAGAGGGTGACTTCCTCAGGGAAGGTCCCGTCAAGTTTTACGAGTTGAACAACAGGTAAATCATACTCACGTCCGACCGCGTAATCGTCCTCACCGAACGCTGGAGCGATATGGACGATGCCAGTACCATCCTCCATGGTCACGAAATCACCGAGCACCACATACCATGCTTTCTTGTCTGGTTTCGCATACTTAAAGAGCGGCTCGTATTCAGTATGCTCAAGGTCCTTGCCAGTGAAACGATCCAGAACCTCGTACTCCTGGCCTTTGAGCAGGACCGCTGCCCGCTGCTCCGCGAGGATTAATACTTCGCCGTTGTATCGAATTTTCAAGTACGGCTCGTTCGGGTGTACCGCAAGGGCAACGTTTGAAATCAAGGTCCAGGGCGTTGTAGTCCAGGCGAGGAAATACGCATCCTCGTGTTTGAGTTTGAATTTCACGAAAATAGACTGTTCTTCGACGGTCTTGTACCCCTGGGAGATCTCATGGGTCGAGAGCACTGTCCCGCAGCGTGGGCAGTACGGGACGACCTTATGCCCGCGGTAGAGTAACTTTTTTTTCCAGGCCTGCTGCAGCGACCACCAAACCGATTCAATATACTCATTTTTCAGCGTGATGTACGGGTCGTCCATATCAAGCCAAAACCCGATGCGGTTCGTCATCTCCACCCATGCGTTCTCATAGCGAAACACGCTTTTCTTGCACTCATCGTTGAATTTCGCGACACCGTATTTCTCGATACCCTGTTTATCTTCAAGCCCTAGTTTTTTTTCGACCTCGATCTCCACGGGAAGGCCATGGGTGTCCCACCCTGCCTTCCGCAGGATGTAATGTCCGTTCATAGTCTGGTAGCGTAGGACAAGATCTTTCATCACCCGCGTCAGCACATGCCCTGGATGAGGCAGCCCGTTTGCGGTCGGGGGGCCTTCAAGGAACACGTACGGGGTGCACCCTTTTCGTTGTTCAATAGATTTTTTGAAAATGTCGTGGTCTCTCCAGAATTGCAGAATCTTTGCTTCAAGGTCCTTTGGATGATATTTTGAGGGCGGGGGTTGAATCATGGAATATTTCACCTAACAGGGGAAAAACCCGTTGGAATCGTCAGGTAATGGCACCACTCCATTAAAACCGTTTCCTTTCAAGGGAGTTTCTAATAATTTTTTGGGTCATCAGTCTTCATAATCTCTCGCAAAAGAGAGGTTGCATAGCATCCTTTCTGTAACTCGAATCGAAGAGTGAGCGCCTGCTTCCCCGGAGCGACTTCATCAGGCTGTAGTGTCCAATGCAGGGACGGGAGCAGTGCGATGAGTGCGCGTCGGAAGCCTGACGAGGACAGATACGGGATTTCAGGGATGATAAAATCCCTAGGATTGATCTTCTCTTTTTCTACCACTGCATGCTCGATTTCTCCCATCTCGCCGTTAGCAAAATGAGGGTCGCTTCCTATGAGGAGGCCTGTGACGGCTGCTTTCTTTTTGAGAAGCTGTTGGTTGACCTTTTTAATGTTTGTTTGGGTCACCGGGAGATATTCATCTTGAACCGTAGAGTTTCTCATCGGGGAGATTAGATCACCTGAAATTGCTTGGTGGATTGGCAGACCTCTTCGGAGCCGCTCGCTGAGCATTCGATTGAATAAGAACGATTGATAGGCATGTACGAACATCATCAGGAGGTTTTTTGGGAGCTCTTTTAACGCACCAGCAAAATCTGCTGGGTTTTGTATCAGTTTATTCAGGATTGCTTTTTCAAAGTTCAATGACGCGGGGTAAGCATGGAATGCTTGTGCATAATCATGTGTCTGTTCTAATGATTCCCTGAGCTTGTATGTCTCTTCTTGTTCCCCAGGAAGCGGGTGGGCCACGTAGGTCATCACCGCTTTCTCAAAATCATCGGAGACAATGTATTTTCCGACGAGATGAGTGATTGACCGGATTGCGCCGAATCGTTGAATGCCGTAAAAATTTGGAAAACCACCATGGGCCTCGATTTTGGATATCATCCCGTGGAGCTGCTCGACAGACACGCTTGATGCGATATTGCGTACGATAATTTCGAACCGGTTCCCGTAAAGATCACCTATTCGGACCGGGACGGATGACTGATACGCGTTCTGAATCCGTACGTTAGGAAGTGTAACAGAGGCAAGCTGCTCTGGGGAGATATTTTCAAACGACATCAGCTGCGTGCTGTAGGATCGTTTATCCTTTGTCCCCGCGAAGCTGATTCGACGTTGCGACACATGCAAGCGGTTTGCGAGTTCATGGATAAGGGTGTTGGTCTCCCAGTTTTTACACGAGACCTCGGCGACAAGAAACCTACCGTCCTTTACATCCGGTGGGTATGAAAAAAGCTCTGTGACCTGGAAGTCCTCCGGATAGGTACGGAGCTTCCCGCCGACTCCAGGCTCATCGGTCCAGAAGAGTTCGATGCCGATCTGTTGCTCAAAATCAGGGCTATTCATCAGGTGGTATATCCAATGGTTACTCAAAATTTTTCCTGAACTGCTTTACTTCATCCTCAAGGTATTTCACTGCTTTCTTCAGCACATCGTCGGGGGATCCTTTCTTCACGCGAAGGAATAACCGTTTCTTTGGCGCCATGGGATTATCCGCCATGGTCGCAGCATATTCCACATCATTATTCTGAAGCAGGATATGGGTAATAGGGTACAGAATCGTCTCGTCTTCCCCGGTGACCTCAATCTCTAGCTCGGTCTTGGTCTTCTTGATGGTTTTCATTTCCATATACTCTCAGTTCCCCTCTCATGTTTTCTACAGTTTTTGTAGGTCAAGTTCACCGTAGTCTTCCGCAATTCGACGGTGCTCCTTATTCCCACAGTTCTCACATTCAAGACCTTGGTGTTTCTTTACCAGTAGATGCCTGCATCTTGTGCACAGCGCCCGAATCGCACCGAGATTGCGCTCCCTTGTCTCGAGCTGCACGCTCGGTTTCACTTGAATGACCTTTGCACGGATAAAATCCTCGGCTTTGTACTCGGTGGACGCATCCTTCACGTACCCTGGCGCTATCTCTTTCACATGGATCGTCGCATCGGTATCCCCTGAGACAGCCCTTGGTTTTCCCGCGACATGTACGACCTCGACGATGATCATCGTTGATTTTGCCATTGTTACCCTGGCGATCACAGTATCTCCTTTGTTCAGCGTCACCGGGGTGCTGGTGACCGGTTGTACTTCTGCTGTGCGATGTTTTTCATTGATATGGTATAAGCCAATGCGTGCCGCCCTGATGATTCCATTTTCCTCGAATGTTCCCTCGCCTGGGAGTAATTCCTCAGAGGTTGATAGCTGATCACCGGGCATCACTAATTTATGTTTCATAAGTGCTCACAAATCCAATAAGGCAAGTTCATCCATGTTTTAAAGGTTATGGTCATCTGATTATTCCAAAGAATCGGTCTGCTGGATGACAATCTCTTTTTCAGGGGAACTTTTATAAATGCCTTGTTCATTTCGAAGTGCCTAATATAAGAGTAGACTGCCAAGGTGAACTATATGGCACGTAAACCAGCGAAGATGTATCGATATATAAGAAGCCAGGCGACCACACGGCGAGAGTACATGGGTGGTGTACCACCATCCCGTATCACCCAGTTTGTCATTGGGAATAGGACGACAGAGTTCCCAGTTTCCCTAGAAATGACCGCGAATGAGAAATGCCAGCTACGACATACTTCGTTAGAGGCAGCTCGTATCTCCGCGAACAAGGCATTAGAAAAAAACATTGGTCCCGCGAATTATCGGTTTGTCATCCGTGTCTATCCTCATATCGTCATCCGGGAGAACAAGCAGGCAACCGGGGCAGGCGCTGACCGTGTCTCGCAAGGGATGCGGCGTGCGTACGGCAAACCCGTGGGAACCGCGGCTCGCGTGAAAAGAAATCAAGTGCTCATGACGATTGATACGACACAGCAGTTCTTCACACCGGCGAAAGAGGCGTTGCGGAAAGCAGGAATGAAGTTGTCAACACCGTGTACGATTTCCATCGCGAAAGGTGCAGATCTTATCCACTAACTTTTTATTAGATATATTTAATGATAAAGGGAATAAGAATCAATCCAAGGATCAACAGTGACACCACGAGGGACACGTTTTTCACGATTTTCTCTTTGAATTCATCGTTGACCTCTTTCTTTACTTTGTTGATGAGCGCACGGATGCCGTCGTTGAAGAGAAACCCGCCGTCAAGCGGCACCATGGGGAGTACGTTGAACAGTGACACCGCAAGGTTAAGCCAGAAGATCCAGTAGAGCGCGTTTACGAACATCCAGAATACGCTTAGTGGCAGGGCACCTAGCGGTCCGGTGATCGTGTACGAATCGGTGAAGGGGGCTGCGATGGGGTTGTACCCCGCAAAGTATCCAAGGATTGGAAGGCTGTAAAACGAAAGAAGATTTTGTGGAAACCCAGCGAACGGGTTCTTGAGTATTCCAAGGTACTCCTTGAAGACGGAATCCCGCAACAGCGACTGGATCCCAATGTACCCCTTGCCTTTGTAGGAGACATTATTCACGTACTCCTTGCTTCGTTCCGCGAGCGCCAAGTATTTATCTTCAAGGGTCACTTGTGCAGTATAGGATGTACCTTTGGTCATATAGGTAATGGTGATGGATTGGTTCGCCTTGGTCTGATTCAAGGCATAAAAATAATCACTTCCGTTATGAAGAACGGTCCCATTGAAACTGGTGATGGTCATCCCAGGTTGTAGCCCGATTTGCTCCGCGGGTGAATCCTTGTCGACCATAAAAATAACAGCACCCGGTGCCGCGGGTTGGACCGCAGGCATTAATACAAAGGAGAACAATAAAATACTGATCAATACGACTGCGAAATTTGCGGTCGGACCAGCAGCGTAAATGCGGGCGCGGGGAAGGATTTTTGCTTTTTTCATCTCTTCATCATCAGGTTCACAGAACGCCCCAATAGGAACAATCAAGTAAAGAATACCAAGGGATTTCACTTTCAATTTGTCGACAAGCGTCAGGATCCCATGGGAGAATTCATGGACGACGATTGCGATGATCAGTCCAAGCAAAATGTATCCGAGATACTCAAGGGGCAGGATCGGGTTGATACCAGGGAGCACCAATGCTACCTCCGGCCCAGGCAATGCGCTTCGTTGCGCAGGGGTAAATCCAAACACAATCCACGCGGTCCAAATCATGAGCGCGGTCATCAACACCATGGTGACGAAGCAAAAAACGATGCTTGCGTTCCCGTATATCTTCCAGGTCCTCTCGTGTTTCGCCCGGTTTTTTAGGAATTGGATTCCTTTTTCCGTTCGCCACATCAACGCAGGGCCATATAACGAGATGTTATGTTTTTTCAATACTCCTTTCTTATGAAGAATGTAGACGATCACCGCGTAAATAATAATGATCGCAAAAAATATCGTGAGACTCTCAATAATTGACATAGGCACAGGCCCGTATACGTCAGGTATTTTTAAAGTGTTGGAAAAGAAGGCTTACTTCGCATGT
>Ga0315277_10012340_pt1 | contig 10721 bp, 7 predicted proteins | sample YL17G05_15_MG_FD_203695 | JGI IMG/M metagenome (GOLD analysis project Ga0315277, IMG submission 203695) | Sediment microbial communities from Yellowstone Lake, YNP, Wyoming, USA - YL17G05_15 | ecosystem: Environmental > Aquatic > Freshwater > Lake > Sediment | place: USA: Wyoming | collected... | reverse complement strand
AAACCCTTCATGCGGAGCCCCTGGACTTCCGGCTCAAGACCTTCTGCTGTGGCGGGCCCATCTTCATGCCCCAGGAGCAGGCGGCTGAGGATATTGCCTTCCTGATCTTGAAGGAGGCCAAGAAGGCCGGAGCGGAGGTAATAGTAACCGTGTGCCCGCTCTGCCACCTCATGCTCGACGCCAAGCAGAAGGCCCTGGAGCAGAGGCACGGGGAGAAGATCGGGATTCCCGTTCTGTACGTGACGCAGCTGGTGGGCATCGCCCTGGGCCTTAAGCCCGACGAGCTGGGGCTGGAGATGAACGCTGTGTCGCCCATGCCGGTGGTGGAGAAGGTGTACGAGAAGATGGCAGAAGAAGCTTAGGCTTCGATTGTCTGCGGAACTCTGAACGATGTTCTTCTTTTCAACTAAAAGAGCTTTAATAAAAAATTTGTTAATATTAATAATATTTAATTAAATTCTACTAAATAAATCCTCCTTGGGGCCAACCTTGGCGGTCCTGTATCCGGCCTTTAGGGAAGCATCTATGGCCTTGCGATAGAACTTCTCTGTGTACTCCTTGGCCATCCTGCGTGCAGAAAAGTTAGGTCCAGTCATCTTGATGGTCTCCTTCATCACCTGCACCCAGCCGTGGGAGATGCCCTCCGCATCCACATTGTAATAGAGGGGAACGATCTCCTTCTCCAGCAGGTCGTAGATCGCGGCGGCATCTTTTGCGTCCCTGTCCTCGCCTTCGGCCCCGGAGACGGCCCAGCCGTTCTTGCCGTTGTACCCTTCTATCCACCACCCGTCCAGGATGGAGAGCTGAGGCACACCATTCAGTGTCGCCTTCATCCCGCTCGTTCCGCTGGCCTCATTAGGCGGCAGCGGATTGTTAACCCAGACATCCACGCCGTGCACCATGTACTGCGCCAGCAGCTCATCATAGTCCTCTACAAAGGCGATCCTGCCCCCGAAGACCTGATCCTGGGCAGCATTGAAGACCTGCTGCAAGAGCAGCTTGCTCTGCTGATCATCCTGATGGGCTTTTCCCGCAAAAATGATCTGCACCGGCCTCCAGGGGTCGTTCACTATCTTTCGGAGCCTGCCGATGTCTCGCAAAAGCAGCGTGGGCCGCTTGTAGGAGGCAAACCTGCGGGCGAACCCTAACGTCAGCGCCGTCGGATCCAGGAGCACACCCGAAGCCATGACCAGGCGCGGATCTGCGCCGGAGTTCAGCCACTTTTCCCTCGCTCTCTCCCGGATCTTGGCTATGAGCATACTCTTCATGGCTTGATGATGTCTCCAGAGAACCTCGTCCGGGATCTCATCGATCAGCTCCCAGATGCGGCTCTGGTCGTGCTCCTCCAGCCAGTTTCGCCCCAGATAGCGATTGAAGATCACATCTCCCAATCTGCGATCGATCCAGGAGGGCACATGCACGCCGTTGGTGACGTGTTCAATTGGAACGTTCTCCTCGGCCAGGTCGGGCCAGAGCTGATGCCACATCTTGCGGGCGACCTCTCTGTGCTTTTTGCTCACAGCATTGCGATAGGCTGCACTCCTCATGGCAAAGGCGGTCATGTTGAAGCCGTCGGCGCCAGATGGATTCGTGCCTAAACGGAAGAACTCATCTCGGGAAAGATCGGCCGCGGGCAGGTAAGGGCCGAAGTATTTGTCCATGAGCTGGAAGGAAAAAACATCATGGCCTGCGGGCACAGGAGTGTGCGTGGTAAAGACCGTGGTGTTCCGAACCTCCGCAAACGCGTCGCGGTAATTCATTCCTCCCTCCACCTTCTCCCGGACCCTTTCCAGAATAGCGAAGGCAGGGTGACCCTCGTTGAGATGCAGGACGGTGCATCTCACCCCCAACGCCTGTAGAATGCGGATGCCCCCTATTCCCAGCACAATCTCCTGGCGCAGACGCTGTTCCAGATCTCCGGTGTACAGCCGATCGGATATGCAGCGGTTCCAGGGATCATTGGCTTCGCTGGAGGTGTCGATCAAGTAAAGATTGGTCTTTCCCACCTGCACATTCCAAACCTCAAGGTGAATGGGAGGGTCGATGACCGGCACCTTGACCGAGAGCGGGTTCTTCTCCCCATCCACGACCCTGTGAATGGGCGCGTTCTCGCGGTCCAGGATCTCGCAGGCCCCCATCTGCCAGCCGTCGGGCGAGATCATCTGCCGCAGGTATCCCTGCGGATACATGAAGCCCACACCGACCAGGGGTATGCCGAGGTCGCTAGATTCTTTGAGAAAATCTCCAGCCAGAAAGCCCAGGCCGCCCGCGTAGAAGGGCAAGGCATGGTGCAGGCCGTATTCTGCCGAGAAATAGGCGATGGTGCCGCTCTTAGGGTCGGCCACGTTGGCGGGAAACCAGCCGCGAGATACATCCATGTAGCTCTCAAAGCGGGCCATGACGGAATCGTAATGCCTCAAGAAGTGAGAATCCTGCGAGGCTGCCTCCAGGGACTTTCTGTCCATGCGGTTGATCATCATCACCGGGTTGTGATTGCTCAGATGCCAGCCCTGGCGACTGAGAAGCTTGAAGAGCGCCCGGCCCTCCGGGTGCCAGCTCCACCAGAGGTTATAGGCCAGCTCTTTGAGTCCGGATATCCTTTCCGGCAAATGGGGAAACTTATCTGCGATGCCGTACATGAAACTGTCAGCTCCAAGCCAATGCTAATGCAGTTCTCTTACGTAATTGTCATTGATCGCTACTTAATTATTGTTGTTAATTATCAAATGGCTATAATTGACTTGGACCATATTTTATATCATCCAAAGAATTCCCGCCAATGAAAAGCTGAAAGGTTCTTAATTTTTTTCTTCAAACTTCTTTGCCAGAGCCTCTGCAAACTTTAGGTAGTTGCATACAGGACTTCCCAGGGGGATAATACTACCACTAATACTTCCACCTTCGATTTGCAGCTCAGCCACGGAGGGAGCAGACATCCTGGGCATGGTCAGGCTTCCGGGGCAGATCAGCAGCCTCTCGCCCCTCTCGACGATGGGCCGGTGGATATGCCCGAAGACCAGCACCTGTACATTCATCTCCCGAGCCATCATCTTTGCACCCACCAGGCTCGAGCCGTGAGACGCCATGTGCACCAGGCCGATCCTGATGCCCTCGACCTCGATGACCCTTCGCTCCGGCAAGAGCCTCTTCAGCTCGGCATGATCGGCATTACCCCTGACTGCCTCCAGCCTTCCCAAGGCAGCCAGAGCAGTATGAGCCTGGACGGAGACGAAATCCCCGGCGTGCAGTATGATATCTGCACCGCTGGCCAGCCTGGCCACGGCCAAAGGCAGTTCTTCGTCCTTCAGATGAGTATCGGATAGGGCGATTATCCTGGTCATACGTGCATCCTTCTCATCCCCGCCTCCACAATCCCCAGGAACTCCGCACCCACGGCCACCACGGAATTGGTGAATATGGAGGCATTGATCTCGAATATGGGATAGCGGAACTTGGTGTAGTCGGACATCAGCCAGGTGGTGGTGCTGGTATCCCCGCTGAAGATGCCCGCATACTCCGGCTTTACGGGAATGAAGACTATGTCGTCTGTCCTACCATGACGCCTCATGAGAGAGACGAGCTTGGAGGACCGGTTGGCAGTTATCGGCATCACATCCGCCCCCTTGGACAGGGCCATCGTCGCTCCTTGCAGCGCCTCGTAGGTATTGCCGATGCCGCTGATGGGGATGTAAACGTCGCCGATCTGGTAGCTGGGGGCGTTGAAATCCCGTTCCCAGTAGCTGATCTTGTTCAAGTGGGTAAACCTCATCTCAAAGGCGCGGGCCACGAGCCCGGAGCGGCCTACGCCCCCAATCATGTAGCGGCCGCTGCGGGGCAGGAGCCGGCCCAGCCAATGCTCTAGATGCTCCGAGCCCATCTTTGCTATGAGCCTGGCATTCTCCTCAAAGTCTTTGACCGTTGATTGATACTCAGGGCAAGAGACCTCGCAGATCCCCTTGAGCCTGGACTGGATGTCCTTGAAGAGAGCGTTTAAGAAAGCGAGAACCTCCAGCTCGAACTCCGTACCCAGGGGAGAGAGCCTGGACCTCATATCCTTGTCTGTGGCATGCTTTGTCCTGGCCTTGATCACCAGGGCGAACCCCATCTCGTAATCGCTCACCAGCCGAAAGGCCGTTCCATTCTCGTTGGCGGTGATGAGCTTGATCTCGCCCCCGTGAGCGATCGTGTCCTCGATGTACTTGTTCACCGCCGGCGTCTCTCCGGAGCCGGAGATGGCAATGCCGAGGTTCTTTCCCTTGCGGTAGTGTCTTTGCACAGGATCTTCCAGGGTGAAGGGAAAGACGTTGTCAAAGTGGTTCTGGATGAGCTGCAGGAAGCTGTAGAGCGCAAGTGCGCTTCTGCCAGCAGCCAGCCCGTAAACGAACTTGTTCTCCGGAGAAGGGGCGAGGAACTGCTCCATGGATTCGGAGAAGGCTGCCACATCCGCCATATCCAGATCCAGCAGCTTCTCCAGGAAGCCGCACTGCAGGAGCGTGGCCTCGCGGAAAGTTTCGATCATCAGGCCTGACATGAAGTTTAGGGTGAGGTCCCCGAAAGATAAGCCTTTCTAGGCCATCTTTTCAGGTTACGATCTCTGGCAGCAGGTTCTGCTCGTTTGCCATCCTGATCTCCTGGGCGATGCGCCTGCCATTGGAGAGATTGCGCTCGACAAGATCGGAGTAGGGCGAGCCGCTGATGTAGAGGTTGGTGCCCGCCACGATGCGCGCCGAGATCTCGAAGACCTTGATCTCCAGGTCGTCGGTGACGATGGTCTCCAGGCTGAAGGCGCCGATCATGCCCCCGAAAAGCTCCAGGGAGGTCTCGACCACGCGCTCGCCCAGCTCGAAGGCCCTGGGAAGGAGCGACTCGCGAAGCACCAGGGGCAGGTTGCCTGTGACCACGAAGCTCGGATAGATGCCGGCCTCGGCCAGCTCGTTCATGCTCCCGATGCGGAAGATCTCGTCGGCATTCGACTCCACGCGCCGGTCGATGCCCAGCATCTCCAACGATCCCTTGCTCAGGCGGTAGCCCTCGGATTTTATAGGCGAGTAGAAGAAATGAATGTAGTATCGGGTGCCGAGGATGAACTCCTGGATGGTGTACTTCTGCTGAAGGCTCATCTTTGATTGAAGCTCATCTTTGTTCTTGGCGATGAAGAATCCCCTGCCTCCTTTTGCGCCGTGGTATTTGACTATGACCGGCCGGTCGATATCCTCAGCCTTTTCAAAGCGCATGGGTACATTGACCCCCGCCTTGAGCAGCCATTCCCGTTCCATCTCCCGATCGCTCTCCCAGGCCAGGACGCGGCGGTTGCCGAAGGTGGGCACGGCCAGCGACTCAAAATTCTCTATTCCCAGATACTCCACCAGCGATCCGTGGGGGATGATGATGGCGTTCTCATCCACCAGGTCCTGGCTGCAGTCCAGCAGAGCCTTATAGCTCTCCACGCAGACGAACTTATCCGGCTTGGCCAGGGGAAAGGCATCGTAGAACCGGGGCGGCTGGCCGATGCAGATTCCTGTGGTTTTGAAGCCCTCCTGGCGCGCACCGTGAAATATCTGCAGGCTGCTGTGGGAGCAGATGGTGGCGATAGTGAGATGGTCTTTGTCGTAACCTTTCAAAATCTCCAGGATGTCCTCTCTCGAAATCATGGCGATAACCTTTGAAGCGTGATCTTTGAAATTGCAGGGTTGGGATGAAGGTAGATAAGCTCTTCGGAGGCCGTTCGCCCTGGATCGATTCGCTTAAAATGTCGAAAAAGTAGCATAGCTCATGAAGTCGTCATGGAAGAGAGAGACAAAAGAGACCAGCATAGAGGTTTCCCTGGAGACGGATGGTTTGGGCACGATCGAGGTTGAGACGGAAATTGAGCTTCTGGATGAGATGCTGTCCGCTTTTGCAGCGGGAGCAAACTTCGATCTGGCCGTCAAGGCTAGGGGCGACCTGGAGACAGGAGACCACCACACCACCGAGGACACAGGGATCACTTTGGGTTCTTCTTTAGGCCGGATCATAAAAAGCGGCATGGGGAGCGCAGTCGTTCCTTTGGAAGATTGCCTGGCCATGGTGGTGGTGCGCTTCGGCAGGGCCGGCTACCGGGAGGATTTCGAGTTTTGGGGCAGGGAAGAGGGCGGCATGAGCCTGCAGAACTTCGGCCACTTCCTGCGCTCTATGGCCTACAGCGGAAAGTTCACTCTTCATGCGCGCGCGGAAGGCGGCAGCGACCGGAGCAAGGTCGAGGCCCTTTGCACAGCATTGGGAAGGGCTGTGAAGAGGGCCATTCGCGATGAATAAGGCATAGTAGTCAGATCTTGACGAACTTGCTCTTGGGTGCGCCGCAGGGGCACTTCCAGGTCGAGGGCAGCTGCTCAAAGGGAACTCCGCCGTTCTTTGCCGGATCATAGATGTAGCCGCAGACCGTGCACTTCCACTTGGAGGCGCTTTCCGTGCTTGCGGCCTGCGGGCTGGGGCCAAGAGGCACGGACAGGGCAACAACTATGGCTTTGGCGAACTCCAAGGAAGCGGTGGGGCCATTTCCAGTGATGATATTTCCATCCCGTACCACGGCCTCATCCGAGACGATCGCGCCTTTGGCCTTGATGTGATCCGTTTCAGATGCCGTAGCTCTCTTGCCGTTGAGAAGGCCGGCATCGGCCAGGATCCAGGGGCCAAGGCAGATGGCTCCGATGAGCTTCTTTTGTGCTGCTGCGGCCTTTGCCAGAGCCTGATAATCAGGATCTTCGTTAAGCTTCTGATAGTAGACTCCCTCGCCACCCACAAAGACCACCGCAGCGTATTCCGATAGAGTGACGTCCTTCAGATCAAGGTCTACCGAGACGCTCTCGCCGTTCATTCCTATGGCCGTCTTCACTCCTTTGGAGGCCAGGACGACAGAGTAGCCTTTGCTCTGGAAGTAATCGCGAGGCACATTCAGCTCCTCCTCCTGGTACTGCTGAGGAGGCAGAACCATCAGGATCTTGCCTTTGACTGGCATAGAGTTGTTTGCGGTGCCGTCTCTCCCATTCTCTTGCGAGTTCACGCCGTAGCCGTCTCCCTTTTCATATCCCGGCTGGCAGGGCACCTGCACGAAATTGAAGGCATAGGCCGAGTAGCAGACCGGACAGGGCGTGTAGGGGTTGACGCTGGCTAACTGATAGGGGGTGAGGCTGACTGTATATCCGCAAACGGGGCACTGCCAGCAGGTAATTCCTGCAGCCGATCCCGAGTCGTATTGGGCAAACGCGGCAGAAGCTCCTGCCAGAAGCAGGAGGAGAGTCAGAGTTATGGACGAGGTCTTCATAGCCGACTGATTAACGCCCCATGGAATAAATAAATCACGAATCTCAGATCCTGCGTCTGGCGAAGGCTCCCAGAGCAAGAGCCGTGAGAGCAGCCAGGATGCCAGCCGTGCCGCTCTTCCTGGTGGCCCCCTCACCAGGCAGTACGGTGATGGTGCCGTTGGCGACCGTCTCAGGATAAAAGCCGCTCACATTGAAGAACTCGCCAAATACCTGAATGGCATCGACTGCGTTCTCCACTCTCACCCTCAGCTCGTACCTGCCGGGCCGGGCCGCTACGCCCACTGCATGAGGCTCCAGAGCCTCCAGTGTTCCCTCCAGGGTGTGATTGGAGCTGCCCAAAACGAGTCTTCCGTCAATGATATCGAAGAACCGGAGAACGCTCTTTTCAGGCTCTATTCTGATGAACTGCCTGCGGGCGGTTTCGTTGGCGAGCATGGCGTCATAGTTCATAGCGGCGTTGAGATTTCCGTATTCGCTGCGCGAGACGTAGTAGTGGTTCTTGCCGTCTGCTATGCTGGCGATTCTTCCCGCTGGATCAAATTTGACGCTCACCCGGACAGAAGATAGAGATGGGCTGAGGTAGAGCAGCCCGGGCACCGGGCCGCTGCCCGCATCCAGGACGGGGGTCTTGTCGTCGCCCAGCTGCAAGGTTGTGGCATTCCAATTCCAGGAGAAGCTCCAGAGTTCCCCGGAGCCCTGACCTAGGCCTGTGATGTCTCTGGAGGAGACGGTCCTGTTGCTGGAGTCGAGGATGTCCGCAGTGACAAGGCGAATCTCCGCGGCCCGCACGATCATGGAGAAGTTTGCCCCGGCAGAGGATGTTGCATTGCTGGGAGTATGGATTAGCGGGGGCTGGGGTCTGGGAACGACATACTGGTTGGTGTATGGATAGTACCGAAGGGTATCGTTATCTGCTACCCGGATACTCATCCCCGGCCCAAGGGCGAGGGTAGAGTCACGATTGAGTTTGACAGAATCGTGGTTGACCATGACTATCACATTGGGCTGGACGGACACGATCTCCATCTCTCCCATGCCCAGCCCCGGCTCAACAGGCAGAACATACTGATCCGAGATCTGGAAGATGCCGTCTATGGTTGCAAAGCGCTGCGTCCCATTATTGAAGACATTGCTGACATGCACCATTATTATGGGCATGTCCTCGACGTCGCCCAGATTTTTCTTGAAAACGTAGGTGGAGTTGGATTTGACTACAGAGCTGTCCACCTGATCTCCATTTTTTAGAAGCTGGATGAAGATGCTGTCATTTTCCACGTCCCTGATGCGCATCTCGTAGCCTTCCGCCAGAGTGTAATTGCCGGCCAGGACTATGCCTCGCATCTCTCGATCCATGAGCACCAAGCCCAGGTAATCATCCTCCAGAAGGCTTTGGGTTGCCCTTCGCCCTTCCAGGCTGGAATCATATCCTGCGAACCACTGGGTCCCCAGGAAGCTTACAACAAAATAATCTCCCCAGGGCTTGAATTCGAATTGCTTGGGCTGCACAAATGAGGTGTACTGGAATCCCTCTTGTATCGCCGTCTTATTTGCCTCATCCACTCTGGGCTTGGAGGGAGGCTGCACGGTTCTACCCTGAACTTTATAAAGGACCAGGGTCTCAGTACCCAGCCCGTTCTCAGGATCAAAGTAAAAACCACTGTAGTTCTCGGCGTTCCATCTGGCAATGGCGGAAGACCTGTATTCTCCCAGCAGCACCGGGAGAAAGGAGGTGGCGTTAAAGGCGGGACCTCGTATCTCATGAACACCGAAATCGAAGAATCCGCCTTCAGGGTAATAGAAAAGCTTTGGATTGTCAATCACTACTATTACCATATCTCCGGTCAGAGGAATCACGGCATTTCTGGTGAAGGTAAGGGCCTTATCATTCTGGAACTCGAGGCCCTTCTCGGACAGGTCCGAGAGCTCCATATTGCCCAGCCTGCCGCCCTCAAAGAGCTTGACATCCGGCTCATCGCTGACCTGAAAGATCCCATCCACCTCGGCGAATCCGAAGTCTCCGCCCCGCATGGCATTGGCCAGATGAACCAGAAGAACTGGCACGTCATCGATTTTATAGACATAAGTGCCTCCAATGCTCACCACGGCAGCGTTTACTGGTTTCCCATTCTTAAGAAGAACGAAGTTCACCACATCGTTCTTTTCGGAGATCCCCGCTGCCGCCAGGACATAGCCGTCCAAAAGAGGCAATACGGAGTTGTTGGTCAGAATATGAGTATCTTTTCCATCCAGGAGCACCTTTCTCAGCTCTCCTTTGCCAAGGACGCTGACCTCATCAGTGATTGAGCTCTTTGGATAGCCGGCCAGATAGGGCTTGCCCAGGAAGGCCACGGTCCGAAAGCTTCCCCAGGGCTCGTACTCGAACTGCCTGGACCAGGCCTGGGTGGAGTAGATGACATGGCCTTTTTCTGCCGTCCTTCCCTCCACATCTATGCGCAGCTGCTCCCCGCCCTGACCCTTATCCAGGTCGTAGTAGAACCAGCCAAAGTCATCCGCACGCCAAATCCCGTCGCCATCACTGAAATGACCACGCACAAAGGCCGCCTCAACCGGCTCCTGGGCGCAGGCATCAAGAAAAAGCACGAGAAGTAAAGCCAGCCCGGCAACGAACCAGATCGTCCTGATCTTCATGCACCTCTTTTGACTCATTCCTGGGTAAGCTGTATATCCTATGGCAGACCACAGGCGGATCGGAGTTAGATGTCATCCATTAAACACATTGCGATATACGGCAAAGGTGGTATCGGCAAGTCGTGCACGGCCTCGAACATCGCCGCCGCCTGCGCCGAAGAAGGCCATAAGGTGCTGATGGTGGGGTGCGACCCGAAGAGCGATTCAAGCATAACCCTGGTGGGAAGACGGATTCCCACCATGATGGACCTCATCCAGGCAGGAGGAGAGATCAAGGAGCCGGATGTGGTCTTCCAGGGATATAAGGGCGTGAAGTGCATTGAAGTCGGGGGCCCAGAGCCGGGAGTGGGCTGCGCTGGTCGAGGGATAATCGTGGCCATCGATTTCCTGCGCAAGGTCTCCAGGGCCATGGAGGAGGTGGACCTCGTGCTCTACGATGTGCCTGGGGATATCGTCTGCGGCGGGTTCTCGGCGCCCATCCGCAAGGGCCTGGTGAGCCAGGCCTACATTATCACCTCCGGAGAGTACATGCCGCTTTATGCAGGCAACAACATCTGCAAAGGGCTGCGCCGTTTGAACACGCCTCTGGCGGGGGTCATCTGCAACTCCCGGGAGGCCGCCGGGGAGAGGGAGATTGTAGAGAGCTTTGCCCGGGAGCTGAAGAGCCGCCTGGTGGCCTTCATACCCAATGACCCCATCGTGCAGCAGTGCGAGCGGCGGGCAGTGACGGTCATCGAGGGCGCGCCCGACTCGAAGATAGCCGACATTTAC
>Ga0315277_10012337_pt1 | contig 10721 bp, 11 predicted proteins | sample YL17G05_15_MG_FD_203695 | JGI IMG/M metagenome (GOLD analysis project Ga0315277, IMG submission 203695) | Sediment microbial communities from Yellowstone Lake, YNP, Wyoming, USA - YL17G05_15 | ecosystem: Environmental > Aquatic > Freshwater > Lake > Sediment | place: USA: Wyoming | collected... | reverse complement strand
CGTCCACGATTTCCTTCAGTTCCTCCCTTGAGGACGCTCTGAGAAGGACCGCGAAATCGATGTTCCCGAGCAGGAAGTAGACCGCCCATACACCCTGTATCTTGGCGATTCTCTCCCCGATCTTCTTGGAGTACTCCGGACCGTATCTTCCAGTCACAAGGGAGATGGCCAGTATCTCCTTTCCGACCTTCAGCGGGTCAACGCACGCCTTGAACCCGGTGATGACCCCTTCCTCGATCAGTCTGTTGACTCTGTAGTGGACGGTTGACGATGACAGACCGGTCTTCTCCCCAATCTTCTTCAGGCTGATGTTGCAGTCTTCCTGAAGCATTTTCAGAATGATCTTGTCGCTTTTGTCTAGAGTGACGGCCATTTGTTTCTCGGTCAAGAGGCTCCTCCCCGAAAATATTCGAAAAGAGTACAACGATTTCGTATTCATAACGCTTTCGATGCCGCCGGTTCGAACAGAATAGAATCCAATGCGTGTTCAGTACGAAAACCGTGGAACGAACCCCAATCCGATTCCCGGAAAACGGCGCTTCCATCGGAATCTGTATATGGATTGAGGCCAGGGCCGATATGCCCTATGCGGTGACTTGGACGCAACCATCAAATACACATTATGCTCGTAAGTTTCAACGGTGTGTTAATGGGCTTTCTCGACAAGATGAAATCAGTAGGGAGCGCCATGACGGGCGGCGCGGCGAAAGTGAGCATCGAATACCCTCATCAGTCTGTGAGGCCTGGCGATTCAGTGGCCGTGAAGGTCACCGTCGTTTCGATGGGCAAAGAGGTCAAGTCTGGAGGGGTCTTTGTGGACATCCACGCTGAGGAGAACGGGCAGGTCAAATGCAAGCACTGTGGACAAATGACGCAATTGCATAACGAGACTGTGAAGCAGTCGATCCCGGTTGGTCCTGCATTCGTGCTGCAGCCGAGCGAGACCAAGGTCTTCGACGCAACGATCCAGGTCCCCTCTGGCCAGCCGACATACAACGGTCAGGTCAGTCACCAGTGGAAGATCAGAGGAAGGCTCGATGCCTTTGGAAACGATCCAGATTCAGGGTTCCAAGCGCTTGAGATAAAGTAGACCGACCAAGGGCTGGCTCCGTTCTGCGACCTCCGGCCCTTTGGCATTCGTCTTTTCTGTCGTTCCACGCAGACTAGATGAAAGCTCCGATCGTCGGCAGGTCCATGAGGTCCATATCGAAGAATATGATGCCCTCTCGTATCTCGTGGGCATCTAGCTCGTTCTTCCCGTTCAGCTTCGCCAAGAACGAGGCTCTCCACCAGAGGTCGAGGGCGTTGTTCGCAAGAGCGCCCAGATACGCCTGCGCGAAATTGTACTCATAGCCCTCCATGTCACATAGGTACGCAGCATGTCCCAGGAAACAATCCCTTGCGTTCACGATCGCCATGTAGTTCTTGAACGCCACTCGTCCTGGAGCGGTGATGGGCAGAAGCTCAACGTCCGAGGGCATGATCCTTGAGAACTCCTCGGTCCTTCCGTCTTCAGATAGAGAGTATCCAACGATTTCCTTCCCGACCAGGCGGAATATCTTCCAGTCGTTCTTGTCGTCAATGTAGATCGGAAGGAGCGAGAGGTCCGGCAGGTCGAACAGCTCTGTCCCGTCTATCAGAGCTCTCTCCTCGAGGTCGGCCTCTGGCTCGGTCCTTCGTACTATCTTCGCGATCTCGTTTGGAGGGGCGTTCTGTTTCGTCCTTCCGTGCTCTGCGTATGCAAGGACCCTGCTCAGACCCAGTTCGTCAACAAGCTCGTCTGAGAGCGAATGCCCAGCTCCTCGTACAGATGAGAACGATTGGGCGACCCAGGCATCCCGCATGTTCTTCACGAATTCCGTGAATACACTCTTCGCGCTCTCCAACTCTGAGCTCAGCCTTCGCTCGCCGTAGTTCGCTATGATGTCTCGAGAAATGTTGCCCAGGCTCTCCCCATCCAACCCGATTCCTCTGCAAGATAGGTTGACATTCAATTGGATCCTCCAGCCGACGAACACGTTGACCGGGAACGCTCGGCAGTAGTGAGGTCGATCGTTGTAGATTCGGCATCGCTTGTCCGCTAGGAAATAGCACGCTCCATGAGCTCCCCTAAGTTTCAGGGCAGCGCCTTCCACGTCAGGAGAAATGTGTCGGTCAGCTATCGCATCAGCAAATCGAGCGTCTTTTCTGAATCTCTCTTCTTCGGTGGGAAGGAGTTCGGGCTGACACAGGCAGCACAGCGCGCACCCATCGATGCATCTGTATGACTTTCCCTCTACCTCGGAGTAGTCTGTCTCGAGGGGCGTGACAGGGTTAGCCAACAACGTCCCTTCCCGCCCTTTCACCGGCCTGGCCGCCGTTCTCGATCATCAGCTGTCCTCTGAGGAAAACTGTCTGCGGAAATATCGCCGGGACGCCCTCAAAGGTCGTCCATCCGCATTTCGAGTGGAGGTCATCAGCTCTGATGATTGTGCCAGCGGAGGTATCCACGACCATCAAATCCGCGTCGTATCCTACAGCTATCTTTCCCTTGCGGATACCGTAGATTTCGCCTGGTCTCTCGCAGAGCATCCGTGCGAATCCAGAAAGCTCCAAATGCTTATCCTTCACATGCTGAAGCATCATAGGGACCATCGTCTCGACTCCTGGCATGCCCGTCGGGGCGTAGTCGAAGTCCTCGTGTTTCTCGTCGATCGTGTGGGGCGCGTGATCAGACGCGATGATGTCGAAAGTGCCATCCTTGAGAGCCTGGAACAGCGCGTGTCTGTCCTCCCTCTTCCGAAGCGGAGGGTTGATCTTGGCAAGTTTCCCTAGACGGCTGGACACATCCAGGATGATATGTTGGGGCGTCACCTCCGAGGTCAGGTCAGGAACCCTTTGGATGAGCGGGATCGATGATTTGGCCGAGACATGGCAGATATGTATCTTGCAACCTTTCGCGGCCTCCTTCACCTTTCTGATCGCAATCCTTTCGCATTCGTTCGGTCTGTTCCTAAGATGGTCCTCGAGGTCCTTTTCAATCTCCTTCCTTCGCAAGGATTCGTCCTCTGCGTGCACCGCCAAGACTTTGCGAGTGCCGGCTATCGCTGAGATCTCCCCTTTGATTGTCTCCAGCGAAGGAACAAGGAGCTCCCCTGTCGTGCTGGCCATGTAGAGCTTGAAGCCTATGGCTTCCTTTGCGAGTCCAGCCACATCCATACCCGGCCTCACGCCCGCGAAAAGGCCGAAATCCACCATGCTTTTGGCGGAGGCGATCTTCTTCTTGTCTCTCATGGCTGCGACGGTTGTCGTCGGAGGTCTGGTATTGGGCATGTCGAAGACGCATGTAACCCCTCCGTACAACGCTGCGAGCGATCCGGTTGCGAAATCCTCTTTCTGGATCATTCCAGGGTCTCTGAAGTGCACGTGCGCGTCAATCGCTCCAGGAAGAATCAGCTTGGATCCGAAATGGTATTCCTTGTCTCCCTCGAGTGTCTTCGCTATCTTCGCTATCTTACCGTTCTCGATGCCTACGCAGCACCTCTCAAGTCTGCCAGAGACGTAGCAGTTACCCTCGATTACAACTTCCATGCTCTTCACTGAGTGTCCTTCGCTTCACTTCCCCGCCTGGCTTGTCCTCGGAGAATACTTCTGCTTGGAACTTGAATACCTTGGTGTCCGGTTGGAGCCAAGCATCCGGCGTCAGACCGGCCTTGAGACAACACTGGCACAGGAACTCCTCTGCATCCCATCCCCACTCTACCGGGACCTGAGGAAGAAGCAGGCCTCTGCCGAATCCTCTCTGGATTATGAGCCCGTCCTCCCCAATCTTGACACAGGAAACATATTCCTTGGGTTTCTTCGCGGGCACCTCCTTGGGAGGTGTGAGCAGGCTGACTTCAACCTTGATCTTCTTGAGTTCCTCTGGTCTCACAGGGGGAAATCGCGGATCTCGGGAGCATGCGCTTACCGCGGCGTCCTTCAGGGCGTCGATGAGCGGCATGATCGGCTCAGGGTAGCCGATGCATCCTCTCAGCTCATCACCTGGGTATTTTGTGAGAGTCACGAACACTCCTGACTTCTCATTGAAGATGGCTGGGGTCTTCTGCTCCGCGGATTTCGTTCGATTCACATGGCTTTCCACCGTGGCGCGTGCAACCTTCACCGCCAGATTGCCATCCTCATCCGTGAACATCGTGCTCTTGCTCGGATGGAGTCACTTCCATAAAAGACTTTACGGCATTCAGTCGTTACTTGGGCAGCTCTTCCTTGATGACCTCATTGATCCACTGGACAAGTTTCAGGTAGGCTTCGCGTCCTTTTGCGGTTAGGACCACGCGTTCGTGGCCGTCATCGGAGTCTTCCAAGACTACAAGATTGCGGTCCAACATCCATGAGAGGTAACGATTGAAGACATCGTAGTTGACGTTCGCCGCAACTTGCAGCCTTGTCTTGAGCATTGGCTCGCCCTCTCGCCACAACCTCTCGAGATGGCGTGCTAGCACGTACAGATCCGGCCTCTCAAGAGGAAGGGCATCCACCATGGTCTCAAAGCTCCTCGAGATACTTCACCATTTTCTGGTGCATCACGTCAAGCCTGTAGTTCCAGTCCTTGAGTGTTCGTGAGCCCTCCTCGTTCGCACGTTTTCTCAATCTCGAGTAGAGCAAGTAGCAGAGACTGATCAGGGCGGCTGCGCCGGTTAGCAGGCCAAGACTCCAAGTCGTGAATGAATACAGGACGATGCCAAGGAAGGCCATCGATGCAGCGGCTATTGCGCACGTGAAGATCAGCATCCATGCTCCAGACTCCCTGGAGAAGCTTCCCTTGCGACGCGCCTCCAGCCATATCGGAACCTGTCTGTATGCCTGCGCTATGAGCTCGAATGCGCTGGATTCCAGCGACCCTGTCGTTTCATGCGCGGTCTCCTTCTCTAGAGCTTTGCGAAGGCGCTCCGCCCACTCGCGGTAATCATGAATTCGCGGTTCGAACCATTTCCGTGTTGACCAGACAGACGGGGCAAGTATCGCTAACGTTATTGCAGACGGAATGATCAACAGATATGCAGGGTTGCTGGTCAGATTGGAGTGTAGGCCAAAACCGAGGGTCACCAATAAGATCAACCACAAGAGAACGGCACCGAAACCGAGTAACAACCATCTGTCTTCGTATCTCGATTGCGTGGCCTCATAGGCTTCGGCTGCTAGTCTGTGGCCCTCGGACAGCGAGTCGATTAATCGATCTCGAATATCACCTGCCCCGACTTTCGCCCGCGGTACACCGCCTTTTGGCAATTGTGGACGCAGTTGATCTTCAGCGAATCGTCTGGCTTTCAGGAAATGATACAGAGCCATGGGAAAGCCTGCGAAGCCACGTGTGAAGAGAAACAGTAGTACAAGAACGGTCCAACCTCCGGGCGTCGCGTCTGCTTGGTACAGGATCTCCGAATTCGCGCCATCTGATACAGCATGGACCTTGATTGCAACCAACGGAGTGATCTGTATTGACAGTTTTCCAGGTTCCTCAGTCACTCGATACCTCCCCGATCTAAGGCGGTGTGCGAGATCTTGGAGAACTTCTTTTGGCGTCCCCGCTGCCGTGTCAAGGTGGGGAATGATGTAGAATAAGAGCCACCATAGTGTAACAGACATGAAGAAGGCAGCGTAGAACAGGACTGTCAGGTTTGCACCTGCATACTTCACGATGAGGGCTACTAGAGCAACATTCACGATGGTTGCTGAGACGATCTTCAGAAGGTTGTTGCGCCTCATTCGCATTTCTCCACTGCCAACAAGAGACCGCGGCTTAGATAGATGTTACTCCGCGGCGATACATGCGATCTCGTGGATACTCTTGGTAGGAGGGTCCTCCAATCGGTTGCCTGCATGTTCCGCCTCGCAAGAAGGCCCTCTGGCATGGCACGCTGAACCAAACCTTATATATCCACCACTCAAATCCGTGAAGCGCCATGAAGTTCGTCAAGCTCTCGCAATCTGAATTCGAGCAGATAAGGAAACTCTACGAAGGAGTCATGTCACAGGCCTGCTACGGCCTGTTCTTCAGAGAGGGTATGTTGCTCGGCGATGAGATGGCGAAGATAGCCGCTCAGGAGCCGGAGAAATATTTCGAGGTGTGCGCGAATCTGCTGCGTGCCAGAGGTTGGGTCGACAATATCGTTTTCCAGGAATCGACCGCAGTTGCCGAAGGCTCGATTGAGTCTGGACAGGCAGATAGCGCGACATGCCACAGGTTGAGGGGAATCGTCCGAAAGGTGTACGAGGCCCAGACCCACAGACGTCTGCACTGCGAAGAGATCGAGTGCGTGAGCAAGGGCGACAAGCACTGCGTGTTCAAGCTGGAACCGGTCGGGGGAGAATAGGATGGAGTTGAAGCCGGCTCTCAGAGCGCTCAGGCAAAGCTGTGGTGCAATCGCATCTGCGGTCATCAGCAGAGACGGTTTGGTCATCGCAGCGGACGTCCCGGAAGGAGTATCGATGGAGACGTTCGCCATAATGTGCGCGACCCTTCTTGGAGCTGCCTCGACAGCTCATTCGGAACTTCGAATAGGTACCCCTATCCACGTTGTCGTGGAGGCCGAAGACGCCAAGATGGTCGTGGTCGGAGCTGGCAGGAAGGCGTTGATTGTTGCAGTGGTCGGCAGGAAGGGCGACTCCAGCATCGCTTTGAAGAAGCTGGATGAGCTAGCAGATACGATCAAGATGATCTGAGCGCCTAGTTCAATGATAGGAAAAGGGTTTTCCAAGGTTTGGGCAGGAGCTGAACCTAGCTTATGTCCAGCTCTTTCAGCTTCTCCGGGGTAGGGACGCCGTCCTTGGTCCATCCACGGGCCTTCATGTAGTCGTCGAGCATGAGATTCATCTCGTCGGCCGATATCTTCGACCCCTTGGAAGGTCCATCCGGTATCGGATCCTCGAGGATTCTCGGCGGGAGCAACCAGTCCTTTCTGGTCACGCCCTCGCGAGCGTTGAAGTTGCCTTTCATGTTGTGTATCCTCTCGCCGATCTTCAGGAGCTCCTCCTCCGTGAACCTAAGGCCGGTAATCGCCTCGATGACCTCCGGCAGTTTCGCGATCAGGAAGAATCCTCTCGAGAACTTGCACAGTCCGACCGAATCGTAGACGCACATGAAATTCTCGGTCTGGGATACCATGAAGCCTTTGTTGACCGTGGAGAACCTGTCTATGCTCTCCCACTTCCAGAACTTGCCGACCAGCTCGGGCGCGTAGAACCCGGCCCTCAGATGGCACGCGCCCCTCGTGGAGGTCATGTACGCGAGTCCGTGCCCCTTCATGCCCCTCACATCGTATGCGGGCGGCTCCATGCCCTTCGTGTGGACGGCGTACCTCTCGGCTCCCTTGCCGATCTTCTTCGCCGCGACCTTCACTCCGTCGGCCAAGATATCGCCGAACCCCTTCCTGTTGCCCATCATCTCTATCATCCAAGGCACGGCGTCGGAGGCGTTGTCCCATGTGAGTTTGAACCCGACTTCCTTCTCGGTGATGATCCCGCGCTGCATCAGTTCCATCGCGAACCCGACGGTGACGCCTGCAGATATCGTATCCATCCCAAGCAGGTCGCACAGTTCATTCGCCTTCGCGACGGATTCGACATCCGAATTGCCGCACGCCCCGCCGAGCGAGTAGAGCGTCTCATATTCGATCCCGTCGATGGCGACTCCAGCGAACTTGCCCGACTTGACCTCGAACAGCTTCCCGCACGGCTTTGTGCACGCGAAGCAGGCTTTGTTCTTCGTCACGTATTTCGGCGCCCACGAGTAGGGGTCTATCCCCTCCCTCTCCTTGAAGTAGCCCTCCTGCCAGTTCCTAGTCGGAAAGACTCCCTTCTCCTTGTTGACCCAGCCAAGGAACTCGCCAGTCCCGTATTTCGTGTCCTCGATGAACGACGGCGCGGCCTCGTAGATCTTCTGGTATCTCAGTGCAATCTCGAGCAGCTTCTTCGGTTCTGCTGGCTCCAGATCCCTGGTCCCTCTGATGACTACAGCTTTGAGGTTCTTTGAGCCCATGACTGCGCCCAGGCCAGCCCTACCTGCCTGGCGGTCGTCACAGTCGATGCACGCGATCTTGGAGAGCTTCTCGCCCGCAACGCCTATGCAGGCGACCTTCACGTCCCAGCCGTGGCGCTTCTTCAGCGTCTCCGGGACGACTCTCGTGTCCTTGCCCCAAAGGTCCGTTGCCTCGTTGATCTCGACCTTGTCGTCTTCGATGTAGATGTATGACGGCTTGTCAGCCTTGCCGACTATCTCCAACGCATCATAGCCAGCATGTCTCAGCTCGGGCCCTATCGAGCCGCCCATGATGCTCTCGGCGAGCGTGCCCGTAGCTGGCGACTTCGCTGCCCAGGCAACCTTCCCGCCCGTGCCGACTGGAAACCCGTCGAAGACCCCTCCGGCCATGGCGAGGACGTTCTGGGGGCCGAGTGGGTCAGCGCCTTTGGGCACGGCGTGGTAGACTATCTCGACGACGAACCCCTGGCCTCCGAGGTATTTTCGAACGTACTTCTCATCGAATGTCCTCGTGCTTGACTTGCCGGTCCCGAGGTCCACCTTGAGGATCCTGCCTGTGTAGCCCTTCATTTCACTCCTCCTCCTTGAGCAGCTTCTTCACTTTTTCGTACTGTTCAGGCTTCGGTTCCTCGTAGACTATCGCCTTCATCGGGCAGAACTTGACGCATGTGGGGTCTCCTCCGCACAGGTCGCAGTTGAAGGCCTTCTCCTCCATCCGCATAACGCCGAACGGGCAGACCTCTACGCATGTTCCGCAGGCTGTGCACTCCTCTTGGTCAACGTAGACGATGCCATCCTTCTTCTTTATTGCCTCGACCGGGCAGTGCAAGACGCAGCAGTCCTCTCCGCATGAGACGCAGTGAGTGCATACGGATGCGAAGTCCAGCTTGACGTTCCTTCTGTGGACCTGGAGCCTCGCGTCCGCGTGGTTGATTTTCCCTTCGTGGTATATGCTGCAGGCCATCTCGCAGAATCTGCAGCCAGTGCAGTTCTCGGGGTACGGTACCAACATCTTGACCATAACATCCAACTCCCTGACAAATTGCGGTCTTGCTCAGTAATGGAGTTCATGTAGAAAAGATGTGCGCGAGTCGCCAAACGCTGTGGCTGAGTCGTAGAATCGATGTGCTCGAACGAGCAGAACGGATTGAATCTCGACCCGGGGACGAAGTCGCCTATGAAATGAAGAGCCCTCTTTACTAGATGCTCTTGCCCATTGGCGTTCGTCCCTCTTCATTGAGGGCAAGTTGCTAGGGTCGGGAGACTCACTTAGCTCTGCGTTTCTTCTCCGGTTTCAAGTGTTTGATCTCAATCCTCTTCAGCTCGGCGCTCTTGGCGGGAATCTCCTTATCGATCTCCGAGAGGACGACGTCGACTGCGCTTCGGACGGCAAGCAGAACCTCCCGCTCCGCCTTGTGGATCCTGATTTTGGTCTCCTCGGGGACGTTCATCTGCTTGACGGCTGCGGTCGCAGCCTGGACGATCTCCATGCCAGCGTTGACGAAGTGCGTCATCGTTTCCTTCGTCGCGAGCTTCGTCGCGATCTCCTCAACGTGCCTTTCCAGCCTCTTTGCGGCCTCGACGCTTTTTCCTATCTTTTCTCTTGCCATGATCCTCACCTTGGAACTTGACCTTGAGCCAGCCATCCTCCATATCGGCTCCGAGCACTTCCTTGTTTGCCATCGAGTGTGGGAGCGTGATGGACTTCTTGAACGCGCCCAGCTGCACCGTCAAATCGTCTTTGCGTGTATATAGTTCTAGTTTCTGATCCATCGGGAAGGGCAACTTGATTGCGAGGACGCTCTTGTCATCCTCGTCGTACATCTTCATCGGGGACTCCATCGAGTAGATCTTCGTCGGGTCGTCCTTGGCGAACAGTTCGTTCCCGAGTCCTTCGAGAGCCTTGATTCCGAGTACCTCCCGGGGCATCATCCTGGCGCTGATGGTCTTGAGCGGGGAGAACGCCTCGTCGATCACCTTGAGGTACTTCCTCTGCTCCTCGAGCTTGGCGTCGAAGTAGTCGCCACCGAGCTCGTCAGGGACTATCCGGTTGATGACGATGCTCTCGACGGTGTATCCGTACAGACAGAGGTATGTGTAGGCCCTCTGGGTCTCGGATATCACCATCCTCTCAGGGTTGACCACAAGCCTGATCGATGTTATCTCCGGATCGGTCAGAAGATCGCGGACATAGCCGAGCCTCTCCCTGAGGTTTTCGAGGTCCTCGAGGAATCTATCCGATGGCAGAGGCGTTGAGATTATCTTGCCCACGGTCAGGCGAGCGACCTTGATCACATTTCGGACCATATGGAAAAGCCTGTCGAAATACCAGTTGGCGGTCTCGGGGAACGCCAGGAGACGCAGAGTATCGGCCGTCGGGGCCGTGTCCATGATCACGGTGTCGTACTGCTTGCCCTTGTGGAACTCCTCCACGTAGAATAATGCGGACATCAATTCCATGCCAGGGAACACAGCCATCTCCTTCGCAGTGACCGCGTCCATTCCCTGCGAGGCCAGGAAGTCCGATAGGTAGCTCTGGATCTCCTTCCATCGGTTCTCGAGTTCGTACTGGATATCGACCTCGATGCCGTCCAGGTTCTTCGCGATCTTCGTGATCCTGCCAGAAAGCTGGAACTCGAGGGCGTCGGAGAGACTGTGGGCCGCGTCAGTACTTATGATGACAGTCTTGTGTCCGAGCGCG
>Ga0315277_10012335_pt1 | contig 10722 bp, 12 predicted proteins | sample YL17G05_15_MG_FD_203695 | JGI IMG/M metagenome (GOLD analysis project Ga0315277, IMG submission 203695) | Sediment microbial communities from Yellowstone Lake, YNP, Wyoming, USA - YL17G05_15 | ecosystem: Environmental > Aquatic > Freshwater > Lake > Sediment | place: USA: Wyoming | collected... | reverse complement strand
GTCTCGTTGTTGAATTTGTCCGTGACCCCAAGATGCTGGGGGCCGTTGAACTCAAACGCCACTCTTTCGCGGTAGTAACGGTCAAATTCCATGGGTTCACCAGTAATGCTCCTGAGAACCTCCAGGTGGGCGTTCTCAATGAAGTCCTCACTGTGAACCGCAACATCCAGATATCGCTTCATCAGGAACTCGCCCTTGTTGGAAGCTGCGTCGTATTCCTCCTCCAGGACGCGAGCCGTCTTCTCCTGTGAAACATGAGGGATCAAAGCGATCGGGCGTCGTTTACGGCCGTCCCCGAGCAACGCCATCCAGCCGGAAGCGGCCATCTTCCTACACACGGCGTATGCCTTTCCTGCAGGGATTCTACCGGCGAGAGCGAGCGAAATCACGCTGTCCGGAAGACAGTCCCACGCCGTGGTCCACACGTTGGCCTCATCTGCGGAAAACCGGGCTCGGAGGTCGGCCATCACCGAAGCATGAATGCGCATAAGGCAGGTTCCCCTTCCTCAGCGCCCCCCGAGCACTATGATACTGCTTCGGCGCCTTGTGGAGGTGAAGTCTCCGATATCGGGTGAACACGATTCTCCCGGTATCTACCGCCCAGGATAGATTCGGCCGGGAATCTATCCGTGGGAACACGATTCTCCCGGTATCTACCGCCCAGGATAGATTCGACCGCGAAGCTGTCTGTGGGAACACGATTCTCTCGTGTACAGTCGTGCTTCTGGGATTACAGTCTTGAGGTATAGGTCAATCGTTTCATGGGGGCGCCTGCGGTGGGGATGAAGCACCAGCGCAGGACAACTCCCCTGCGTGGCGAACTCCTGCCACCATGCTGCAGAACCGACTGCTGTTATCTTTAGGAATCATTGCTGCCGGTATCTGTCTTGGGCAGATAGTGAGACGACTGGTGACCACCGGAGGCATTCGTCCGGAGGTGCCGGTCGAGCGATACGTAAAGACTGCACAGAGCACAGTTCTCCTCGGGTTCGGCCCGCTTGTCACTGTCGGTACCTTCTGGGCTGTGAAGATCACCGACGTGCGGTTCGCGATCTTGCCTGTACTCGGGGTCACAGGCTTCATGCTCAGCGGAGTCATTGCGCTTGGTATGTCACGGCTCCTTCGTCATTCACGCAGGCAGACTGGAGCGATGTTCACATCGGGCTCGTTCACAAACATGGGGACTCTCGGTGGGCTCGTTTCGTTTGCCTTTCTGGGGGAAGCCGGGTATGCGTTCGCCTCGCTGTACAAGCTCTTCGAGGACTTCCTTTACTACACCGTGGGGTTTTCTGTGGCCAAGCTCTACAGTGATGCAGGGCGGGCGGACGGCGAACAAACGAGTACCGCCAAACGGCTGCTCTCGGACCCGTTTATCAGGCGGTACTTCCTCAGCATGGTGCTGGGAGTCCTGTTGAACCTCTCTTCTCTTGAACGGCCCCGCATTTTCGGGGAGATGAATGCCCTGCTCATACCGGTAAATTCGATGATACTTGTGTCGACTTCGGCCTATCGCATGAGGTTTTCTGCAGTCTCGCGGTACCTCCGTGAGGTTGTGGCCATAGGGCTGATCAAGTTCGCCATTGTCCCTTTGACTATGGTGTCAATTGCCACAGCCCTCGGCATAGGCCGGCTTTACGACGGCCAGGTGCTGAAGGTGGTGCTGATCCTTTCCTCGATGCCACCGGCTTTCATCTCGCTCATTCCACCACAGCTCTACGACCTGGACACTGACCTTGCCAACTCATCCTGGCTGGTCAACACCGGCGCACTGGTCGCGGTCGTTCCTGCTCTTCACTTTGTGATGAGCATCATGTAGGTAGTTGGCGTCACTTTTCTGGATTAGTCGAGTAGCACACGGATCTTGTCGATTACCTCGGAGACCACGGATTCTGGAAGCGTCACGGCATAGTCGGCATTCCGCGCCTCCCAATCCAAGCTCCTGACCTGATCCGCTAAAATGACCCCAGTCACAACAAGTCCTGGTGGTACAACGACCTCAAAAGGATACCCCTTGATCTGAGAAGTCAATGGGCAGAAGAGCGCGAGCCCCGTTCTCTGGTTATAGGCTTTGGGCGATACTGCCAGGGCTGGCCGCCGTCCAGACTGTTCATGGCCCGCCTGCGCGGTAAAGGACAGCCATACAATGTCTCCTCGATCGGGTACGTAGGATGTCACTTACCAGGCTTCCTTTCCCTTCACGGGCGCAACGGCGATCTCACCGTGACGGTTGGAGTCAGTAATCCGAGAAACCAGATCGTCCAGAGAATACCTGCTGGACGCCCGCCTTATAATGATCTGCTCACCGTTTGACTGCAGGTCGATTGCCGACCCTGATTCAATATTCAGGTCTCTCGCCACTGCTTTGGGCAACCTTAGTGCCAGACTGTTGCCCCACTTTTGCACGACAAGTCTCACGCAGGAGTCACCTCCTATGTATCTACATTGATTATACACCCGAGAATCTGCTCAAGGTATCAGCTTCTGATTGATTGGCACATCGCTGCCCGAGCGATCTACTGGGCGCTTTTTGCAGGAGTACCTGCCCTTCGAGTTTAAGCATTGGAGCAAGGGTACTAATTCCGACCGAGTGCACGGTTGTCCTCAGAAGGGGACGTGAGAAATGGCGACAGACGAAAGACAGTTGACAGAGCCCGCGGTCGTGACCGAAGCGAGGAAAGGCCTTGACGCGAAAGTGGACGCACTGGCGCCTCGCATGATCGAGATGAGCGACTGGATCTACCAGAACCCGGAGGCCGGTTTCCTGGAATTCAAGGCCGCAGAACTCCTGGTCGCGGAGCTGAAGAAGCACGATTTCGAGGTGGAAATGGGCGCTCCCGGACTCGAGAAGGCCTGGCCCGAGTTTGACGGTCTGAAGTTCGTAGGTGGCCTACCGAAGAGCTACGACAGGCAGCCGTATTTGCCGACGGCGTTCCTCGCCAAGCACAGGGGCAAGGACGAGCACCCGGTCATAGCCATTGTTGTGGAGTATGATGCGTTGCGCGGCAACCCGCCGTTCCACGGTTGCCAGCATAACATGCAGGGTCCGACAGGCATCGGCGCGGCCGTGGCGATCGCAGAGACGCTTGAGGAACAGGGCTTCCCCGGCAGTGTATGGGTGATTGGCGCGCCGGCGGAGGAGATCGGGCCGCCAACAAAGGCGGCGCTCGCGCGCGCCGGGATGCTGGACGGTGTGGACTTCGCGATGCGCACCCACGGAATGGAGACCAAGAACGAGACCGTCCGCCACCCAGGCGGGTTCTCGCAAATGCACATTGAGCAGATGAAGTACACCTTCCATGGCAAGTCCGCTCATGCAGCTCGGGCATGGGGTGGGGTGAGCGCGCTCGATCCGGTGCTTCTCCTGCTCCACGGCGTCGAGATGCTCCGTGAGCACTCGGAGCCGCAGTTCCGGTTCCACTGGACGATCACGGACGCTGGGGTTGCGCCGAACATAGTTCCGCAGATGGCGTCGGTCATCATCTGGGTGAGGCACTTTATCGACAAGACTCGCGAGGGAAATGTGAGCCCCAGGCGCGCCAAAGAGATGATTGACTCAAAGGCCCAGCAGGTAGACCGGCTTGCAAAGGCCATGGCGGACGGAACTGAGACTACAGTGGATATTGACCACTACGGCTCATATATACCGGGGATCTCTGTGGGCGCCTTCAACGATGTAGTCTACGATTACTCACTTGCGTACGGTGGGGTAAACCCGACCGACTTACCGGTCCCACGGGACTGGGAAGAGACAGGCTTCATGACGATCCTCGTGCCGGGCGTGCACGTAGCGGTCGGCACTGAGGGCATAAACCCGCCGCAAGAGGGCCACAGCCAGGCCAGTGCGGACTACTCATGCACACCCGAAGGCCACAAATCACTGGTCCACACCATGAAAGTCCTGGCAGCTGTTGGCCTGCGCGTCATGATGGACAAGGAAACGCAACAGAAGATCAAGGACGAGCACAGCATGCGGGTTGCCAAGTATAACGAATAGCTGTTGGGTGCGCACGGCATGGCTGACTGTGGTGCGCAGTAGGGGATAGTAGCAGGGCTTCTGCAGGTGTGTGCGCAGAAGCCCTGCTGCGTCAAAGAACTAGGCTATCCATTTGCGTCGTCGGGGGACACGTTCCTATTGCGCGTCGCGAAAATGGCGAGGATCACTGCGGCAAGCCCCAGACAGGCAACCAATGCGATGTTCATTATGTTTGGTGCGGTCGCCTCTGCCTTGATGGGATTGCTCTTCCCGATCAGCAGGTTCCAGGTGAGAGCCTTGCCGTCGCTGCTGACAGATGAGGCATTGGATGTTGTCACCTTGATGGGGAGAGTCAGACGGAATTTCATGTCCACTTGTGACAGGAAAGCAGCCGTAATCGTGCTACCGGGAACAGAGGGACTACTGGTCCCAGTTGCACTTGTAAGGTCCATTACAGTGTTCAGAGTGTACTTGGTGGTGAAAAAGGATTTCCGCACGTTCAGGCCCTGCATCTTTCCAATGGAGCCCTGTTGGAGCGTAGGCAACTGATCCAGAGGGAGCCGTTTCGAAACGGCCCCGAAGCCCACCAGGTTCCCTTCCTTCAGCGTCCGGGTGGTAAACCCGCTCTTCTCAGCGTTTGCTCGCATCGTGTCTACCCAACTGGTGTCCCGCGCCAGCTCTCCGAACGCTGGCTTCACAAGGAATTTCACTTCGCTTTGCGCCGTACCATCGGCAAACACCTGAATGTGCATGTCAAGCGAAACGCAGCCACACAGTAAGATACTGGACATGAGCATCAGAACAAGCACGGGTAACCTGTTCTTGGGGATGAGCCTCATCCGAAAAGGTCTCCTCTCAATCTTCCTACTGCTCTGCTTGAGTTCGTTCGCGCGAACTCCCCCACTTGCGTGGTGGGCATGGTCCTCTTCGGCTCGGAAACTGACCCCAGTTCTGCATGAGAAAAGCCTCATCCGCCCGCATACACCGGGTTCGTCCAGGCCTTGTTCCCCTGGTCGTCGACGCACTCGACGCGGACGTAGTGCTCGTCGCCGGTCAGCACGTGCTGGGCTCGGGAGATGAACTCCCCCCGCGGGCATACATAGCTCTTGCCCCGGCGCTCGTAGGTCACGAAGTGGATTTCCCTGACGGGGGAGCACTCTACGAAAACGGTCCCTCCAACAACACCGAAGTCATGTATCTCGGGCCCGCTTGACGAATAGAACGTGCCGTTGTGGAGCGCGGTGAGAATTGACGATAGGCCAGCGGCCTGGGCCTTTACCATCACCCACCCGCCCAGTGAGTCATCCACCCGCTGGTGCGAGTCGTCTGTGGCGACGGCCCAGACACGTTTGCCTCGGCGGAGGAGCGAGTCCCAGTAGATGCCGGCGTGTCCCGTGTTGCACTCAACATGGCAGCTGTGGTTGTACACCTCGATAGCCTGGTAGCCTGACAGGTCCTCGAAGTCTGCCAGTTCGGTCCTTGACCACACAGGATGGCAGAACACTGTGTACATGCCCATCGCATTCATGCGGTCTATCATGTGCTGCGCCTCGAGTGCCGCTCCGTAGCCGCTCACCCCGGCTATCTCCAGGTGCTTCGGCCTGCCGGGTAGGGAGCCCCGGTCGTGCAGTCCAACTACGTGAAAGAAGCGGCCCCGCGCCCTATCGTACACCTGCGTCTCGACGCCTGGCACGATCGTGAACCCGGGCGTCTCCAGCTCCTGCCAGTCAGTCATCACCTCATGGTCCGTCAGTGCCAGGAAGGCATACCCGTTACGGCGGTACAGGTCCACGACGCTCCGGGGCTCCGGGATCCCGTCGGAAACCGTCGAATGGCAATGAAGGTTACCCTTGAGCCAGACCCCGTCAAAGCGGAAAGGGGTGTAGTCCTCCACCAGATCACTCCTATGGGTGAGGCGATTTACGTGGCCGGCTGAGATGCTGCATCGGCTACAGAGTTCTGTCCAGGTGGTGCAAACCCTTGTCACCAAGGAGTTGGAGGAGAGGACTCCGGCTGGTGCTGTCGAATCCGGCGCGTATCAGGCGGGTAGTAGGGGAATACATGGTGGAGAGATATGCTCCTGGAGAGTTGCTGGACCCGCGCGGTGAACTGCACCGGTGGGAAGTTGCGCTCGCCCCGGGAGTTTCGATTGAGGACTTAAGGCGCGGGCCTGTTCTGTTCTATCTGGGGCTGCGGTATACCCCGATCCGCATCGCTGTCGAGGAGATTGTGGCATCTCTGCAGCGCTAACCTCTGATCCTACCTACGCTGGCGACGAATCTCAAGCGCCTTCTCTGTGAAATCGAGCTCTTTATCAGCCCCGTTGAACAGGCACAATGGAAAGGACCCCTCCGCAAGCGAGGGGTCCACTCACTGCCAGCCGCCTACTCGGAGCGGTATGACTGTTAATCTGGCTGTTCTTCCTGAACGGCCTGAAGGAAGCCCTCAAAGAAATGCTTGTGCCCATCTACGAAGTTGGTCCAGAAGACGACCTTATGGGTGTGGAAGCCGTTGGAGAGGTCCTCATCGAGCCCCGACCTCACCCAGAACCAATGCCAGTGATTATCCTCCCACGTTGTCCGGTCTTTGACTATGTGGAAATGGCGGCCGTCAGACAATTCGGTCTCCGGCTCGGAGATGACCACAATCCTGTGGCAATGCTTGTCATTGCAGGTCGTGACGCCCTCGAGCGCGTGGAGATGTAGAAGGAAGTTGTCATGCTTCTCATGCTCCTCATGCTCGTGGCACTCGTGCTCGTGGTCTTCATGATCGTGGCACTTATCGTGCTTGCGATCCTCCTCATGCTTATCGTCCTTGGCGTGTTCATGTTCTTCCTTATGCTCGCCGCACCGAACATGCGTATCTTCATGGCCGGAGTCAGGGTACTTGTGGTGATGCCTGGTGTACATCAGGTTGTAGCAGGCCAAATTGTTCACCTCCTTATGTCAACCTTCTGCTCCTTGATATGCGGTGCTCGCCCGCAGTGTCCGGTGAAAAGATAGGCCAAATCCCCCAATAGGGCGATAATGGTGCTAATATAACGGAGAGGAAGTGCCGGAGGAGAACAGAGCTGATGGGAGCGTCTGACATGAGCACGGAGATCTACTACGTCCAAATCTGTGGAAGCCATACCCATGCGAACAATCAAAGAAGTGCTTAAGCGCGTTGCTTCACTTGATTGCATCCTGCTCAAGACTGTGGGCAAAAGCCGCCCCTATGCGCTCCAGCGATTCCCCGGTGAGTGAACCCGCCTTCTCGAGCGCAATCACCAGCGCCCCTCCCAGGGGAGGCATTGTCGGCTCAAGAATTGCCACGCCGGGCACCGAGGCACGCAGAGTCTCATCGAACGCTCTTCGCACCGGGCTGCCCGGGGCCAGCACGCCGCCGGTCGGGAAGACCCGTGCAGGAGTGAGTCCCAGTTCACAGATCACAGCCTGGGCCATGGACGCGAGGGCTGTGCCAGCGCGCTCGACTATCTGCTGGGCTGCGTCGTCGCCCATCTCAGCCGCGCACGAGACTCGCCGTGCTAGGGCGGACAGCTGCTCCCGCGGGTCGGGTTTTGCATAGAGGAGGAGGCGCGCCTCCCATATGCTATCCACCCCAAAATGATCGAGCACCTCTTGGGTCAGCGCTGTTGCTGGTGCCGTGTGCTGCAGAGACTTCAGTGCCGCCACAAGGGCCTGCCGGCCAATCTCATACGCACTGCCCTCGTCGCCAATTATGTACCCGTACCCGCCAACCATTGCCTCTCTGCCGTCCATGGTCCTGCCCCAGGCGACCGAGCCGCCTCCGGCTATGACCACAACACCTTCAGCGTGCAACGGGTCCGCGCCCCTCAGGTTAACGACCATGTCGGGCAAGACGGCGACACACCGGCAGGAAAACGCCGACCTGGCCCACCGTGTTACCGTATCTCTCCCGTACGAACCGCCGGTCATGCCGGTGCAGACCGAGACGACCTCGCCCGCATCGACGATGTCCTGTATCTCCCGTCTTATGGACACGAGAGCCGCCCGGCATTTCGCGCGTCCCGGCCTGCTACGAGTCGTATCCCAGGCGGTGGTTTCCACGCGCCGCACCGCTTCGCCCTGGAGCGTTGCAAGGGCGGCCTTTGTCGAGGTCTGCCCGCCGTCAATTCCGAGCACGTACTTCATAGCGCTCACGCTTGCCGGCGGGTCGCAGCCACAAAGCCGGCCGTGATCGCCATGGGATTCGTTATGGCGGTGCCGACCACGACCGCATAGGCGCCTCTGTCCAGGGCCTCGCGGACGTGTTCGGGCGTTGAGTACCTGCCCTCTGCAACAACAGGGCAGGACTGGGCCGCTACCAGCCTGCTCACAAGTTCCAGGTCGGGGCCCTCCGTCCGCACCGTATCGGGGGTGTAGCCCTGGAGAGTGGTGGCCACTAGCTCTGCTCCAAGCCTTGCCGCGGTGAGGCCCTCCTCAACAGTTCCGATGTCGGCCATGACCGGGGTCTTGAGGTCTACCTGTATCCGGAGTATCAGTTGCCCAAGGGCTTCGTCATCCGGCCGCTGGTAACGCGCGCAGGAAATCGCCACAATATCCGCGCCCGCTTCCACGACTTCACGGGCCGACTCGAAGTCCGGGGTGATGACCTCTACACCGTTCACTTTCTTCTTGTAGATTCCGATGATGGGCAAGTTCACCCGCGCTCTGATGGCATCGATATCTACAGGGCCGTTTGCTCGTATGCCCACGGCGCCGGCCCTTTCCGCTGCCACGGCCATGGCTACCATATAGACCGGCCCGTGGAGGGGATTGTCCGGCCGTGCCTGGCATGAGACAACAAGCCCGCCTCGAATTCTTTCGACTGGTTCGTTCATCTGGCGCCACCTTTGAGTGGTTCGTTTGTGGGGGCGTTACGCTTGTCGTGCTGGCGGGAATACTCGTCTCGCAATGAAAGACCGTTCAGACAAGCCTCCTCGAGCCACGCGAAGGGCCCTCGTCAATGGCTATCTAGCATGAAAACCGCAGCCTAGTCCTGCGGCGGCTGAATCTCTGGCTCAAACCTGTCGATGTGGACTCTCCCCTCAAGTGTGGCTCGGTCCTGCTCTAATCGGACGGCATTGGGTGCTGGATAGCCTAGTGGGATGATCGCGGCGATTTCGTATCCGGCTGGAATAGCCAGCAATTCCCGCAACCGGGCATTGTGCTGCGGTACGTATGTGACGCCGAACAGCCCTTCGCTGGCCATTGCCAGCAGGATATTCTCTATGCAGCACCATGCAGAGGCAAGATAATTGAGGTCATAGAGGATACGACACTCCGCGAGCGGCTTCGGCATCCTGTAGCAGACGACCAGCAACTCAGGCGCAGTTAGAAGCATCCTTCTCTGGAGGGGGATTGCATAGACATAGACCTTTTGAGCGATTTCAGGCATGCAGGAGAAGCGCTGTCTGATTTCACCGGTGCTATAGTGCTCTGAGCCCTTCTTGCCCTCTATCTCGACGACAGCCGCACGTATCTTCTCGTCTCTGACGAGCACGAAATTCCAGTCACGCATGTGGGCGTTGGCTGGAGCCAGGAGGCCTGCCTCAAGCACCTGTGTCAGCTTGTCCTGCTCAACTGGTTCATCAGAGAACTCCCTGATAGTTCTTCGGGTCCTGATCGCTTGATATAGTTCCACGTGATACCCCTCCACTGCCGAATTCGGCGGCCCGGTGCCATGAAGGATTGATGAGTATGGCGGCATCAGCGAGCACTTCGTGAGAAGGCTGGGGGTCAGGTGGTTCTCCTTCGAGGACGTGCCTTGACGAGTATACCATGCTATATGGATTGAGGTACAAGGGCCGGCGGCACTAGATGACCCCGGCCCCAGGTTGATCACGTCCCTGCCTTGAGATCGCTCTCGTCGAAGATGAACAACTCGTCGACGGTCGTTCCGAGCACATGGGCCACTCGAGCCGCGAGAAGGAGCGAAGGGTTGTATAGACCTTTTTCGAGATAGAGGAGCGTCTCCCGGCGCACCCCAGCCTTCGCTGCAAGATCGGCCTGCGTAAGATCCATTCTTGCCCGGTACTCCTTGATTCTAGTCTTCAATTCGAGATCGCTCCCTCAAGGCAAGGAACGCCCAAGACAGGACGAACGCCAGGGTCATCCCAACCATGCCGAGCACAAATGTCTCACTCGCGTTGAAACGGTCCTCAAGGTAACGAAGCGCCAGCCAGATGTACAGCGAGATCAAGTACGCGTAGTACCCCGCCCGGTACTTGATGCCCATCGAGCGTTCGTCCTCGGCCTGCCGCAGTTCGCGCCAGAGGACGATCAGCAGAAGGACCAGGATCCCTAGCACCATCCACACATTGCCACTGCCGGACGCAGGTCGCGTGGCGAACACGGTTGCACCTGCGACCACCAGCACCGCTATGGCGGCGCGCAACCAAAGCACCATTCTTGAAGACAAAACCCGTCACCCCCCAAATAGGCTTGCGATGTTAGGTATACCTAACGTAATGTGATGTAATTCTAACATAGGCACATGCGGGTGTCAACACTGTTGGGGAAGGAAAACGAAGGCCACTAACTCAAGACTCCGGCGTCTCGCTCTTGAAAACGCGCCTTGACCTCAGGATGAAGGCGAGCCCAATAGCAGCCAGGAGTAACACATATGCTTCTATCACCAGCGGATTTCGTACATACTTAGCCAGGATCACGGCTGGCGTGTCGACAAGTGCGTGCAGGAGTATTGCATATAGCAGGTACACAGGCCTTTTCGCCGTCAGGCTGTAC
>Ga0315277_10012332_pt1 | contig 10723 bp, 6 predicted proteins | sample YL17G05_15_MG_FD_203695 | JGI IMG/M metagenome (GOLD analysis project Ga0315277, IMG submission 203695) | Sediment microbial communities from Yellowstone Lake, YNP, Wyoming, USA - YL17G05_15 | ecosystem: Environmental > Aquatic > Freshwater > Lake > Sediment | place: USA: Wyoming | collected... | reverse complement strand
TAATCTCCGTCCGTCTTCAAGCTGAGGCTGACATCCCACCACCGGGGAGTCTGGTTGGAGTCGGGCAGGGATGTCGAGGGAGCGCGGGCCTGGAGAAGCAAGAGCATCAGGGCGGGAAGGAAGAACCGTCCTGAAGAAGGGATCGCTCTTTGCCTTGCTTGCATGGGTTTCCTTGCCCGGGAGATTCTTATTCTACTTCCTTCGGCAGGCTATTGACAAGTCCGGGCTCTTGCGCTATTCTAGCAAGCTAAACTGATAAGTTTAGTATATAAACCCGCCGGTTTTTGGATTAAACCAAAGAGTAAAAAAATGAAAAGAAAAGAGCTGCAGGAAGAGAGAGAGGAGTGGCGGCGGCGGGAATTCCGACGCTGCATCCTCCGCGCCGCAGAGAAGGTCATCGTCGCCAAAGGATACGGCGCCATGACCATGGACGATGTGGCCCGTGAGGCCCAGTTTTCCAAGGCTACTCTGTACCACTACTTCCGGGGCAAGGGAGAGCTCCTGCTCGAGATCCTCGGCAATTTCTTCGAGGAGATCGAACAGGAAGTGCAGAAGATCAATCGGCTCCCACAGAGCGCCCGGGAGAAGCTGAAGAAGGGGATTCATTTCTATCTGCGCTTCAACGAGGAGAAGGAGAACATCTCCCGGATGCTCATCATGGACCGGACATTCATGGAGAAGATGAACATCTTCGTAACCGATGAGAAGGACCTGACCTCGGAGGTCGACCGCCGGTTCATAACCAAAATGAAGATTAAACGTAGGGATATCTTGGACGGTGTGTCGAAAATCCTGAGAGAGGGAGTGGCTTCCGGAGAGTTTCGCAAGATGGATGTCGCAGAAGCCGTGACCTTCCTGGAGTCCCTGCTTCAAGGGTACTGTCATGTCCGCTTCTGGCACGACCGGCCTTATTCCGCCAAGGAGGCTACTAAGATTATCCAAGAGTTCTTCCTCCATGGGATTGAAAAAAAAGACGGAACCACGAAAGGAGCGTCTCGATGAAAAAAACCAGCGCTTTGGTCGCAGCCTTGCTTATCATTCTGGGGAGCGGCCCGGCGTCCTCGGCACAGGAGAAGATCACCCTCAGCCTCGAAAAGTGCATCAGCCTGGCTCTCTCCCAGAACCCGTTCTATCTGGCGGCCCAGGAGAGGACGGACGCGGCCCAGGCCCGAGTGCGACAGGCGGCGGCGCAGTTCTTCCCGTCGCTGACCGCCCAGGGCCTCCAGAACCTGGACGAGAAAGTGTTCGTCCTCGAGTTTCCCTCGTTTGTCCCGGGGGGTCGCCCGCAGAGAGTCGCCATTGACTTCACCAAAGACTACCAGTTCTCGCTGAATTTCACCCTGCCCCTTTATACCGGAGGCCGCCTGACCTCCGGCTACCGCACGGCCAAGTTCAATTATCTGTCGTCCCAGGAATCCAGCCGCCAGACGACTAACGAGACGGTCTTCAATGTTAAGCGCGGCTATTACAATTACCTCCTGGCCAAGCAGCTGGTCGGGGTCACAGAAGAGGCCCTGAACTTGGCCGGGAAGACTTACCAGAACGTCAAGAACATGTATGAAGTGGGCATGGCCTCTCGTCTCGACCTGCTCCGGGCCGAAGTCCGGGTGGCCAACCTGAAGCCGCCCCTTATTCAAGCCCGTAACAATGTCGCCGTGGCCGAGCTCAGCCTCAAGACTCTGCTGGGCTTGGACGTCGCCCAGCCCGTCGAGGTCACGGGAGAGATGACCTACACGCCGGTCGAAATCAACCTTGAACAGAGTCTCGCCAAAGCCGTCCTGAACCGGCCCGAACTCAGCCAGCTCCAGTACCAGAAACAGATGGCCGGGGAGATGATCAAGATCGCCAAGGCCGATTACCTGCCGACAATCGCGGTCTCCGGAAACTACAACACGTGGGCCGACCGCTTAGCGTTTGGCAAAAACAACTGGCAGAACTTCTACGCTATCAACCTGGTCCTGAGCCTCCCCCTCTTTAACGGCCTCCAGACTCCGGCCAGGGTGGCCGAGTCCCAGGCCCTGATTCGGGAGCTCGATTTTACCGAGAAGGGGTTCGTCAACAATATCAAGTTCGAGGTTCAAGCCGCCTACCTGACCCTGAACAACGCCCAAGAGGCCCTGCTTTCCCAAGAGAAAAACATCGATGCGGCCCAAGAGAGTGTGCGCGTCGCCGAGCTCAACTACGGCGAGGGCCTGATCACGATCACCGACCTCGGCGCCGCCCAGGTCGCCCTGAGCGAAGCCCGGATCAACTATCTCCGGGCGATATATGAGTACACGGTTTCCCTCGCTCAGCTGGAGAAGGCCGTGGGGTTGAGCTGGCGAGAGACCGAGTCGAACTAAAGGAGAATGACGATGGAAAAGTCGAAAAGACTGAGAACAATCCTGCTGATCTTTCTCGCCCTTGGAACCCTGTCCTCCTGTAAACCGAAGCCAAAACCGGGGGCCAAGGGGCAGGCGCAGATTTTTGGCGCCGCGCCGGTCAAGGTCTTCAAGGCGGCCAGGATGAAAATATCCGAGAAACTCTTCTATACCGGGACGATCGAAGCCTGGCAGAAGATCAACCTCACTCCTGACGTCGGGGGCAAGATCGCCCGCATACTAGTCAACGAGGGTGACCGCGTCAGCAAAGGCCAGGTCCTGGCCGAGCTCGATGCCGAGGCCATCACTCTCCAGCTCAAGCAGGCCGAGGCGGCGCTGGCCGTCACCCAGGCCAGCTTCAACAATGCCCAGACAAACCTGGAGCGGATGGAGAGGCTGTCCAAGGAAAAAGCCGTTTCCGACCAGCAGTACGAACAGGTTAAACTGGGCTATGATTCGGCCAAAGCGCAGCTGCAGCAGGCCCAGGCCGCCGTGAACTTGGCCCAGCACAGCCTGGATGTTTCTATACTCAAAGCGCCTTTCAGCGGCGTCATCGCTTCCAGGAACGCCGAGGTGGGGGATGTGATCAACCCGATGATGGGCGGATTCTCTCCGGGGAGCGGGGGCGGCGTCCTGACCCTGGTGGATTTTTCGCGCATCAAAATCAAGGTGGATATCTCCGGCGCTGACATCACGCGTATCCAGAAAGGCCAGGCGGCCAGGCTGCGCGTCCCGACGATCCCCGGCCAGGAGTTCAACGGCGTCGTCCAGATCGTCAACCTGGCGGCTGACCCGCAGACTAAAAAATTTGGGATCGAAGTGTCCGCGGACAACCCGGATCAGGTCCTCAGGCCGGGGACATTTGGGGAGGTCATCATCGAGGTCCATTCGCACGACAACGCCCTGGTCGTTCCTCAAAAAGCCATTTTGGAGAATAAGTATATTTTTATCGCTCAAGACGGCAAGGCCGCCAGGAAGGAAATCACGCTCGGCCTCCAGAACACGACGATGGTTGAAGTAAGCAGCGGCATTGCCGAAGGGGATCTCGTCATCGCCGAGGGCAACTTCGGCCTGGAGGATGGAGCTCCGATCGAAGTCACCGGTGAGGTGCAGAAATGAAACTGCCTGAATATTCGGTCAACCGACGCGTCACGACGTCCATGATGGCCATGATCCTGGTCGTCGTGGGCCTAATCTCCTTCAGTCGGCTGGGGTTGGATTTCTTCCCCGACCTGGAATTCCCGACGGTCTCAGTTGTCACCACCTACTCGGGCGCCTCTTCGGAAGACCTCGAGAAGTCCATCACCAAACCATTGGAGCAGATTGTCAGCGGCGTCAGCCGGGTCAAGAAAGTCACCTCGACTACCTCGGAAGGCGTTTCAGCCATTACGGCGGAGTTCGAGTGGGGGACCAACCTGGATTTTGCCGCCCAGGATCTGCGTGATCAAATCGCACTTTACAAGCAATACCTTCCCCAGGAAGCGAACGATCCCCTGGTCTTCAAATTCAACCTGGCGCAGCTGCCCGTCGTGTTTTGGGGGATTACCGGAAACCGGCCGACCTCGGAACTCCAGAAGCTGGTCGAGGACGAGGTGGCTCCGCGCCTGGAAAGGATCGACGGCGTGGCCGCTGCCCGCGTCTTCTCGACAGAAATCCGGGAGATCCTCGTCGATGTCGACAAGACCGCGCTGGAGAGCCGGAACCTTTCGCTCGACCGGGTCATCGCCGCCCTGGCGGTCGAGAACGTCAACCTCCCGGCCGGAAATATCGTCGAACGGCATTCCGATTTTCTGGTCCGGACGATGGGCGAGTTCAAAACTCTCGACGACATCAAGAGGGTCGTCATCGGCGCCACTTCCGCCGGCGAGCCGATCTATCTCGGCGACATCGCCGAGGTCAAGGATACGATCAAGGAAACGCGATATATCGGACGGATCCAACAGCAGAAGGGTGTCTATCTGATGGTCAGCAAACGGTCCGGCGCCAACACCGCGACAACGGGCGCCGAGGTCAAGCGCACGGTCGCCGAGATCCGGAAGACTCTTCCTTCAGATATCAACTTCTTCATGGCCATGGACCAGTCGGACATGATCCAGATGGTGGCCAGCAAGACCGTACAAAACGCCTGGATGGGCGGCATCTTGGCCATCCTGCTCATTTTTCTATTCCTGCGGAACTGGCGTCCAACCCTGACCATCGCCCTGGCCATTCCGCTCTCAATTATCACCACCTTCATTTCTTTTTACGCGGCGGGCTACACCCTCAACTTGTTGACCTTGGGAGGCCTGACGCTCGGCGTCGGCATGCTGGTGGACAATGCCATCGTCGTCATCGAAAACACCTTCCGGCTGCGTGAGGAGGGGAAAGACCGGAAGACGGCTTCCATCCTGGGGGCTTCTCAGGTTGGAATGGCCATCACCGCTTCCACTTTAACCACCATCGTCGTTTTCTTGCCCATGATCTTCGCCCAGGGGGTCACCGGCAAAATGACCCGCGGACTGGCCCTGGCGATTACGTTTTCGCTCATTTCCTCTTTGTTCGTCGCCCTTACCATCGTCCCTCTCCTGTCTTATCAGCTGTTTGGCAAAGGCCCGGCCAACGGGGTTTCATCCCAGGGTAAAAAAATGAAACAGCCCCAATTCCAGAAGGGCCGCGATATCTACCGGAAGTCGTTGACCTGGGCGCTTCACCACCGCCGTTTGGTCCTTGGCGGGACTGTGGGAATTCTCGTGGTCTCTCTGGCTATCGTTCCGTTCCTGGGGACCGAGTTCATGCCTGCCCAGGACCGCAACATGATCATGCTCAAGGTGAAAATGCCCATCGGGACGGCTCTGGACGAGACCAATCGGGTCGTTTCAATCGTGGAGACACTGATGTCCCAGCAGCCCGAGATCGAGATCATCTCCGCCCAGACCGGGTCGTCGGTCGAACAGGATGCGGGCGACACGGCCAGCGGGTTCAGCAACACTGGGCCTCATGAAGGCCTTCTCTGGGTCGGGCTGGTCAAGAAGAACCGGCGGAAGTACAGCGATGCCCAGGTCCTGGAGATAATCCGTGGGAAACTGCCCAAGCTCGAGAATGTTCGGTTCGAGGCCGTTGACATGAGCCAGATGATGATGGGCGGGGCGTCGGCTCCGGTCGAGATCAAGCTGTTCGGCAAGGACCTGGATAAGCTCAAGGAGATCGCCGACGGCATCGTTGCCCGGATCCAGGATGTGCCCGGACTGCGGGACCTGACCCATTCTCTGTCCCGGGGAAAGCCGGAATATCAGATCAAGGTCGACCGGGAGAGAACCGCTAAGCTCGGCCTGATGGTCAGCCAAGTGGCCAACACGATTCAGGCGGCGACGCTCGGCCGCGTGGCCACACGATACTCCGATCAAAGCGAAGAGATCGACCTCAGGGTGCGTTTCCAGAAACAATACAGGGACGATATACAAGAGATCGAGAACATCCCGATCTTGACTCCGCAAAACAAGATCATCTATGTGGGGCAGGTCGCCACCATTGAAAAAGGCGAGGGGCCCATCCAGATCACGCGGGAGAATCAGTCCCGCCGCGTGACGGTTACGGCGAACATCGCCGGCCGCGACCTCGGAAGCGTGGTCAGAGATATCCTCCAGCGACTGGGGCCGATCCAGAAGCAAATGCCCCCCGGGTATTTCCTGGAGTTCGGCGGCTCTTATGAGCAGATGACGGATGCGTTTAAGATCCTGGCCGCGGCCTTCGCTCTGGCCTCTTTGCTGGTTTATATGGTCATGGCCTCGCAATTCGAGTCCTTCCGCCACCCCTTCGTCATCATGTTCACGATCCCTCTGGGCGTGATTGGAGTCGTCTTGGGCCTGCTTATAGCCGGGAAAGCGATCAGCCTTCCGGCCTTGATCGGGTTCATACTTTTGGCCGGGATCGCGGTCAACAACGGCATCGTGATGATCGATTATGTCAACCAGCTGAGGAGGAGCGGCGTCGAGGCGCGAGAAGCGATCGTCACCGGAGCGGTCACTCGACTGCGCGCCGTCCTCCTGACGGCCCTTACCACGATTCTCGGCATGCTGCCCATGGCCCTCAGCCGGTCGGAGGGTTCGGAGTTCCGGGCGCCGATGGCGGTCACGGTCCTCGGCGGTTTGACGGCCACGACGTTCCTAACGCTGTTTGTGATCCCGATTATCTACAGCCTGTTCGAGAAGGTGTCGTTCAGGAAGGTCAAGGCGGGCTGAGTTCAGACCTTGAACCGGAGAAACGCGCCAACCTTCCCGTAACGGTCGAGCTTCGAGGGCGGCGTCACGTACCGGACCTGGACTTTCTTCTCCAGGGCGGAGTGGACACTTTCGTGGACGATATCCTGCACCTTTTCCGTCTTGACCTGGCAGACCGGGCATCGGACTTCGTCTACATAAAGAAAGTGACACTTGGGGCAGGCTGTTCCTTCCGCGGCGAAATTGCGGCTGAGGACCAGGCTCTGGACTTCCCAGGTGTTGAGTTTGCGCAGGACCTCCTTCATCCCCGAGACGGCCCGGCCGCCCTTTTCCAGCTCTGAGACGAGCGTTTGGGCGAGCGCGGCCTCCTCTTCGACCTTGAGCTTTCTTTCCATCTCCAGCGCCTGCTTCAGGATCTTGTCTTCGGTGTTGTTCGAATCGGTCTTCAGCCAGCCCTTGAGTCTCTCTTTCAGGTAGGGGTGGAGCAGGGGCTCAAAATCCGAGCGGTACTCTTCCTTGCAGCCGAGGAAGAGCCAGTCGAACTGGTTTTTCTTAAACAGGTCGAAAGTTTTCAAAGAGGCCTTCTTGAAATGGTCATGGAGGTGGGCGTCGATATGCCGCTCGATTCGCTTGGATTCGTAACCCTGCCAGCCGCCCTCGCGCACCCGGCTGGGGACATCGCTCTTGAGGCCGTCGAGGAGGGAGATCTCCCCCGTGAAAACTTTATACCAGCGGGCCTCCTGGCGGGTGAGGAGAAGGGCGCAGATGCGCCGGTATTCGTCCAGCATCGCGGTGAGCGGGCGAACGTAGAGGCTGCGGTCAAAGATGAAATGGTTGCGGGGTGCCCGGGGCAGGGCCAGTTCTTCCCAGAATTTCGCGCCCGTACAAGAAAAGACGGCCAGGCCGGCCGCGTTCCAGGCGGGCAGGCTCTGGGTACCGAAGCGGCCGATCTTGTCCAGGTCCTGAAGGAGAGATTCCTTCCTTACCCTGCTCAGGTCCAAAGATTCGAGCCGCGTCCGGCCCTCGCTGAGGAGGTTCTTGAAGGAGACGGCGATCTCTTTCTTGGTCTGTCGGCTCTTGTCGGTGTCGAGATAGAAGGACATGGTCGAGAGGCTCTCGCTCTTGAAACCGGCGAGAAGCCGAATTTGCTCGGGCGAATTGAATTTCATTCAGACTCCTTTGGATTTCTTTGACGCCGAGAGTATAGAAACAGAGATGAATGTCCTCTCTTAATCTTACGCTTTTCCCTTTTTAAAACCTCGGCCTGGAAGGCTGGATTGTGATGGCCACGCACCTCTATAGATAAGGAGGGAATGCCCCTTTGTCAAGTTTTTCTGTGTGGTCAACCTGCATAAATGCTGTTCTTTGATGTGGCTCTATAACGATTAGCGTGGTGGAAAAAGAGGGGAAAACTAGCACGCCTTAATTCCCCTCTTTGGCAAAGAGGGGTCAGGGGAGATTTTATAGATAATAAACAACTCCATTTTAGTTCTTTCCGTGTTCTTTTTTTTATAATCCCCCCTCGCCCCCCTTTTCTAAAGGGGGGGATTTTGGAACCTCCCTGGTTTGACCCCATCTACCGGGCCGACTATAATAGAGGCGCTTATGCGGAAGTGGCGGAATTGGTAGACGCGTAAGCCTCAGGAGTTTATGGCCGTAAGGCCGTGAGGGTTCGAGTCCCTCCTTCCGCATTTGGCTTCTTACAAAGAGCGCCGGCGTTAAACTCGGAAGAGGCAACAAATGAAACCGCTCCACGCCACCTTTCGGTACTTTGTCTGGCTCGCCCTGGCGGCCTTGGTTTTTGGGGCCGGCTCCGGCCAGAAGAAGCTCAAGCCGGAAGACGAGCAATTCCTGTCTGAGGTTCGCTACATCATCACCTCCGCCGAACGCAAGGCCTTCCTGGACCGCCCCGACTCCGAGAAATCCCAGTTCATCGAGGAATTCTGGAAAGGCCGGGACCCCGACCCCTCCACCCCCGAGAACGAGTTCAAGGACGAGTATCTCGGCCGCATCGCCAAGGCCAACGATCTCTTTTTTGGCGAAGGACGGCCCGGCTGGCTCACCGACAGGGGAAGGATCTATATCCTGTTCGGGCCCCCGACCCAGCGGCAGGCGACGACTCCGGCCGGCGATCCGCGCGGCCGCTGTCAGGAGTTGTGGTACTACCGGGATTTCCCGGTTGTCTTCCTGGACCGGGGGTGCACCGGGACATTCATGCTCGAAACGTTCGACCTGAGCCCCATATCCGAGCTGAGCCTGGCCAGGGAGAGCGCCCCGAAGCCGTTCCTCCCTGCCCAAGAAAAGCCGTCCTTCGATTTCGACGTCACTTTGAGAAGGAAAAGAACTGTGGATACGAGACTGGAGGCGAGCGTTGATATCTCGATCCCCTACACCTCCATCTGGCTGAGTTACGAGGGAGGAAAGTTCGCGACCACCTTCGAGATTCGACTGGAACTCAAGGACAGCCAGAACGTCCTCCGCTGGGAAAACACCACCAACTACGACCTGTCCCTGACGTCCGAGGAACTGAAGCAGAAGATGACGAGCAAGTGCGAGATCGCCATCCCCGTCCTGATCGAAAAAGACGCCGAGACGCTGAGCCGCGGGAAGAACACTCTCCTGGTCCTTCTCAAGAACAAAAAGGTGGGCGAAGAGATCCGCAAGAAGGTCGAATTCAGCCTCTAGCTCAAAAGCTCCAGCGGACTCCGATACGGTATGACCGGACGCCGTAGACGCTCTGGACATTTCCATACGTTGAAGAGGCTTCGTATCCCGGAGGAGTCTGGTCGAAGCGCAGCCGTGGCGACGGGTCATTGTCCACGACGACGCCGCTGCGACCCCCGACATTGAAGATGTCGACGTAAAAGTCCAGCTTGGCCCGGCCTTTGAGCGGGAATCCTTTTTCGATGCGCAGGTCGAAGTTCGTATAGGGGACTCTTCGCTGCGACCCCGGAGCCTCGGCATTGAGGAAGACATAGGTCTGCTGGACGGCCGGAAAGTCGGCCGGGAAATAGACCCGGGAGATCGTCCGTCCCCACGGAATGCCCGAATAGTGCTGCACGTAGGCGCTGATGACGATATCAAAGGGGAGGATGTAGGTCCCCATGACCTTGATCTGAAGCGGCCGGTCGAAGAAAAGCGAGCCGTAGGCATTGACGAGCGTGTTCGGGTTGTTGAAGATGGCGCTCTGGCCCTCGGTCGGGCCGTAGGTCGCTTCGGCATTGCCCTTGAAGGAGCTATAGAGGACAGACCCCTTGAGCTGCCAGTTGTTGGACATCCGTTTGTCGAAGGTCAGAGCCAGGGCCCAGTATTTTCTTTCGGCCCCGGGTGGGTTTGTGCCCATCCAGGTGGGAACGGGCCGGTCGGCCCGGAGCCCGTAGGCGGTGAGTTTCTGGTCATCGGATGTCCCCCAGTTTCCGTCCCAGCCCGGGTCCTCAAACTCGAAAGGAATCCAGATGGGGCCTTTCTCGTCTTTGGCGTCGGGGTCAAAGCCGTTGTTGACATCGACGTCTTCGACGATGTTCTTGCTCTGCTTCCAGATGAACTGGAGGCCGAGCTTAAAATCCCGGAAGAGCTCCTGTTCAATGCCGGCCAGGAATTCGTTCACATAGGGCGGCTTGAGGCCGTCGGCATAATAGGAATAGGCCGCGTCCTGGTTGGGGTAGGACTGGATGACGTAGGAATCGGTCGGCGGCAGGTCCATCAGCTTGTTCCCGTCGAGGTCGTGCCAGTAATAATCGATGGAGCCGGGGCCGAAGATTTGGCCGGCGCTGTATTTGGCTACCCAGACGGGCTCATAGTAGCGGCTGAAGGACATCTTCAGGGCTGTCTTGCCCTGGCCGAAGAGGTCGTACACCAAGCCGACCCTGGGGGAGAGGGTGAAGAACTTGACGACATCCTTATTGGGCGTGATGAGCTTGTCGAACGGCGAGACTGGCCCGATCTCTTGGTGCCATTGGGTTATGAGCGCGACGAGCAGGGCATTAGCGTCCGTTATGGCGGGGTTGAGCTGGGGGGGGCCGTAGGAGTACCGGAGCTCCGGCCGAGCCTGCTGGGGCTGGTATTGAAGGGAGTAATCAAGGCGCAGGCCGAGGTTCAGAGACAGCCGGCCCTTGGTCACGTTGTCCTGGACATACCCAGAGAACCGCCGGATGTGGTCCTGGATGT
>Ga0315277_10012331_pt1 | contig 10723 bp, 8 predicted proteins | sample YL17G05_15_MG_FD_203695 | JGI IMG/M metagenome (GOLD analysis project Ga0315277, IMG submission 203695) | Sediment microbial communities from Yellowstone Lake, YNP, Wyoming, USA - YL17G05_15 | ecosystem: Environmental > Aquatic > Freshwater > Lake > Sediment | place: USA: Wyoming | collected... | reverse complement strand
CGAGCCTCCGGTCAAGCGTGGAACCGAGTTTGGCACTATCGGGCCTGGATATGCGGATGTTATTGTCGAAATGACACCATCGCTCGCTGCAAAATAGTATGAATGCGAACCTATGGGTAATCGTGTGCTATACGCATACACGCAACCATCTGTATATGTCGTGTCGGCCGGGTTTTGCTTTCCCATCGTGAAAAGGGTGCCGTCGATCCTGACATTGACATAGGAGGGCGTATCGTTGTCGGCGTCGGTGTAGGTAACCTGGAACGTGAACGTGGTTTGGTTGGTGCCGTTGGCTGGCGTGACAGAGCCACAAGCCAAGGATGGCGCGGTGTTGCCCACCGTTGGGCCTGAATAGACTAGTGTCGTCGTCGACGCCATACCATCGCTCGCCGTGAAAGAATAGGCATGCGAACCCATTATTAATCGCGTGCTGTACGCGTATGCACAGCCATCGGTGTACGTCGTGTCGGACGGGTTTTGTTTTCCCATCATGAAGATGGTGCCGTCGATGCTGACATTGACATACGATGGCGCATCGTTGTCGACGTCGGTGTAGGTAACCTGGAAGGTGAACGTGGTATGGTTGTTGCCGCTGGCCGGCGAGACCGAGCCGCCGGTCAAGCCTGGAGCCGTGTTTATCACCGACGGGCCTGAATAGACTAATGTCGCCGTCGACGCCATGCCGTCACTTGCCGTGAAATAATAGGAATGCGAGCCTACGGCTAGTATCTTGCTGCACGCATAAATGCAGCCATCGATATACGTCGTATCGGACGGGTTTTGCTTTCCCATCGTAAAAAGGGTGCCGTCGATGCTGACATTGACATATGATGGCGTGTTGTTGTCGACATCGGTATAGGTGACCTGGAAGGTGAACGTGGTTTGACTGGTGCCGTTGGCCGGCGTGACAGAGCCACAAGCCAAGGATGGCGCGATGTTGCCCACCATTGGACCTGAAAATACCAATGTCGTAGTTGGCGCGATGCCATCGCTTGCCGTGAAATAATAGGAATGCGAGCCAACGGCCAATTGCCTGTTGCACGTGTACACGCAGCCGTCCGCGTAAATCGTGTCGGACGGTGTTTGCTTTACCATGGTAAAGGCTATGCCGTCGATATACAGTTGAACGTAGGTGGGGGTGTTGCTGTCGGCGTCGGTGTAGGTGACCTGGAAAATGAACACGGTTTGGGTAGTGCCCTCGATTGGCGAAACCGAGTAGCTGCTCAAGGTTGGAGCCGTGTTGATTATTACCGGTCCTGGTTGCGTGGGTGTCCTCACCTCTACGGCTCCGTCGCTGGTTGCGATTTGATAGGAATGTGGACTAATGCAATAATCCAATCGGTAGTTCCGGGTGAATATGCAACCGTCCGAGTAATTCGTGTCGGACGGGAGTAACCTCGACATGGTGAGGATCAGACCATCTATATAGAGATTGATATAAGAGGGCGCGTTATTGTCAACATCGGTGTAGGTGACCTGGAATGTGAACGTGGTTGAAATGGTGCCATTCGGCGGCGATACCGAACAGCTGGTCAAGGACGGGGGCGAATTTATCACCGCAAGCCCTTGAACTACTTGCGTTATCACTGAAAAGATGCCGTCGGTGGCCGAGAAGGAATATGAAAAGAAGCCGGCAGGTAATCGGGTGCTCAACACGTAAACACAGCCATCCGTGTAATTCATATCAGTAGCGTTTAGCTTCGACATCGTGTACGTCGTGGTGTTGATGTGGACGGCTACGTTCACGGGCGCATTGTCATCGGCGTCCACGTACTCAACGCTGAAGGTGAAGTTGATGAACGGGTCACCACTTGCGGGCGTCACCGTGCCGTTTATGAGACGGGGACGATTATAATTATTCGGGTCATTAGGATCGACAGGATTTGTAAAATTGGCGATCTCGCCTGCATCATCAAAGCCGTCTCCATCGGTATCATTTAGAGCAGGATTCATCCCCAGCGATTCTTCCAAGCTCGTGGGAATGCCATCGTGGTCACCATCCAGATAGGCATTCGTCCGGAGAACCGAGCCCGCGACACACGGCCAAGGTGCTGGTTGTGCCCATGACATCCCGATCAATTGGGCGCATTCGACAAAAATATTTTTGGTTCTACCCCAATCCTCGTAAAAAACATAGACCATTTCGAGAGTGCCATCAGCATTGACGTCATTGATTACCATACCGCGCCAGTAGCGCAGGTTGCCCGCCGGTGCATAAGTCCAGAACTCCCAGCCAGATGTTCCCGTAAGGCATTTGATACCATAACTGAAAGAAAAACAAATATCCCAGAGATGATCATTGTTGATATCCGCCAATTGGGGTACTATATAACCATAAGTTGTGCCGGTTTTCCATAATTGAATGCCCGTTTTTGCAGAAAAGCAATAAATGTAGCCTGTAGAAGATTTCGCGGGTGATAAGACCACCTCGAGCTGATTATCATGATTTATATCACCAGAAACGACGTATCCATCTTGAAAAGATGGTATTTGTACCTGCCATCGCATGCTGCCATTCGTACCGAACACGCAAGCCAGCGTATTTGTTTTCACGATCAAGTCCAATGAGCCATCATTGTCGACATCGCATGCAGCGAGTGGTTCGATGGTCGTGTTGCCTAAGAGAGAAATCCAGATCAACGACCCGTTCCTTGCGTTCAAACATTCAAGAGTACCATTCGAAGAACCAGCAAAAATTTCAGCAACCCCGTCACCGTTCGCATCTCCTATTAACGCTGTTCCCATGCTCATCGATGCTGGGCTAGACCATCTAGTCGAGCCGTTATTTCCCGAAACACAATGGATGCGATTGGTGTACGTTGTCACGATGATGTCAGCAAATCCATTTCCATCAACATCGGTTACGGCGCAAGTTTTTGGTCTAGACCCTTGTAATGTAGTTTGCCATGTTATGGCACCATTATTACCGTCTACACAACATAAAAAATCCCTAGCACAAACAAAAATTTCTAATGCGCTATCGCCATCAGCTTGACTAAGCAATGGCGATGACGGAAATGTAATAGAACAAAACCATTTCAAGGTCCCAATTTGGGAAAAACACATAACACCACCGTATTGAGTAACAATGATTTCCTTGTTGCCATCACCATCCACGTCGCCTACAGAAGGCACGGTAGTTTCAGCATTACTAGAATCGGTCCCATTACTATATGACCATAATACTTGGCCCATGGTACTTAACGCATTGGATCGAGCCATCCCGACTTGCAGTGCCACGACGATGGCAATTGCTGCGATTATCAGCCCCCGGGCGATCGCTGCCTCGGTTTTACTCCTCGTGCGCTGCATGGGTGACCACACCTATGCTATAGTTGGCCTCCAGCTTTCTTGAAGGCATTTCAACCAAAATCGGTTATTTCATCCATGACCCACGACATTGGACGGGAGGGAAGTATTTTGGAAAATGAAATAGTATGGAATGTAATTGCCTCACGCTTGATGGTAAATATCCGTGATCTCCCCATCGAAAAGAAAAATTGTTTCCCGTTAAGGTAATGAGCATATCCTTTGCTTTGGAAATATATCATGCCACAGATGGAAAGAAAGATTCATTAACTATGTATATGTTTAAATAGATCTATTTAATCTTGATTTCATGATGACGCAAAAAACGATCTCGCTCTCGGAAGAAGCCTACGCGAAGCTGCTCAAGGCCAAGCGGAAAAAAGAGTCTTTTTCCCAGCTTGTCATGCGGCTGGTCGGCACGGAAACGCCTGCTGACATCGACGCGTTCGCGGGCATCTGGAAGGAGGATGATGATTGGGACACCATCGAAAAGGAAATCTATAGCCGGCGCTTGCAACCCTTGGAACGACCGGCAGGATTCGATTGACCGGCACAAGAGGTGCATACAAGTGACCATCCTTGATACCGATTGTATTATCCAATTCTTGCGAGGCAATCCCCGTGCGATTAATTTCGTGCAAAGCGCGAGGAAGAAGGACAATGCTCTGAAGACAACTGCTTTCACCGTGTCCGAGCTTTATTTTGGCGCCTATATCTCGTCACGCAGCGCAAAAAATACGCGAGACGTCAAGGATTTTCTCGCTCAACTTACCATCCTGGATTTCACGGAGGCGGCTGCGATCGTGCATGCGCAAATCACGGCGGATTTGAAAAGCAAGGGAAATCCCGTCGGGACGATCGATCCCTTCATCGCCAGCATCGTGCTCTCGACCGAGGAATCGCTAGTCACGAGAAACTCGGACCATTTCACGGCGATCGACAGGCTCAAGCTCTTGAACTGGGACGTCGCGCCGAGCCCGGAACCGTAGTAATGCATATGATAGATTAAGCCGGATGATACGGCCGCTCGGCATCGGCAGGCGATGGCTTGGTCGCCGCTTTTATGGCATCCATGAGCATCTTGCACGCGCTGCCCATGTCCCGCGTGGGATGTTTTTTCGACGATGAACAGCTCCTTGCGGCCAAGGGTGCCGGGGCCTGCTGCTGGTTCGTAAACTTCGCCCGAAACTCGATGACGACCCGAACGGCCGATTCCTCGACGAGGCTGCACGGGACCGGGTATTTTTCTCCCCGTATGTCCATCGTGATGCTTGATACTGGTTCAAGGATTAAAAGTTATGATCGAGCCTTCAGCAGACCTCCGATGGTTGGTAGAGAAACGGTGGGAAAGGTTTCAAGTGAAACACTGCAGCCCAGATGATGACCAGGATGGCATTGACGATGCAGAACACGAGCGCGAGCAACACATAGGGATTTTTCCAGATCGAAAAGTGCCACTTGGATGCTTTCTTATTCTTGATAGCTTTGATTGCCCGGATCTTCAAGCTGATAATGACACAGGCGCAGCCGAGGAACACGAACCAGTAGACGAACGCGGCTTGGCCTTCCAGGAGCGCGTATGTCCAGACGAAGCCGAGGCCGATTGCCATGATGATTGTCACGATAGCCTCGCCGCGGGCGAGCTCCATCTTGCCGCTTCGGCTCTTTCCCGGGCTTGCCGGCGGGCACGCGTGGTCCACGCGGCTATCGAGCGCGGCGTTGATGAACAGCATGCCGAAATATCCCCCGGGAATCATGTAATGGCTCAAGATCTCATCCCAGAAATACGCCGTGTAATACACGGGGTTGCTCGTCAAGCCCTCGGCCTTGAGCATGTTGTGGATCAGGTTGGCCATGCCATGCAGTGCGCCGCCTGCCATGACTATCGTGATGCAGCCGATGTAGAGCGCGTTCAAGCTGTTCAAGAGCCTTCTCAAACCGTAATCGTCATCCGGCACGGGTATGTTGGCCTTGAGCATGTTGTTCGCTTTCCATGATGTCACGCAAAAAATTGGACCGAGCATGACCACTTCGACCAGCGGCGCGATGTCAAAATCGAGCGGGACGACCTCCCCGGTTTCGGCAATGATGAACGACGTTGGGATGGCCGGGAGGTATTGTCCCACGAAATATGCGATGCCGATAGCCACGGCAAACGTGATGTAGAAGTACAGAAACGATGCGAAGTCATTACTCAAACGGGACTTGGTACGGGTGCAGCGCAACTTGTTCCACCTTTGTAAGATCACCAGTCGAATTCGCTTGACCATTTAAAAAGGAATCGTTGCATGATTGCGGCAGTACGGACGGTCGATTTGCTTGCCTGAGGAACATCAACCCTCGATGAGTTTGCGCCACGCTTCGATGCATTCCTTCGAGGTCACGTTGAAAATCTGCTGAACCCGGGCCCAATCCGAATGCGCCACGACGCCATATTCGTACTGCGAGTCCACGTACAGTGCAATTTCACGTGGCACGTTCGCGTCGTTCATGTAGATGTCCAGGGCAAACGCGAAATTCTCTGCCGTGAGAAACGTGTTCTTAAGACACTTGCCGGTGACGACCACGAGTAAGCTTGGCTCGGGCGAAAACGTGTAGGTGAGGTTCGTCGCGGGCTCCCTGAATTGCGCGTAGTAGGGGCCGTTCCGCAGTTCCTTGATGCTGATCTCGGGAATGAACCGCTCGAGGTGCAATGCGTTTTCCATGAAGCCCCGGATGTGCACCGGCGTGTCGATAACTGGAGCCGGCGAGTAGATCGTGGTAAGAAAAAGGAATATCGCGATATCTGCTGCTTCCGGACTGCCCGGAAGCAATTTTAAAGGCTGCCCGAACAGGCTCACGCTAGGTTCCTTCGGCAATCCAAGTTGATCCGCTTCCTCCTCGATGATTTCCACGAGATCCTTGTCTTCTCCGGCCATCACGTCATCACTGCTGCATCGATCCTCTACCTCGATCCATGCAGCATTTAGGATTAAAACTTTAGGTGTGATAAGGTGAAATGGTTGAAACTTCACTTCGGAAGGTGAGAACAGGGTATATACGTGTTCCTCGGACTACGCTGGCTTGGGTGAGGATTTTCGCAATAGCGCCAGCAGAAGCTTTTTTTCCGCGTCGATTGACTCAAATTGCATGAGCATCGATATCAGCAGCATCAAACCAAATGAGAACACGGCAGGTTCTAGCTTGCACGGCTCGCAATCGATGGCCTTATTCGTCTGGAGCTTGAGTGCCGGCTGGATTATGCAGAACGGCGTCGCTCTGATCTCATTCAACCAGCAAGCCCTTATCCTCACTTTGTTCTTGGCTTGTTGCACGCCGCTAGCGCTGGGCCTGGTTGGATCCGTGGTATTCGTCGTGGCGAAGAAAGTCACCGGGAAAGGCGAGACCGGTCTGTTGGCCTCCCGGTTCTGGATCGGCATGACCGTCGCACTGCTGGCTTGCCGCATCGTTATGGAATTCACAACTTCTCCCGTGGCGTTCGGCACGTGCGATGGCCTAGTCCTGGGCATGGGATGGGGATTTTATGGGATCATCACGAAAACGAGCCGGGCGCAGCAGCGTCCCGCGGTTGCATTATCAATCGCCCTCGGGCAATCATGGGCCACGATCGCGAGCTTCCTCCTGGCCATGTATGGCGTCTCGATCGTGCACATCACCGCCCCGCTGGCGTTTTTGGCTGCTTTTGCGCTGTCGTCCGTGTATCTGTTTCGGTCCTGGAAGGTTCAAGGCGCGGAAATTGCCAACACCAGCCCAGCACCTGTCGCGCCGCCAAGGAAGGAAAAGGGAATCGCGAGCTTGCTCGGCCTCCTGGTCATCGTGGCATTGGGCTTGCTCGCCTTCACGAACCTGGAAGTGTTCACCTACCCCGCCATGCTGGTCGCGAAGGGAAACCGCATCGGAAGCCCGAAGCTCTTCACGGAGACCGGCATCGTGCTGCAGTTCACCATCATCTTGATTGGAATCTGCACGCTTCTAGCCCTTTATCCCCGGAAAGCGAAGTTTTTCAACTTGATGTCCGTGGATCGTCCAGCGAGCAGCAGCAAAACCGCGCGGCCGCACGTGAACTGGATCCTCGCCGCGCATCTCATGGCGTTCGCATGCTCGCTGGCATTCATTGCATGTTACGTGCTTAACCAGCCTGGCACCGCGTGGTTATCCGGCATCGGCTTCGGGTGGCTGGTCCTCGTCCAGCCGGTCGTTATCCTCGCTTTCTTGAAAGCCGGCGCCGGCGTGCGGCTGGACAAGCTCCAAGCTGTGCTCGCCATTCCGGCCATCCTCACCTTCGGTTCCTACGCCGTGAATTATTTTTTCGTGCAGATTCCTGCGATCTTGCTGGTAGCGCCGGTCGTGATCGTGTGCTGGGTGATGCTGCGGGTTTTCGTGAAGGATGCAGGACACGAAATCGAGGAACCGGTTCACGAGCGGATGGTTTCCCCCGGCATCGCATCCGGCGGGCCTGCGCCCCGGACCCGCTCCCACGCCAGACCGAGGTTGCGGCTGGACGATCGGCGGGAAAAAGCCATCCTCGTAGTGGTCATGGTACTTCCCCTCGTCGCCATGATCCCGCCGACCACGGCCAACAATGCCCTGGATCCCACATACGACTCGCCGTGGGAGCGCACCGTGCTCGCGTTTTATTACGGGTGGTTCGGCCTCGCGAACACGACGCATGGCCCGTCACACTGGACCGACGCCAACCACGACGTGAACACGCCCGACCCGGCCAACGCGTCGCGCCCGCACATCACGTGCAGCGATTGGCCAATGCTCGGGCTCTACAACAGCTCGAGCACCGCGATCGTGGTCCAGCACCAGGTCTGGGCCGAGCAAACCGGCATCGACGCGTTCATCTGCTCATGGTGGGGTCCCGGGAACTCCGGGGACGCGAACCTCCGCGCCCAGCTCCAGCAAGCATCGGCACGCAATTCCTCGTTGAGGTTTTGCATCGATTACGAGACGATGATTGCCGTGGGGGCGCAGGATGCAGCGGATAAGGTTACCAGCGATTTCAACTGCATCTACGACACGTTTGTCAACATCACGGATTCGCGGTTTTTCCTGGCCGATGGCAAGCCCGTGATCTACGTGTACCGGGCGGACTGGCTGAAACCTGCCGAGTGGCGGAAGATCTTCGCCGGCTTGGAGCATCAATTCTTCATCGTTGCGGATCTCTTCCCGCCCGTGCAGGCGGAATATCTCGCCTTGTTTGATGGCGTGCACCAGTACGACACCACGCAAGCGCTCTCCATCGGTCGCGACATGGGGAACTTGTTCGGCTCGATGGCAGCGATATCCCATTCGAGCAAGAAGCTATTCTCGGCGTGCGTCCTTCCTGGATTCAACAAGACCCAGCTGAAGATGGCGCCATACTTCGAGATCCCCCGGAACGGCGGCCAGACGTACCAGTCGCAGTGGGAATCTGCCATGAATGCCCAGGCTGACTGGATCTCGATCGTGTCGTGGTCTGAGTGGGCAGAGGGGACGCAGATAGAGCCCGCGCTTGAATACGGGGACTTGTACTTGAACTTGACTCGGAACTTGAAGGCGCAATGGCTCAGCTTCCATACCTAGCATTCCTTTCCTTATTTCTTCTCATCCATTCTACTCCTGAACCTTCGTTTCCTCGCCACCAATAACTGATTGAAGAAAAAATAGAATTAACTGGATTGCTTGACCCCACAGAATTCACAATAAACGGCGCCCTGCGCAATATCCCTATCGCAATTCTCGCATTTCTTAAATTTCTTGGCTGTTGACTGCTTCTCTCCGCATTTCTCACAAAACTGGGCTTTCTCTGGAATCGTTTGCCCGCACTTTACGCAGTGCTTCACGACCACTTGCTTCTCCACAATTTTCGTGTGGATCGTGGTGGTGTTTTTACGGGTAGTAGTCTTCTTCCTGCGCTTAGGCTTACCGGTGAAGGCATCAATAATCGTGTCCAGTGGATCCTTGCTTTTCTTTGTCATCTGTGCTCATCTCTATACCTTAAAAGTTGATTTTTCGGATCGATTTTTCATTATTCATTTAGAATAATGTTTTTTTTATTTATTTGTAACTGAATGGAAATGAAAGGATAAAAAATAGAGCCTGGTTGGTAATTCCAGTGAAGTCCTTACTTCTTCCGGAGCCCCGTGCGACGGGCAGCGATGAGACCGACTTTCTGGCCGGGTGGAGCGTTCCGGGAGACCGTCTTCGGCATATGTGCACCGCAGTGAGCTCCGCCACCATAAGGGTGCGAGTTACAGTTCATTACGATGCCCCTGCTCCTTGGCCACTTGCGGCCCTTGGCCCGGACGAGATAATACTTGTTTCCAGCCTTGACGAACGGCTTTTCAGTACGCCCGCCACCGGAAACGCAGCCAATCGTTGCTCGGCATTTTGGGTGGAGCAAATGCTTCTTGCCTGAAGGCAGCTGCACGATGACACCCCTATCGGCATGTTCCAGCAGCGTCGCCGCCAATCCAGACGCCCGGGCGAATTTTCCACCGTCACCGGGCTTCCCTTCCACGTTGAAGATGATCGTGCCGTCGGGAATGTCGTTCAATGGCTTGATGCTGCCAATCTGCAGGTCGGCCTTGGGGCCAAAATGCACCTTGTCGCCGACGAACATGCCCTCGGCTGGCAAGTACAGTTGCTTCACGCCGTCTTCCCACTTGATGTATGCCAGCGGGCATCCACGGCCGCCGGGCTCGTGGCGGAGCGAAATGATCTCGGCGACCCTGGTCGCTTCCTCATTGCTCAGCGGCAAGTAATGCACGGGGCCCAGCCGCTTGTGGGTCGGCGCTCGGTACGGGAAACCGCCCCTGCCAGCGCGCTGTTGAAGGATATGACGTCCCATGAATCTCACGAATCACTGCATGTCAAGGTGGTCTCGCAAATCCCGTGGCAGCTGCGCCGCCGGTCGTGCTCGTGCGCCAGCCACCACGATGACCACGTTATAGGTGAGTGAAGGTTCCCGTTGTATTAAAAATTCGCATCTCGGCCGTCCACGTGCGGACTAAAATACTACGTTCGGGATCGGTTTCGTTCATTTTTTCACTTTTCCTTGGAATAAACAAGGAATCGCGATATTATCCGTGATAAGCAGTAACCTTAAGTATAAAATATTTAAGAGAAGCATGGCTAAAATCGAGAAGTTACGAGGGAAACGGTTCCCGATTTAACTCACGTGCGTTGATCGGACGAAAATATAAGGTGAAATGCATGGCTGACGAAATCGTTGAAGAATTGCGCGAGATACGGAAGTTATTGGAGCCGAAAACGCCACCACCCGCTCCAAAACCGAAAAACATGTTGGAAGAATTCAAGCTCTTCTTGAAAAACTACAAGGTCATGGGCCTCGCGGTTGCCTTCATCATGGGCATCTACCTCGGTATGCTGGTTCAGTCACTCGTGAAAGATCTGGTCCTGCCGC
>Ga0315277_10012330_pt1 | contig 10725 bp, 6 predicted proteins | sample YL17G05_15_MG_FD_203695 | JGI IMG/M metagenome (GOLD analysis project Ga0315277, IMG submission 203695) | Sediment microbial communities from Yellowstone Lake, YNP, Wyoming, USA - YL17G05_15 | ecosystem: Environmental > Aquatic > Freshwater > Lake > Sediment | place: USA: Wyoming | collected... | reverse complement strand
GTCCACCTGGAAGACAGGCCGCGCGCGCCTGCGCCAGCGCCTCGCGAACAGCGTGCTGCCGCTGGCGGATTTCCTGCGGAGCGTCACCGATACCTCGCCGCCGCGCGTGAAAGGCACGGCGGTTTTCCTCGCCGGCAACCCGGAGGGCACGCCATTGGCGCTCGTCCACAATTTGAAGCACAACAAAACGCTGCATCAACGTGTGATGCTGCTGACGGTGCTCATCGAAGAAATCCCCTACGTGGAAAAGGACCGGCGCGTCGCTGTCACGGAACTCGGCAAATCATTTTACCGCGTCGTCGGGCGTTACGGTTTCATGGAAGAACCGGACGTGCCGGAGATTCTTTCGCTTTGCAAGCCGCACGGGCTGAACTTCCGCGAAATGGAAACGACGTTTTTCCTCAGCCGCGAGACGATCATCGCCAGCGAGCGCCGCGGCCTGGCGCGCTGGCGCAAACACTTATTCTCCTTGATGGCCCGCAACGCGCAACCCGCGACCGCCTACTTCCGCCTGCCGGCCAACCGCGTCGTAGAACTAGGAATGCAAATCGAGATTTGAGCGGGCGCTCCGTTAGAGACTGCGCCAAAATTCTCCAGCCAGCTTCGAGACTCCTCCACCAGGCTGCATTCGCCCACGAGGATGACAAGCTGATAAACCTCCACGCCGACCTGGCAGAGTCTTCCTCCGCGTTTCGGCACGTCGCTTGTCCAACCGGGTGAACCGTTCCGGCGCACTGTCGCCGGGAAGTGGTCATTCCACACCCTGGCAATGCCACCGCACCCCCAAATAGTTTTGATGAATTTTTAATGCTTCGCGGCTGTGTTTTGATTACGCAAAGATGCAAAGCCGCTGCAAAGTCGCTGCATGAACGATTTGATTATGGTCGGTGTGATTGTCGCATTCTTCATCGCGAGCGGCCTTTACGTCCGCTTTTGTGAGAAGCTCTAGGAGCACCGATGGAAACCAGCCTTGTCGGCATCATTGCCCTGTTGCTGTTTGCCTATTTGTTCGTGGCCATGATTCGGCCTGAGAAGTTTTAAGCTCATCACCTATGAATGCTTCCGGTTGGATTCAACTGGCGCTTTTCGTCGTGGCCCTCGCGGGCATCACGAAGCCGATGGGGCTTTATCTCATACGCGTGCTCGACGCGAACGGCAAGACCTGGCTCGATCCCATCCTCCGTCCGCTGGAGCGGCTCACGTATCGTTTGATGGGAGTGAAGCCGGACCAGGAGCACGATTGGAAACAGTACACCCTGGCCATGCTGCTCTTCAGCTTGGTAGGATGCGTCTTCACCTACGCGATTCTACGGCTGCAACATCTGCTCCCGTTGAATCCCCAGGGCCTCGGCCCGTTGAGCGAACATCTCGCGTTCAACACGGCTGTCAGCTTCACGACCAACACCAACTGGCAGAGCTGCGTCGGGGAAACCACCATGTCGTATCTCTCGCAAATGGTCGGGTTGGCATTTCACAACTTCGTTTCCGCCGCCACCGGCATCGCCATCGCGGGGGCGCTGGTGCGCGGCATCGCGCGGCACTCGGCCAAAACGCTTGGGAACTTCTGGGTGGACCTCGTGCGCGTGACCTACTACCTGCTCCTCCCCATTTGCCTCGTGTTCGCAGTCTTCCTCGTGTCGCAAGGCATGATTCAGAATTTCAAGCCCTACACGAAAGCCAAGCTCGTCGAGCCATACAAAATCTCCATCGCAAAGAAGAACGACAAAGGCGAAACTGTCCTCGGCGCGGACGGCAAAGCGGTCATGGCGGAGCAGACCGTTGACGAACAAGCCATCGTTCAAGGGCCAATGGCCTCGCAAGTCGCCATTAAAATGCTCGGGACGAACGGCGGCGGTTACGTGAACGCCAATGCGGCGCATCCGTTTGAGAATCCCACGCCGCTCTCCAACTTTCTGCAAATGCTTGCCATCTTCAGCATCGGCAGCGGCCTGACTTACTACTTGGGCCGCATGGTGAAGAACCAGAAGCACGGCTGGGCGGTGTGGAGCACGATGGCTACGCTGTTCCTCGCCGGCGTGCTGCTTTGCTGGTGGGCCGAAGCCAAGGGCAATCCGATTCATCAGCAACTGGGCGTCGCCGTCGCCGATGGCAACATGGAGGGCAAGGAAGTCCGCTTCGGCATCTTCAACTCGGCGTTGTTCGCCACGGTGACCACCGACGCGTCGTGCGGCGCGGTCAATTCAATGCACGATTCGTTCACGGCGCTCGGTGGTTTCGTTCCGCTGTTCAACATCCAGCTCGGCGAGATCATCATCGGCGGCGTGGGCGCGGGGCTTTATGGAATGCTCGTCTTCGTCGTTCTCGCCGTCTTCATCGCCGGCTTGATGGTCGGTCGCACGCCCGAATATCTCGGCAAGAAGATCCAGTCCTACGAAGTCAAGATGGCCATGCTGGCGCTGTTGATCCTCGCGATTGACATCCTGGGTTTCTCCGCTTGGGCCGCGGTAAGCGAGTGGGGCAAGGCTGGTTTGAACAATCAAGGGCCGCACGGTTTGAGCGAAATGCTTTACGCCTTCAGTTCCGCCACGGGCAACAACGGCAGCGCCTTCGCCGGCCTCACCGCCAACATGCCGTGGTACAACACCACGCTCGGCATCGGCATGCTCATCGGACGGTTTCTGATGATCGTGCCGATCCTGGCGATGGCCGGCTCGCTCGCGCGAAAGAAAATCGCGCCCGTCAGCGTAGGCACGTTCCCAGTTTCGGGCGGCACGTTCGTCGTGTTGCTGCTCGGGACGATTCTACTGGTCGGCGCGCTGAATTTCCTCCCAGCGTTGACGCTGGGCCCGGTTGTCGAGCACTTCCTCAACCTTCAGGGGAAATTGTTTTGACCATTGCTCCAGACTTTTATGACGCAGAAACCTCCTTCTCTTTTTGACTGGAACATCGTCGGGCCGGCGATTGGCGATTCGTTCGTCAAACTCAACCCGCGACTCATGATCAAGAACCCGGTCATGTTCGTGACCATGGTGGGCGCGGCGCTCACCACCGTGGGCATATTTACCTCGTCAACGGATCGCGGCTTCATCGCGCAACTCGCCGTCTGGCTTTGGTTCACTGTCCTTTTCGCCAACTTCGCGGAAGCGGTTGCCGAAGGTCGCGGCAAAGCGCAGGCCGAGAGTCTGCGCAAGGCTCGCAAGGACACGGTGGCGCGCCGCCTGCGTAACGGGCGTGAAGAAAAAGTCCCCGCCGCTGAATTGCAGAAAGGCGATACAGTCGTATGCGAAACAAACGATGTCATCCCCGCCGATGGTGACGTGATTGAAGGCATCGCCAGCGTGGACGAAGCCGCCATCACCGGCGAATCCGCGCCCGTCATCCGCGAGAGCGGCGGCGACCGCAGCGCCGTCACCGGCGGCACGCGCGTCCTCAGCGACCGCATCGTGATTCGCATCACGATGGATAAAGGCCACGGCTTCCTTGATCGGATGATTTCCCTGGTCGAAGGCGCGACACGCCAGAAGACGCCGAACGAAATTGCGCTTACGATTTTGCTCGCGGCGCTGACGTTCATTTTCCTGCTCGTGTGCGTGACGCTGAAGCCCTTCGGCATCTATTCCGCCGCGGCGTTCTCCGTGCCGGTGCTCATCGCGCTGCTGGTCTGCCTGATTCCGACGACCATCGGCGGCCTGTTGAGCGCCATCGGCATCGCTGGCATGGACCGCGTTCTTCAGCGCAACGTCATGGCGATGAGCGGGCGCGCCGTGGAAGCGTCTGGCGATGTGGACGTATTGCTGCTCGACAAGACCGGCACGATCACGCTTGGCAACCGCATGGCCACTGCTTTTCTGCCAGCGCCAAACATCAAACTCGAACGGTTGGCCGACGCCGCGCAGCTCGCGTCGCTCGCCGACGAAACGCCCGAGGGCCGCAGCATCACCGTGCTTGCCAAGGAGAAGTTCAATTTGCGCGTGCGCGATGTGGCCCACTCGCACGCCAAGTTTGTGCCGTTCACCGCGCAGACCCGCATGAGCGGCGTGGACTTTCCGGCTGTGGACGGGCAGCCGGCGCGCGCCATTCGCAAGGGCGCGGCGGATGCGATTCGCATCTATGTGGATCAGATGGGCGGACAGTTTCCGCAAGTCATCAGTCAAGGCGTTGACGAAATCTCCCGCTCTGGCGGCACGCCGCTCGTCGTGGCGGAAGGCCGTGAAGTGCTGGGCGTTGTTCATTTGAAGGACGTGGTGAAGGGCGGGATCAAGGAACGCTTCGCGCATCTCCGCAAGATGGGCATCCGCACCGTGATGATCACCGGCGACAACCCGCTCACCGCCGCCGCCATCGCCGCCGAAGCTGGCGTGGATGATTTCATGGCCCAGGCGACGCCGGAACAGAAACTCAAACGGATTCGGGAGGAACAGGCAGCGGGGCATCTCGTCGCCATGACCGGCGACGGCACGAACGACGCGCCGGCGCTGGCTCAGGCCGATGTGGGCGTCGCCATGAACACCGGCACACAGGCCGCACGCGAAGCCGGCAACATGGTGGACCTCGATAGCAATCCCACCAAGCTCATTGACATCATCGAAATCGGGAAACAGATGCTCATCACGCGCGGTTCGCTCACGACGTTTAGCATCGCGAACGACGTGGCAAAATACTTCGCCATCATCCCCGCCATGCTCATGGCGACATTTCCCGCCATCGCGCCGTTGAACGTCATGCGGCTGCACAGTCCCACCAGCGCGATCCTCAGCGCCGTGATTTTCAACGCGCTCATCATTATCGCACTGATTCCGCTCGCGTTGCGCGGTGTTAAGTACACGCCCATCGGCGCGCTCGCCACGTTGCAGCGCAACCTGCTCATCTACGGCCTGGGCGGCGTCATCATTCCGTTCATCGGGATCAAAGCCATAGACATCATCATCACAGCCCTCAACCTGATTTAAGCCCATGAAGGAATTATTCTCTGAAATCCGTGGCGCCGTGATGTCCACGCTCGTTCTCGCCGTTGTCTGCTGCGGCATCTATCCGCTGGTCGTCTTCGGCATTGGCCAGGTCGCCTTTCACGACAAGGCCAACGGCAGTTTGATCGTGGGCAAAGACGGTACGGTGCGCGGCTCGAAATTGCTCGGCCAGCAGTTCGCCGGCGAAAGATATTTCCATCCGCGTCCTTCCGCCGCTGGGAATGGTTACGACGCCGCCAATTCCAGCGGCAGCAACCTCGGTCCAACGTCGCAGAAACTGAACGACGCGATCAAAGACCGCATCGCCGCCTACCGCGCCGAGAGCGGCTTGAAGGAAACGGACGCCGTTCCCGCCGACGCCGTGTCCGCCTCCGGCAGCGGCCTCGACCCGCATATCAGCGTCCGCAACGCGGAACTGCAAGTCGCGCGCGTCGCCAAAGCTCGCAATCTCAGCGAGGACAATGTCCGCGCGTTGATCCGGCAGAACACCGACGGTCCTGACCTCGGTTTCCTTGGCGAGCCGGGCGTAAATGTTTTGACGTTGAATCTTGCGTTGGATGCGCCGTGAGGCCAGAGCCGGCATTGAATGCAGTGCTGTTCGTCCTGTTGACGGCGGGATGCGGACTGTCGCTGCCAATTTACTGGTGGCTGTTTGTCGGATCTTTCGTCGAGAACTGGAGGCGACATCGAGCTAGGAAGCGAAATCCCGACTGGGTAAACTGGTCCCGTGACTGACGAACGTCCCAGCCCCGATGCGTTGCTCTCCGCCATTCAGAAGGAAGCGGCTGCCCGGGAGCGCGGGCGGCTCAAGGTTTTCCTCGGCATGTGCCCGGGCGTGGGCAAGACCTACGCCATGCTGGAGGCAGCCCAGCGCGAGTTGAAGACGGGCCGTGATGTCGTCATCGGCTACGTCGAAACCCACGGGCGCAAGGAGACGGACGCCCTCGCGCAAGGGTTGCCCCAGCTCCCACGCCTGCAGCTCGAATATCGGGGCGTGACAATGACCGAGCTGGACCTCGACGCCGTCCTGGCGCGACGTCCGCAGCTTGCGCTGGTGGACGAACTCGCGCACACGAACGCACCCGGTGCACGCCATCCGAAACGCTGGCAGGATGTGCAGGAACTTCTCGACGCGGGCATTGACGTGTTCACCACGCTCAACGTGCAGCACGTTGAGAGTCGCGCCGACGTGGTCCACCAGGTTTCCGGCGTGGAAATTCGCGAGACCGTTCCCGACAGCGTGCTGGACGCCGTGGAGATGGAATTAGTGGACTTGCCGCCCGCTGAATTGCTGCAACGTCTGCGCGAGGGCAAGGTTTATTTGCCTGACCGCGCGGCCACCGCCGCGCAGAATTTTTTTCGCGAAGCCAACCTCTCGGCGTTGCGCGAGTTGTCTTTGCGGCTGGTGGCCGACCACGTGGGCGTGGGCACGCGGGCGTATCATCGCGCACAAACGGACGCGGGGCCGTGGAAAACGAGTCATTGCCTGCTTGTCGCCGTGGGGCCGAGTCCACTCTCCGAACCGCTGATTCGCTGGACGCGACGCATGGCAGACGGTTTGCAGTGTCGCTGGCTTGCGGTGCACGTGGAAAACACCGCGGCGCTCACGCCCGCAGCCCAGGAGCGGCTGACCAAGAACCTGACCGCAGCCCGCGAACTCGGCGCGGAAGTCGTCACGACCACGGATGACGATTTGGTGCGCGGACTCTTGCGTGTGGCCCGCGAACAGAACGCCACGCAAATCATCGTTGGCAAACCGGGCGGCGCGGGCTGGCTGGAATGGCTGCGGAGCTCGCGTTTGCTTCGGCGTCTGGCGAGGGAGAGCGGCGATATTGATGTGCATTTCGTTCGCGCGGAAAAAGCCGGCCCGGCCATCAAGAAGCTCTGGCAGCCAACGCTGCGCTCCAGTTTTGAAGAATACCTTTTCGCCGGAGGCGCGATTGCCGCCACCGGCCTGCTCAACTACGGTTTGATGGAACTCGCCGGGCCGCGCGTGCCGGGGCTGGTTTTCTTGCTCGCCGTGGTTTTGCTGGCGCTGCGGCTGGGTCGCGGACCGGTGCTGCTCGCCGGGGCGCTTAGCGCGATCGCGTGGAATTTCTTTTTCCTCCCGCCGCGCTTCACACTGATCATCGGCAACGCTGAGGACGCAATCTTGTTCGGCTTGTATTTCGTTGTGGCCATCGTGCTCGGGCAACTCGTGGCACGCATCAAGGCGCAGGAACAAGCCGAGCGCCGACGCGAGGAACGGGCGGTGGCACTTTACGAATTGACGCGCGACCTGACCGACGCGGCGTGGCGCGATGAAATCGTCTGGCAACTGGTCGCGCAGGTGAACAAGGTTTTCAACGCACCCGCAGCGGTCGTGTTGCCGCACGGCGAGAAGCTTGCCGCCCACCCCGACAGCACGCTGCCGCTCAGCGAAAAAGAGCTTGGCGTGGCGGATTGGAGCTTCCGCCAGCGCAAGGCCGCCGGCCGGTTCACCGACAATCTCCCTGCAGCCCGCGCATTACACCTGCCGCTCGTGACGGAGCGGAAAACTTTCGGCGTACTCACCGTCGGGTTGCCGGACAGAAACCTGAACACCGCTCAGCGCGACCTGCTCGAGACCTTCGCGCGGCAGGCGGCGCTCGTGCTCGACCGTGTGGAATTGCGCGCCGCCGCGGAACAGGCGCGGCTGCTGGCTGAATCCGAGCGGCTGAGCCGGACTCTGTTGAATTCCATCTCGCACGAATTGCGCACGCCGCTGGCCGCGATCACCAGCGCGACCAGCACGCTGGCGGAGGCCAACAACCCGCCGGACGCCCTGCGTCACGCGATGATCGGTGAACTGCAAGAGGCGAGCGCCCGGCTGAATCGCGTGGTGGGCAACCTCCTCGATGTGACCCGGTTGGAGTCCGGCCAGATCCGCCCGCGACTCGACTGGCACGATGCGCGCGATCTCGTGCAAACCACGTTGCAGGAGCTGCGACGCGAGCTGGCGGCGCATCCACTGAAAACCGACATGCCCGCCGAGCCGCTGCTGGCGCGCTTCGATTTCTCCCTCCTGCAACACGCCCTCGCGAACCTTTTGCTCAACGCTGCCGCCCACACCCCGCCCGACACACCAGTCGAAGTGCGGGCACAGTCTGAGGATGGCAGTTTGGTTCTGGCGGTGGCGGATCGCGGCCCGGGGATTCCGCCCGAAGTGTTGCCGCGGATTTTTGACAAGTTCTTCCGTGTCACGGGCGCGCCCGCCGGCGGGAGCGGACTGGGGTTGACCATCGTAAAAGGTTTTGTCGAGGCGCACGGGGGCAGCGTCGCGGCGGAGAATCGTCCGGGCGGCGGAGCGATCTTCACGCTTCGGCTGCCCCAAGCCGAGAAGCCACCAACCATCGAGCCAAGCCCATGAAGGAAGAAACCGTCAAGCCCGCGCCCGTCGCACTCGTCATTGACGACGAGCCGCAAATGCGCCGTCTGCTCCGCGTCACGCTGGAGGCAAACGGCTACCGCGTGTTCGACGCGGCGACCGGCAACGACGGCATTGTCCAGGCCGCACAACGCAAGCCGGACGTGGTGTTGCTGGACCTTGGACTCCCCGACTTGGACGGCGTGAGTGTGTTGAAACGGCTTCGTGAATGGAGCCGCGTGCCGATCATTATCCTCAGCGTGCGCGACCGCGAGGATGACAAGGTCGCCGCGCTGGACCACGGCGCGGATGACTACGTCACCAAGCCGTTCAACAGCGGCGAATTGCTGGCGCGCCTTCGCGCTGTCTTGCGTCACGCTCAACCCCAAGGAGCGGAAGCGATTTTTCATGTGGGCGATCTCGAATTGGATTTGGCCGCGCGCCTCGTCCGCAAGCGCGGACAAGAGGTCAAACTCACGCCGACTGAGTACTCGCTGCTCCGCCTGTTCGTGCAGCAGGCGGGGAAGGTTTTGACGCACCGGCAAATTCTCCGGGAAGTTTGGGGGCCGGCCTCGGTCGAGCAAACGCATTACTTGCGGGTTTACATAGCCCACCTCCGGGAGAAACTTGAGACCGAACCCTCCCAGCCACGTCTCATCGTCACGGAACCGGGCGTCGGCTATCGTTTGCTGGCGGAGACATGAAACTGCCACTCCTTTCATTCCTGAGCTCCAAACACGTTCCTCCATCGGTGGTGCGCGCGTTGTCCGCGGCAATGATGCTCGCCGGCGCAGGTGCATCCGCCAGCTTTAGCGTCGCCACCTTTGAAGCGGACGTCACGATCCCGATTGGCCACGCCTGCATGGGCGGCGGCGTAGCAGACGCGAAAGAAATCGTGGACCCGCTCTTCGCCAAGGGCTTCGTCCTGCTCGGTGCCGGCAAGCCGATCGTCGTCGTCGCGCTGGACTGGTGTCAGTGCAACAACGATTCTTACGACCGCTGGCGCGAAGTCCTCGCCAAAGCCGCAGGCACGTCCCGTAGGCGCGTGATGCTGGCCACGGTGCATCAGCACGACGCGCCGATTTGCGACCTGACCGCGCAGCGTTTGCTCGACGAGTACGGCTTGAAAGGCTGGAACTGCGATCCGGCGTTTCACGAACAGGCGGTGCAGCGGACGGCTGCGGCGCTGAAGCGCTCGCTCAAGTCCGCCCGTCGCGTGACGCATTTTGGCACGGGCCAGGCGAAAGTCGAGAAGCTCGCCTCGAATCGCCGTGTCGTGCGGCCCGACGGAAAGATCACTTGGGAGCGCGGCAGCGCCAGCGGCGATCTCTTCGGCGCGCCGGAAGGTGAGGTTGATCCGTGGCTCAAGACGGTCAGCTTTTGGGATGGCGACAAGCCGGTGTTGGCGTGGAGTTGTTACGCCATTCACCCGATGAGTTACTACGGCAAAGGCGGCGTGTCAGCGGATTTCCCTGGCATGGCGCGCGCCCGGCGGCAGCAGGATGATCCGAACGTCTTCCAGATTTATTTCACCGGCTGCGGCGGCGACACGACCGCCGGCAAATACAACACGGGCGCCCCCACCAACCGCGGCGTCCTCGCCAAGCGGCTTTACGACGGCATGCTCGCCGCCTGGGAAGCAACCTCGCGCCACCCACTCAAGCGAATTGACTTCCGCTCCGCGGAGTTGCGGCTCCCAGCGCGCGACACGGGCAAGTTCACGCTGGACGCGATGCGCGAAACGCTCGCCAACACGAATGCCTCGCGCTGGCAGCGCATCTCCGCCGCGCTCGGTTTGAGCTGGCGCGCTCGTGTGGACGTTAGCCAGCCGATTGACGTGCCGTGCCTGGATTTGGGCCGCGGCAAGGCGTTGTTCGCCATCCTACCGGCGGAGAGTTTCGTCGGCTACCAACTCGCCGCACAGCGGTGGCTGCCCGACTCGTTCGTGATGGTCGCCGGCTTTGGTGACGGCGCGCCCGGCTACATTCCCACGGACCAATGCTGGCACGACGGCTATGGCGATGACTATTGCTGGGTGCAGCCGATGACGGGGAAGCCGATCCTCGAGGCTCTTGCCAGGGCGATGAAATCCCGAATCATAAAACCTTAGTTCGGCGCCAAACGCGCTGCGCCAAACGCTGTTTGGGAGCCAAGCGAAGGCACTTCGCATTGCGCGACGATCTTTGCCCCCTTATGCCAACCTGAGACACCACCATGTACCGCAGCCAGAGGCCAACCGGGCCATTCCCGTGTCGGCGCAAGGGGCCCATGACGTGCGGGGCCAAGGGGTGTTCAATGCCTGCCATCGGAGTGGGATTATGCACTTGACAAACAATCAATCCCCTGTCATGTTCATGCCATGAAAACGAAAGAACGCAAGGACTTGACTCTGATTCAGCTTTTCGACCGCTT
>Ga0315277_10012328_pt1 | contig 10726 bp, 9 predicted proteins | sample YL17G05_15_MG_FD_203695 | JGI IMG/M metagenome (GOLD analysis project Ga0315277, IMG submission 203695) | Sediment microbial communities from Yellowstone Lake, YNP, Wyoming, USA - YL17G05_15 | ecosystem: Environmental > Aquatic > Freshwater > Lake > Sediment | place: USA: Wyoming | collected... | reverse complement strand
CGTGATCTCATCCTGTCCGCCGCTGATTTCCTCCCACACGGTCTTCTCACCCTCCAGCGCCCGCAGCTGATCGGCATACGCCAGCCTGACGGTCTCACCTGTCCGGATCGTGCCGCTGTCGGCTTTCTCTTTGCCCGTGATCATCCTCAGGAGCGTGGTCTTCCCCGCGCCGTTCGGACCGATCACGCCGATGATCGCGCCCGGCGGGATCTTGCCGGACAACGCCTCCATCAGCAGCCGGTCATCGTAACCTTTCGTGACCTTGTCGAGCTCGAACACGATGTCTCCCAGCCTGGGCCCCGGCGGGATGTAGATCTCGAGGTCTTCGCGCCGCTTCTCCGTCTCCTGGCTCAACAGCTTCTCATACGCGCTGACGCGCGCCTGCCCCTTGGCCTGACGCGCCTTGGGCGACATGCTGATCCATTCCAGCTCGCGCTCAAGCGTCTTCTGCCGTTTGCTCTCGGTTTTCTCCTCCTGCGCCAGGCGCTCCTTCTTTTGCGCCAGCCATGAGGAGTAATTACCCTTCCACGGGATCCCGTAGCCGCGGTCCAGCTCCAATATCCAGCCGGCAACGTTATCGAGGAAATACCGGTCATGCGTGACGGCGATCACCGTGCCTTTGTACTCGCGCAGATGGTGCTCCAGCCAGGCTACCGACTCGGCATCCAGGTGATTCGTGGGCTCGTCCAGCAGCAGGATGTCCGGCTCGGTCAGCAGTAATCGCGTCAGCGCCACGCGCCGCCGCTCGCCGCCCGAGAGCACCTTAATCGGCGTATCCGCGGGCGGGCAGCGCAGGGCATCCATCGCCAGTTCGAGGTGGCTGTTCAGGTTCCAGGCATCGTGCTTATCGAGCTGCTCTTGCAGCTTGGACTGCTCTGCCACTAGCGCGTCGAAATCCGCGTCGGGTTCAGCGAACCTGGCGTTGACCTCGTCGAAGCGCCTCAGCATGTCCACGATCGGTTGCACCGCCTCGCGCACCACCTCGATGACCGTCTTGCTCTCATCCAGCTGCGGCTCCTGCTCCAGTAGCCCAACGGTGTACCCCTTCGACATGGCGATCTCGCCGACGTAGTCCTTATCCACGCCGGCCATGATGCGCAGCAGCGTGGACTTGCCGGCGCCGTTCAGCCCCAGCACGCCGATCTTCGCCCCGTAGTAGAAGCCTAGCGAGATATCGCGCAGCACCTGCTTATTGGGCGGATGGATGCGGCCCACCCGCATCATCGAGTAGATGACCTGAGTATCGGAAGGCATGGCGGGGATTGTACTTCAGCAGCGCTCGCTCCCCTCTCCAGATTCCACGTTCTGTGGCATCTGCAGAGGGGCCGGCGCCAGTCCCTGCCTGCCCTGCGCGAAGCCGGGGTGTTCTTTCCCCATGCGAAGCCGAAGGGCGCTTTTGGCAGGGAGGGTGAGGCCGCCTCGATGATGAAACAATGATAAACAATCCGGGGATGCGCGCGTTCTCGCGCCGGGTCAAGAAACCGGCATGAAACCGGCGAGATGTAGGGAAAGAGCGGACCGCAAGCCTGGCAGAGGGACGGCTACTTGATGCCGAGAAACGAGTCTTCCCTCTCCGCCCACTTGAGGTATGCGTCGCGTGAAAGCCCCATGATCTGGGCGCACAGGGCGGTCGCATCCTCGGAGCCTCGCGGGAACGTGCGCTCGACAGCCGCCCGGATGATGCGCCTCGTCAGTGGCTGGTCCCATTCAGCCTTGCCCATCTGTACGGGAATCCGATGCATGACACAGTAGCCCATCCATTGCAGAGTGATTTCGCGGATGATTGCCTCGAGGTCCGCTTCGGGGATGTTGGCCCCACGATGGGAACGCCAGCGCGGATCGAAGTGGCTCCGCACACGGGGGCGCCACTCATCGAATGCTTTGACGATCTGATTCTTCTTGGACTTTGGGAACAGGATGTTGAGATCGCCTGCGGTTGCCCGCACGTTAGGACCTTCCTGCTTGAGGGTCAGGCTGTTATCAGCATGTTTGGCTGCCATGCCGTGGATTCTACCTGATGCCCTGCGGACCGGTGGAAAGGGCCAGCAGCCGAACACAGGCACAAAACGCGCCCCGCTGCCCAAACAACGAGGAACAATGCACGACGGGGTGGTGCCCCCCTCCTTTAGGAGAGGGGAAGGGGTGAGGCCGCCTCTCCCGCTGCCCAAACAATGGAGGGCGCGACCGACATCATACTGCCAGAACAGGGCCGAGGATGATGGGAATGCGCTCCTCGGCCAGCCGGGCCTACTGAAGCAGGCTGCACCTGCCTGGGGTTTGAGCGGCAGTAGTCTCGTCGATTGGCGGGTGTTGGCGCGATGCGGCCTTGAGGGAAGTGATTCGTGTCAACATGCTCTTGGCGCGAAGCCCGGAGTCCCTACGGGAGGTACCAAGTGCACCCCTAAACTCGACAGCACCCCGAACAGCATCCCGTGTAGAATCACGTTGCCCAAACCAACTCGATGGCGAGCGCGTCCCACGGGCGACCGGATGACACTGCCAGTTAGGGGGTTTAAATGACGAGGCGAGGCCCACTCGCTAATGGCGCGGATGAGTATCGATGGCGTCGCCTGGGAAACACCAATGAGCATCCTTCAGACCGACCTGAAGCTACTTTATCAAAGGTCTGGCAACCGGTGCGCCTTTCCGGGATGCAGAAAACTCCTGGACTATCCGGGAAGTCCTCCGGATGATCCTCTGACACTTGCTGAGGCTGCACATATTGTTGCGAGGAAGCCGGACGGGCCGAGGGGAGCCTACCCTTTGCCGGCACTCGAGCGCGACAAATATCCCAACCTAATCCTTCTATGCGAAGAGCATCACCACGTAGTAGACAACCAGCCGCAGACTTATACAGTCGAACGCCTCCGCCAGATGAAGGACGAACATGAGAACCTAATGCTCCAGGCCACAGCCCGGGCCGTTGACGCGCGTGGCAACGGGGGACCGGCCCGCGAGCAAACGCGCGAGATGCTTCACAGCACTCTGCTTCCTGTATTGCGGATGCCGCGCTATGTATATGGAGCAACGATCAACTCCGACGATGCTGCTGAACAAGAAGTCGCCAAGGAAATCATTCATCCACCGCACGGAAACAGGATGCTTCCATTCATCGTCCGCGGTGAAGTGCTATATTGCTTTCAGAATCTGTTTGACGGAAACGGCCCTTTCCGAAACATCGTGCGCGAGCAGAAGATCAAACGCTATCTCGCAGAAGAATGGTGGGCGGACCCTGACAAGTCGCGATGGTTCGTCACGTTGTTGAATCGTTCGCTCAACAAGCTAACTGGCCGCAAGGGCCTGAATCTTGATAAGATGCATCGGCGGTACTACTTCATGGCAAAAGAAAAGGGAGTGTCGATGCAGGTCACCTATCGGCCTCTGAACCAATCTAGTACATCGCGACAAGTAGTGTGGCAGCCCGTGACCCGCAAGACCGGAGAACCGAAATCGTATTGGTACCACCGTGCTGTTTCTCTTCGGTTTCATCAGGTAGGGAAGGAGAATTGGTGCATGAGCATCCGACCGGAGCTGCACGTGACGAAGGACGGCGTGGTGCCGTTGTCCGCTGAGCTTGTCGGAAGCCGAGTTACGCGGAAGAAGGCCCGGGCCTTCAACTATGACCTCTTGGGGGAGGTTCAATTCTGGCGAGACTTCCTGAGCGAGGGTAAGCCGCGGATCATACTATCGTTCGACAAGGGGCAGTACCTTGCTCTATCGACAACACTGATGCATGCTGAGATTGAATGGCCAGGCATTCCCGAGGAGCATCAAATGCCATTCAGGAATATTGAGTTTACGGATGACCTCTTCAGCTGGGCTGAGTGGGCGCACATTGAAGAGGAGTATGCTGAAGGCGATGATAGGGATGATGAGGATGAGCTTTCCGATGACTCCGGATTCTGAATCGCCACTTATCAGATGCGACTATTTTGAGGAGCCTCTGCTCGTATTTGGGGGAGAGGGGAGGCACATTGATCCAAAGCTGGGAATCTCGCGCTTCGGCCCCAAGTCGCACTCGCCGACCACGCGGCATCCGTCGAATATCCGCGTAGGTCTCATTGGCACAGCCGAGACAATGGAATTGACTCGGCTGTGGATCGATAGCGCCTCCGAGGGCGTGCCTGGTGCTCCAGAACGCCCGGAGTTCCCGGGATTCAAGGCGGATCGGGGATTCTTTTCGGAACTTATGTTTGATGATGACTGGAACGAACAGCTGACGCGGTCTGACGTGGAGGCGCTCTCGCTGGAAAGACGGACACGCGTTCGGTTTGAGCAAGCGGTTGCACTGCTGGACGAAAAGCTGGCACTTCTGGATCGAAAGGATCAGCGACCAGAATATGTCATTATGGCACTACCTGCACAACTCTATCGTGAGTGTCGAGTGGCTAATTATCGAGACCCTCACCTTGGAGTAGTCCATCGTGATCTTCGACGGGCTTTCAAGGCGACCGCCATGAAGTATCGCCTACCAACCCAGCTGTTGAGACAAGAGACTACGGAGAGCTATGGCCCTGCGGGAATAGAACATCGGGATAAGAAAGACTATCCTTCAGAAGTTGCCTGGGATTATTTCAGTGGCTTGTACTTCAAAGCTGGCGGAGTCCCTTGGGGACCTACGGGTTTGAGCGCTGGAACATGCTACATTGGTATTGGATTCTATCGCCCACTGGGCTCCAACCTGCACGCCGTCCAGACCAGTCTGGTTCAGGCCTTCGACGAACACGGAGATGGCCTTGTCTTGAGAGGACATGAATTCAACTGGGATGCAGAAAAGGAGGGCACGAACGCCCCCCATCTTTCCGAGGAGGCTGCCTTTGGGCTCGTCGATCTTGTCCTCACTCGATACCAAGAGGAGATGCGTCAAACGCCGCAACGCGTTGTGGTTCACAAAACGTCGCGCTTCTGGCCTCCGGAGAAGCGGGGATTTGGCGAAGCCCTCCGCAAGCGTGTCAGCCGATATGATCTGATTGCGCTGGCTCCCCAAAGTGATGTGCGGATGCTAACTGTGAACAAGTACCCACCTTTGAGAGGCACGCACTTCGCGGTCGGCGATATGGATTTTCTCTACACCACTGGCTACATCGCCGAACTACGGCAGTTCCATAGCAGTCACGTGCCATCTCCCTTGTGGATCGCCGATCACGTCGGTTACGATACGCCCCGAAGCACACTGTTGAGGGAAATTCTCGTGCTTACCAAGATGAACTGGAACTCAGCGCGACTCGGGGGTCTCTGGCCGATCACTCTGCGATTCACCCGGCTCGTGGGTGATATCATGCGAGAAATCCGTTTGGATCAAGAGCCCCTGACCAACTTCAAGTTCTATATGTAATTGTCGCCGGTGGTCCCATATATGAGGTGACTGCCACAGGCCGCCGCTCAGCCGCCTCCACCCACACCCCGATGTACAATCACCCCATCCACCGGGAGGCCTCATGAAATGCATTGCACTCGCGCTTGCCCTGCTTGCTGCCTTTGTCTTCCCCACTGCCGCCTATGCCCAGGGCGGCATCATCTACGGTGACAGCATCCCCGCCGGCGTGATTGTGGATCACGACGTGCTGCTCATCGGCAGCAACGTGTCCATCGACGGCACGGTCAACGGCAATGCCTTCATCCTGGGCAACCAGGTCCTGCTCAACGGCAGGGTGAACGGCAGCCTGGTCATGCTGGCGCAGAATGCTGCCATCGGCGGCGAAGTGACCGGAGCGGTCTATGCCGCCGCCCTCACGCTTGACCTCCCCGACAAGGCCTCGCTGGATCGCGACCTGTACGCCCTTACCGTCAGCCTGACCAGCAAGCCAACCTCAGCCATTGACCGCCATCTCTTTGCCCTTGGGCTTGACGCCGGCCTGAATGGGAAGATCGGCGGCGACTTGCACACCGCCATCGGGCCCATCCAGCTATATAACGGCATCGTGCGCCTGTTGGGCTTCGAGGAGCTCACACTGGAATTGCACTTTGATGTCCCCTCCGCCTCGCCGTCTCCGCAGTCAAGCATTGGGCCGGTTGCAGCTCCGAAGGTCCATCTGCGCTTCAAACTGCAGAACCCGCTGCCGGCGTTCGACTGGACTGCCTGGGGTATCAATGTCCTGCGCAACTGGGGTGTCCTATTCATCCTCGGCCTGCTGGTACTGTGGCTTGCGCGTCCCTGCTTGGAGGCCTCTGGTGGTCCCCTGCGAGCACGCCCCTGGCGCACACTTGGCATCGGCCTGCTTGTCCTGGTGATCTCCCTGAATCTCTTCCTCGTCGCCCTCCTGCTGGCAGCCCTCATCTTCGCCATCGGCCTGGGACTGAACGCCATCGGTCTGTGGCCGATCTCGATCGCCCTGTGGGTCGTCTCCTATTCCGCCATCGCCGTGACTCTTACCCTCTTGTGCCTGTTCATCGTGTATGGCACCAAGATCCTCGTCTCCTATCACCTTGCCTCATGGTTGGCGAGCAAATTGCCGCTGCGAGGCACCACATGGGTTGCCGTGTTGGCGCTCTTTGTTGGCACGCTGATCTACACTCTTCTCCGTGCTGTACCGTATGTGGGGTGGGGCATCGGCTTGCTGGTGATCGCCCTCGGCATGGGCTCTGCCTGGCTTGCCTGCCGCGAAGCGCCGCCCGCCGCGGCTCCGGCCCCGGTGGTAGTGGAATCGCCAAAGGCGCCTCGCCGCCAGCCCGGCAAGGTCGCGAGCTAGTTCGCTAGCCCCGCAATCCACCCGCTCCGGAAGACAAGACGGCCGCTACAGCGGCCTTTTCTTCTTCCCAGTTTGTGTGGCGGGAACATCCTGCCCGCGCTACCTCCCCGTCGTGGTTCCCCCTTCCTTCCCTTTGTGCCCTGCCCGCAATTGTGAAAGATGATGAACGCCCGCACGAGGAACCCGGCTGCCAGGTGCCGCTGCCACGCCACCTTCCCCTCCGTCGAGTCGTCCATCGGAGCTCCCTTGGCCCTTCATCGTCAACCGAGCGGTCCAGCGCCGGCTAGCGCCTCGCTTCCCTATACCACCCCCAGTCCGAGAGCCGCTGAGTACAATTGATGAGACTCGAGCAAGGAGATTCTATGGAATCGAGGAATTGGTCCCGGGAAGAACTGATTCTGGCATTCAACCTCTACTGCAAGATCCCATTTGGAGCGATCCACAATCGGAACCCGCAGGTCATCGCCCTTGCCAAGATTCTCGATCGCTCGCCGTCCGCTGTCTCCTGGAAACTTGCAAACCTGGCGCGACTCGATCCGTCATTGCGCGATCGCAACATCGCAGGAGCTTCCCACGGCAGCAAGCTTGACGTTGAGGTCTGGGAGGAGTTCACGAGCGACTGGCAACGCCTCGCCTTCGAGAGCGAGAGACTGCTAGCAAAGAGGCAACGGCGTACCGTAGAGGACATCACGCAGATTGACCGTGAAGGCTTGCCAAGGGCCGGCAAGGAACGCGAGGCTCTGGTGAAGCAGCGCGTCAATCAGAGTTTCTTCAGAAGAGCCGTACTAGCGGCCTACGGTGGCCGATGTTGTATCACGGGGTTGAGCATTCCAGAATTACTAGTGGCTAGCCACATCGTGCCGTGGTCCCAGGACGAGGCCAATCGCGTGAATCCTCGCAATGGCCTCTCTCTGAATGCACTCCATGATCGCGCCTTCGATTCAGGGCTTATGACGATTACACCTGACTTCCGTGTGAAGGTTTCTCCGACTGTTCTGGGCTCCGCGACGGATCCAGCTACAAGAGGCTTGTTGGCACGCTTTCATGGTCGCCGCGTAACTTTGCCAGGGAGGTTCCTGCCGGATCCTGCCTTCATTGAGTACCACAACCGCAATGTCTACCGGGGCGGATAAACCCGCGTCTGGGCGTCTAACCTGCTTACTCTCTGTTTGCCCTTGACAAATCGAACAAGTGTTCTATAATATCGCCGGCATTGATCCCTTTTACAGACCCGGCGCTAATTGGGGTGTCAGGAAGGAGTGCGGTGCCTAGGTTGATTTGGGTAGAGTGGCGGGATTCAACGTTCTTGGCGGGGTGGCATCCCGCGCCCGCTGACGAGACAATCATCTCAACTATCGAGACAGTAGGGTATTTGATTCACGAGGATCAACAGCAGATAGAGGTCGCGCACAGTGGCATGGTTGGGCGCGGCGAATTCGGCGGTATCTTGGCAATCCCCAAATCCGCCATAGTGCAGCGGAAGACAATCAGGCTTTGGCTATCTATGGTGTTTTCGGAGTGGTATCTTCAACCGTTCCTTTTCAACTCTGCTGGCGGGCAGTTGTGCGGCCCTCTTTTGGGTAATGAAGTATCCCGTTAGGGAATCTCGGTAGCGAATGACTATGTAGTATTTCTTAGTAGTCATGCCCACTTCCTTCTGGCGATTTTAGTATCGCGCCTTGAGTAGGCTGTGGACTTAACAGAAAAGTAGGGTGTGCAAGAATGCCGCAGGCGTCGTACAATCCTTCAGAGTATGGAATCTTGACAAAGCCCCAGAAAGAAGGCAGTGAAGCGCACGGCTAAGGGCGGGGCGGCGAAGCCCGTCATCCTGGGGGGGGTATCGTTTGAGGATATACTAAAGGCGCTGCTGAAGACGCGGCCGATGCCGGAAGAAAACAAACGGAAAAGCAATGGACAAACTCCCGAAGTTCTCTGAGGAAAAGGCAACCGAGGCGGCCGTCATTCTGCTGAAGATGGCAGGGGGGCGGATGAAGTACATTCGGCTGTTAAAGCTTCTCTATTTGAGCGATAGAAAGGCATTTGAGAAGTTGGGGCGGTCGATTACCAATGATAGTTACTGTTCCATGTACTACGGGCAAGTTCCAAGCAGGGCCTATGATCTGGTCAAAGGTACAGCATACAAGCCCGAGGGGATTTGGGAAAAGTTTGTTGACTCCCCCGTCGACCGATACTACGTACAACTGAGACCCGCAAACGAGAATATCCGATCACTTTCGGAGTCCGAACTAGAGATAATTCGAGAACTGTCAATGCGGTACATTGACAAACAGGATTTCGAGCTTGCGGACATAACAAAGGGGCCAGAGTACGTCGCGCCTCCGCCGCGCGGAAGCGTACCTACTCCCTTGGATAAGCTGCTTTCCAAGTTGGGCTATAGCGGAAAACAAGTAGAGCGCATAAGCGAATCCCTTGCGGAAGAAGCCGAAATCCGGGCGTTCTTCGGGAAGTAGATCGCCTTTGTTCAAACCGGGGGACTGCTTTCGGGTCATTTCCGGCAATTACGAAGATGGCCGACCTAAGCGCCATCTTTTTGTTGTTGTGACGGATTTCGACAAAGAGACTGGAGATGCCATTATGGTTAGTTTCTCCAGCACGGAAGGCCAGCCCTGGCACGACAAGACTACAGTCATTCCCGCTGGATCTCACAAACACATAACTGAAGAATCATATGCCGCATACTACCTGGCTGACCGAAAGTCCGAGGCGGACTTTCGAGAAGACATCGAGCGGAAAATAGCCGTTCAAGTGGAGCCAATATCGGACAAAATTCTCACTAGATTGCGCGCCGGAATTATGGCATCCAAGGACACGCCCCCGCGGATCAAGGATTTCTATGAGGATTGTCTCTTCCGAAGGCTCAAGAAGGCGGGCTAATCGCCCGCCTTCTTGTCGCCTCTTTATAGACTAGTCTCTTTCCCCCGACCTTGCCCAGCGCCTTGATGGCTCTCTCGGCGCCTGACAACTTGCGGGAGTTGTAGCGAAAAGAGAACTCTTCTACATAGCGGTTTAAGTGCTGCTCGCTAACATGGTGGAAAGTGCCAACCACTCCGCGCTTGAGCGCTGCGGGTCGACGAGTCCTGCGCGTGGACGATGATCTCCGCTTGCGTCGCGTATTTGCCGAGAACCGCGCTTACCTGGAATACCACCGGGATGTAGTATTCAGGTAGTGCCAGTCAGCCCCCTTGACAACCGGAACATATCTGCTATCACCGTGTCTGCCTCACGTTCACCCAATTGCCGCGCCCCCATAGAGTGTCTTCGCCAGGCGCAGTCGATCCGCTGGCATGTGCCAGAGATCCCACGATAGCACCACGCCATCGGGCTCTCCCGCCAGCACTGCCTCAGAATCCGCGCGGATCTGATCCACATTGAGTTCCGCTACTCCCGGTATCTCCACCAGTTCGATGCCCGCCAGTAGCGGGTGCGCACCCGAGATTCGACCGCGTCGCAGCTCCTCCGTCAGAATCGACAGTGACAGCCCACCGCCTCGCACCTCTTCCCGGCTTGTCGGAAGCGGCCAACCCGTTGCTACAGCCAGGAAGCTCATTGATTTGGGTTCCGTCTTTTTGCAGAACCCCATCAGCCAATCCGCAAAGGCAAGGATTTCAAATGGAAGCGATGCCGGTCCATACGCCCGTGCATAGGTCATCACCTTGATCCAATTCGAGTCCCTCGCCAATGCGGACAAGTCCTGCCCAACCATTCGGGCAAGGGTGGGTGAGTAGCAGTCCAGTCCCACCTGCAGACCATGTGCGCGGGCGACCTGCGCGGTCTCCCTGACTACGGCGCTGATGCTCCGCTGGCGGAATTGGATCAGCAGTTCCAGTGATTCGAGAGCCTCCGGGAATTCTTCGACACTCGACTCCGAAAGCAGACGGCGGGTGGCGGCTTGCCCGCCCTCCGGCGTCTCGAGGAGGCTCAACAAGTCACGCTGCAGGAGCGAAAGATCGAGGTCTGCCTGCCTGGCTTCCTCGGCGCATGCCTCACAGAAACAGCCGAGCTGACGCGTAAGGTCC
>Ga0315277_10012326_pt1 | contig 10727 bp, 10 predicted proteins | sample YL17G05_15_MG_FD_203695 | JGI IMG/M metagenome (GOLD analysis project Ga0315277, IMG submission 203695) | Sediment microbial communities from Yellowstone Lake, YNP, Wyoming, USA - YL17G05_15 | ecosystem: Environmental > Aquatic > Freshwater > Lake > Sediment | place: USA: Wyoming | collected... | reverse complement strand
CCCAGCTGTTGAATGTAGTTCTTCGGGACCCCTCCCCCGATGTAGATCGCCCCTGTCACTGAGGCCATCCTTTTCAACTGAGCGATCTCATAGCTATCTCGAATCTGATCAATAACGAATCCCTCTGAGGAGACCTTTCTTCGAGCATGGAGAAACGTAAGGCCAATGCCAATGGAACTATCGCTCAGGGCCGGAACAAAGACGGGGATCCCACATTGAGAGGCTGCCCTGAGGACGGACCCCTCATCCTGGAGACGGCTCCCCAGAACCTCCAAGTACCGTCTTGAAGAAACAACCTTCTCCTCTAACTCTTCTGGAACCTTTGAGAGAAGGTGAATCACTTGATTAATTTCGTGATCATCCATCAATGCGTCATGAACGCGCACGATACGATGTTTCCTCAGGGCATCATCATCTCCATCCTCGGACCCGACATAATGTCGATATCCAAAATTCTCGAAGATATCGTGGAAGATGTTGGCGCCGGTGGAGACGATCACATCGATCAGCTTTGTTTCAATCATATCCCGGATCACCTTACGCATTCCGCCCGGAATCATGGCTCCGGACAACCCCAAGAAGATAATGCAGGTGGGATCATCGAGCATCTTTCGAAAAACTTCATAACATTTAAAGACATTCCGGCTTTGAAAAGAGGTATATTGGAAGGCCTGAACTAAATCCAAAAGGGTTTGAGACTCTTCCAGATCTAAATGACGGATGGGTTGCCGGAGAAATTTTGACTTACCTTTTTTTATCATTCGTCTAAAAGAGAACCTGAGGAAATCATTTTTCGCGAAAAGTATCAAATAAAAATGGATAAGTCAAGAAAAATGCTTCCCTAAAAAAATGGTTCCCCAAATTTCTTGACAATTTAGATGAAATACGATAATTAGATTGACTTAGAATTGATTAGGGATATGATTGGAAAGGTTGAACTTTTATGGAAAAGAATACGATCCGAATTGCCATTGTAGGTGTCGGAAATTGTGCTAGCTCTCTCATCCAGGGTATTGAATTCTATAGAGGGAACAGCCAGAAGAATCCAAAATTTAAAACCCTCGGGCTAATGCACCCCGATATCGGAGGTTACAAACCCGGGGATATTCAGGTGGGGGCGGCATTCGATATCGATCGAAGAAAAGTAGGGAAACCCCTGAAAGAGGCTACCTTCGCCAAACCTAATTGCACCAAAATCATCTATCCAAACCTCAATGATTCAGGCGTGATTGTGTCAATGGGGGAGGTTCTGGATGGGGTTTCGGAACATATGAAAGATTATCCTGAAGAACGCATCTTCCTGGTGGCGGATGAAAAGCCTTGCAATGTGGAAAAGGTCCTCAGAGATTCTGGAGTGGATGTTCTCCTCAACTACCTTCCGGTGGGCTCCGATAAGGCGACCGAGTTCTATGCGCAAGCATGCCTGAACACAAGGGTGAGTCTGATCAATTGTATGCCAAGCTTTATCGCCTCCGACCACAACTGGGCGAGGCGGTTTGAAGAAAAGGGGATCCCCATCGTTGGGGACGATGTCAAGTCCCAGATGGGAGCAACGATCATCCATCGCGCCTTGGTGAAACTCTTCGAGGATCGGGGGGTCCGGTTAGACCGAACTTACCAGATTAACACAGGCGGAAATACCGATTTCCTCAACATGCTGAATCGAAATCGGTTGAGGAATAAACGGATCTCTAAGACAGAAGCGATCCAATCCCAACTTGACATCCCTTTGGAGCCAGAAAATATTCACATCGGTCCCTCCGATTATGTCCCCTGGCAGAATGATAATAAGGTCTGTTTCCTTCGAATGGAAGGGAGGGGGTTTGGAGAAGTCCCATTGAACCTCGAATTGAGGCTCTCTGTAGAGGATTCGCCCAACAGCGGTGGGATGACCATTGATGCCATCCGATGTTGCCAAATTGCCCGGGAACGGGGAATCGCCGGTCCACTCCTCTCGATCTCGGCCTATGCAATGAAACATCCTCTCGTCCAATTTCCCGATAATCAGGCCAAGTTGATGGTGGAGGAGTTCATTGCAGGGAAGAGAGAACGGTAATTCCTCTTTCTTTCATCCAGCGTTCTAAAAAAGACGAGGGTTTTTCCCCCGATGCCCGGATCTCCTTAAGAAATTCAACGACCTTTCTAAGATCCCATCCCAAGTGTTCATAGAGGGCTTCAAACTTTTCGAGCCGATGGATATATCGACGATAAGCCAATAGGACTGCATTATTGAGGTCTATCTTTTCTAAATCTTTATAAGAGTCGGTTTTAAACCGAACTTTCAATTCCCTAAAATCTTCTTTGATGAATCGGAATACCTCTTCCCTCCCTTTTAATTTCTCATCTCTTGAAAGCTCTTGCGCATAATAAGTCGATAACCGCTGACAGGCCTGGTCAATCCATTCGGAGAGTAGAAGGTCGTCTTTCTGGATATGGATAGCCTCCGTCACCTCTTTCGATCCCGGCCCATACTTCTCCGTCAAGAATTCAATGGCTCCTCGATTCCCGATGAAGGTTGCCATCTGCTCATTGAAATCGGTCTCACCTTTAAAATAGACGGTAGCATGAACCATTTCATGGAGAATAATATTGGCCAATGTGGCATCCTTCCAATCCAGCATGGAGGAAAAGATGGGGTCTTTGAACCACCCGAGAGTGCTAAAGGCACCGGCCCGCTGGACAAGGGTGTCATATTCCTTCCCATCGAGAAATCTCTTCTCTTTTAGAGCCCCCTCTCTCGTGAAAAAACCTTTATAGGTCACCCTTCCGATGATGGGAAACTTCCACGCATAGAGTTGGAGCCGGTCTTTTTCGGAAGCAGTGACCACATGGAGAATGGGACCTCTAACTTCGAAAAATGTTAAATAACTCTTTGTCCCCTCCAGGCCCAATCTTTTCTCGCCAAAACGCTTCACCTCCTGAATGAACCGAATTTTCCCTTTTGTCCCCTCGCCTACCCATTGGTCCTCTAAAATTTCTTGAACCGGAACGCTGTGAAAGGTGATCAGGCCTTGATGCCATCCCAGTTTGGAAACGTACAGAATGTTTCCGCATCCAGTTAAAGGGATGAGAAGGAGGAGAAATAAAAAGGTTTTCAAAGAATTCACGGCAATTCCCCATCAAGGACTACGTCACCCACGAATTATGAAAATGGTCTTTGGGTCAGGGTACCGAAGCCAGTTTGGCAAGTAGTCAAAAGGTTAAGGTTATGGCTTTAAAATATTTAAAAGACCAACAACATCACCCCTTCACGAAACTGGCATCTTTACCCTGCCCTATGAACTATTGGCTTTTATTTTCTAATCAAATCTTTTCTAAAACATCCATCAGTTGAAATCAATTGCTTACTTTTCATCAATTCATAATTGGAGTATAGTACCATTAAAGGTGCATTACCAAATCCCCCCAACCCCCTGAAGCTGTGAAAAAATTAGGGGCAGTGGACCGGACAGAGGGATATCTCCAAAACTGTAGAATGCGGACTTTGAAAATGTATGGGTCATGAGTCGGTTTAAGTTATCAATCTTACATGGTTTTCAATCCTTATCATTAAGCCTGAAAAAGGTAGCCGCTCTACAGTTTTTCCGACATCCCCCTGTCCGCTCTGGGAATCTTTGGATTTTTTCACACCTTTCCTTTGCTAAAGGGGGGAGAGGGGGGATTTCGGGTGAGGAATGGAGGTGATCGATGTGACTGTTTTAAAGAAGCTTAGGGACTATTTAGAACAGAACCAGGTTTCTTACGAATTGGGCTACCATGTGAGGGCCTATACAGCTCAGGAGATCGCAGCGGCCCAGCACGTCCCTGGAAAAGAGATGGCAAAGGTGGTGATGGTGAAGACCGATGGGAAGAATATCATGTTGGTCTTACCTGCCAGTTATCGGGTGGAGATGAAGAAACTGAAGGGTGTACTCAACTCAAAAAAAGTGGTGATGGTGAAAGAGGAGGAGTTTCAAGAACTCTTCCCCGACTGTGAGATCGGAGCCATGCCTCCCTTTGGCAACCTCTACAATTTAGAGGTATGGGTCGATCAGGTTCTCACCGAGGATGAATTCATCGTTTCTCAGGCAGGAAGTCATGTAGAAACCTTGAAGATCAAGTATAGCGATTACGTTCGATTGGTCAACCCGAAGGTTGGCGACTTCAGCGTGCACCTGTGAAAGAAGGTTGTTCTTCGTCTTTTCTTAACTTTTGTAATACGATCACGATCGCCAACAAACCAAACCCAACAATATCGTATAGAGGTTGGGGATAGACCAGTGCCAGGCCTGCCACAATGAGCATGATCCGTTCATAAAGAGTCGTCTTCTTTAAAAACCAATTTTCTACTCCCCCTGCGAGAGCGGCAATCCCGATAAAGGCGGTAATCGTCGTCCAGATGACATCCAGCACCGGCCCTTTTAGCAAGATACCAATTCCTTTAGGATCAACGGTGAACATAAAAGGCACAATGAAGGCTGGCAGAGTATATTTCCAGGCATACATGGTTGTCTTATACGGGTTCCCCTTTGTTAGGGCAGCCGCGGCAAAGCAGGAGAGAGCCGTTGGCGGAGAAACCTCTGAGAGAATGGCATAGTAGAAGACGAACATATGGGCAGCAAAATCAGGGATTCCCAGTTGTATCAATGCCGGTGCACAAATGACAACAGAAATGATATAGGAGGCTGTGACCGGAACAGCCAGTCCGATGATCCAAACGATCATCGCCGTATAGATCGCTGTCAAGAGGATACTTCCTCCGGCATAGGCGATGATGATCGAACTGAACTTTAACCCCAGGCCTGTCAGCGTGACCACTCCTACAATGATTCCAGCGGCCGCACAGGTAGCGGCAACGCTCAGAACCCCGATCGACCCTCCTCTCAATGCCTTCACTAATTTCTTGGGTGTAAGGGCTGTATCTTTTCTTATGAAACTAACTGCAAAGGTGATCACGGTTGACCAGAAGACTGCCATGATGGGCGTAAAACCGATGACCATGATTCCCACAATGGCGATAAGAGAGATGAAATGAAATCCATAGAGGTAGGTAAGTTGGCCCAAACTATATGTTTTATCAAAGACGATCTCTTTGACCCCGAACTTTTTAGCATCCAATTCTACCATTAAGAAGATAGACCAATAATAGAGACAAGTTGGAATACAAGCCATGACGATCACATCTAAGTAAGAGATCTTTAAAAATTCAGCGATGATAAAGGCGGCTGCTCCCAGGACAGGAGGTGAAAGGATCGCCCCAATTCCTCCCGCAGAAAGGAGCCCGCCTGCAGCATCTTTACTATAGCCTGCCTTGGCCAGCATGGGATAGGCCACAGCTCCCAATGTGACTGTTGTTGCCACGCCACTTCCGGAGGGACCACCCAGGAGGAAAGAGGCCAGTGTCACAGTCCGACCCGCGCTGGTAGATTTTCCACCCATCGCCGCAAAAGAAAAGTCTATGAAGAACTTTCCTGCCCCTGAAAATTCTAAAAAGGCACCCCAAATAGTGAAGAGGATGATGAAGGTGGATGAGACATCGATCGGAACTCCAAAGATTCCTTCAAGAGTCATATACATATGGCCAACAAGGCGACCGATGTCATATCCTCGATGTGTCCAAGGGCTTGGGAGTTCCGGTCCAATAAAAGCATATACGAGAAAGGCAATAACGATCGCAGGCATGATCCAGCCCGTTGTCCTCCGTGTCGCCTCCAAGACCAATAGAATCAATATAATCCCAAAAAATTGGTCCCAGAAATTCGGTACGACAGAGCGGTAGATAAAATCTTCAAAGTCGATCAGCATATAGAGGATGACGGTAATTCCGAGCAGTGCAAGAACGAAGTCATACCAGATGATTCGGTTTTTAAACCGCTTGAAGGATGGAAAGACCAGAAAGGAAAGGAAGAGGACAAACATGACATGGATTCCCCTTAAAACATGGGTCATGATGATCCCGATGGCGGCATAGAGGTGAATGAGCGACATTACCACCGCTACTACAGTGATGAAAATATCCATCTTCCCTGTCAGCCGACGAGAAGGACCCTCCTCTTCTTCGATATACTTCTCTGCCTCTTTCAGGGCCTCTTCAGTAATCACCACTTCCTGATTTTCTTTTCTTTTTTCCTCTTCCACCGATCTTCTCCTTAGTATCCAGAATTCAGAAGACAGAATTCAGAATAATCTTTCCTCTAATTATCTAATGAAAATTCTGCCTTCTGACTCCTGTTTTCTGGCTCCTGACTTCTGTATTCTGACTTTGTCAAAATACCATCCACACAAGATATTTCCCCAAGGAAATCGATTCCACTCTTAATCGAATCCGATCTCCCTTTTCTCCAACCTCACTCAAGTAGATCTTCTTATCTCTGACGATCAATCCCTGGCCTTCCCCGATCCCCCATTTAAAATAGATGGCACCCAACCTTTGATTCATTGGATGGAATTCTTTCATATCCTCAAATCCATAATATTCCATAACAGCAGGACTCTTCGTCCTAACCCCTTTAAGGACAATCGCATCTTTTTCAGCCTGGAATTCCTCAACAACAGGAACCTTATAGATCGAATGAATGTAGAATATAGAAAAAGGCTCAGAAGGACTGACCCTGATACGGATAGCTCTTGGATGATCCATATTTTCCAAATGGAAGACAGTCACCTTTTTAGAAAGTAAAACCCCCCCTGCCACGATCAGTATACCAATCAATGTCAGGAGGGGCCAAATCTTCCGTTTCAATTATTTAATTTTAAGCCCTTTCTCTGTGAAATATCGAAATGCCCCAGGATGCAGTGGGAAAGGAGAACCTCCAACTTGGGGTTCCAATGCCAAGTATCTTGCATCTCTATGGGATGCTACCAATTCCGGTTTGCGGTCAAATAAAGTCTTCACAATATCATAGGCGACGTCGCCCTTCATCTTTTCGTTACAGACAAGGAGATTCCACACCACAGCCATCTCTACATCCACATCCTGCCCTGGATAGGTTTTGGCAGGAATGATGCCTTTCACATAGAGAGGCCCATACTTCTCCCTCATCTTGGGAACCGCATCTCCGTGAGAAATGATTTTGATCTTAATTCCAGGCGTTGCTCCCAAATCTGTCACCGCTGCAGTGGGAAGACCTCCGTCCCAGAAGAAGGCATCAATTTTCCTATCCTTGAGTGCTCCTGCTGATTCAGAAACGCCCAATCTATCCTTCTTTATGTCCTTGTCCGGATCTAATCCATAAGCCTCAAGAACTCTCAGGGCCTTTACCTCGGTCCCGCTCCCGGGGGCACCGGTCGAAACCCTTTTCCCTTTCAGATCGGTCATTTTCTCAATGCCTTTGCCCTCAATGGTCACGACATGCATATTATTCGGATAAAGAACCGCTACTGTCCTCAGAGGAATCTTCTCTTTAAATTTCCCCCTTCCCTGATAGGCATCCCATCCCACATCTGCCATAATTAATGCTAAATCTGCCTTTCCCATTCCCACCAGAAGGCAGTTATCCACAGAGGCCGTTGTCACTTCTGCTGTGGCCTCTGCATAAGGAATATATTTGGATATGATATTGGCCATTCCCCCACCCAGTGGATAATAAACCCCTCCCGTGCCGCCTGTAGCGATGGACAGCCGAACATCCTTCTTTTGAGCCCATGCTGAGGAGACGCCGAAAACTAAAACCACAATGATTCCGAAAATGATTAGCCGTCGCATAAAAAGACCTCCTTTCAAAAGTTGTAATTGCTCAATTTATATTAAACCCCGCCATGGTTGTCAATAAGAAGTTTCATTTGTTGGGATCATAAGAAGGGTGCTTCGGTTTCACCCCGACCCTCTTCTCTTCATATCGAGCGAGAAGATAAAGGACATCGGAGAGGCGGTTGAGGTATTCCAATATTCTTAAGTTCTGGAGCATTCTCTTTGATTTCATCTTGGCCACCAGCCGTTCTGCCCTTCTCGAAACAGCTCGGGCCACATCTAAAATGCTGGAAATGTAAGTCTCCCCATAGATGATGAATTTAGGCTCTGGCTTGAGCGAAGCCTCAAAATCAGTGGAGAGTTGACTCAGCCAATCGACCTCCTTTTGTGTGATCTCTCCCTTTAGAAGACTCCTTTTCTTTTTCGACAAAGCAAGTTCAGATCCGATTATGAAAAAGTTGTTCTGAATGGTGAGTAAGATTTTTTTGACCTTCCTATCTCTTGAAATGGCCCTGGCCATACCCAAGAAAGAGTTCAGCTCATCCAATGTGCCATAGGTCTCGGGCCTGAGATGGTATTTAGGAACACGCCTCCCACCCAAAAGCCCGGTGAAACCCTTGTCCCCTTTTTTTGTACTCATGGGCATATTATTAAATGCCAAATGTCAAAGCTCAGATTTTGAAACAAAGGTTAAGGCTGAGGTTAAGGTTTTCCTCAACCTTAGCCTTAGCCTCAACCTTAGACTTTCTAAGTCTTAGCCTGAATTTTGACATTCATTTGACATTTAGATTTTGACATTTCGGCTTTCTCTTTATGAGTAATCTGGAACTCTCCTTTTTCCAGACGGTAGCAGGTATTTTTCAGCCAATTTTGGTCATCCTGATTTGGAAAATCCTTACGGAAAAATGAACCCCTGCTCTCCATACGAAGCAAACTTCCCTTCAAGATGGCTTTAAGGAGGAGGGCCACATTCTCTAAATCTCTCTTTTTGAAAAGGTCTTTCAATGTGGCAGGATAAACCCTCTCGATCCTTTTCTCTATGGAAGCCAATCGATCCAGCCCCTTTTCCAATGACTCCCCCTCTCGAACCGGACCGGCATATCTCCAGGCCAAATCTCTTAAATCCTTTAGCAGGTCTCTCGGATGATCAAAGACCCCTCTTCTTTTTTTGATATAGGTCCTGGCCTTTCTCTCCCATCTTTTCTTTGAGATATCTGAGAAAAGATTCGATGGACTCTGCTCGCATGCTTTCTGGCGTGTGTATTCAGCAACAGACCGACCTCCAGTGATCCCAAATACAGCACATTCAGTCAGGGCATTTCCTCCGAGTCGATTGGCACCATGGATGCCCCAAGTCACCTCACCGGCGGCAAAGAGTCCAAGGAGTGCCGTGCTTCCATTTGCATCGATCTCAATCCCCCCCATGAAGAAATGAACTGCCGGGGAGACAAGAAAAGACCGCTCATGAAAAGGAAATTTCGACTTTTTTAAAAAGTTGAGAGGGAAGTGTTCCCACTTCTCTTTTGGGACTTGGGTGAGATCAACATAGACATCCCCACGCTGAGAAGTTTCATAGAGGGCAAGGGAGAGACGATCCCTTTGAGCGATGACCGCCCGGTTTAAATCCCCTTCGATGCCCAGCTTCCCCGAAAGATCCTCTCCCTTCTCATTGAACAACCTCATCCCCTTTGGATAAGGTGGGAGAAGAATAAAAGTGGAGAGCCTTGGTTCCGCTAAGACCAGTGGGTAAAATTGAATAAACTCTAAGTCGAACAGGGAAAGGCCTGCCCGGAGGGCTAAAGCATAACCGTCGCCGAGGATACTTTTTTGATTGTCATTTCTTCGATAGATCGCCCCTGCCCCTCCAGCAGTCAGAATGACACCTTTCGATTGAATCAAACAAGGTTTCCCATTTTTCAAAAATCCAAATGCTCCTCGAACCTCACCCTCCTCGACGACCAGATCAAAAATGACCAATCCCGGGAGGAGTTTGATGGAACTGCCCTTCAATCTTTCCACCAGAGCCTTGATTAAAAGAACACCGGGCAATTGGGAAGAATCTTTAGGGCGATCGACAGCATATCCAATCCCTTTCTCCACCAACGGGACTCCATAGTCTCTTAATCCTTTTATTGCATCAGGCCCATTTTCAACCAGCGTTTTTACCAGCGGGAAATGGTTCAACCCCCTACCGGATTCTAAGGTCCCTTGGAGATGATCTTCTTTGGAGTAACGGGAATTGGCTGTGGTGAAGGCACCATTAGCCATGGAGGTATTCGTCCCCATCCCGATGGCGAATTTCCCAACGATGGAGACATTAAGACCAAATTTCTCAGCCTCTAAGGCTGAGACGATGCCAGCCAATCCACTCCCAATCACAAGAATATCGGTGGAGATTTCTTCCATCGTTTAACTTTATGATCGTATTGAAAGACAGGTGCTATTCAACCTTGAATCGCCGAATTTGGTAAATCACAGGATTCTTAAAGTCTGGGCAGGGATGGCTAGCCAAATCTTTATCCTCCAGCCATGGATAGTGAGCTCCGTAAAGGAAGCCGTGGACCTTATAGATCATACTGCAGAGGGAGTGCCAGCAAATCTTTCCTTCCATCCCTTCCCCATCGAATCTGACCCAGTCTCCCACTTGATGTCCAAAATCACATTTACCCTTCTGCTCAACAACCCTCACCTCGACACGATATGGAGCCTTCATCTTCCTTCCATTCCTATCCTTGGTCTTCTGAGCTTTCCCTCGAAGTCGCTCTCTTTCAAACCTTCTAAATCTTTATCTCATGATGACGTACTTCTTCTCTCATGATCTTCAAGAATCATGGAGCCCCACGGGTAAGCCCATGCCTGCACACCGAAGTGCGTTTCGGCACGCAGGCGTGGTCCCCAAAAACCATACCCACCTACGCCAAGGCTTCGGTAGGTCATCCGCCGGTGAGCGAAATCCGCCAAAGCATGGCAGATCCGTCGCTGAAAGGGTTCCTATCCGGAGTTACGCATTCCTCCACGGCCAAGGCCGTGGTCTCCTGCGTAGGCGGATGAAAATCTG
>Ga0315277_10012325_pt1 | contig 10728 bp, 7 predicted proteins | sample YL17G05_15_MG_FD_203695 | JGI IMG/M metagenome (GOLD analysis project Ga0315277, IMG submission 203695) | Sediment microbial communities from Yellowstone Lake, YNP, Wyoming, USA - YL17G05_15 | ecosystem: Environmental > Aquatic > Freshwater > Lake > Sediment | place: USA: Wyoming | collected... | reverse complement strand
CGGTACGCACAGTAGGCTTGCTTCCTTATCTCCATGTCCTGATTTTATCATGTCTGATCGAAGACTTAGGAACCCTCTTCATCTACGGACTTAGGTCCGCAGGTTTACGACGGTACGACTAAACAGGACAGTACATCAGAAATTTCAATAACTTCCAAATTTAATAAAAAAAACAGGACTTCCCCCAATAATTAAGACAAAATTGGTCTAAGTTATTTTCTTTATGGGACTTAGTCTAAATCATGATCTGGAAATGGAAAATAGGGGTACTTTTCGGGTTTTCTGAATTAAAAATGGGGTCTCCAGATGCCCAGTCCGAAGACTGGCATATGGTTGCGACATCAGAGGAGACCCCGCATGCATTATGCAAAAATCGCCCGGAAATTATGAGAGCAGATCCTGCGATTTTCGGGGAGACTTTCTTTCGGCCTGCCCAAACCCGCCCGACGGTTCATCGCCGAGATGATCTATGGCATCCAGGCTCGACAATCCGTTCGGCTGACGGAGATTGGCCGGGCGTTGGAAGAACCGATTCCCTTACGCAAGACGGGATACCGTTTATGCCGCCAACTCCAACGACGAGGGTTGTGGGAACGGTTGACGGCAACGCTCTGCCGGATGGCCGCGAGCCGCATCCAGGAGATGGCCCTCTTAATCTTAGATCTTTCGGACATCAGCAAGACGTATGCGAGGAAAATGGAATATCTGGCCCGAGTGCACGACGGGGGCGAAGATGGTCTGGGCGGCGGCTCCTAGCTCCTTCAGATCATCGGCGCCGAACCGGGAAAACCCATGGTCTTGCCACTCTATAATCGCCTCTACTCTTAACGGAGTCCGGACCATCAAAGCGAAAACATCGAGATCCTGACAGCGACCGAGATGGTCAGCCATTATACCTAAGGAAAAGGCGTCTGGGTCATGGACCGGGGCGGCGACAGGGATAAACTCCTTCTGCCCCTGATCAAAAACAAACGCCGGTTCCTCGTCCGCCTTCGCAAAGGCCGCGATCTGATCTATCAAGACCGGGCCCTCGATGACCTGAAGATCGCTCAAAACTGTCCGATGCTTTTCTTGGAATCCATCATCAAAGAAGAAGGAGGTCAGGCCAAGTGTCTCCGTCTCGAGTTCGGCGTCCGGACGGTTTATCTTCCCGATCATGATGATCTGCTGTCTCTCGTCGTCATTCGCGGCTTCGGACAAGAACCGTTCATGCTTCTCACCAACGTCCCCCTGAAAAAGACGCGGAAAAGTCTGTGGTGGGCGGTTCAAAGCTATATGACGCGGTGGACGATCGGGGAGACGATCCGGTTCATCAAACAATCGTATCAACTCGAGGACATCCGGCTTTTGACCTACATCCGTCTTCAGAACATAATGGCCCTCGTGCAGGCTGCAGCCTACTTCGCGATGGTCTATCTGAATCTGCGCACGACGCTGTGCGTTTTAACCGGACACGTGCTCCTGGCGGTCGCCGCGTGTTCGGCATTCCAGACTTCCGCTTCTATGCCCTGGCCGATGTGATCAAGGCGTATCTCTTCGGCCAAGAGTGCGGCCTTTACGGCTGTTCTTCCACCAGAGATCCCGAAACCGGCCAACAATGACTCTACTCTCCCTATAATTTTGGGGGAATGCCTCTAATAAAAAAGGCCTTGACAAAAGGTTTCGAATTATTTATTCTTATTGTCAGCGCAAAGGGTTGTGCCAATTGATTGTTCAAGTTGTCTATTCTATTCTTTATCACGATAAGAAAAGTGGTCTAGGCACTAAATTATGGACAAAAGTATCCAGATTAAAGTGATTTTTGTGTTTTTTATAACCTCGTTCATTTCGAAGCAATCTATATTTAATTTAAGCAGCGTAAAGGCAGGGTTCAAATTATAAAGGGGGGCATTTTCGGTTGAAAATATTCGGACTCTCCCGCAGTTCAAAAGCTTCAATAGTTTTAGATAGAAAAATGAAGAAGGAGGCTCTTCAAAAAAAGGAGGTGATAACTATTATAGAAATCTATAAACAAAATTACGTTTTAGGTTGTTTTTTTTAATAAAAAGAAAAGTATGGGGTGTTGCCGGTGCGGCAATGAAGGAATTAGAAGGAATTGTTAGATCCTTGGAGGGGAAAAAAATGAAAAAAAATTTAAAACTTTCTCTTCTTTTGGGCATTATTATGAGTATCACGTTATCGTCGACTATTTCTGCCCAAACTCAGACCGGAGCTATTAGAGGGATAGTGAATGATGAAGAGCAGAACCCGTTGCCTGGCTGTACAGTGATTATTAACAGCCCATCTATGATGACAAAAGATTTGTATGTTGTTACAGGCTCTAAAGGAGGATATCGGTTCCCAGCGTTGATTCCTGGAACTTACGAATTGAAAGCACAGATGTCCGGCTTTGAAACTATTATAAGACCTGGAATCGTTATCCATATTAATGAGACGATAACTATTAACATAACTCTAAAACCTAGTATTTTAGAAAAAGAGATAACAGTTACAGCCCCTTCACCTACCGTAGATCTAAAGAGTTCAAATTTGGGCCAGAGCTTTAATACTACTTACCTAGATCTGTTGCCCAATGCTCGTGACATATGGTCAATAGTCGAAGACGCTCCGGCAGTAATAATGGATCGAACTAATGTGGGCAGCAGTGGAAGCGGATCCCAGAGTGCGTTTTCAGCTTTTGGCGGATCTAAATATCAATCAAGTTACAATATTGACGGAATTAACGCTACTGACATGTCTTCGTTAGGTAGTTCGACAATGTACTTTTCTTACGACTCTTTTGAAGAAGTTGAGATCTCCACTTCTTCCCATTCAGCTGAAACGGGTTCGCCAGGAGTAAGTTTGAACATCATCACTAAATCGGGCAGCAATACACTTCATGGGCAGGCTGGATTTTATTATTCAGACAACAAATGGCAATCAGAAAATTTATCTAGTCAACTCAAGGAATTAGGCATAACTCACGGCAATCCCATGGATTATTACCTTGATTACAGCCTCAACCTAGGGGGTCCTATTTTTAAGGACAAGCTATGGTTTTGGGGATTGAGAAGCATGCAAAAAGTTCACCGTTTTGTCATGGGATTTGAATTTGAGGGGAAGCCTTTTCCCGAAATAACAGATCTTTCCAGCTGGATGGGAAAACTAGATTGGCAGATTACAAAAAAGATCCGCGTCGCCGGAAGCTGGATATATGACCAAAGGTACAAACCATACTCCGGGGCAGGCATGTATACGCCGCCTGATGCGGCTCTGAAGATAAATCAGCTGCAGAATGCATACCAAGGTCACGCAACAGCCATATTAAGCGACAATGCTTTTCTGGACTTTAGACTGGGCTACGTAAATATGAGTGTGCCAAATAGTCCAACAGATAAGGCTATTTTAGAGCATTGGCCAGTTCGCGAACTAAGAGACGTAGGTCCGGGCACAGATTATCCCAATGCTCCTTATGCACGGGGCTATCACTACAGCGCCCGCCGTTACCGGGATGATAATAGAGATAGAATTCAAGTTAATGGTTTCCTTGATTATTACAAAGATGATTTCCTTTGGGGAAGCCATGAGATTAAGACCGGATTTCAAATCTCTAAATTTTGGGAAAAAAATAGATTATACAATTATGGGCCTTTACTAACGTTCCGTTTTGGAGTTCCCTACTCCGTCCAGGCACAAAACGTTCCCGTGGCAAGCCTGTTCAACATAACGAATTATGCTGCCTTTGTTCAAGATAGCTACGTTTTTAAAAAAAGGCTTACAGTGAACCTAGGCCTTAGATTTGAAACTTTTACAACATATCTGCCTGAACAAAGCAATCCTGCAAGCCCTTGGCCCATGAATTATTTTGCAGAGGTATGGCAGGAAGCAGCCCCGGAACTCCCTATATTGGATGCTTATAAGCAGAGAACGTTCCCCGCAAAATCAGATATCACCAACTTTAAAACTTTATCCCCCAGGATAAGTATTATCTACGACCTATTTGGAGATGGGAAAACTGCTTTAAAAGCAGGATATAGTCGCTATTACTGGCAGGTTTCAAACACAATTGCTGATTTTGCGAATCCAAACGGTTTAGCCGATCCAGAATTTCCTTGGAGTGACAAAAATGGTGACGGAATGTGGCAACAAGGCGAAGAAACCAGTACTCCTTATTACCAATCCCTTCCATCAACGGTTCTAATTAATCCTAATCTTAAGGACACCCGTACTGATGAATTGACTATAGGAATAGAAAGGGAGCTTCTTAAAGATTTCTCCCTGGGAGCAACTTTTGTCATGAGAACTGACAGATATCAAATTGACGATATAGACAGAAGCACCAACTTTCTCACTGATTGGACTAAAAGAACATTTTTTGATAACGGTCCAGATGGAATTCCCGGTACTTCCGATGACGGAACTTTTTCTGCCTACGAGCCGATTAATGAACCGTTATATTTATTTTATGTTACAAACCCGGAGAGTGATCCAATATACACATGGCCGGTAAAACCTAACAAATATCGGGGCGTGATCATAAGTGCTGAGAAAAGATTTTCCAACAACTGGCAACTCTTAGCTTCATTCACCTCAAGTAGTTCAAAAGGCAATATAGACAACTGGCTGCAATCCGAGGCTTCTTTTGATGACCCCAACCAAGATCTGTTTGCCTTTGGAAAAAACTTCTGGGATAGACCAGTGATCCTAAAGATTTCAGGAAGCTACCAATTTCCCCTGGGCATTAATATGGGTGTTTCACTAAGACACATGAGCGGCATTCCTTACACCAGATTCGCAGAAACTCCGGTTGAGTTAAATTATGTCGGTTATGTAGACGTTAGAGTTGAACCCAGAGGATCCGAAAGGACGCCATCTACTACTCTGGTTGACGCAAGAGTTGAAAAATTCTTCACATTTCCTAGATCAGGATTTTTCCCTGGAGGAAGGCTTGGAATTATTTTGGATTTATTTAACATCCTGAATGCTAATACTACTACTCAAGTGGGAGATCTTACTTCAGATAATTATGGAATCATCCAATCAATTCTAGCTCCACGGATTCTCCGTTTGGGAGTAAAGTACTCGTTTTAGCTAATAAGTAGAAAACGAAACAGAAAAATAAGTGGAATGCGGCAGAGAGTTCTATACTGACCCTCCGAGATGGCGAAGAATTTTTTTTTGGAATCAACTTCTATTTATCAAGAAGGGAAAGTGTATCTTAATTCTCTGCGGTCAGTACAAAATATTAAAAGCCTGAAAATTACTTCAAAAAAACAAACCGAATTCTCTAAAAGAATGGAAAGCGTTATATGGAAAAACGTTAATTACTGTCTATCCACTTTTGGACTATTTTCAGAAGAGAGGAAATTCAGAAAGGGAACGAAAACACAGATAACAAAAGTTGAAAATTGGTTTTTATTTCTTGCGGCATTTTTCCTAATTTTTCAAGTTGCGATAGTCTTTTTAGATGGCCAGGATTTGCTTGCTAAATTAGGCCAGCAGCAAAACTACAAGAGCAAACGATCCTCTTCTTACGATCGAACGGGAGGAAACAGAGATAGAATCTCCATCGAACCCGGCGAGACTGCGGTCCTAGCAGAAATAAAGGGACCAGGTGCCATTCACCATGTCTGGGTGACCATCGATGGTGAAGCAGAGGGCTTTTATGGCAAAAAACTTATTCTGAGAATGTTCTGGGATGGAGAAAAATCCCCCTCTGTTGAGGTTCCTGTTGGGGACTTTTTTGGTATAGGCCACGGCCTTTCCCGAAATTTAAGTTCGCTTCCGATTAGCTGCTCCTCTGAAGGCCGGGCGAGGAACTGTTACTGGTATATGCCTTTTTGCCAATCTGCATGCATAATAGTCACAAATGAGGGAACAGCAAGGGTTGAAGACTTTTATTATCACATTGATTATAGAGAACTAGAGAAATCTCCCCTAGACACTCCCTCCTTTCACGCCCAATATCTTCAAGAGATGCCATGTAAATCAGGTGGGAATTACATTATTCTCGATGCTATTGGGCGCGGTCACTACGTCGGTTGTATCCTGAACGTGCTCCAGCAGGCACCAGGATGGTGGGGTGAGGGAGATGATATGATTTATGTCGATGGCGAAAAAGAACCTTCACTCCATGGAACCGGCTCGGAAGATTATTTTTCTGGAGCTTGGGGCATGAGCGAGGATAAAAATCTGTTTTACGGTTGCCCCCTCCAAGATCCAGATTTTCAAGTTGGATCAAAAGCAACTGTCTACCGATTTCATATCCCCGACCCCATTCCTTTCAAGAAATCTATTCGAGTAACAATAGAACACGGCCATGCTAACAACCGCTCCGACTATTATTCTTCTATAGCGTACTGGTATCAATGTGAACCCCACAAGACCTTCCCCTCACTCCCTTCTGTAGAAAAAAGGCTTCCATTTGCCAAGAAATCTCCGGGAAACTTTATTTTCCCAGAATGGAACGAGATCGAAGAGGCGCCTGCATCTGTATTTGAAGATAAAAAGTCTGGGATGAAATTCGAGGCAGAGACCCTCTTCCATTTGTTGACTTCCTACTACAACACGGATGGTGAACGTTACGCAGCGCTCATGACTGAAAACGCACATCCAGGGACCACTGCCAAGCTCTCTTTTCCCATAGAAATCGGCGAAGGCTACAACATCGACCTTTACTTTCTCAAAGGTCCCTCCATTGGGAATATTAGGGTTTCCGATATTAGGGCTGGGGTAGTTCAGATACCATTCGAATCCGAGCTCTTCAGAGGCCTTTCATCCCAGCTAGAGATCGGAGTGTTACCCATTAGGAATGTCTTGATCAAATGCGGAATGAATTCTATCTTCCTTCAAATCATGGGCAAAGATCCCGAATCTGTGGGGACGGAGCTCGGTTTTGTGGGATTGACCCTCACTCCATGTTATCGGCGATTTATCAAGGAATGGAACTTCATCGGTCCTTTTGATGCTCCTGATATAAAGTATCTTAAAACTGCTTATCCCCCTGAAACAGCAATATCTCTTAACAAAAGTTACCGAGGTAAAGGAAATATGGAAATCGCATGGAGAAAAACGCGAGGAGAAGAAACCGGCTATATCAGGCTAGGAGACCTCATCCAGCCACACAAAGGGGCAATTGCATATGCCCTCGTCTATGTTTTATCTCCAAAAACGTACCAGACATACATGCTCTTAGGAAGTGATGACGGAATAAGAGTATGGCTGAATGATACGCTCATTCATACAAATTATGCTGACCGAGACGCCTATCTTGACCAGGATAAAATCAAGGTATTTCTCAGGGAAGGCTGGAATAAGGTTCTTATCAAAGTTCTTGAAGGAGACAGAGGCCCAGGCTTTTACTTGAGATTTGCTGATCCAGATGGAATCCTGAGCTGGAGTACAGAAGTTCCAAAGTAAAAAAAAATTAAGAGTAAGAGAATGAGATTTTATCCCAAAAGACAGAAAATTTTTGAGAACATCAATTCAATAGATGCCAGGAAAATTTTAATATCTCAAACTTTCTTCCAGAAATTGTGACTCAATTGGAAACTCGAGAAAAAGGTACCCCCAAAATATTATTAGTCACTACAAGTTGCTGTGTGTCTGAAAGCCGGATCAAATCGTTGAAGCTTGAAAATCCTAATTAATAAAAATTGGAGGTTAAAATGATAGCAAAAAGGGTAATTTTATTATTGATATTAACAATCGGGATTATAATTCTTAATAAAAACTCCCCTGGCCAGGAAAGATTGAAGGGCTTTTATCCAATAAACATTGATAAAGAATTAGCTTTAGAAAAAAAATTAAAGCTAATTCCCTCATCAACGGAGATGGGGAAAAATTTAAGAATTCTCACAGAAAAAGCTCATATGGCAGGGACACAGGAAGATTTTGAAGTTGCACAGTATGTGAGAGAAAAGATGATGAGATATGGAATTCAAGCAGAGATAGATGAATATATCGTATATTTATCTTATCCTTTGGAGATAAGTTTGGAGATGGTTGAACCGAGGAGAAAAAAATTTGATTTGAGAGAAAAGGGATGGCTCTGGGATAAGGATTCTTATGATAGAGATGCTATTATACCTTTTAATGCATTTTCGTCTTCAGGGAACATAACTTCTCACCTAGTATATGTCAATTACGGCTCCTCAGATGATTACAAGATATTGGAAGATACTGGAATCAATGTTAAAGGGAAGATTGTAGTCGTCAGAAATGGTAAATTCTATCGAGGCTTGAAAGTCTGGCTTGCTGAAAAACATGGTGCTTCTGGGGTAATTATTTATTCAGATCCTGCAGATAGTGGTTATATGATAGGGGATGTATATCCTCGTGGCACCATGCTACCCCCGAGTGGAGTTGAAAGAGGGACTATACTTTATGGTTTTGTTTATTGGGGTGATCCCCTCACTCCGGGCTGGCCTTCAAAAGATCATACAAAGAGATTGAAACCTGAGGAAGCTGAAAACCTTCCAAAGATACCTTCTATTCCTATTTCTTATGAAAATGCCAAGAACTTATTAAAGTATTTATCTGGTCCTGAAGTTCCACAAGCATGGCAGGGCGGCTTACCCTTTAGATACCATATCGGACCTGGACCTGCTAAAGTTAATCTAAATGTCAAAATGGAAAGCAAAAACAGGAAGATCTGGAATGTAATTGGGAAGATAGAGGGGACTTCAAAAAAAGATGAGTGGATAATAATGGGCAACCACAGGGATAGTTGGACCTTTGGCGCCTGCGACCCTAACAGCGGTACGGCCGTTTTGTTAGAAACAGCTGAGTCCTTTGGAAAATTATTAAAAGAAGGATACAAACCTTCGCGAACAATAATCCTTGCTAGCTGGGACGCCGAAGAATTCGGATGCATAGGCTCCGCAGAATGGGTAGAAGAAAATGAGGATTTGCTCAGAAAGGACTGTGCTATCTATCTGGATGTAGATGTCGGCATAGACGGGGGGCATTTCTGGGCTGGAGGAGCTCCTTCACTAAGAGATTTTACTAGAGAAGCTACAAAAAGTGTTAATGATCCTGTAACAGGTTTAACTGTTTACGATGACTGGAGAAAAAATCAAAAGCTAGATGAACCAAACGAATCGAAAAATGGACAACAGCAAATTGATACTCAAATTGCGATCCCGGGAATAGGTGCGGATTATGGGAATTTTTTTCATTTTATCGGTGCCAGTGCGCTAGATTGGGAACTTAGCGGAAAAAAGAACGGATTACTTCACACTCAGTATGATAATTTTTATGTTATGTCAACTTTTATTGATCCCGGATTTATTTACCATACAATCATGGCAAAACTGGTAGGAATATCTATGTTGAGGTTAGCTAGTTGTGACATTTTACCCTACAATTATTATACTTATGCTGAAGAGATTGAAAAATATATCGATGATTTAGGCAAAGAATATGAAAGAAAAATAGACCTTGCAAATATTAAACATAAAGTTACTGAATGGAAAAATTTATGCAAAGAACTTAATGAGAAGATTGGGAATGAAATTGAAAAAAGTTCTTTATCGGATTTGAACATTAGGCATCTGAATGAAAAGCTTATGTCTATTGAAAAGAGTTTTATAAATATTAGTGGCCTTCCTAACAGGTCAAGGTATAAGCATTTGATATATGGCCCAGGTTTGATCTCCTCAGGATATACCGGACTTACAGTCACAATTCCCGGTATCAGAGAAGCAATTTCCGAAGGAGACTTGGATGAAGCTGGTTCACAGTTACAGGCTTTATCTATAGGATTTGATACAGTAAATACAATTACTAGAGAAGCAATTAATATTTTTTAATTGAAGAAAGAATATTATAAATCTTTGTCTCATCATGGGTTTGAGACTTTAAGACAGTCTTTTGGTTAAAGGAGAGAAAATATACGCTAAATAACATGAGTGTCCAAGATAGGAATCGAAAAAGCCCAACATACCCTTATAATGGTTTTGATTGGCGAACATAAACCATTGAAACATAAGGAGTTGGGCCTTGAGAAAAAAAATTACGATACTTGGCTAGATGTTACAAACGTTTTCGAGATATGAATTCGGAAAAGCCGCGAAAGAGGCCAAAACCGAACGCCATGCCGGGGGGTTTTCCTCCTGGGACCATTCCGTTTCCATGTTATTTGGCAAGCTCGCCGGCCAGGACAGTCTGCGCGGGATTGAAGCCGGACTGACCTCCCAGAGCCGGGCGCTCTATCATTTCGGCTTCAAGCCGGTGCGGTGTTCGACTCTGGCCCATGCCAATGAACATCGGACGCATGAGCTGTTTAAAAATAAATTCGAGCGGATGCTGTCTAAATGCCTCCCGTTGGCACCCAAGCATAAATTCCGGTTTAAAAGTCCTCTCTACAGCCTGGACGCTACGATCATGGACCTCTGTCTGAGTCTTTTCGACTGGGCGAAATTCCGGACTACCAAAGGAGCCCTGAAACTGCATGTCAAACTAGACCATGAGGGTTATCTTCCGACCCTTGTTCATATGACAACAGGCAGAGAACATGAGCAAAGGGTGGCTCCGTTGATACCACTGGAGAAGGGCGATGTGGCCGTTTTTGATAAAGCCTTTATCAACTTCGCCTGGTATGCAAGTCTATTACAAAGAGGCATTTACTTTGTAACTCGCCTGAAGCACAATACCGATTATCGAGTCGTGGAACGCCGTGACGTCAGCTATCTGAAATTCAGATCGCGCTTCGTTTTCTCCCTCTATACGTTGAGTTCGATTCTGCCG
>Ga0315277_10012321_pt1 | contig 10731 bp, 8 predicted proteins | sample YL17G05_15_MG_FD_203695 | JGI IMG/M metagenome (GOLD analysis project Ga0315277, IMG submission 203695) | Sediment microbial communities from Yellowstone Lake, YNP, Wyoming, USA - YL17G05_15 | ecosystem: Environmental > Aquatic > Freshwater > Lake > Sediment | place: USA: Wyoming | collected... | reverse complement strand
TCTAAGATACGCTCTTCCTTGTCCCCTCTCTTGACAATTCGGTGTATCGTAATCGCTCTGTTAATCGTTTGACGGACGGTCATCCTTGGATTCAGCGAAGAGAAAGGATCTTGAAAGACGATTTGCATACGTCTCCTTAGTTCTTTCAGTTTTTTTCCGCTAAGATGAGCTATATCATTATCTCTGAAGAGGATTTTTCCACTAGTTGGTTCGGTCAACCTCAGAACTAGTTTTCCAATGGTGGTCTTTCCACATCCGCTCTCGCCTACAAGTCCAAATGTCTCGCCATTCAAGATTTCGAAAGTAACATCATCGACCGCACTCACTTTTGCAGTCGTCTTGCCGAAAAGCCCGCCTCTGATAGGAAAATACTTCACTAGGTCTTTAATTTTGACAAGCGATTCCATCCTCGCCACCTAATCTCTATACAGATGGCATGCGACGAGTTGATCTTTCTCCACCTGCTTCAAAATCGGTTTCTCGACTTTGCATATCTCCATGCAGTGTTTGCATCTGGGATGAAATTCGCATCCGCTCGGAAGATAGATCAGGTTGGGAACTGTGCCTGGAATAACCTCAAGCATCCGCTTCTGTCCAGGGATGGGCAAGGCCCTGAGCAGACTCGATGTATATGGATGTCTGGGAGCCTTGAACAATTCCTCAACATTGGAGAATTCTACGATATTCCCTGCATACATCACTGCCACGTGATCACACATTTCCGCTACGACACCAAGGTTATGAGTTATTAGTAGTATTGAGCTGCCTATCTCTTTCTTCAGGTTTCTCATTAGATCCAAAATTTGAGCTTGTATGGTTACATCCAAAGCCGTTGTCGGCTCGTCTGCTATTAGAAGCTTTGGATTGCATGCGATAGCCATGGCTATCATGGCTCTTTGTCGCATACCACCACTCAATTCATGTGGGTAGCTAGCAGCTCTCATTTTTGCTTCAGGAATTTCACACAGTCTGAGTAGCTCTACTACTTTTTCTCCGGCTTCATGTCTTGTCATCCCTTGATGCAGCATTAATCCTTCTGCAATCTGATCTCCAATCTTGAAGACAGGGTTCAATGAAGTCATGGGATCTTGAAAGATCATGGCGATCTTTGAGCCTCGAATATCTCTTATTCTCCTCTTGTCCAGCTGCAGGAGATCTGTACCTTCGAAAAAGATTTTTCCAGTTTCTATTCTTCCTGGAGGAGAAGGAATCAGTCTCATTATTGAAAGTGCAGTAACTGATTTTCCTGATCCTGTCTCTCCGACTAGCCCGATGGTCTGATCATGCCGTATGATCAAGTCAACTCCATTTACGGCATGGACAGTCCCCTGGTAAGTGTAGAAATACGTTCGTAGATCTTGGATGGACAGCAGCTCTTGACTCATTTGTCATCAAGATCGAGTCTTGGTAGGTATGAACTCTGCTGCTGCCTGTGATAAACATATAAAACCTTGCGATTCGAACGGCTTGATAATCCAGTCAGTTTGTCCTAGATCATCAAACTGGAGCAATCAGCTCAGAAGGAATTCTCTTACGGTTTCCAAGTATTCTTCTTGTTGCTCCCACATGGGTAGGTGAGCGCTTTTGTCGAAAACCTTGATTTCTGATTGAGTCATCCCCTTGTGGATAGTCTCGGCGATTGTCGGAGTTACCTCATCGTACTTGCCGCCAGTAATTAGGGTGGGAACCCTAATCTCTGGAAGCCTGTCCGTGAAGTCTAGATCTTTAAGGTTTCCCAGAGCGGTGAATTCGTTTGGTCCCCACATCGTAAAGTACACGGGCACGCTGATGTTGTTCATAGTATGTGTCACCTCCTCGGGCCATGGATGCATTCTACAGAGAAAGTTTCGGTAATAGGTGTCAACAGCCTTAAGGTACTCGGGGTGCCAAAACGCCCATGCCCTCTCATATCTAGAAAGCTTTGACTGAACATCGTTTCCAAGTTGAGTCTTGAGTCGGTTCATTTCCATGACGCACTGTGGGACGTTCACTAATGCCCCTGTAGTAATCAACTTTCTGATATTCCGTTGGTACTTCAATGCGTACAACAGAGCCAACATTCCACCCCAAGATGACCCCATCAAGTCAATCTTGCCAAGATTGAGTTCTCTTCTCATTCCCTCTACTTCTTCGACAAAGTAATCAGCGCAAAAGAGAGAAGTATCCTTGGGTTTCTCCGATCTTCCACATCCGAGCTGATCATATAGCACCACTTTGATCCTGTCATCTCCGAGCTTGCCAAGTGGTAGCAGGTAGTCTAGCGTTCCTCCAGGCCCGCCGTGCAAGCACAGCAGAACGTTGTCACCATTTCCAAACACTCGATAGAAGAGTTTGAAACCTTGAACGGTCACGTTCGCACTTTTTCCTGATTCCAGCAACAATGTATCACTGATATTGATGGTATCCATCCGATCTGAACATAAGCCTTTGTCAAATGAAAAAGAACCGGACCCTCGAATTCGGTCTATTCGAGACTCTGGATTCTTGATGAGCATTCTGAACGGTTGAACAATGCAGTTTCGTCGTTTCTGCCCTTCATTCGGGTTAGCCTAATGATACCTAGTTCTGCATCTACTTCTAGGTGGTCACCATTCCTTATTACCTCAGAGGGGTCAACACTCACACGATCAACTATCGGAATTGACCTTCCGTACAATTTCTCGGCGAGAATAGCTCCCACAACCAACAAAGGCTCAGTTTCAACGTTTATGATTGCGGCAGGTGATGTCTTGCGTCTCACAGCCTCAAGGAACACGGCAGAGCTCGTGCTCGAACCCTTTCCAAAGGGGAACACTAAGACTTTTCCAATAATGCTCTTTCCAAACAACTCGTTCTTTCTATCAATTACCAATCCTTTCAAAGGGTCAATTCCCCCCCAGAAGCTTATTGATTGAGTTGTGACCAGAGCTTCGCCAGCTGCTTTTCCAGTTACAACGCCGCGACATTTCAGCGTGATATCTTCCAACACCAATTTGCCACCAAATCTTTCTTTCCTATAGCGTACTCAAGGCATCCCCCAGTGTCCGCAAAAATTGTTTCCACTTTGATCAACGAGGGTGCGTAATGAGCCATCTTGGCGGAATCAGTGGCCATTGTCTGAAAGTTCCATCTCTTCAACGGCAAGTGAAGTGGACAGGTATCAGATAACACCTTTCCCCCAGCGGCTTCTATGGTTCTTACATAACCATTGTCCTCAGCTAACCTCTTGACCATTCTGTTGGTGAAGATCCATACCTGAACGTTTCTTCTCACTCTTCTGCCCTTGAACAGAGCCGCCACCTCGCGTATCTGTTCGACGGAGTAGTGTGGGCAACCAAGTACAACGAAGTCAGCTTTGCCATCCTGAATTGTTGAGAGTCCAATCGCTGTGTCCCGTAATTCTTCATCGCCAATCGATACTCTTTCCTCAGCGACAGTATCCCCTAGGGCCTCATTGGTGCTCTTGGCTTCCGGTGTTACTCCCACCATGTGAAAAAGAGCTACTGAACCTGACGTGGCCACTGCCCCCGCAAAACTCTTCAGATGATCTACCGAGGCCCCGAGTGGAACCCCCTCGATCACAGGAATCCTCTGAAGGGCTATCGCGCCTACGCAATATCCCATTGCAGCGTAGTCTGTGCATCTGAGACTCTTGGCCTTCTCTAGCAGTGAAAACACCACCTGTCCATGTCGATTCTCATCGATGTAGAGTCCAAATCGGGGGGCTTTTCCTACCAAGCCCGCACATACATCCAAGAAGTCTCCATATCTGTTGGTTCTGGCACCAACAACTGAGTTTGCAAAAGCTATTGCGTTAGACTCGCCCCAGGCTATGTTTTGGCCAAATCTTATTCCTGAACTACACTGGTAAGGAGCACAGGTCCACGTCGGGGTAGCCCCCATCTGGGCATAGGCCTTCGCCAATTGTATTTGTTTCCTGGCAAAACTGGTTGGAACACGCAGTTTCTGCCATGCATGATAATCAATTGCTGATATGCAAAGGGTCGTCGGGACTCTGAATCTGGCTTTTTCTCTTGAAAGTCTTTTGCAGAATTCAAGACCTGCGTCGTAGATACCTGAATATGTAGAAGCGTCAACATGTACGTTGTCTATGTCGATCATTCTGTCCGCTCCGTACATGTCGCCCACCTTCACGAGAGCGGACATCGCAACCTCTAGTGGATAACCGTACTCGCCCTCCATTGCCTTTTCCTCTTCGTTTGTCAGATGCAAAAGTCAGTCACTTATCCAACGTTCTACATGAATCCAATTTATTAATCTACTAAGAAATTGGTTTTGCATGGTGGGTCAAAAGCCACGAAGCTACGCGGTCAATCAACTGACTGACCTGTTTGGACATGCAAGAGGTCTAAGTGAAGGTTTACGATAGAGACGTCAATAGACTTTGAGTCACTTCAAACGCATTCCCAAGGAAGATATTATGTCCCAGATCCCAAAAAGCGCAAAAAAGAGATTCGGTAGAAATTACAACTTGGGAACGGTAACCCCCAGGAGATTCGAATTCGATTTTCCTCAATCTAATGGAACTGAAGTTTGAATCCATGTAGATACGAACTCGAGTTAATTTTGCGGCCGCTTCGAGCAACAAAATTGTGGTGAGTCCCGGCGGCCGCACCATTACAGTCAGCTACCATCTGGTGTCCCAGAGACTGTTCGAATTGCTGGCGACAAATTCGAGTGATGATTCCATTTGATGGCCTTAGGGAGTCTGCAGGGACTAACGATTTCTTGCCTACCCTGCTGGGCACATTTGATTTCTCTACGGGCACAATGAAGAAAAGGATCATTCACTGGAATCGCGACATTTTTTTCTCGGCACTATACTTATAAGCACATTGAAACGTGACAATCGCCCAGGTGTTCGTAATGAAGAAGATCGAGGGAACTTTTTGCGTCATGGCAACGCCCTTCAAAGACAATGAAGATATAGAACTTGAAGGATTCAAATCGAACATCGAGTATTATATTCAAAACGGAATTCACGGACTTGTCGTGGGTGGGAGCACAGGAGAATTCGCAACACTCAGCCCAGAAGAACACAAACAAATAATCAAGATCGCTGTTGACCAAGTCAAAGGCAGAGTACCTTTACTCGCAGGCACAGCGCACTGCTCGACTAGATACACCATCGAAATGTCGCGTTATGCTGAGGATGCGGGCGTCGATGGATTGCTAATCGTACCGCCATTCTACAGTTTACCTAAAGAGAACGAGATTTACGCGCACTACTCTGCTATTTCAAAGGCTGTAAGTATACCCATTATGATTTACAACAACCCATTCACAAGTAAGGTCGACATGAAACCTGAGTTAGTCGAAAGACTCTCGAAGCTTCCTAATATTACCCACATAAAAGAGAGTAGCAGTGACGTAACCAGGATCTGGAAGATACGAGAACTGACAAAAGATAAACTCACAGTATTCTGTGGAGCAGATAATTTGGCATTTGAATCTTTTGTGATGGGTGCGAAAGGATGGATATGTGTAGCAGCGAACGTTCTTCCTAAAGAATGTGCAGACCTGTACAATCTCACTGTCGTACAAAGCGATATTGAAAAATCCAGAAATCTCTACAACAAACTTCTGGCACTATGCAACCTACTTGAGGATACTGGCATGTTTGCCGGTCTGTCAAAGGCGGGACTAGATTTGCTCGGAAAATGTGGAGGCAAACCGAGAAAACCAATGATACCACCGGGAGAGACTGAGATCGAACGGCTTAGGTTAATTCTGAAATCCTTTGGAAAACTTGGCAACCCACGCAAGTGACATAATTGAAATTATCTGCAGATTCCCCCTGATTGGATAACAAGTAATTGTCGCTCCCGTGAATTGGTTGGAGGTTACTTGATTTTTGGAGAAGAATAGGCCCAACTCAGCTCTTCTAATATCCAGAAAAGAGGTAGAAACAGTTTTCACGATGAAAGATGCCATCGAAGCAGTTGAAGATGCTTACAGAGAGGGTGGGTTGAAGACTGCAGTGATCCCACCTAGAATCAGAATAGACATGGAACGTTACAAGGGAAACATACTGATAATGCCGGCATACTTGACTGCAATGGGTGCGTTGGGCACGAAGCTGGTTACAACTCATCTGGATAATTCCAAGTTTAACATGCCGACAGTGATAGGAACAATAATCTTGAATGATCCCAAAACAGGCTTTCCAATAGCGATAATGGATGGAACGTACATAACTGCCGCGAGGACCGGTGCTGCAGGTGCTGTTGCAGCGAAGTATCTATCTCGAAAAGAAGCATCCACGGTGACTATCGTCGGAACGGGAGTCCAAGGACGCAGCCAAGCAATAGGTCTATGCGAAGTGCGAAGAATAAAGAAGCTACTAGCTTTTGACGCTGATCAAAAAAGATGTGAACAATACGTGGATGAGATGAATAAACTCATTGACGTAGAAATCGTGAGGACGGACAATCTGGAGAAAGCTGTACGTGATTCTGACATCGTGGTTACCGCGACTCCCTCATCAAATCCAGTAGTCAAGGGAGAGTGGCTAGCCGAGGGTTGCCACGTTACAGGCATAGGATCGCATTCTCCTGACGCAAGAGAACTTGATGAGAATGTTTTCAGAAGAGCGTCCAAGGTAGTCTTGGATACTTGGGACGCAAAGAGAGTTGGGGACATAAACTACCCAATATCCAAAGGGATGCTCGAAGAAAAAGACCTCTATGGTGAGATTGGAGAAATTGTGGCTGGCAAGAAAGCTGGCAGGACGTCCGATAAGGAGATCACCGTCTTCAAATCGGTGGGTACAGCTATGGTGGATGTATCAACTGCATTTCGAGCATACCAGAACGCAATGGCGAAGGGAGTTGGCAAGTCCATTGATTTGTGGGGGATCTAATACCCAAGCTGAAAAACTATTCACGGCTGTCTAATTGAGGATGGTAGAGAATGAAAATTACGAAAGTCGAGGCGTATCCAGTGCGCATACCGATGCGACGCTTCTCCGACGCGTACTCGGATTATTCAATCGGACAGTTTGTACTCGTTGAGATTCACACTGACCAAGGCGTTGTGGGGTACGGTGAAGCACCATGCACTGTAACAGTCGGCTTCTATGGAGAGACTTTGGAAACGACGGTTGTATCTATCAAGAATTATATAGGGCCCAAACTCGTGGGTGAAGATCCCCTCAATATAGGTATGGCTACCTCGACCATGAATATTGCGCATGGACGCGCTTTCATAGCCAAGACAGCTATCGACCTTGCCCTCTACGACTTGGCTGGTAAAGCTCTTGGCGTTCCGGTCTACACGCTTCTCGGAGGATGCAAACGAGAGAAAATACCAGCCGCATGTGAGATTGCCATAGTCAAACCTGACGAAATGGTGAAAGAGGCCCAACGACTAATCAAGATGGGTTTCAAAGCCATCAAAGTGAAGGCTGGTAGGGATGTCGACGAGGAGGTAAGAGGCGTCAGAGCAATCAGAGACGCGATAGGCCAAGGTGTAGAATTGAGAGTAGATCCCAACGCTGGCTGGTCTCGCTCTGAGACGATCAAAGCATTGAAAGCCCTGGATAATTGCGATGTCAACTATTTCGAACAGCCTCTTCCGAGCTGGGACCTGAAAGGTCTTGCATGGATTAGAAAGGCCATGAGTATACCAATAATGGTTGACGAAAGCGTCTGGACACCCCAAGATGTGATCAGGATCGCTGAAGCCGAAGCCGCTGACATAATAAACATAAAGATAACCAAAGCTGGGGGGCTCATGAACTCTCTCAAGATATACAATACGGCAGAAGCAGTGGGGATACCATGCATTGTTGGAACCGAACTCGAATCATGTGTCGCAATTGCAGCAAAGCTTCAACTGGCCGCTTCTTTCGAAAACCTTCCCTATGCTTGCGAATTCACTGAACTAGCTTTTCAAAACATAACCATCAAGGAACTGCCAAGATTGGAAGATGGATGTCTAGAAGTACCAAAAGCATATGGTCTGGGTGTTAGTCCCGACAAACTGCTCATGGAAAAGTTCGCAGCATTTCGCAGCCAGTGAAAGCAGATGAAATAACCTAAAGAGTCTGTAAGGTCCACTTCTCTTCTAAACAAGTCTTAAATAGCGACAATTGGCATAGAAGGATAGTTGTGATTTTTATGACCGAGGACAAAGTCACTAGAAGGGGATATGTAAAATACGCGGCTGCTGGCATAGTTGTCGTTGCGGGCGGAGCTGCTGGAGCATACTATGCAACGAGACCTTCAGAACCTACATCAACTGTGACGACGACTAGTGCGATGACTAGCGCGATGACTAGCGCGATGCCTGAAGAAAAGAAGAAAATGCTTGTGATGGCAAGAATTTTCGATTCAGTTAGCTTCGATCCGCAGTGGACTTTCGAGTTGACTAGTGCGGCTATCAACCCGTTTGTATATGATAGCCTTTTGCAGTACGATCCAGAAGCATTACGAGAGCACAAGTTGAAGGTTGTTGGGCGCCTGGCCAAGTCTTGGGAGGTTTCACCAGACAAAAAGGTGCACACGTACTATTTGAACGAAGGAGCGAAGTTCTATCCGACAGGAAACCCCGCGGATGCAAGTGCAGTAAAATTCAGTTTTGATAGGGGCTGGAATCTTCAGGGGCCACCATCACCATTTTTCAAACCTGTAGAGAAGACTGAAGTCCTCGATGACCAAACAGTTAGGATAACACTAAAAGCTCCATACGGACCATGGGATTATTTTCTATCTACTCAGTATTCGGCCATAATTGATCCAGCGGCGATGGAGCACGAAGATAACGGTGACATGGGATCTGCTTGGCTAAATGACCACTCAGCTGGCTCGGGGCCTTTCTATATGGATCATTGGACTCGGGAGAAAGAAGTTATGCTTGTGAGGAACCCAAGCTATTGGGGGGAAGCGCCAAAGGTGGAGAAAGTACTCATCCTTAATGTACCTGAGCTTGCGGTGCAGCAGATGATGTTGGAAAAAGGAGACATCGACATAGCAATGTCCTTGACGCCAGACCAGGGTGCCACATATGAAACGTCAGGACGTACTGACATAGTTACAGAAAGACCCCCATCATTCTGGATGTCTGTTCTCCAATTCAACTGCAATACGAAGCCGCTTGATGACGTTAAGGTACGGCAGGCAATAAAATGGGCTCTCGACTACGAGGGAATCCTTCAGAATATTCCCCAAGGTCATGGTCGGATAATTCAGACTTTTCTCGAATATGGTATGGATATATTTGATGACTCACTTCAGAAAGACCTAGAGAAGATGAACTACCATCGTGATCTAGATAAAGCGAAAGCTCTGCTGAAAGAGGCTGGGTACGCTGATGGATTCACTATACAAATAAACCATCAACCAGGTGTAAGTCTCAACACAAGATGGGAGGATCTAGCGCTCAAGATCGCTCAGGACCTATCAGAAGTGGGAATAACGTGTGAACCTCGACTGTGGGACGCTGGAGCTTTGGTCTCCCAAGTTTTCGAAGGAAAGATGCCAGGACTAACCGTGCTCTTGTGGGGCGCTGACTGGCCCGACCCCGACGAATTCGCTGAATTATGGATGACCCAATGGGGAAGAGACGTAAATCAATGGAAACCTGGTAAGGAAGTTGAGCAGCGCATGGATGACCTGGTTGCGGCTGCCAAAATCGAGATCGACTTTGAGAAACGCAAGAAACTGTACAAAGACCTAGCGCAAATAATGTTGGAACAGGGCACCTTCCACGTTATGTATCAACCGGATGAGCTTCTGGCAAGAAGGAGCTATGTCAAGGACTTCATCTTCGGCACTTTCTGGTTCTCACCACTATTGAACTATGCATACAAGGAATAGTTGCCCCCTTTCCTTTTTCTTTTCTTGGTCAAAAGATAATTCGTTGGGCAGTATTCATGGTCTAGCAAGTCTGCAATATCTCAACAGACGATAGCCCGGAGGACTAGGAATAATCAGGCATCACCTAGGGCTCAACGCACTAAACCGCATTTGATATCTTGTGGTATTCTGGAGGTTTTCCCAATAATCAGTTATGCAAGATCGCAGTTCGAATATTTTGTCATTTTTCTTTCCCGTAACAAATGTCTGATGAGGCTTTGAGCTGACTTAACTAGCGTCTTAATCTGGGGTCTAGGGCATCGCGAAGGCCGTCGCCGAAGAGGTTGAAACCCATGACAGCGAACAGAAGGGCGATTCCAGGAAAAGTGACGATCCACCATTCCTTCATTATGAAGTCACGTCCCGTGATGATTATTGCTCCCCATTCTGGGGATGGGGGCTGGGCTCCTACACCTACCCTCTCCAAGAGTTCTAAGATACGCTCTTCCTTCTCCTCTCTCTTGACAATTTGATTTATCGTAATCGCTCTGTCTATAGTTTGACGGACGGTCATCCTTGGATTAAGTGAAGAGAAAGGATCTTGAAAGACGATTTGCATATGTCTTCTTAGTTCTCTGAGTTTTTTTCCGCTGAGATGAGATATGTCACTATCTCTGAAAAAGATGCTTCCACTAGTTGGTTCGATCAACCTCAGAACTAGTTTTCCAATGGTGGTCTTTCCACATCCGCTCTCGCCTACAAGTCCAAATGTCTCGCCATTCAAGATTTCGAAAGTAACATCATCGACCGCACTCACTTTTGCAGTCGTATTGCCGAAAAGCCCGCCTCTGATAGGAAAATACTTCACTAGGTCTTTAATTTTGACAAGCGACTCCATGTGAAGGAAAAAGTCTTCACAAAAAAAAGGAGGAGG
>Ga0315277_10012319_pt1 | contig 10732 bp, 8 predicted proteins | sample YL17G05_15_MG_FD_203695 | JGI IMG/M metagenome (GOLD analysis project Ga0315277, IMG submission 203695) | Sediment microbial communities from Yellowstone Lake, YNP, Wyoming, USA - YL17G05_15 | ecosystem: Environmental > Aquatic > Freshwater > Lake > Sediment | place: USA: Wyoming | collected... | reverse complement strand
AGGCGATTTTTTTGCTCTGCGAATTTGCAACAGCTTCTTCGGTGTTTGAGGGCCGGCGGGCAGGTGAGGGTAGCCACAGACCATCTGGAGTATTTTCAGGTGATACGAGAACTGGCAACTGCCGAGGGAGGCAAACTCGAAGAGATTGAATTTTTCCCTGCCGCCGGCGCACAAATAGGCGAATGGGTCGGCACGAATTTTGAGAGGAAGTATCTGAAAGAGAACAGGCCGATTTATACGATTGCGGTGAAGAAGTTGGTTTAAAACCCCCGGTAAAACCTGTGGCTAAATATGAGAGACGGTCGAACCCGCCAATATATCGTGGCGGGTCAAACGCTATCCCTATCAGCGGTTCTCCAGGCGCTTCAGGGTGGCGAGTGCTACTCGCTGGACGTATTCATCAGGGTCGTTGAGGTGCGATTTTATGTTGGCCAGGGCCGGGTTATCAAGAGGCGAGGGGATAAAATTAGGGAATAGCGTATAGCGGGCAGCGTTTAGCGTATAGGAAATAAGGATTGAGTGACAGCGAAATAACATCTTGGGAAATTTTTGGCGGCCCTGACTAAAGGGTAGGAGGGTTGGTGGAAAGAAGGCTGCTCAGGTTTTTTAGAAATTTGAAGACTTCTTTTGTGTTCTCCAGATAGTATTTTGCGTGGGATTTTTTGGGGTGGCCTACAAAAATGGTCAGGCCTTTGTCTTTTAGGGCATTAAAGGCATCCTCATCAGTGGTATCATCACCGATGTATATTGGCAGAACTGGTCTATCGAGAAAAGCCGATTTGTGCTTATTTAAGAGCCACAAAATGGCATTACCTTTGTTCCATTTTATTGGAGGTCTTATCTCAAGGACTTTTTTGCCGAGAGTGATTACTATTTTCTTTTCGCGGACGTACGGCGTTGCGATTTTCAGCAATGCCCACACTACAAACGGGACAAGTCGCCCTCGAACCAGCCGATAATGAACACTAAGTGATAGTCCTTTGTCTTCGAGGAAAACCCCTTTTACAGGGCGAAACGTTTTTTTCAAATCGCCTTTGATTTTTCGCAGGACCTTTCGATAATCTGAAGGGACCGATACTGTGAATCTAATTTTTGGTCCTTCTATCTGAAAGCCGTGGTTGCTGGCGTATATAATGTTTCTGATGCCGATTTTGCTTTTGATGTCTTTTGCAGCTCTGCCAGTGACAATGGCTATCGTGTAACGGGAATTGGCAGATAATTTTTCCAAAAGGTCTCTGGCCCGTTTGGAAATGAGCGCTTTATCAGGACTTTTTACAATGGGCGTTAAAGTGCCATCATAGTCTAAAAACAGCAACACAAATTTGCCAGTAATGTCTTTTTTTATGTTATCCCACTGTGCGAAAAGGTATTTCATTGCGAAAGCACTTATTCTTTGAACTCTAATTTCAACAATTCTGATATGATTTTGCCTGCCCAGCGAAAGGCGTTATTCTGCCGGACAATCTCCCTCATTTTTGCCATTCGTTTTCTGCGTTCTTCCTCGGTCATAATCAATGCGTTGAATATAGCTTCGCTTGTCTCTTCGCGGTCGTAGGGATTAATCAGAACTGCATCTGTCAGCTCTCTTGCTGCTCCGGTAAATTGACTCAGGACAAGCATTGCGGTTTCATCTGAACGACTTGCGACGAACTCTTTAGCCACAAGGTTCATTCCATCGTGAAGCGAACTGACAATGCAGGCATTTGCTATGCGGTAAAGTGCCAATGTTTCGATTGGAGATAGATATCGTCTTGCTAAAATGATGGGTTGCCAGCCATCGGTGGAATGTTTCCAGTTAATCTGTTCGACCAGGGTATTTAGCTCATCGTTGAGAGCCTTGTAACTTGGAATATGCAGGCGGCTAATCGGACCCATCTGTAAAAAGACAATCTTCTCTTTCAATTCAGGATGTTTCTCAAGGAGGCGGTCGATTGCCAACAACTTTTCTGGTAAACCTTTGATATAGTCGAACCGGTCAAGACCAATTAAGACCTTAAGGTTTGAAAGCCCGAATTCTTCCCTTAGAGACCCTTGTGCTTTCGCAACTTCAGGTGAGTTGGAAAGCTCGCTTATTACTTCAAAATCCACGCTCATAGGATAAGGACGAATCAAGGTTTCATGCCCCGCACGAATAAACGAAAAACGCTCGCGTTCAACCCTGCCTTCTATTTCTCTATCTATGACATCTAATAAATTCTGACAGTGGTAACGAATGTGAAATCCCATAAGGTCATTTGCCAACAGCCCATCTAAGATTTCTTTTTTCTGTGGACAGACCCGGAAGGTTTCGTGGGCTGGCCAGGGTATATGCCAGAAATGTGCGACAATCAACTGATTGGGTGCTATTTCTTTTAGAATCTTGGGCAAAAGGCACAAATGATAGTCCTGTATCCAAACAAGTGCTTTTTTATCGCCTAATTCCTCTATTACCGCTCTGGCAAACTTTTGGTTAACCTTTACATAGCAATCCCAATCTTCCTTCCTGAATATCGGTCGCTGGAAAGCCGTATGGCACAGAGGCCATAATGCTTCGTTGGAATACCCGTAGTAGTAGCCGTTCTCTTCTTCTTTAGTGAGCCACACGCGTTTCAAGGTATAAGCGGGATTTTCCGGCGGTACTTTTATCTTACCCTGACTATCCACCACTTTATGGTCTGCATCACCGGTGCCAGAGGCTACCCAGATTCCGTTGCAGGCCTGCATAATAGGGTCCAGCGAGGTGACGACTCCGCCTACTCCACGCTGACATTCAATCTTTCTTTTTTTGAATATATGGGAGTATGGCTGCCTGTTGGAGACCACAACAAGCAGGTAATCGCCCATCTTCTCCGTAATCAACCGATGTAAATCCTGTCTTGTCCACATAGCACGCCCTTTTCAAACGGATTTTGGCTCCTTTGAACTTCTAAAACAGACCGCTGGAAATCTTTGGCTCAACATCTGACCATTGCAAGCCCACTATCACCGCCTGTGCGATATTTGTCAGGTGGTCCCCGATCTTCTCAACATTATCGACTAAGTCGATAAATATCAGCCCCGCCTCAGGTGTGCAGACCCCTTCGCTCATCCGCTGGACATGGCTGCGGCGAAAATCAACCTGCGCTTTATTGAGCCACCTTTCGATGACCAGAGCCGCCTTCGCTGCCTTGGTGTCACTATTCTCAAGGGCTGCTATGACATCGTCAAACATCTCGTCTGCCTCTTCTCTTAGCTTCTCTGCTTCTGACATTGCCGAATCACTAAAGGAAAGTTTATGGTCAAGTTTTCGCTGAGCAATCTCGACAATATTGACGGCGTGGTCTCCGATACGCTCAAGGTCATTAACAGCGTGAAAAAACACCGGCAACCTGATAGAAACTCCGTCAGACAGGTGTCTGTTCGACAATTCTGACAGATACGATGTGATTTCATATTGAAGCGAATCGATAAAATCCTCTATTTCCCCCACCGACCCAAGTTTCTTGCTGTCGTCCTCTATAATCCCATCGATAGACTGCTTGAAAGCTGTTTTTGCAGTTTTTGCCATACGAACGATTTCACGCTTCGCCTGCTCCATCGCTATTTCCGGCGCGTCAAGCAAATGCTTCTCAAGCACCACCGGTGCCATTGCTACCTCACTGGGTATTTTTGGCACCAACTTGACCACCACTTTTTCCAGCACGCCTATTAATAGCAGAAATATACCGGAATTGACTACATTAAACATCGTGTGGGCAATGGCGATTTCCGATGCTATAGTGCTTGGCCCAAGCTCCCAGGGTGAGATCATCTGTACAAAAGCACGGTATAAACCAAAGTAAGCAAACGGGTAAGCAATAACCGAGCCAAGAACATTAAACATCGTATGTGCCCAGGCAGCGCGCTTGGCGTTCCGATTTGCCTGTATCGCCGCAAGCTGCGCCGTGATTGTTGTGCCGATGTTGCTGCCTAAAATAAAGGGTATCGAAACATTAAGTGCTGCTTCCCAGTTGCTGCCAAACGCCCCCTGCATTGCCAGTATCTGAACAATTCCTATGAACGCCGAGCTGCTTTGAAGAAGCACTGTTACCACAATCCCGACACAAATAGCTAATATGGGCTTGCCACCAAGAGAAACAAAAAGCTCATGCACTCTTGGGTTCTCCCGTAATGGAGCGAAGGAATCCTTCATAAAACCAATGCCGAGAAACAGTATGCCAAAGCCCAGCAGTACTTCGCCGATAGCTTTTAGTTTTCGCGTTCTACCCCCAATGTGCAGCAGGAATCCTACGCCCACCGCCGGCAGCGAATATAGTGTAATATTAAGCGCCCCTGATATCGACACCAGCCACGCTGTCACAGTCGTGCCCACATTCGAGCCGATAATCACGCCTATTGCCTGTCGCAGTGTAAGCATCCCGGCATTGACAAGACCAATTGCCATTACGGTGGTGGCACCGCTGGCCTGGATTACAGCAGTAACACCTGCGCCTACAAGAAACGCCTTAAAAGGTGTGCTGGTCATCGATTCGAGAATTTTCTTGAGTTTTTGACCTGCTGCCCTTTTTAGACCCTCAGACATCAACAGCATACCAAAGAGGAACAACCCTAATCCCCCTATGGTTCTAAAAATCATATTCCTAATCACGGTGATTCCTTACAATGAAGGCTATAGAAAATTACAAGTTACAGAAAACCGCTTATAAAATTCTATATTAGATTTGTGCGATAAAAAATCAGGCGAATAAAAGGTAAAGAATAATATTTTAGGTTTTATAGACAATTTCCGTAACCTGATTTTTTTTACCATATTCTTCGAGATGTTTTTGGACAATCATTTTGGAACTTTTGGATTTCAAAAGAACAAAAATATCTTTTCTCCCCTTATCTTCGATGTCATAGAATCCCTCTTTTACAATAAATAATATTTCTTTTTTAACGTAGGGAATTAGCCCTAAAAACTTTTTTTGTTTTTCTTCTTGAACTAATAAATGAGGATAACCGGCAGGAGTATCTGTTGGAGTTCCAGGGGGAGGAATATCTCTTTCAACAGAAAGCTTTCCATTATACAAGTGAGAGTTTTCAAGCTCTTGAACTATTTTTTCAATTACACTTCTAAGCTCTTCGCTTTGGTCTTGACTTTGAATTGCTTTCATAGCCATATCCCTATACTTAATACGTTCCCTTAAAAGTCCCCAGGCCTTATCGTGCTCAACGCTATGCTCCGGTAATAGCTTTTTAGTTCTATCTATTCACAACCAGGTAATTCACGGCATGTGCAAGGACCCATACTGCTGTCGAGCATATCAGAAGTATGGCAACATACTTAATCCAATGGGCCATTGAGGCAGGCAGCCCCATTACGGTAAGCCCGCCACATAGCTTTATGTCGAGATACCTCACGAAGACAAGAGCTGCCGCCGTAATCCAGAAAACTACATCAGCAGTATGAAACACCCCACCTTTATGCTGAAAAATAGATATGATTGAAATGAAAAGGATGGCATTGCCGAAAAACATCCAGAAGAGTCTTACTACAATGCTTAGTCCGCCGCCTTGTTTATCAGTGGTCCGGTCGTTTTGTATAGACATATTCCGTCTCCTAAAAAATCGCAAGAATCGATTTAATTAGGTGGCGGCCCGACCACCCCGAAATGCCTATGGGGTTGCTCCCAACCCCACACCCTTTGATTTATTTATTGTAATGGCATTGAGGACCGCTGTCAAAGTTTATTACAAAAAAAATCTAATCGGTGTCAAGGTTGCAGAAGGAGTGGCACCGGCTATGATTTCAACACGGCAGCATCCCTAAGATGGCTTTCGAGTGTCAAGCATTTCCGGGCAAACTATACCGCCGGAGAGTATTATTCTGAATCCATCCTCAATGGTTATGTCTATTTCAGTGACGCCACTGGCAGGAACGATTTCTAAGAAACCTGTCGTCAGGTTGGGTGAAGCGGGTATGAATACCTTGAAAAACGTTTCTCCAGCCAGGTTACGGATATGACCGGTTATAAAGCCGATGGTCTTCAAGCCAGGCCGTGGGAACTCCACAAGAACGACTGACTTGAAGGCAGCCCGGTTCGGCAACGATATGGCCTCAACGGCCTGTTTGCTGGCTGTGTAAATGGTTCGAACAACGGGCGCTTTCAGCACGAGCACCTCACCCAACGATATCAGGTGCCGGACCAAAACGAGCTGTCCTATTGCTCCCACGAGGTAAACCAGCAAAAGCAGTATAGCAATTGAGCAAAGGGACAAAAAGATATTGGTATAGCTTTGTGGCACCGAACCGATGAAGGAGTCCTCCGCAATAACAGGTAGAAACTTTTCCAATAGCGGCTGTAGGAGACTGACGACCCACCGGAACAACCAGCTCATCACAAGCAGCACCACACCAAAGGGCATAAGCAAGAGTATTCCCGAAACTATCCGGCTGCGGACATGACTTCTTATTTTTGCCCATATATTTGCTTTTTTTGCCGGCAGAGAAACTGTTGCGGTCATTTTGCACCTCATTGGTTATAAATTAGTTTTGCTGATTTGCAGACGGTCTCCATTAACAGAGATAAAGTAATTATCTCGCCTGCCGCGGGGTTTGTCAAATCTCGATTCTCGATGCTGGATACTCGATGCTGGATACTCATAATAGGGAGTTGGTGTGCGGACTTCGGCGAGTTCAGTCGAGCCGAGCACACCCTGCAGGATGCGGACTCGATGCCGAGGCGCAGTGTTATCTATGGGGCTGGGGGTTTTGAGCCAAGGATTTCGAGGGACTGCTTGATGACGGGAAAGGTCTTTGTTGTTATCCGCGGGTCAAAGAGGTCGCCCGTCACTTCCATACGGACGACGGCCTGGCCGAGGTCCTCGGTGAGGGACTGCAGAACGGATGGGTCGGCGGTGGCGAGGCGGTGGCCGCGGGCGATGAGGGTCAGGTCGATGCTGCCGCTGTTAAGGTTCATCCAGCCTGAACCGTAAAAGGCGATGGCTTCGCCGGAGAGGTCGAACTTTCTAAAGAAGAGGCGGTTGCGTTTGATGTAGGAATCGACGAGCATTCGGCTGAAGGCAAAATCCTTCGGCTCAGTGAGATTGAGGACGAGCAGGAGTTTGCCGAGCGGCGAGAGCCGGCCGACCTTCATATCAGTTATCTTCAGTCTGCACAGGCCGATGCGTGAGGCGGTGTCGGTGGCGCCGGAGGCAAGACTCAAGGAGCCGCTCATTTTGCCGCTGGTATGCTCGTGGCTCGTGGGCCGTGAATCGGGATTCGTGAATTCCATCGCGACGGCGTCGCCGGATGTGCCACGTGAATCGTGCTGGGCGGCGGAGAGGAATTGCCTGAGGTCAACATTGTCGAAGCCGAGCTGGAGCAGATATTGCGAAGGGGCGTCGGCGGGCTGTTTGAATTCGAGGCGGCCCGCCAGTTTGCCGCCATAGAAATCGGCGAGCAGATTTGAGGATGCCCAGGTGCGCAGATTGGGGTCGTAAAGCAGGTCGGCGGCAACGGCGGTCAGGGATTTGCCGTGAATCGTAACAGTATCTGCGAGAATTGTGGCCCGGCCCTCGAGCAGGCCGTGGCCGGTTTTATAGAGAATTCTGGTTTTGAGCATCGCATCCAGTTCGGCTCTGGCGGCGGATATATTGAGGCCGCAAGCTTTAAGTCCGGCGGAGCCGGCAAGGTCGATATATTTTTGACCGTCATCTGCATTGGAGACATTTATAGTCGCCAAATCCAGGTCGAATCTACCGATGGGCGAGAGGATGCCGTAAAGGCCCCGGAGCGCCTGCGGCAAGGCGACGGCGAGCTGCTCATTGAAAAAGATATTACTCGCCGAAAGTTGAAGGGCCGCGCTATTAAAAGCGCCATTGGGCCGAGAAATCCGGCCATTTAACTTTATGATAGGCGCATCCTGGGAGATATTGATGCCGCCGGCGGGGGCTGCGGTGATATTGCGGAATTCAACGGCATCATTTGTCACCATCAGGGCGCCGGTGACATCTTTAAGCGGATAAGGGAACTGCTTAAAATTGATGCTGTCGCCGAGGCAATCAATAGTCGCCTCGTACGAGGGAGAGGAGCCGGTATCGGTTCTGGTCAGCCGGGCGGAGAGATTTACTTTGCCATCCGGCTGGAAGTCGGAAACAATTTTTCTCAATGATGCCGGCAGCAAGGCAAATAAGTTATCATTCAACTGCACCTGCTCGAGCTTTGCCGCGAGGCTGTAGCCGGGCGGTTTATTTTGCAGGTCGGGCTGGATTCGGCCGGACAAGGAAAGCCGGCCCCGGTCATACAGACCCGTCAAGCTCTTAACGTTTATTGAATCGGGGGTGAAGACGGCATTGGCCGACACTTCGGAAATTGGGATGGGGAGCTCCCTGGGCTTGAGAGAGGCGTTTTTGAAAAACAGGTCGGCGGTGTAATTTGCCGTGTTTGAATCAGGCCCGGGCGACGAGACGTTTATGCGGCCATCGATTAAGCCGGTAGGGGTAAGCTGGTCGCAGAGATTTCTTTGAGCGGCCGGCAAGGCCTGTTTTAACGTGGAATCCAGGGGGACATTATTTACATCAATTTGGATACTATATGCCGGCTTATTGGCATCGGTAACTGCCTTGCCGTTAAGGGTGATTGTCCGGGAGGCGGGCTGCGAAACGACATTTGAGACAATTATGGTTTCGCCGTCGAAAATGAGCTTGCCGGTGAGATTTTTTAACGGGTAGGGAAAGTCACGGTACAGGGCTTCAGCATTAAGAAGGTCAACCGTCAAGGTTTCATTTTTGTCGGTTTGCGAGTTGCGAGCGAGCTGATAATCTACGGCCGCCAGGCCGCGAGGCGAGTAGGCGGACCAAAACTCTTTGTGCCTGTCGCCCAGGGCATCATAGAGGTCGTTATCGAGAGTCATATTGCCGCTTGCGATGCGGACTTGGTATTTCCAATCCGGGGCGAAGTCACGTATCCAGCCGTTAATAGAGAGTTTGACGTCGCGGTGGCTGCCGATGAGGTTGTCAAATGTCACGGTATTGCCGGTGAAATCCAACGAGCCGACCAATCGCTCTATCTTATAAGGGAAACCGGAGTAGCAGACGGCGACATCTTTGCAATAGACTTTTCCGGAAAGAGAGCTTTCGTCCAGACGGTTCAAATTGCCGGAGGCATCGAAGCTCAAGTCAATCCGGCCTGAGGGCTGGTAGCGATTGAAGAATCTTTGCAGGGCGGTGAAACGTCCGGACTTTTCCAGAAAAGACGGGCCGACCAGAGCGAATTTATCCAGAGAGGGACTGAGTTTGGCGCGAAAATCTTTTATTCGCAGCTTCAGCGCGAAGGCGCTGTTGGGGTCGTATTTAAGTTCAGCGGCCAGGTTGTCGATGAGCCAGGACATTTCGAGTGCGGAGACATCGGTGGAGGAGATGCCGCCGGCAATTGTGACCAGGCCCGGCTTCCAGGCGCCGGTCAGGCGGCTTTTTGCGGAGGCGGCAGCCATTTTAGCGGTTGTTATTTCAAAGCTGCAGCCATCCTGGGTTTGGGTGTCGGAGACGAATTTTGCAGCCAGAGGGACAGAGGCGGCGACTTTCACCTGACCTTGCGAGATTTTGCTATATTGGAGCGTTCCTCGCTGGAGGACAATGAGCGGTATTTGGCCGGAGCCGCCTTTGGGGACCCTGAGCTTGAATCCGGCGAGGTTCCACAGACCGCTGTCGAGGTCGCATCGGACATTGAAGACAAAGTCGTCAACAGATATTGTTTTAAGGCGAGGCCGCAGCAGCAACAAGCCGGCTATGCCGAAGCGGCCGGACACGGCCTCGGCTTTTAATATGAAGTCTTCACCGGCCTGCTTTTCGTAAGGACTGATGACAAGATTTTTGATAAAAACGGAGCCATTAGTGCGGAAATCGATTGATTCGGTTTGGATTTTCGTGCCGGTGAGTTCTGCAATCTGTTTTATGGCGGTGCGGCAGAGGAGCCGGCCCGTAAGGAGAAAGCCGAGCCACAAGACGACGGCCAGAACCAGGGCCGTCAGAAACCAGCGGAAAATTCTTCCGGCGATTCTGTTTATCCTGGATTGGTATGGGTTCGGCAACATTCCATAAGAAATTCAAAAAATGAAGAGTTCGTATTTCGTATATCGTATCAGGTTTTACGCTTTTTTATTGCTTTGCCGGCGATGTCGCGGCGGTAATAGGCGCCTTCAAATTTTATTTTCTCCACGGCCTGGTAGGCCCTGATTTTGGCGTCTGCGATTGTTTGTCCGAGAGCAGTTACACCCAGGACCCTGCCGCCATCGGTGACGATGTCGCCGTTTTGGGTTTTGGTGCCTGCGTGGAATACGATGACATCCTGAATTTGTTCGGCTTCGTCAAGGCCTGTAATTTTTTTGCCTTTCTGGTAATTGTCCGGGTAGCCGCCGGAGGCCATTACGACACAGACGGCCGGTCGCGGGTCCCACCGGAGGGTGACATCTTCGAGGGTGCCTTTACAAACGGCAAGGCAGACCTGCAGCAGGTCGCTTTTTAGTCGCATAAGAATCGGCTGGGTTTCAGGGTCGCCGAAGCGGACGTTGAATTCGAGGACTCTGGGGCCTGCGGGGGTAATCATAATGCCGGCGTAGAGGACGCCTTTGTAGGGCGTGCCGTTGCGGTTCATACTATCCACGACCGGCACGAGGATTTCACGGGTGATTTGACTCATTATCTCTTCGGTGACAACGGGTGCGGGGCTGTAGGCGCCCATTCCGCCGGTGTTTGGGCCGGTGTCACCGTCGCCGATGGGTTTGTGGTCCTG
>Ga0315277_10012317_pt1 | contig 10735 bp, 10 predicted proteins | sample YL17G05_15_MG_FD_203695 | JGI IMG/M metagenome (GOLD analysis project Ga0315277, IMG submission 203695) | Sediment microbial communities from Yellowstone Lake, YNP, Wyoming, USA - YL17G05_15 | ecosystem: Environmental > Aquatic > Freshwater > Lake > Sediment | place: USA: Wyoming | collected... | reverse complement strand
GTGCAGGCTCCGTTATTGGTCTTTTTCTCGGATCGTTCTTCAGGGACTCGTGGACAACACCCTTTCTCCTCGTTTCGATACTAGGAAGCGGATTAATTCTCATATTTTTCATTATTGGAGTAGATTTGAAGAAAGGAAAAGCTGAAGATGAATTAAAAACTGTGCTTAATGAAGGGGCAATTTACACCTACGAAATAAAACCTGAGCATCTCAAAAAGCTTTGGAAAAAATCAACTAATGTCAATTTATTCCTTCAAGGCATTCCTGGATGCATACCGTGGGGTGTTTTATTAATTGTAGCACCTCTGTTTTTCGAAAGTTGTGGATTTGATATAAATATTGCAATTCTATTAGTGGTCCTAGCTCAAGCACCTAGTGCGGGTGGAGCTATATTTTCAGGATGGTATTGCGACCGGCTTGCCCAAAAATCCCAGCGGAGTCGGGTTAAATTTATCGCATTTTCGATTCTTTTTCCGGTATCCTTTTTTATAGCCGCCTTTCTATTACCTTATCCTTTTGTCGGTTCTGCTCCAGGTAGTTTTGATGCGGGATTTGAGGGATTTTTGACTGGGCCACTTTATATCTTGGGATTTACACTAATAGGAATCGGGTCCTTCCTTTCGTCTGCTGCAGGAACGAACTATTTTGCTATTATTCAGGCAGCTAATGAACCCGAACTGCGCTCAACAATTATAAGTTTTAACAAAGTGAATGATAATGCTGGAACTGCTCTCGGTCCCGGTCTTGCAGGTGTTTTTGGTATGCTTTGGGGTGATCGTTATGCCATGGCAATCGCAACCCTGTTCTGGATTCCCTGCGCTTATTTCTGGTTCCGTGCAACGAAAACCATTGACACTGACGTTCAAGATATGAAGAATCTGCTTACAGCTCGGGCTAAAGAGCTAGAACAGAATTTAAAATCTAAGCCATAATGTAAAATTGTGCAAATTTCTTTGAGGAATTAAATTGAATAATGTATTTGAAAAATTGTCAGAAATCAATTTCGAGAAATTGACGAGGGAGGACCTAGAGCGAATTTATTTAAAACAATTTAATGAAACAGAACAGAAGCAGCTCGGGCAAATTTATACCCCAAACTACATTATCCGATTTATTTTACATCAAATCGATTTTTTAGCCGGATTCAACTTCAAGGATGCAAATTTAGAGTTGAAAATATTAGATCCGGCTTGTGGCTTAGGTAGCTTTTTACTCGAAGCGTATGAGTTCCTAAAGGAAAAAATGAGAAGTTTGGATCTAAAAGAGGAGGAAATCCACAAGATATTGCTAAACCGGATTTTATATGGAGTAGATATTGAACCGATTGCTGCGCAGATCACTGCATTGGCACTAGCATTAAGAAGAAAAACGGAGCTTATAAAGGAACTGAATATAGCGCAATTTGATATCCTGAACCCAGAGGAAAAAATGTCAAAAAATCTAAGGTGGATTAATCTTCAGGAAGTTTTGCCGAACTTTTCTGATAAAATGAATGACGCTGGAGAGAAGCAAGCTCTTCTGAAAGATTTTGATGTAATAATAGGCAATCCACCGTATTTTCTCATAACTCAGAAAGAAGGAAGGGTAGCCCGGGGAAAACAATTTCATACCACTTTTTTACCAAGAAATTTAGTTGAAACCTATCGGTCCCATTATAAAGCATGGCCAAAACACAGTAGAGATCAGAATATTTTCTATTTATTCATTGAACGGAGCATTCAATTGCTGCGAGAAGGCGGAATTCTGGGATTTATTATTCCGGATATCTTATTAGCCGGTGATTCCACCGAAAATTTGCGGAAAGTCATTTTAGAAACCGCCTGTATTAAAAAAATCATTGTAATTAAAGGGAGGGTCTTTGAGAAGCGGGGGATTTCCAATATTATCATCATTCTCCAACGGTGCTCAGATAGTAAAATTAGAGAACAGAATAAAGTGGAAATAATCTTCACATCCACGCATGAATTGAGTGAAAACGATAGCCAAGGAATCTATGATAAATTTGAAATAATGCCCTATTGTATTCCCCAAAGTATTTTTCAGGCAACCCCGCAAAAAAATTTTGCAATTAGAATAAATGACGCTAATTTTGCGATCTTCCAAAGAATTTTTAAAATGATGAAAGGAAAAAAATTAGTTAAAATAGGGGATATCTTGGAGATACAGCGTGGTATAGAGAATTTAAAAAGAAAAGATGCCATTACTGTGAAAAAAAACTTACGAGGGAGTTATCGGAAATTAATTACTGCCAGCAATATCGAGCGGTATAGAATTAAATGGGATGCGATCCCGTTCCCAAAGAAATTTGTTGATTATGACCCTCAGAATCTCAAGTATCAACATATCAACTTTAAACAGCAAGAATGGTTTATGCAGAAAAAAATTGTCTTGAAGCGGGTCTGCGATAGGTTGATTGCAGCCTTGGACGCGCCCTCTGAAGATGAAACCGCTTATTATTTTACTATGGATTCTGTACAGATGATGTGGTTAAAAGATGAATTCAAAGAAAAATATGACTTACGCGTTATTTTAGCAATTCTGAATTCCGAATTCATGAATTTTTACTATCACACGCTGTTTTCCTATAAACAACTTTTCTCTCGGGTCCAGAAAGCCTTTCTTATGCAATTACCAATCCCCACTGAAATTCCATCCGAAAAAAAGAAAGAAATTTGTAAATTGGTGGATGAATTGATCAAATCCTTTGATGAGACCACCGAAGCATCGCTCAATCAGCTTGTCAGCAGCCTTTATTTTACGCCCGAGGAGTTAACACTATTTAGGTTTTAATACGTCTTTTGCAGTCAGTACGAGTCCTATTATCCAAAGGACAAGGGCGGCACAACCGATAGGAAAGGGGAACCCGAATCCAGCAACGACATAGATGACACCCATTAAGGGAAGAATAATGAGACCTCCAGAGATAAGAGCGGCAAGCCACGCCCATTTCTCGCCTTTCCGAAAGCTTTTATACCAGATTAGGGTATTTACTGCGCCATTGCTGAGAAATAGAAAGCCTATTAGCACGATGGATAGTGTAGAGATAGTCAATAGATTCGGATTGAAGGCGTATATTTCTTCAGGCGTCATCCCAATAAACGCTAGGTGATAGGGCATGAGTTTTCCATAGATAGCATAAATTGCACCAAAGATAATTAAAATAACATTCACCAGCAAAATTAGAATCGAGCCAATCTTGAATAAATTTAAATTTTTCATAGCTAAATCTTAGGAACTTTAAATTTATAAATATTAATTTCCTAAGAATATAATAATTGGAAATGATACGATGATCAGCCCCTACGAGCGATTTAACGCGGTGTTGAATAGAGAAGAGCCAATAGATCGGTTGCCAAAATTTGAGATTGGGGCAGTTACACTTCCTCTGGTAAAGGAAATCACGCAATACTATAAATTACCCAGTTCTTTGAGAGTAAGCCTTCATTCACTTAATTTAATTCAAGAGATGGTAGCATATCTGAAGAAATTCTACTTCGGGATCGAATCAAAGCAATTTCGACCGAAGAAAATCCAAAGAATTTTCCCCAAACGGCTGCTCACGAATTTTATAAATCTATCCCGCTCTGAAGGAAATTTTGAGAAGATTTTCCGTACTATTTTCAGGGTGCCGATAAAACTTGGTTATGATGCTTGGGGAATTCCCGAGCCTTTGTTTCTAGACTTTATTGGGAAAAAGGCACGGCGGGATAATGGGGAAGAAGGCATTGTGTTAGCAGATGGGAAGATTTGGGATTTGGATCTCAATACCGCCGACATGATTGAAGTGGGGTTAATTTATGAGGATGAAACCGGCGATCAAATGATTCAATTTTATAATAATTTTATGAAAGCATTTGATTTCGAACGATTTTATGGCGCCATGGAAACGGGATTAAACCAAAAAATGGGGGGGAGTCTCCTCAGAGAGCAAATTGTTCCCGTGTTGTTTATTAGAGGCCTAATGTCGGGATGGCTGAATATTTTTGCTTTGCAAAGAATGAGCCTACTCTTTAAAAATGTCAATAAGGATTATAATTTAAAGGAAGGAACAGGGAAATACGGACAATATTTAAAAGATAGAACTAAGTTTCTGATGAAACACGTCGACTACCTTGCAAAACTCGGGATCCCTGCGATTTTTTTGGGTGATGATCAAGCCGATACCCATGGTCCCTATTTTCGTCCGTTTATATGGAAAAAAGTCTTCAAACCCCTATATTCTGAATTAACCAAGCACGCCCATTCAAAAGGAGTCAAGGTCGTAATGCATAGCGATGGGCGATTTAAAACCAACCGACCGGAGGATCCCGAGGCGGAAGGCTGGGAGTTTCTGGATGATTGTATTATTGGTTCAGGGTTGGATGGGTGGCATTCTGTGGAAATGAAGGCAAATAATATTCATACCATCAAGGAACACATCCAAGATCGCTTAGCTTTGTTCGGATCGATAGATACCACGTGGTTACAATATTATAGTCCTGAAAAGGTGAGGCGTTTGGTTTATAGCCATTTGAAAGGTTTCCTAAAGAAGGGGGGACTGCATGGCTTCGTTCCAGGAACGGATAATTCAATTATTTCAAAAACCCGTATTGAATGCTGGCTGAGTATGATTCGCACCATTGATGATTTCTCCGCCAAATACGTGAGAAAAATTTGAAATCTTAGAAACCTTAATTTATAAGGATTAAGAAAGAAAGTAAGAAAGAATGACATATCGAAAGAAGAGAAAGATTATCAAAGAGGGTTTATAAGGATGGCAGATATAAAAAAGAAAAGTCCTAAAAAGGATAAGAAATTAAAAGGGAAGAATTGCCTCTTAACGGGTGCTGGAAGCGGAATAGGGCGCGCATTGGCTTTTTGCTTAGCTAAGGAGCAAGTGAACCTGTTCCTTGCAGATATTAATATTGAAAGTTTAGAGAAGGTTAAGAAAGAGCTGGAACCCTTGGGAGTTAAAGTCTTTATAGGCAAATGTGACGTGTCGAGCTATACGGATTTCGAACATATAGCGCAGGAAGTCTATTCAAAATTAGGCGAGCTGGATATCTTGATAAACAATGCCGGAATTGCCGCCGGAGGCTATGTGGAAACGATAGATTTAGCGGATTGGAAACGTGTGCTTGATATCAATTTATGGAGCATCATCTATTCGATTAAGATATTCCTTCCCCGCATGCTTGAACGAGGGGCAGGCTATATCGTTAATACCGGATCTGGGGCTGGTGTAGTCGGTCTCCCGAATCACATTCCGTATGTGACCTCGAAATTTGCAGTGGTGGGGATCTCCGAAGCGTTATACAGTGAGTTGAGCGGGCGTGGGATTGATGTCTCTGTCATTTGCCCGACCATAATCAAAACGAATATCATCGATCGATCTCCGATAGCAGTCCCTCCTGAATATTTGCTGCAAATTAAAAGTGAGCAAGAGAAACAGGCGAAGTTAGAGGAGTTTAGAAAGGTATTTTGGGATATTTATACGAGAAAGAGCACGAATGTGGAGCAAGCCGCTAAAAATTATGTGAAAGGCCTAAAAAAGCGCAAATTGTATATCTTCGACAAGAGCCTCGTGCCCTTAGGGCAATTCGTGAAGGGTATTTCGCAGGCCCTTTATATGAGAATCTTGAGACGGGAAGGCAGTCAATATAGGGCCATGATAGACGAAGCTCTCATAAAAATAGGACTTAAATCGTAATATAATTACTTTCTTTTTATAGAGATAGAATAGGGGAAAAAAAGAAAGTTAGCTGCCAAAGGGAATGGGGATTGCCGCAATCACTAGGAGGATTCCAGCGAGATTGCCGAATAAAATAATGAGAATAAGACCCACGAGAATGAAGGTTACAAACGAATACCGGCTCTCCTAGATATCCCAGCCGAGAATTCCCCAGCCAACTATAATAATACCACACAATATAATTTGAATTGTGGAGCTAGTTACATCTGGTGCAAGAAAACCACCAATTGGACCCCAGATGTTCAATATGAATGAAATTGTGAAAAAGACTCCCAAGATGCCACCACATATGGCTAATACACGAATCAAATCCCAGTGGAATTTTTTAGGCATGATAATTACCTCTTATTTTTGTTAGCCTACATGGCTAAACAATTCAAGTGAAGAGCACTTAGTTGGGGAAATCTTTTATATTTTTCTTATAGAAAAATTCAAAACCGTCGATATGTTAGGAACGTAACTAGTGAAATAGCAGAAATAGGCTTTTCAGATATGGGATCGACCAAAATCACGTTTATCGGGCATTCGACGCTGCTCTTTGAAATGAATGGGGTGAAGTTGCTCACTGATCCGATCTTTGGTAAATATCCGCGCTATGTCTTTTTTTTCAGGCGTGAATTGAATGCAGGCAAGACGATTAAAGAGGTTCTTGCGGAAAAGGTTGATGCAATCCTCTTGAGTCATAATCATCTAGACCATTATCATGTTCCCAGTCTCCGGGAATTTCCCCGAGACGTGCCTTTTTTCGTTCCGTCAGGCTATGAATCATACGTGCAGACAGCCTACAGGCATTTTACCAATGTTCATGAGTTGGAGGTCTGGGACAGCGAGAAATTCAAGGACGTAACTATAACGTTAGTCCCGGCGTATCACACACGAAAAGGAAAGGGTTATGTTATCGAGGGTGAGCAGACCCTTTACTTTCCGGGCGATACTGGCTATTTTGAAGGGATTAATGACTTTCACAACCGATTCTCCCACTTTGATGTGATCTTTCTTCCGATGATGCAACGAATGCCCGATTTTTTTCGAGATCTCCTGCCACACATCGATCCCCACGATGCTGTAAAAATCGTGAAGATTCTACAGCCCCGAAAATTTGCCATCCCGATTCACTTTGGATTTTTCCCAACGCTTGGAAATCCGTTGAAATTACCCAATCAATTTAAGGAACTATTAGAAAAGGAAGGGCTTGGGCATCTTTATCATTTACTCAGGAATGGAGAAACTCTTGAGCTTTAGGGAAATCCTTCAAAATAAAGAAAAAAAGGGAGAAGTTTAGAAGAAGGCAACTCCGAACGGTTAGAAATTTACCATTATCCATGCAGAGAGGATGCAGAGAAAAATAAAATCAAAATAATATAAGTGGATTGTATTGCCCAGCTTTTAATGATCCCTGAATTAATTCTGAACTTCACGCATCTTAAATTTTTCTCTTACTTGCATTAAGGACAGTAACACCAATAATTTCTCCTTTCTCATATCGGATGATTATATCATCCTCAGTAAGTTCCGAATCATCTGCATGGCTCGGCTTCTTGAAATTGATGTATAGGACGTCAGCTTCTTTATCATATGCACTCCAAACTCTTGGATGTGGAATTTCTAATAAATTCGGTATAAGATTTAATATCTTTTCTACTTCTGGCACTCCCATATCTTTTTTCGCCTAATGAGATATTTTATTCGTTCTGTAAAAAAGGCAGTTATTACAAATCCATCATTCTTACTTAATTCTCTATAAATTGCGATAATATATTTACCTTTCTCTATTTCCTTCACGGCAATGAATTCACCAGATTTCCCCTCATAAATTATGAGGGTTGTTCTATTGTTTCAAGAACTTCAAAGTAATACCCTGCCATTTCAGAGTGTTCTTCAGTAATGTGAAACCATCTTTCTTCCGGAAATCTAATAGTCACATTATTTTTGGACTTTATTGTATCCATATTTTCACAAAACTCTCTGATATATATCTAAAAATATAAAGATCTATTATCTATCTAAATATTGAATACGTCAATATTTTGATTTTCGAATCCTTATAACTATAGCTACTAATCACTATAAAATTTCAATCTTAATTATTTCCTCATGATTGAGAAACTCTTGAGCTTTAGGGAAATCATTCAAAAAAAAAGAAAGGGAAAGTTTAGAACATGGCAACACCGAACGGATAGAAGTTCACCATCATCCATGCGGAGAAGATACAGAGAAAAACCGTAGAGCCGAGGATATTACGGCCTGAGTACATATAGACCCAGGTGACGAGAATTTGCTGGATCACAGAATATATTACTTCGACCGTCAGAATAAGTGCGAGAAACCCGAAGACTGAGCCTTGGCCCCAGCAGAGTATCATAGGTGGGATGAAAAGGAACGCATCCATTATGAACCCAAGCCCCACCATCACAAAGTACTCTTTGAAGCGATTGGAGAATTTTAGTTGTCCTTGGACAGTTCGGAAGTAAAACTCCTTAATTAAGAGCCAAGGGAAAAGCAGGATTGCTGTTCCAAAAATGGTGCCGATTTCCCGTGGAGTGGGAAGGGTAATTAGGGTTGACCAATCAGCAATGGCGGTAATTCCGAGTGCTAGCAAAACTGCCGAAAGGATCCCGTATAGTATAGCCCGCCAAGGGTTGCCGGAACACATCATTTTGATTTTTGAGGGAATAGCTCTGAATCCAAGTTTTTCCTTATTCCGAATAATGAGATAGTACATGAGGAGTATTCCAATAGCATTGCCCACGGGAATAGCGTAAAGCAGTTGCCCCATAGAGATCGGTAGTACATCTGCAAATAGAATACTGAGTGGAATTAAAAGTAAAATCCCAATGCCTGTTGCAGCTATGTAATAAATCACCAATTTAAGTGTCGAGGTATTCTGGACCAGATCTTTTCGTAGGTTGATCTCTTTATCTCGCCACAGGTAATTATGCAAATAGAAGATCGCCACAAAGCAGAGTGCAATCATCCCCATCAAGGCAATGGCAAAGGAAAGTGAGGCGTAAGGTGCAGTGATCGAAATAGGCCATCTGAGTGTTCCGTAGAAAGTGAGTTCGAACCAAGCAGCGGTCTCATACATAATGTGCGGGTCATGGGGCTCGAAGAGGTGTTCCGTTTCACCGGTGACCGCCTTCGCAGCCGTGCCATTTGTAAAATCGCCGTATAGCTGTTCAAGGTGCACATCGCTACGATTGGTATATAATTTAAGAAAATCGAGCGTTACGGATGGAGTGAACATTTGCTCGTATCGCCCATTCGCTATCAATAAATTGCGAATACGTGTGAGATTATATTCTTCTGTTCCGGTTGCATTAGTACCTTCAATCAGATTCATGAGACCAGCCTCGAATCCTACTACCATTCCAAGGGCAACTGTGGCATTAACCTCATTTGTATGGTCATCCGCGGTCCTTAAAGCCGTCATAGAGCCCATTGAATGCCCAACCAGACCAATTTTATTGATATTTCCTAACGCTTGAAGATATCTAATGCCGGCGACCATATCCTGCTCTAGAATATGAACCTGAAGAGGATTTATAAGCGATGGAAGGTACCCTCCAGAACTACCATGCCCTCGAAAATTGATATTCACCACGACAAACTCCCGCTTCACCAGTTCTATTGCCAGAAGCTGCATATGCTTACTATTCCCCGTGAAGCCGTGTCCAATAACGACCCCAGGGTGCATTCCGCTCATATTCGCTGGGGTATATATGTCGGCTTGAATCTTCGTATAATCTTCGGTAATCAAGGTGGTCTCTGTAATAGTGTAGGGGTGCGCTGGATCGGCGAAGAAGGTAAAAACAATGAGGGGAATCACGCCAGAAAGGATGATGATAACGCTGATGAGAAGTCCCGTTCGTTTCTTGTTTGACAGTAAAAATTCTTTTATAGACATAATTTACTCCCTGGTTTGAATCTTGTAAATTCCTTGATATTAAGATCTTCGTTTAATTACATCAATTTACCAAATCAAGTAGGATTGATATAATATAAATACTTGAAAATTTTTATGTAAAATCAAAATTAAGGATAAAAAACTAATATTTAGGATAATTTTAGAAATGGAGAAAGAAACAAAGCGACTTTACTTCATCTTTACTCTGGTAGCTAGTTTAGCTGGTGGAATTTTACTTCTAGCAACCGATTTTGGTGGATATTACTGGTATTCGTATGATGGTCCCTCATATGGGTGGGTTTGGGTGTACGCGGGAGCCTCAGTGGGGGGCTGGTTTGGCTTCTTCGCAGTAGCAAGTCTGCTGTTTTTTTGCACCTTTATATCCCTGAACGTTATCTTGAGCCTTGAAGGGAAGGAAATTGTGAAGATCGACGAAGAGAAATTCATTAACTTGGGGACTATATTTTGTTACATTGTCGCGGCCATTTGTGTTGTAGGAGCCATTGCACTCGCGATTTTTGCCTATACGGAGGATGTGGCATGGGTTGATGTATGGCTGGATGCAGGTTTCTACGGCGGGCTCATTGGGAGTGGTGTCACGGCGTTCCTCTTCAAATTCTACCAGTATAAACTCAAAATGGAAAAATAAATTCAAAATACTCTAATAAATTCTCTCTTTTTTCTTTCAAAAGGAAATTTAATTTGTAGTTAGTTTTGGGGGCATTACAAAGACTTCTCGCGGACCTGTTCGTACGAGAGTCATGACGTGCTCAGGACAGAGATGGGCACAGACACCACATCCGATGCATCGTGCTTTATCAAGCACAGCATGGTCATCTTCCAGTGAGAGGGCTTCCATCGGGCATTTCTCCACGCAAGTCCCACACCCAATACATTGCTCATCATTAGGTTTCGCAAGATAGGAAGTCATAGTATGATAGGGCCAGATGCCTTCATAGAACATGCGGAATATCCCGCAGCAGCATTTGCAGCAGCTGCAGAGCCCGTCGAGGTCCCGTGATAAATCGAGGTTATTATGAAAGACCTTATGTACTAAACCCTCGTCCTCGGCTTCTTTCAGCTTCTTTTTCGCCTCTTCT
>Ga0315277_10012316_pt1 | contig 10735 bp, 7 predicted proteins | sample YL17G05_15_MG_FD_203695 | JGI IMG/M metagenome (GOLD analysis project Ga0315277, IMG submission 203695) | Sediment microbial communities from Yellowstone Lake, YNP, Wyoming, USA - YL17G05_15 | ecosystem: Environmental > Aquatic > Freshwater > Lake > Sediment | place: USA: Wyoming | collected... | reverse complement strand
CCGCCACATTGTCCACAAAGTTGTCACTCGCATCTCTCGAAATCGCGTACCCGGTAAAGCTTGCCCCTGAAGCAATTGTCCTGGTGTCGATCTCGGCACCACTGCCATCAGCACTGTCCTCAATCCTTATCCTGGTGGCAAAAGCTTCCGCACCAAAAGTTATGAAATTATTACTCATGGAACGGTATTGAGCCGCAATCCAATCTGCGGTTCTGGCGCTGTTTGATAAGCGGACTTCGTCGATTGTGGCATTCGTTTCACCGTCGGGCCACTGATTTTGGTCTCCTATTCTCCAGGGAGTCCCGTTAAACGGCATCGAAATCGAGCCCGCGTAGTTAAAATTGTTCGCCGAGACATTATTCCTATTTCCATTGACATAGACATTCCAATTCCCGTAATACGCACCCGATCCGGTATACGCAAAGACTCCAACGAGATAATACCACTGTCCTAATTGGATTGTGGTTTGGCCTTTTGCACCTATGGCGTCACCAGCGGAGTCGAAGGTAAAGATGGCACCTTTGTGGGTTCCAACCCCTCCACTCGCAGGGCTGATGCACAAAGTCGGTGACTGATTGCCATCCAATTCGCGGGTGCTGAATACCGTTCCTCCTGGACTGGCCCCACTCGTCGGACTAAATGTTGTCGAGTTGAGATCATTGAACCTCACCCATGCTTCTACGGTCACAGAAGTCGTGCCGATATCAGAGCCGGGAATTCGCACATAATCGTTGATCCCATCAAGCTCATCGGCGCCATCTATTGCGCCGGCAACGGCTTCATCACCATCATAATTTTGCGGGATTCCATCGTTATTGTTTATGGTAGAATCATATCGAGTCCCTGTCCCTCCTTCGCCTAAATGCCAGACAGCCGAGTAATTTGAATCCCACACATTTTCAGCATCCTGCCCGTCAGCCGCTGCGGGATTGCCATAGTACATCCAGATATAGTCGGTCGAACTTGAACCATCGATCTGCGGGACTTTTACCCAGATGGTGCTGTCGCCGTTATAATTCCATTCCTCGATTTGGTATTTGAGTCCTGTCGTATCATCAGCATCCACAAATCGAATATCTCGGCCATCACTTTGACAATGAGAATAATCGAAGTTTCCTGGAGTGAGTATCACTAATACGGGAAAATTGATCAGGTTCTCGCTCTGATTGCTGTTATTAAAAGTCAGGCTCTTTCTGTAGGTCCAATCAGAGCCCAACCAGGCAACCCTAAATTTTTGTTTCTCTGGACCACTTTGATAGGTTTTTTCCTCTAAACCAGAAAAGGCACGAACTTCACGATTCACGGGCATATCTATCTTCGCTTTCTGGTGAGAGCCGGCGCCGGCGGCTAAAGCGAAATTGAGGTCGGCTTCAATGGTTATCGGGTCTTCAGCCCTATTGCCAAAATCTTTGGCTAACTCCCAGCCCTTTTGAATATAACCATAAACCCAGAAAGCCCAGCCATAAGTCCCTCTCTCAATACAATCGACCGGAGATTTATGAAGAACTGACCAGTTCCAGCTATCGTCGGATCGATAGCCATCCACAGACAAGCGGCAAAAGTCTGGACTGATGGGGATTATGCCAATACCACCATCCTCTCCATACACTCCCCAGAAGTTATCTGCTAAATCAGAAGAGGCAGTGGTATCGCCATCCAGGGGACCCCAGGTTGTGGGAATATCATATAAAGTGACCGCATCAACAGCCGTGGCGAGAAAAGCAGTCTCCAGCCTGCCTGGGTTCTCCCCTAGTAGGCCAAATGCTCCAGGCCACTCAGCCCCGTGATCCTGAGAAAAAAAGCTATGAGAGGCCGTCCACTTATTATCGAACTTTATCCGGACCTCCTGTCCGTTTGATACGTAGTAGAACGTGTAGCAATAATCAGAATAATCAATAGCGCTCTGGAACGCTCTTGGCTCATAGTGAAACTTTATATAATAACGAAGGGGACCTCCAGTGATAGAAACAACCCCTCCTTCAAACATCCCTGCTTTCTTCTTGAACCCAAGAAAGGATCCCTGGCCATCAATAAGTGAACTCCCGAAGGGTGGCTTGAGATAGCCTATCTCTCCAGTGGCTTCATCGATTCTTGCTGTCTCGTAGTCCTGGCCGCCAATCTTATAAACGACGGAAATATGGCCGCCCAAGGGCACAGCCAAAATCCCCCCATTCTTCATCGTGTCATAATAGCGAGGAGGTGGTTTGGGGCCATTCTCCAGAATATCAAAATAAACATAATATCTTTTTGAAGTCTCTGCATCCATGCGTCCCGTGAGCCAGATAATCTCTCCTGAAGTTGGCTCAAATTGAGAAAGCACTTCGCTGGGAGTTTTATCCTGATCTATAACCCGGAGAGAGTTTGTATCGAAAGTACCCGAGATGCCCGACTGAGAAAAAAGCGATTCGAAGTTAACCGTTAACTCAACCGGCTCATCATTTCTTTCGAGTCTCCCGCTGTGAACTTCTACCTTTATCCGATAATGCCAATCCGGCTTCCACCAGGCAGAAGATTGCGGGCCGGAAAGAGCTCTTGCATCTTGAGAATCGACCATCGAAATAATCAGAAAAATCGTCAATGGGATCAGCAAAAGTCTCTTCTTCATGACAACTTTCTTTTCGTTGGCTTTTTCATTCTATTCGTTTAAAAAGAATAATCCACCCCAACTCCTGCTCTCCACCCTCCTAACTTTATTGTCTCATCAAAAGGTCGAGCATCCGCTTTGACATATCGCAAGTTTAAATCAATACGAAATCTTTGCCCCAAGGTTATATAACTTCCCCCTTCAATGTGAAATCCAGTGGTCGAATCTGAGGTGTCTCCTAGCCGAGCCCTCTCTCTATAAGAACAAAAATCGACTCCGGCTCCAAGATAGGGACTGATTTTCTTAATCTTGGCCAATTTCACCCTCATCCCTATGACAACGGGTATCATCGAAAACTTGATCTCTTCCTGAGTTAAGGTCATCTCCCCTTTATCCTTGAAATAACCCACCTCTCCTCTGATTTCAAAGCTTCTCAATAAATCATAGCTGAGAGATCCCCCATAAATGAAGTTACCTGAGCCATAAGTATTTTTATAGATTGAATCAGCTACTGAATAATAGCCTATTGAGCCTCCCACTCTAAATCCTCCCGCTGAGGAATAGAGGGTAAAGATAAGCACAAACGCCAGCCTGTTCAAGATTGGCCTCATTTTATCCCCAACCTTTTTTATATATATGCTGTTTACATATATATGCCTATTTAGAAGATATGTCTAGATAGGCCTGATGTCATCACCTTTATGGGTGATTCCGTATATGATTTTTTCCGTTTTAAGGGGTGAAACTCCGAGCGCTGGAAACCACACGGACGGATGCAGCGGTCGACCTTTATCGGTTCTGGGGGAGGTTTTCCTCTTAACAATTTGAAGTCTGGCTGGGGCTCTAGAAGATCAGTTTCGGCTTGGGTGAGGGCATCAAAGATATCAAGTCCGTGCTCAAAGTCCCGATGGCGGACACTCCTAAAGAAAACCGGGTTCTCTTCTTTTAAGTGACCCCCCAAGCCCCGGACCAGGGCCAGGTCACGGTGCGTTATTACGCGCTGTACGCCAACGCCTATATTCATCAACCACCTCAAGCTGACCTTTGTCGCAGATAGACCTCCCCCAAAGCCCATCGCCTATCAGGAATTCTTGATGGCTGCCGAGACCAGCGGTGAACATTTTTGCTGATCTTCTCCTGGCTCGGCCGGAGAGGTCAGGACGATTGGCTGCGCTTTTGTGCTTCCCTTCGTCTTCCCAGCCCGCCTATGGCGATTTTTTACCCAGCTTGACATCAATTCCTGTCACGATCTATCATCCCCGACGATGGGACGAGGAAAAATTGGCGGATAAACACCCATTCAGCCAAGGCAACCGAACGACAATTTCTTTTAAATCACCCGATCCGCGGTCCTCTTTCTTAGTCAGATCTCTTTACCTCGCCAGCTTCCTCATTTCGATGCTGTTGATCATCCGTCTGGCCAGGATCTTTTTGACCATCCCGGAAATTGACCTGATCACGTGGGATCAGGCAGCCCGGGCCAATGAGGCGGTCCTGCTGGCCAAGGAATTCACTCACCTCCAAATTTTCACATTCATCCTGCATATATTCAAGCTCAACTGGTGGCCTCCATTGCACCCGTTGATCATAGTTCCATTTTGTCTCATCTTTGGACCTTCTTTTTTTGCTTTCATCCTTCCTAATTTCATCGCTTTCCCTATAACGGTTTTCTCTCTTCTTTTTTTATATGAGAACCTCTCCTCGGGAAGAATCGAGGATAAGGTTTTGGGATTTACCCTGCTTTTTTCGCTCGCCATAACGAGCCCTTTCCTGTTAGGAAGCGCCACCTGGGTCATGACCGAACTTTTTGGGATAGCCCTAACTTGTCTTGTTCTCGCCTTCTATTTTCGTGCCCGGCGATACCACTCCGCAAGCCTCTATAAAATATGTGCCCTCCTCTTTTTTTCCCTTTGGACACTCAAATACAGCTACGGAATTTTTGCTGGGATGATCTTGGTTTTTCTTGAACTCGAGAGGAGTTGGGACGCCATCCGGCCTCGAATTTCCAAAGTCCATATCCGCGCTATTTTTTCAAAGCCAATTCTTTTCCCGGCTTATATAATGATTATATTTATTCTCTGGGTCGCTTTGATCGGAGGAGCAGGCTTCCAATTGGGGAGCATCCGATTTAGTTTATCGGGTATTTATAATCCCCTGATGTATCTTTATCAATATTTCGTGATCATATTTCTCATTGCGCTTAAAAAAAACTGGTATCAGATTAGGGCCTCTCTCAAGCTTGGTCAAAAGGAGCTCCTTATCTGGGGAGCTCTGCCCATTGCAATTTTCTTGGCCTTTCCTGATAAAGTCAAAGCGATTATTAAAAATTTCGAGGCGGGGAGAAGGCTGCAGCACGAATTTTCTTTTGGCCAGGTAAGCTATTATCTTCGTTCAATCGTTGAGGACTATTCTCTGCTTTTCCCGGTGGGAATCCTGGTTTTGATTTTTTTGGGAGTTGTCCTATTCAAATTTCAATCCGAGCCTCTAGGAATACGTTTACTGATCGCCTATTTCATCGCGGGGCTAATCTATCTAAGCTTCTTTTTTAACCTCAAAGAGAGCCGTTATATGGCCACATTTGTGCCGGCTCTGTGGGTGAGTTCGGCTTGGGCCGCAGAATCGCTTCTTCGCCGAATATCCCGAAAAATCAAGAATATCCTGGCCGTTATTGTTTTATTAACGACTCTGATTGTTATCTTTTTGACTCCCCTGCCAATCCAGAAGGCTCTCGACCGGCCCGGGGCACCCGGGTCGCATTATCCTGAGATCTTCCGGTCCCTTATCGATCCTGTTTTAGATATGACCAAAGACTCAGCAAGAATCTTCATCTCAGGAATTCAAGACTCGGCACTGGGCCCACTCCTCGAGCTAAAACTCCAGATCAGTCATTATGGACGAAACAATTATCGGGCGGTTTTCAAGGACTTTGATAGCGAACACGGGGCTAGCACGACTTTCCAAAATATCATTGCCAAGAAAGAAATCGATACGATTGTTCTCTATGTAGGACAAAAAGCAAAAAGCGGGGGCTTTCTGCTCAAAGAGGCCAATCGGATAAAACATTCGGGAGGTTTTGAGCTCGTCCAAGAAAGCCATTACCAAGAACCATTCCCTGTCCAACTCATTATTTTTAAGAAAATATGACCGCTTGGCTGATATTCGATGAATCCAAGATGGCCTCATCTTTTATGACCGATATCGTTAAGAGAATGACTATGCTGAAGAAGTCGATAGCCGAGAGAAAAATAAATCAAAGGATAATAGTTTCCTTTTTTGGCTTTGCTGACCAGATGAGCGTTCATGCGCCGATTTTGTCTCTTCCCATCGTCTAGGACGATAAATCGTGACTTGAAAGAATGTCACGTTGGGCTCAAAATGGCTGAACGTGGGCTAAGAAGACGAAGGGAAGCCTAAGAGCGCCGGAAATCACGCAGACCCCCCCTGGTCAAAGTGAAGATCATAAAAATATTCGCCGCTGGTCTCGGCAGCCATCAAGAATTCCTGATAAGCGATGGGCGCTGGGAGAGGCTTCCAGGGAAAGGAGCGGGCGGATCATGCATTTTCCCACCCGCTCGGCCTCGACGCTAGTCTTGGCTCTTACCCGGCTCTGAACATTGAAGCCGGTGTGCCGCCAGGAGAGAAGGCGCTCCGCCCATTCCTGGCTGATGAGCTCCCGGCCCAGACGAAACGCCAGGACCTCCCGGGCGAAGAATTCGGCCAAGCGCGAGATCTTAAGGAAGACACCCGCCTCGTCCACTCCGCCCTCGGTCACCAGGAAGTGGAGGTGGGGACGAAGATTGATCCGGTCCCCAAATGGCTGGATGGCCGCGATGACTCCGGGCTTAAGCGAACTCCCGGTCACTTCCTTGAAGTATACCGTCAAGGTGTTGACAGCGCAGCGGTAAACATCTCCAGGAGCCGGCGCTTGTACTTGAAGAAGAGGCGGAGCATCTTGGGGATGGTGAAGACGACCTGGCGATGGGGAACATCCAGAAGGAGTTCATCTCTCATCCATTCGCCCCACTCCTCAAGCCTCTGGGCATGACACGACGGGCAGAATCCGCGGGTGCGGCAGGAAAACATCATACTTGCCTGCCCGGTCGGTCTCCGTCTTAGTATGTAGGAGCTCTTGAGATTTTTTTAGCCAAACCAACTCAATTCTAGGGTAGCTGGTCGGCTAGAACAAGTTATTCTAAAGGTCATCGCGGTCCTTGTCCCTGCGCTAGTGGCGGTCCGACAGGTGAAAGTTTGGCAGGTTTTGAGGCCTCTTAAATCCCGACGTCGGGCACACCCTCCCAAAGCTAATTCAGTATTGAGCGTGTGGCCTCTCTGACAGACGGTACGTCCTCAGGTCCACCGAGCTATTGCCTGTAGACCGCAAGCGAAGTTGAGGATCGGCGTTTCCGCATCGGTCGGATGATCTCGACTCGGCAGTTCCGAATTAATCGGATGATCTCGACTCGGTCGCCTGCCCGACCATGAGATTCCAGCCACTGGCGGAGTCGCGACCGGACGGAGCTGACGGAGGTACGTGTAGTTCCCCGGCGGAAGAGGCTCTCGAACCCGTCAGGCATTTTGCCCGTTCGGCCGTTCACCGTTGGTACGCCGGCAACAAACGCGGCCCATATCGCTGGCTCCTCCTCGGCCGGCAATTCCCCCGGCCCGCTCACCACGTAGAACGCTTCGCAGTCTAGAGGGATGGCATCCACAATATCTTGGACGGCCTGGTTGAAACCACGGCGAGAGGTCACAAAGGTAGACGGAACCTGCTCGACGGCGATCCAGGCCGCCACCAGCAAAGCGGCGACCCGCCAAACCCATCTCTTGGTCAACGCCCAATCCATCGCCATTGCGAGTGCGATCGCCGCGGGCACGTGCAGCAGGAGACCGATTCGGAACGTGGCCCGAATTGCCGATGCGCCCGGCACGGTACGGTAAACTAGCTCCCAAAACGAGTGACCGGCAAAGGTGAACCCCAGCATCGCCGTCAGAAAGAACGTGATCAGCAGAAACCGAGGCGTCGGCTTACGCAACATGAGGAACATACCTGCGAGAACGGCAAGGGAGCTCACCCAGCCCAATGTGACGCTAGTTTGAGAATTTTTAAAAACACCAGGGCGGTTGCGTAGCACCATGATGTGGAGCCAACTGCGTGTGGTCGGGGCGACCAAATCGCCGATTTCCCAGCCATTGACGGCGGCATCTTTGACCGCGCGGGTGCCACTCTGCTCTGCGACCCGGCTGTACCGTGCATATGCAGGCCATGCCACAGCCACGCCGATCGCCGAAGCGAGGATCAGGGCCCAGAAATCGCGACGGGCAGCACGGCGGAAAAACCGCCTCCCGGACTTCAGGGATGCCCCCACCAGGATTCCAACACCATAAGCCAGCGCATAGAACAGCAGCAGGTAAAACGCGTTGTATGACTGCAAGGCCAGCAAAACACCCGCGGCGAGTGCCCACCCCCGCCCGGCCCAGGCGTTCCCCCCGCTCAAAACGTTCCGTACATACGCAGCGGCGCAGAGCACCGAGCCCAAGACAAAACAATGCGGCAATAACTGAATGTGGGCAATGTTCCCGACTCGCACCGCTGCAAAGCAGAACAGGTACGCCCCAATCGATGACGGTAGCAGCGCCACGCCGACGAACCGCTTGAGCAGAAGAACAACCAGAAAAAAGTTTATTACGCCCATCGTGACCAACCATCCGAATACTGACACATCTGGATCACAACCAACGGCTCGAAAGATCCAATATAGAGGTGCGGATGACGCCATCAAATCCCCCCTCGCCATGATCCCTTCCAAGGGATAGAAAAACGGTGCGTTCCATAGGCCGGCGTGAAGTGGATCGCCCGACACCCACAACCAGCTATGCTCCAGAAACGCGTGGTTGAGCTTGCCGTCACCCGGGCCCAGGGGAATCCACGCCAGCCCACTGAACACAGGCAGGCGGTAGCTCACGAGTAACCCCACGGCGCAAAGCAAGACCGGCCAACCTAACCACCTTAGCCATTGCGACGCGATGGGCTGATCGACAGTCGGAGCCACAGCCTCCAGCGCCTGGATTTCCGATGTTGGACAACTCACCGGATAAATCCTTTCAATTATAGGGTTTTCATCTTTTTGCAGCGGGGTGAATGGCTGCTCCGGGTGCTGAATATCCTCTCATTCGGATAAGAAACTCGTTTTCCGCTGCGGTGGCTGAATAAGCGTTCATGCACCTATTTTGATCCTTCCCATCCTCAAGGATGTTAAATCGTGACATTAGGGGATGTCAAGTTGATGTATGGGGTCAGGACATCCGTGACACCTGAGCTCTGTGAGTTCTCTTCCACTGGAGATAGTATTCATACGGGGTTTGCATGTCTAGGGCCCGATGGGGCCGAATGTAGTTATGGCTATATTCGTATCTGGCCAACTGCTTGTTGTGTTCTCCGACGTCGAGCGATACATCCTCCACCTCATAAAACTCCTCCCGATGCGTCCGGTTACTCCGCTCTACCCCTCCGTTGAGCTCCGGACGGTGAGCGGGATTAAGGAACAGCTGGATTTTGGCTCTCCGGCAAACCTCTTCAAACTGATCCATGAACTCCGAGCCGCCATCGATTTGGATGGCCTTGATCCGGAAGGGAAACTTCGTCTTCAGATGATGTAAAAACTCCGCTGCTGCCGTACTGGTCTGCCTCTTATAGACCTTCACCCCGGTGAACTTCGAGATCAGGTCCCAGGCGCTAAAATGGAAGCGTTCCTCATTGGGGATTAACCGGATCCTGAGAGTATCGACCTCGACCAAGTCCCCGGGAGCTTCCACCTTGTATCCCTTGGGCTTGCGGACGGCATACCGAGGTTTGCGCCGGCGTTTGCGGGCTAACTTCGCTTGCCTGACGTTCTCCGGCTCGACCAACAGGCCGCGGGCTTTGAGTTTCTTCATCTCCCGCCCGACTGTACTCCCAGAGATCGAGATCCCTTCTCTCTGGAGCAATACCGCCAGCTTATCCCGGCCCCAACGGGGATACTCCTCCCGCAGTTTCAGGATCCTTTCTATTACCTTCACTGGAGTCTCGGACCGGCGGACAACCCGGGGCCGCCTCGATTCCTCCTCCAGGGTGGTCAGATCATAACGATCGTACCGGTTTTTCCACCGGTAGAACGTCTGGGGAGAGATCCCAAAGTACCGGCAGGTCTGCCTGGCGTTTTGGCTGCGGGCATAGTGATCCATCCACCGCAGCCTCTTGGCAGCGTCTTTGGAGATCGTCCCCTGGCGGACCAGGGACCGGATATACTCTGAGCCTGGAATGAGGGACCCATAGGTCGTTGTAGCCTGTAGGTACATAGTAACACCTATCTTACCCTAAGTGTCACTAATGTGTCTGACCCTACACATTGAGCAATCTTTAAAGGCCCAAGGGCGACGGATGGGAAATCCGATGATCAGAGCTAGAGGATGGATTATCTGGAGTTTATCACCCGAGTGACCTCCCATATTCCCGACAAAGGTCAGGTCATGGTGCGTTATTATGGCCTTTATGCCAATGCTCATCGGGAAAAGATACGCAAGTCAGAGAAGGCAGCCCACAAGCTCCTGATCATCTCGGCCCAGTCCTTGTAGGGAGTGCGCCGGAGCTTGTCCTCGATAATCCGGAGAGGCAAAGCCGCCGTGCTCGCCTTCTTGATATTCCCCCGATGGGCATTGGCAGACAAGCCGGAATGACGCACCGCTACCTCTGCCCTTGCTCTGGATTTATCGTTACATAATTTATCTGCATTCTTTTATTTATCTTCAAATCCATCAAGTTTTAATATTTTCGTTCGGTCAATATTGATTTTGCCAAGGCTTGTTTTAACAACGATGAAAGATAGGTTGGCCTCGATAACCTCACCTTTAATTATCGTCCCATCTTTTAGATAAACTGTTGTATACTTATAGTTGGGCTCAATTGATTTTATTTTAATCCTCTCAATTTTTAACTCTCCAATTGAAGTCTTTATGATAATAGACGTATCGTTTTGTGCAGATATTTTCCCTTTAACTAAAGTTTCGTCTTTAAGATGAACCACCACATCCCGCGTTTTTGAAAACACAGCAAGACGTGATTCCTCACTCTTATCTGTAAGGTCCCTCTTTTTGCTAGTTTGAGGGTCTGCCGAT
>Ga0315277_10012314_pt1 | contig 10736 bp, 9 predicted proteins | sample YL17G05_15_MG_FD_203695 | JGI IMG/M metagenome (GOLD analysis project Ga0315277, IMG submission 203695) | Sediment microbial communities from Yellowstone Lake, YNP, Wyoming, USA - YL17G05_15 | ecosystem: Environmental > Aquatic > Freshwater > Lake > Sediment | place: USA: Wyoming | collected... | reverse complement strand
AAAAGGATGGAAGAAGTTACGGAAGCTGAACCTGGTTGATTTCTTCAAGTGTGTCCAGATTGCTCATTTTTATTGTCTTGTCCGAGATTGTGAACAGCACGTTGTCTATGTATAATGCTCGTTTCACATAGTGTTCATAGTCATTAACGTCGGTTCCCAAGTGAGTTATTCTGCCCTTTAGAGCTAATCCGTCAGCAACTGTGACATTGAACACGTAGGCGCCTTGCCACACCAAATCTCCGTAAGCGTAAGGCGGAACTTCACCGCCATACTTAGCTGGGTCAATCTCATGCAGGGCAACAGGTAGCACAAGTAGGTTTCTAGTTCGGTCAAAAAGCAGAGCTTTGTGGTCACTTAGAACAGATGAATCGGTTCCTCTGTCGCCAATTTCGTACTTGCCAATCTCTACAGGGTGTTCAACATCTGCTACGTCGAAGAGTGAGATTTTCACGCCTTGATACCATGCGAAGTCGCCTTCTTCAGCTGCCACAGTTTCCTTACCAATGCCTATCACATGCGTTTCATCGTAGGGATGCAGATAGGAAGAGTAGCCAGTTACCTTCAAGTAGCCGAGAACACTGGGGCTAGTCGGATTCTCCAAGTCAATCACAAACAATGGGTCAATTTTCTTAAAGGTCACAAGGTAGCCACGTTTGCCCACAAACCTAGCTGAATAAATGGTTTCACCTGGCGCAAGATCTTCGATTGAGCCAACCACTTTCAAGTCCATGCCTAAGACGTAGACATTGTTCTGTGAGCCGCCTCCGCTGAACATGCGCCCGCTTGAACCCGTCGTGGCTATTCTGAAGTACCCGTTGTATTCGTCCATTGAGAACTGGTTGAGCACGTAGCCTGGAACCGAGCCGCTTGCCATGTACTCGATTGAATCTGCTTCAACATGAATCCTATGTATCCGTGTTTTGGTTCCGCCGCCTTCGCTGTAGTCCCAGTCATATTGAGCTAGGTAAATGTTGCCTAAGGAAACATACATGTTGCTTGCGGCGCCCAGCAGAAACGTTTCATGAACTGGCGCATGAGAGAAGTCTTGAACATCGACTGCCACAATCATCGTGTACGTGTAGGAGCTGTCAGAAATATTGGAGTAATAAATATCGGTGGCTGGAACCTCAATTGATTCGTTGCGCACGCTTATTTTTGGTAGCACAACTTCATCTTTGACGTAGCTGTAGACGGCCTGGTTAGCTATGACGTAAACGTAGTTGCCGATCATTCTTGAATCGAAGTAGCTGCCGTCAACGGTCATGTTGACACCAAGTATAGGAAGGGCTTTGTCAGTCACATTATATACTTTGACGGATGTTTGAGACCAATAGTCGATGGGGGCAAATCTGGTAGTAGGTCCGATGTAATCATAGTAGTTTGAGCCGCCTTCAAGCACAATCAGCCTGTTTTCAGCAATGAACAAACCAGTTACGGGACCAGTCACGCTAATTTCAGAAACGATCTCTGCCTTTTCAGCGGGATAAGCCTTCACAATAAAGACTGCATTGGCTGAGACTACGTATAGGTATTCGCCGTCTGTTTTGACAAAGTCAATTTCGTCCACGCCTTCCACCTGAATATTCGTGCTGGAAAAGTCAGCAGCATCCAACCCGCTTTGTGATGAGGACCTCTCGGCCGCTGAAAAAGTCTGTGTGCTTGGAGCCATCGGAGATAGCGCAAAGTCTCCTTTATTGGAATAGTAGTTGTAATTCTGCTGTCCAGAAGCAACAAAATTCTTCAGTTCCTCAAACGAGGAAAAACGCAACAATGGACTTGCGGTTAGACCTTGAAAATCATCGCTTAAATTGAATGCAACGAAGACAACTCCGCCTAAGATCGCTGCAATAAGGACAATACATGCAATTTCGGTTTTTTTCAGCACTTTTTCTGCACCTCGAATCTAGTAGGTTCTATGGCTTGAGAAGACTTAATCCTATGTTTTAGAACGTGCTGTTCCAAAATTAGAACATTGCACAAACGTCCATCTGTTTTTCTTTCATCTTCTCCATACCACAAGGCTTAAGCATAAAACTCATCCAGAGTAATCCAAGACGGAGAGAACACACATGGTTCACTGTGTGAAATGCGGCACTGAAAACAAAGACGACGCCAAATTCTGCATCAAATGCGGAGCACAGCTTTACGTGACAAGAGAAAGCGAACAGTACCGAAGGGTTGAAAACGAATGCTTCGGACTGCCCCACGGAGGCATAATCGTCGCAGTCATAATCGGGATCATAATCATTCTTTGGGGATTCACCTCCTACCTGAATATACTTTATCCAACTCAAGATTACTCTCGATGGATTGGGCCAATCATCGCTGTGACAATCGGGATATTAATCATCTTGGGCGCAATTTACAGAATGCAACGACGCCGATACTAAAGCTCCTACCCTTTTTTCAATTCGCAATCAACTGTGCAAGAACGGCAGATGCGCGAATGGTCCCATTGAGAAAGCAGAATTCTCGTCAAAATCCATAGCAATGTAAGGCTGATTACGTATAGTTCAAAGAACAAGTTCATTGATAGCGCATCTGCGGCTAAGAGGATTAGGAAGGCGCCGACAACAAACAAGGCGTTAACTAAAAGTCGAGCGAAATTGGGAAACATAAATTGAACGAAACCTAAAGCAACTAACACCATGCCAGCGATTAGGAATGGCGAGCCGAATTGACCTAGTTCCATGTTGAGAAAAAAGTAAGCCACTGTTCCGAGAATAGCTGCAACTGCTCCCAGAAATAGCCCCGAGCAAGCAGCACACAATGTTCTCCCTCCAACTTTAACGATATGTGGAGCGTAGCCTTCGCAGTTGAAATGATGCCCTTTCAAAGAACGAGCACTAACAGGAGCAGAGTGAAGCCCGAAAACATCGCCTTTCCCTTGCCCACTCAGAATTGAGTTGCACATGCCAGGAAGGATTACAGCCACCGCTCCTAGAAGGCAGACTAGCGTGAAGATTGAGCCTATAACGAGCTTGCGGTAAGTGTAACTGTCTGCTGAAGACGATGATGTGAAGACAAACAGTGCAACTGAAATCAATCCAAGAATGGACGCTGAAACAAACAATAGCAAAGTAACGTCATGAGGCTGTTTGCCTGTCACTTGGACGCCTCTAAAACAGGGGCTTTAAGCTGCCCCATGATTCCTCTGCTCACCATGTGCCAATAGACTTGCCTTTTCATCTTGTTAGACGAAAACAACCCGTGGAATCTTCGACTCCAAGAGCCATAATAGCTTCTGTAGCATTCGTACAGTTTCTCCTGCACTTCGCTAATAGTTAATGTCTCCGTGGGCATGATAGCATGAATCATGTCGTAATGAGACCAGTTAAAGTCTTCAATCCAACCATTTGCCTTTGCTTCATCATAGATTTCCGTGCCAGGAAACGGCGTGAGACAACCAAACATGACAAGGTCAGGGTCTAAATCGCTAGCAAACTCGACTGTTCGGGCAATTGATTGTGCGGTATCTTTGCGGCTGCCAATAATCAGCATGACGTGAGCAAAAATGCCGTTTTCTTTGAGCAGTTTAACAGCGGTTTTCGCATCCTCTGGCTGTATGTCCTTCTTGAAGCCTGCGAGTGTTGCAGGGTCAGGATTCTCCACGCCTAAGAGAACCCAAATGAGCCCAGACTTGCGAAGACGAGGCAAAGCGTCTTTGTTCCTAATAATATCATCAGTTCTAGCCTGCACAAACCACGTGACACCGTCGGGCATTTTGCGCTTTATAATCTCGTCAGCAAGGTCGCTTGGTCTGGTGCCTGCGCCAAAATTGTCATCTGTAAGCCAAATGAATTTGCTTCCATATTGCCTGTGGCAAAACGCCATTTCGTCAGCCACGCGTTTAGGTGATTTCAATCTCCATTTGCCTTGCCAATGTCGCCATTGAGTGCAGAAGGCGCATTCATGAGGGCAACCTCTAGAACCCTCGATTAATACGTAGGCGGAATTGTTTCCAGCCATCAACGTGAAATGGTATCTCTGAAGAACATCCTTGACTAGATGATAGCCGGGATAAGGCAGACTTTCCAAGTCTTCAATTAAAGGTCGCGACGGATTGTGAACAATTTTGTCGCCGTGTCTGAAGGATAAACCTTGAATTTTCGCTAAATTCGCTTTCCTTTTGCCAGCGCTCAAGGTAAGTTCGGTAAACGTTTGTTCTCCTTCGCCACGTGCAATGGCGTCGATTGCAGGGTATTCTTGAAGGCTTTCTTGGGCTGTCACAGTGAAATGTTGTCCGCCTGTGACAGTGAGAATGTTCGGGTTCACTTTCTTGGCAGTTTCAAGCGTTCTCACAACAACATACGTGTTGCATGTGGCGAGCGAGCTTGAAGCAACAATGTCAGGGTTGAAGGATTCGATGCGTTTTCCCATGTCGCTCCAGTCAACGTGCTCTGCGTTGCAGTCAAGTACCTTGATTTCGGCGTCTTTGACTTCTCTTTCTAAGTAAGCTGCTAATTGAATAATGCCATAGGGCGGAGGCATGTACTCGCCCATGACAAACCATTCTTCTTTGGGCGGCTCAATGAAAAGCACTTTCATAAGCTTGCCTTCTCTCTAGTCACTGAACAAATATGTGGCTAGTCATTTAAGAGTTGCAATCAGCCAAAAAAGCACGTGTAGCACATGATTTAATAAGATAAAAGCATGATTTTTGGAGTCAAGGTTGATTTATCATGTCAGAAAAAGCAATGATTTGGGACCTTTCACAGCTTGTTGAGAGCACTGATCCCACATTTATTCAAAAAACCTTAGATTCCATGGTAACTGAGGCACAGAAGATCCGAGAGCAATATCACGGCAAGATTGAGAGCCTCGATGCGAAGGGCGTCTTGGACCTTTTGGAACTCCGCGACGCCCTTAGGCTTAGGTTTGATGGTGTCACCAATTACTGCTCTCTGATGTATGCTGCTAATTCAACAGATGAAGTTGCAAAACAACTGAACGAAGCCGTGCGAAGAGCAATTATGAGCGTGAATCAAACCACTGCTTTCGTAGATCTTGAATTGGGCAAGCTGCTAGCTGCAAAACCCACGTTAGTGAATGACGCAGTGCTATCTGAGTATCGGCATTATCTGGAACGCTTATTGAGACGAGTACCTCACATGCTCTCTGAAACCGAAGAACAACTTATTATTGCAAAAGACAAGAACGGCATAAACGCTTGGGAACAACTTCAAAGCGACTGGCTGTCAACACGGATGTTTACCATTGAAGTTGACGGCGAAATGAAAACTATCCCTTATGGCGCAATTATAGGCTTTTATCAGAGTCCGAATCGTGACCTACGGAAAAGAGCTTATCAAACAGTGTACGAAGGCCTCAGCAAAGATGACATTGTCTGGGCCAGTGCCATTCGCGCAGTATGTGAAGACCACATCCGAATGTGCGAAATGCGGAAATGGCAAACTCCAATGACCCAGAGCCTTATTGACAACGACATTGACGAACAAGCCATTGATAGCCTAATGAAAACCATTGAAAAGAACGCAAACCTATACCAGAGATATCTTCGGCTGAAAGCCAAACTTATGGATTTGCCCAAACTTGCAAACTATGATTTAGTGGCGCCATTGCCGAAGGCTCCAAGCACAACTTACAGTTGGATTGATTCTCGCAGAGAAATAACCTCGGCTTACCGGGAATTTGATGAACAGATTGGCAGCTGGATAGATGAAATGTACACGAGACGCCATCTAGACGGAGAAATTCGCAAAGGCAAGACAGCAGGGGCTTTCTGTAGTTCATGGCTTGCAGGCAAAAGCGCCTACATCCTGCAGAGTTTCAATGGTCGAATCATGGATGTCTACACGCAGGCACATGAGCTTGGACACGCAATTCACGACTATCTGCTCTCAAGAACACAAAAGCCGAGCAACTGCGAAGTTGGCAGCTGCGCAGCCGAAACCGGCAGCATATTTGGCGAGTTGCTCTTAACTGAACGTCTGCTCAAAAGCTCCAAAACAAATGAAGAGAAGCAAGCCATCTTAGCAATCATATTAGACGAGTTTGGCTCCGCAGCCTTCCAAGTGTCAGCGCGAGTTTTCCTTGAACAGAAGATTTACGATTCAATAAAAGAAGGCAGATTTCTAGACGGCGAAGCAATTGCAAAGCTGTGGGTTGAAGCTCGCACCAGACTCTGCGGCGACGCCGTTGACTGGCTTGATGTAATGAAGTGGGAATGGACTAAGACGCCACATTATTACATGTCGAACTATCGTTTCTATAACTATCCATACGTGTTTGCGCAACTCTATGTCTATGCACTGTACCGACTTTACAAGGAAGAGGGAGGGAGTTTCACACCGAAGCTCAAGGCTTTGCTTTCAGCTGGATCAAGTAAACCTCCACGCGAACTTGCCGCACAGCTAGGTTACGACATCACCACAGAAGAGTTTTGGCAGAAAGGCATGAAACAAGCAGAAGAATTCCTAAACATGTTAGAAGAGACCCTCAGCGGATAGACGGGAGAGAACAAAACTGTCAAAACTAGTTTCTAAATGCGGCATGAACTGCGAAGCCTGCCCATGGGGACCTTATCCGAGAAAAGACATGACCACAGCGGAATTTGAGCAGTTCAAGAAGAAAGCGAAGGCGATTTTAGGTTACCAGCCAATCGTAAAAGCCTGCGTAACATGCCAAACTCCGACTGAAAAAATCCCCAAAGAATCGAAGCTGCCGCCACGAAGCTGCCTAATACGCCAATGTGTAGACAGAATGGGTGTAGCGAACTGTGCCTATTGCGCCCGATTTCCCTGTCAAGCCGAGATGAGCACAGGCGGGCTTTGGAACCGCAGCAAGTTTGAGGAAAAGCTGGGAGCATCAGTGTCTGAGGAGGATTATCATGCTTTCATCGAGCCTTTCGAAGCACTGAATCGTTTAGAGACCCTTCGGGCTAAACTTAAGCCTGAGGAAATCGTTGAACCTCCAAAAGTGCTAGCGGCTAACGTGAAGATAATCGAGTTTCCTAAGGATTTGCCTTTTTCAAAGGAAGAAACTGAAGCATTTAGAATCGTTCACAGACTGCTCGCAAAAATCAGTCAGTCTCAGCTTGGGTTAACTGACACGGACACGTTTGCTCAGCAAAGAAGGCTTGAGAGTCGAAGAGCGCACGTGGTAAGGTTCTTGTGGATAATGGCTTGCTTCGGTGAAAACAAAAAGGAAATCGGCGCATTTCTTGAGGTTGACGCTAAAACCTTTTTAGCTAACCGTGGCAACGAAAAGACTTTGGCAATCTGGTCTTTTCTACAGGACACAATTTTCAAGGTTTTACTTGACTTTGGAGTGCATTGTGAACGCGTGGCAGCAAAGGGAATTAAAGAAAAAGACTTGGAGACAGGAACAGGCTACATGCGTGACAAGGGATGGGTTATGAAGATATCCCTTGATAAAAAAGTCGGCGAAGCAACAGGTCTCAAAGCACTGCAGAAATACGCAAAGAAATTAGACGCGAAATATAGCAAAAAAGCGTTTAACCATTTCTCAGAAGCAGACATGCATGTATTAATTGAAAAACTGCTGCCCTAATCACTATTCTTATAAATCCAATGTCTTTGAGTAAATGCCCATGTCAGCAGAAATTGGAATCATCGGCGGAACAGGCGTCTACGACGTTAAACTTCTCAAAAACACCAAAGAAATCAGAATGCGCACGCCGTACGGCTCGCCATCTGATTCGATAACTTTGGGCGATTTGAAGGGGCGACGTGTAGCTTTTCTTCCTCGTCATGGGAAGAAGCATACGATTAGGCCCACTGACGTTAATTCGCGAGCCAACATATTTGCGTTGAAGAAACTTGGTGTGCAATGGACTCTGGCACCTGCAACGGTTGGTTCTTTGCGAGAAGAATTCAAGCCTGGTGACGTGGTGTTTGTCGACCAGTTCATTGATAGGACAACGAGGCGGGAACAGTCGTTCTATACAAAAAAGCAGGTGTGCCATATTTCAGTAGCTGACCCGTTCTGTCCCGAGTTAAGACAAGTTCTGATAGAAGCAGCAAAAGCTGTTGGCATTAGCACACACAACACGGGCACTTATGTTTGCATTGAAGGACCAAGATTCTCAACGAAAGCGGAATCCAAGATGCACAAGATGTGGGGTGCAGACGTTGTGGGCATGACTCTGGTGCCCGAATGCGTGTTGGCTCGAGAAGCCGAAATCTGCTATGCAGCAATTGCCACAGTTACAGACTATGATGTTTGGAAAGACAAACCCGTGTGCGTGGAAGACATAGTTAAGATTGTGAAGGGAAACGTGGAAAAAGTCAAGAAGATAATCGTTGAAGCAATTCCGAGAATACCAAAAGAAAGAAGATGCGAATGCAAAACCGCCCTTAAAAGCGCTCTAGTCTAACGAGGAAACACGCCATGAAGAATCTTGACTTGAAATCGAAGATAAGGCGGATACCTGAGTTTAAAGGCGTGGTTTTCTGGGACATAACTCCGCTTTTGAAAGATAAGCATGCCTTTAAGCAATGCATTAAGCAGTTGGCTGACCACTATCGCAGCAAGAAGATAGACGTAGTAGTATCGAATGAAGCCCGAGGATTCATAATCGGCGCTGCATTAGCCTACGAGCTCGGCGCAGGTTTTATTCCCATTAGGAAAAAAGGTAAACTACCCTTCAAATGCATGGACCTCACATATCAGAAGGAATATGAAAGCGACACCATCCAAATCCACGAAGACGCCATTGAACCCGGTCAAAAAGTCCTGTTAGTCGACGACTTGCTTGCAACAGGCGGCACAATAAAGGCTAACGCTGAACTGGTTGAGAAACTAGGCGGCGAAGTTGTGGGCATGGCATTCCTCATAGAACTTGAATACCTGCACGGAAGAAAAATGCTCGAACCAAAATACGACGTGTTCTCACTCATAGACTTCAAAACAACAAAAGAATAAAGAGCCTTAAGCCTTACCTCCGAAAAAAAGCGTTCGTTCATCACAAGATTTCAACTGTTGAACACATAACAGACTCCTCTTCGTAGAAGCTCAAGTGTGGTGGCACACAAGATTTCAGGTGGCCACACATAACAGTAGCCTGTCATGGTTAATGCTAATTTGTCCGATTGTCTTTTTCATGAAGTTTCTTGTGCCATTCTGGAACTTGAGCATCCAGTGCCATGTCCCAGTTGTCAAACGGTTTCACGTCCAAAACAGGTGTGCCGTCAAGGGCGTCTAAACCTTTGACAACAAGAACATTCTCTTTGCGCTTTATCAACTGCACCAAAGTTAAACCAACAGGGTTAGGACGATAAGCACTGCGTGTGGCGAAAACGCCCAGAAGCGGAAGGTCAGTTCGCCCTTTAGGATGCACCCTCAACGCCTTAGCCTCTTCTACAGGAATTTCGTGCATGTAAAACAACACGTAAACATGAGAAAAACCCTCTAAGCCCTCTAAAGCTTTCGTCAAGCGTTTATGCACAACAATTTCCGAGATTAGGCTTCGGTCTTTCACATTCTCTTCTTTGGATGATCTGTGCACAAATCCGATTGGCTTCAACTTGATTTCCTTAGTTTTCATAGCGAAGGTTCCACATGAATAGTGACCACAGAGTCCTTGAACTTCCGTCTTATCTCAGCCTCAACATGCGACACAGTGTCATGCACAACTTCGACAGGTAGACTCTTGTCAACCGAGCAGTCAATGTTAATGAACATGCGATTTTCATCAGCGTAAGTGACAATACGGTTTAATCTGCGAATGTCAGGATACCTCCTCACAATCCGCTTGACAAACTGCCGAACCTGCTCCTCTTCAGCAGCGAACCTTTGACTTAGCTTAGGCACATATGGCTCCGCGTGAACCGTGACGTTCTCAACATCAGGTATTTCAGCATGGAGTTTTTTCTCAACGTTCTCAGCGATGTTATGTGCTTCTTCAACAGAAAGTTGAGGTCCGACAAGAACATGCAATGTGATGTAAAGTTTGCCCTTTGAAAACACGCTGCTTACGCTGTGAACTTCACGGACGCCTTCAGCTTTCATCACCGTGGCTTCAATCTCTTTCTTTATCGATTTTCCTTCACCAACAGGCTCAATATGAACTGTGACCACGGATTCACCGTGAGACTGGATAATATTTGACTCAATTCGCGAAGCAACCCCATGGGCTTCAGCTAAATCCATAGAATCAGGAACACACACTGTTGTCTCCACATAGGTTTTGTCGCCAACTTTTCTAACCTTCAAATCCTTACATGTGGACACGCCTTCAGTGCCCTGAATTCCTTTTCTAATGTCTGCCACAACTTGCTTCGGAATAGCATCGCTCAACTCTAACCCGCTGGAACGAATCAATCCAATTGTGAGATAAACCAGCAGAAAAGCCAAAACAATCGAGGCAGCAGCATCTATTCTATCATCACCTCCAATAAAGGTCACCCCGAATCCCACCAGTGCAATTACTGTGGACGCAAAATCTGAAAAAGCATGATAAAGACTTGCTTTAAGAGTTTGACTGCTGCCACTTTTCCCCCAGAGTGTCCCAATTCTGAAAAAATCAACAGCCATGGTGTAGCCTACAGCCCCAAAGCCTATAATATCGTGACCGACTAGTTGCGGTCTCTCACCAATAAGCAGAATCCGTGTTGCTGCCTCGTAGAAGAGTAAAATTGCCAATCCGATTAGGGCTATTCCGCCCACTAAGCCGCCTATGGGCTCGATTTTGCCGTGTCCGTAAAGGTGTTCTTCATCTGGCGGCTTCAAAGCAATTCTAGTGGTAACTAGTA
>Ga0315277_10012313_pt1 | contig 10736 bp, 8 predicted proteins | sample YL17G05_15_MG_FD_203695 | JGI IMG/M metagenome (GOLD analysis project Ga0315277, IMG submission 203695) | Sediment microbial communities from Yellowstone Lake, YNP, Wyoming, USA - YL17G05_15 | ecosystem: Environmental > Aquatic > Freshwater > Lake > Sediment | place: USA: Wyoming | collected... | reverse complement strand
GCCGCTGGCCGGCGCCAGAGCAACCGCCGGCACGTGGAGCACTTCTTTCCCCTGTGCTAGCCTAAGAGCACTGTGAAGAACCTCTCGGCTCAGGGACGTATCGTCCTCTACACGGGGCTGGCCCACGCCCTGGTCCACACCATCGAGCTTACCTACGCCGCCCTCCTCCTGCGCATCGGCCACGAGTTCGGCCAGGGGGACTTCATGCTGGGCGTCATTGCCAACGTCGCTGCTTTCACCTTTGGTGTGGGCGCCCTGCCAGCCGGCGTCCTCGTCGATCGCCTGGGCTCGCAACGGGTCATCACCTTCGCCTTTCTGACGGCGGCGGCCGCCTCGTTGCTGGTGGGTCTGTCGCCCAACGCCTTCGTCCTGGGGGTCTTCCTGGCGCTGCTGGGGCTGAGCATCGGCCTCTATCACCCGGCCGGTCTCGCTGTCATCGTCCGGGGTGCGGAGAAGAGGGGACTGGCTCTGGGCTACCACGGTGTGGCGGGCAACATCGGCGCCGCCATGGCCCCGGCCCTGGCCGTGGGGCTGGCCGTGGCCATCGATTGGCGGGCCGCCTATTTCTTCCTGGGCGGGCTGGCTCTGCTGCTGGTCCTCCTTCTGCGGCTCATCCACCTGCCCGAGGTGATGCCCCGCCAGGCGGCAGCGCCGGCACCGGCCGCCGCCGATGGGGTGCGGACAGCCCAGGCGCTCGCGCCTCTCGTCCTCGTCTACGGTGTATCCGTCCTCAACGGCTTCATCTACCGGGGGAGCCTCACCTTCCTTCCTGCCCACATAGAGGAGAACGTGCACATCAGCATCCTGGGCATCAACGAGGCGGCCCTGGCCGGCTCTTTGACCACCGTCGCCCTCCTGGCCGGCTCCGCGGGGCAGTACTTCGGGGGCAGCCTGTCCCAGCACCACGTCCTGGAGCGGCTGGCGCCACCCATGGCTCTGGCTCTGGTACCAGCTCTCCTGTTGATGGGGGTCAGCGGCGGCCTGGCCCTTGTGGCGGCCTCGGCGGCCTTCGTCTTCTTCAACTTTAGCGGCCAGCCCGTCTACAACGGCCTCATCGCCGAGTACACCCCCCAGGGTGCCATGGGCCGCAGCTACGGCATCTCCTTCTTCGCCGCTTTCGGGCTGGGGTCGGCGGCGGCGAGCTTCGCCGGCTTCTTCGCCCAGCGCTGGGGCACGGGCTCCGTGTTCCTCTCCCTGGCCGGCTTCGCCCTGTTGGTAATGAGCCTGACCCTGGTCATGTGGCGACTGGCGTCGAGGCGAGGGGGCCTGGTGGTTCCGGGGCCAGGAGCGGTGCCTGGCGACCTGGCGGCGGGCGGGCCGGGAGCGAACGGCCTGCAATAGGAGGTACCGACATGACGTGGAAGGTTCGCGTCGAGGGCACCGACCTGCGCTTCAGCGCCGCCCACTTCACCACCTTCGAGGGGCAGTGCGAGCCGCTACACGGCCACAACTACGCCGTCACCATCGAGGTGGAGGGCGAGCTGACGGAGGACTCGTGGGTGGTGGACTTCGTCAAGCTGCGAAAGATGGCTCGCCGCATCTGCGACGAGCTGGACCACCGCTTCCTCCTCCAGCGGGAGAGTTCAGTGCTCGAGATCGACGAGGGGACGAGCAACTGGAGGGTGCGCTTTCGCCCCGGCGGGCGGCCGTCTGACCAGGAGCGCGGCTGGGCCCTGCCCAAGGCCGAGGTGGTGGCCCTCCCCATCGACAACTCGACGGCGGAGCGTCTGGCGGAGTGGTTGGCCGGGCGCCTGAACGAGGAGCTGCGGGCCGCCGGCGCCACCAGGGTCACCGCCATCACCGTCGGCGTCGAGGAGGCGCCGGGGCAGAGCGCCTGGTACCGGCAGCAGGCCGGGTAGGCGGTCAATTGACATCCTTTTGGTTTGGCTCTACTCTGCGACCGCAGAGGCCAGCTTTGCTGGCGTGGCGCAACAGATTGCCACGTAAGGTCCCTGGAGCGAGGCGAGGTTGGGCATGACTCGCGTGACACGTCAGGACATCTATGAACTGCAGGACTCCATGCGGAGATTCTGCTTCCAGTATGGAGATTTCACGCTCTCATCGGGCCTCAAGAGCAAGTACTACTACAACGGGAAAAGGGCTGTCTTGCGCCCCGGTGTCGCGAGGCTAATCGGGAGGGTTGTGTTCCAACTGGTAGAGGAGGCCGGAGCCGAGGCAATCGGCGGCCTGGAGATCGGCTCCATCCCTATCGCGCAGGCGGTGGGTGCGGCAGGTCTGGAGGCGGGTCGCGAGGTTCCCGCCTTTATCGTTCGCAAGGAGGCGAAACAGCACGGCGCCAGGGAGCAGGTCGCGGAAGCGGCGCCCGACCAGGGAGAGCACCTCCTGACATCGGGGCGGAAGGTCGCGATCGTTGACGACGTCATTACCACCGGGGGCTCCATAGACAAGGCGATCGAGGTTGTGGAAGCGCTGGGTTGTCAAGTGGTTCTCGTTGTGGCGCTTGTGGAGCGCCACGAGGGCGGCGGCCGGGCTGTCCGCGACCGCGGGTACAACTTTCGGCGCCTGTTCTACACCGATGAGGAGGGTCATCTGTTCATAGATGAGGCACTTCTCGAGGGTGCGCCAGAGGCCACCGCAGAGGGGGCTCTGCGCGGATAGCTTCTCGGAGACAGCTCGTCTCGCGCGCGAAGCGGCCGAGTCGGTGGACAGGCCGCTTTCGTTCTTCGTGCTCTGGGCAGAGCTCCACGTTGCTTGCCAACCGGGCGGCTCTGCTCTATCATGGGTGCCCCACCGGCGCGTTTGCCTGCCAGCAACTGCCCGGCGAGCGAGTAGCGAAGGTGCCCCCTGCCACTTGCAGACATGCCTCTCTTGAGCCGCTACCTACAGCGCCGGCGCCTTTCGAAGATACAGGGACACATCCGGGGAGCGGTCCTCGACCTCGGCTGCGGCGACGCCTCGCTTATGACCTGGCTCTCTCCGAACCAGCCGTATACGGGCGTGGAGAGTCGCGCCGATCTTGTGAAGGAGCTCCAAGGGTCGTGTCCTCCCGGCCACTTCATTGCCGCTGACCTCGACGTTGATGACCTGACCCTGGAGCCGGGAGCCTACGACACCATAGTGATGAGCGCTGTCATCGAGCATCTCCGCACGCCGGCAAAGATACTTGCGAGCCTCCCACAGTTCCTTGCCGCCAACGGACGGCTGGTCATCACCACGCCCACCCGTTTCGGGGACGTCGTCCACCGCCTGGGAGCGATGGTGGGGGTGTTCAGCCGCGAGGCAGAGAAGGAGCACCAGCGGATATACGACAGGGGATCGCTCACGTGCCTGCTTGGGGAGTGTGGTTTCGTCATTGAGCACTTCGAGACTTTCGACCTGGGTCTCAACCAGCTATGCGTCGCGACGCGCGCGCCATGCCGGGAACAAGGGCGCTCCCCGTGACGAAGAGAATCGGCATACTCACATACGACTTCTACCCCTTCCTTGGAGGCCAGGGAAGACATGTCTTTGAGGTCTGGAGACGGCTTCGCGACTGCCCAGAGCTTGAGCTGCACGTGTTCTCCCCGGCCAACAACCAGCTTCCTGGCCATCACCGGGCATTCCCATGGACTCGTTCCGTTGGGCAATACCTGGGCTTCTCGCTGCTGGCGAACCTCGCCATCGAGCGCTGGGCGCGGCGCTATGACATAGATCTCTTCCACGTACACGGAGGTCCCGGCGGTGTTCTCTTGCTCCGGCGCGCGCCGGCACCGGTCCTGTACACGGCCCACCACACGTGGGCTCAGCAGCGGGCTCTTCTCTCAGGGGCACCGTCGAGACGCGCCATGGAGCGCTTGGAGCGGCGATGCTGTCGGCTGGCCACCCGGATCGCCGCCGTGTCGGAATCGACGAAGGAGTGGCTGCTACGCGCCCATGCCATCGACCCGAGCAAGGTCGAGGTGATACCCGATGGCGTAGACCCCAGTCTGCTGGGATGCTCAGCCAGCCCGAGGTTGCCGAACAGTCTCTTGTCGGTGGGCAGGCTCGAGCCGCGCAAGGGCGTGCCGTTCCTTCTCGATTCCCTGGCTGTGGTGGCCCGCCAGATTCCGGAGGTTCACCTCTACCTTATCGGCCAGGGTTCGCTTCGCCGAGCTCTGGAGAGGCAGGTGGATGCCCTGGGCATCGGCGAGAATGTCACGTTCCTGGGTCGGGTGTCAGACGAAGAGCTGGCGCAGTGGTACAACCGCGTCTCGGCGGCCGTCGTGCCTTCCGTGTTCGAGGGCTTTGGCCTGACCGCGGTCGAAGCCCTGGCTTGCGGAACACCGGTCATCGCCACCCGGACCGACGGCCTGAAAGAGCTGATCACTGACGGGGAGAACGGCCTGCTGGTAGAGTATGGGCAGACGGAGGAGATGGCCGCCGCCATCTGTAGGCTGCTCTTGGATGAAGAAGCGCGAGAGAGCATGGCGAGAAACGCCCGCGAGAGCGTATCGAAGCTCCCATCGTGGGATGACGTGGCCCACAGACTCCGAGAGCTGTACCTGACACTGATAGACTAGGCCGCTCACATGTTGGAACCGATCGCTGAAGCACTCGCGCGCGTCCGCGCCAGCGCGCGCATGCGCGCTGTGTTTACGGTGTTGGCCGTGCTGACCCTCGGTGTCGTAGCGCTTTTCGCCCTGGTGCCGGACGACGTGCACTTCTTCAAAGCGAAGTGGTTGCTCATGCCCGACGAGACGGGGATGCTGCTGAGCGCGAGACACCTTGCCGATGACGGCTCACTGAAGATCGACGACCCCTGGTTCTTCCGGTCACCAGCCCACCTTCCTGAAGGCGTAGCCACCGTTGGGGACGAGATCGTGCCCAGAAAGGCCGTCGGAGGCTATCTGGTGTATGCTGCGGCCTTCCGCGTTTCCGACGACGCGTGGACGTATGTCGGTCCCTTTTTCGGGATCGTGGCAGTGGTCTCGCTTGCCGCGATAGTCTACTTGAGAACCGGAAGGTACTGGCCGGCGGCACTGGCTGGCCTGGTCTTTGGCACCAGCAGTCCCTTCATCATCTGGGCGAGCGGGCTGGCCTTCGACAACATCATTGCCACGGGGCTCTTCTTCTTTTCCGTAGTGATGTTCGAGCTATACCTTCGGACCGACAGCTTACCGCTGGCCCTGGCGGGTAGCGCAAGCGCGGGCTTTGCCGTTCTCGTCAGGAATGAGTTCATCGTCGGTGTAGCCCTGACCCTCGCGGTTGTCGTCTGGTCGCTCTTCCGAATGGGAAGACTCAAGAGGCGGATAGCCGCACGGCCGCTGGTGATCGGCGTGCTCCTGCTGCTTGTCGCGGTCGTTCCGCTGATGAACCAGTACTTGTACGGCAACCCCCTGCATACGGGCTACCCCGCAAGGGCATGGCACGGCTCGTTGGGAGGCGTCGCTCGGTCCCTTCTGGACTTCAACCTCGGCGATTTCTACGTTCTGGCGAGGTCCTATCTGGTGGAGATAGGGTTGCCGACAACCGTGCTTCTGCTGCTCGGCATCGCCGCATCCGCCTACCTCAAGGCGTTTCACCGTCTCGACGTCATCCTCCTGGGATTCGCTGCCTTCCTCCTCTACTTCTATTTGGGCAAGCGGGGCTCCTACGGCAGCGATCACGTGTGGCTGGTTAGTAGCTACCCGCGGTATATCCTCCCTGTCTACGGCATCGGGGCAGCGCTGGGAGCGGCAGGTATCTGGAGGCTTCTGCCCCGGCTCCGCCTTCAGCCCGCCGAAGCCGGCGCGGTGATGATGTGGGTCGCGCTGGTCGCCATGTCAATCGGCATCCGCGAGGCATTCACCAATGACCGCGGGGTCAGCTATGTGGAAGAGACAACGAGCGTCCTGCACAGCATAGACAAGGTGGCAAGCAAGGTACCTGGTACTATCGTTGTGAGCGATGTGCATGGCAAGGGGGTGATTGATGGACGGGCCCTGACGCCCCGCCTTCTCAGTGACCACTCCCAGATCACGCGAATCGTCGCCACTGAGCTGGATGAAGGCCATCGGGTGCTAGTCGATCCCGACTACTCTCACCCACTCTACTCGGGCTACCTCGAATACCTTGAGGCCGCCGGCTTTCGGATGGAGCAGGTCAATGAAAGCCCGAGCATGCTGGAAGTTAGTGGCAATGCGAATCCTGCTAGTCAATGACTACGCTGAGCCCTTTGGCGGCGCGGAGCGGTACGTGTCCGACCTCCGGGTCCTCCTGGCCGGCCGGGGACACCAGACTGACCTTCTCACGGGAGGATCGGAGAGAGGGTCGCTCGTGACCCTGTTCAGCCGGTGGCTCAACCCTTGGGTCTATCGGCGGACTCGAAGGGCCATAGCTGAATTCAAGCCTGACGTCCTGCATCTGCACGGATGCTCACGCAATCTCTCACCCAGCCCGGCCATCGCCGCCAGGCGAGCGGGCGTGCCTGTGGTGATGACCGTCCACGATGCCCATCTGGTGTGCCCAAAGACCTGGATGATCTACTCGGACGGCGAGCCGTGCCGGCTGGGCTTTGGGTGGAAGTGTCTCACCTCCAACTGCGTCACCTGGCGGCGGGGGTACGGCAACGTGCCCTACCACGCCGTGAAGTGGCTGAAGGTTGGCCTTCACCGCCGGATCCTGAAGCGAAACGTCGCCAGGTTCCTCAGCCCCAGCGAGTGGCTTGCCCGCTGGCTCGTGAAGAGCCTCGGCACTGATCAGGTCGTCCACGTACCTCTGTTTGCTCCCAGCCAGTCGTCGGTTCGCCAAGAGCCGGAGCACGGCCTCCGGCTTCTCTACGTGGGAAGGCTCAGCCCGGAGAAGGGTGTAGATACGCTCCTTCGAGCCCTGCCCCCTGTCCTGGAGAGTGTCTCCGGCGCAAGCCTGGATGTGGTCGGAGGCGGGAGTGACGAGCGGGCCCTGCGAGCCCTGAGCGCAGACCTGGGCCTGGCTGAGCACGTGCGCTTCATAGGAGCGGTGGCCCCCGCCGAGCTGGAGGACTACTACCGCACCGCCTCCGCTGTCGTCATGCCGAGCCGGTGGATGGAAAACGCGCCGCTGGTGGCTTACGAGGCGATGAGCTACGGAGTGCCCATCATAGCAAGCGCGAGGGGCGGCCTACTGGAGCTCATCGAATCGGGGCGCAATGGTCTCCTCTTCCTTCCTGACGACCATTTCGACCTGGCGAAGACCATCCTGAGGCTGTCGGATGATGCCGACCTGCGAAGGCAGTTGGGCGACGGCGCTCGCCAGCTCGCTGAGGAGCGCTACTCGGCCAGGGTACATATGGAGAGACTGGAGGAAACGTATTCGGCCGTGATGGCTACTGATACCGGATAAGCCAGGCCGTTGCCGGCCGGCTACCCCGGGCTGACTACTCCCACAGGAATTGGCCCTTTCGCCAGCCCCAGGTCGCCCTTCTCACCGCTCGTCTCGCTGGGTGACGGAGTCGTAATCTCGCTTCCGCTCGCGAAGCAGGATCTCCTCCAGCATCTTCCTGTTCCAGGCGACAGCCGAAGCCAGCAGGCTCAAAACGAACACCTGGAAGCCAGCAAGGAGAAGCAAGGCACCCGCTATGAGGGACTGGACATGTCCGCCCCCTCCAGAGGTGAAGTACAGGACGAGAAAGCGGACCAGCGGCACGAGGCCGCCGACCATCAAGACCAGTGAGAGCGCCATGAAGACGCGCAGCGGCTGATAGATGGCGTAGCTCCGCAAGATGATGAGCAGGACTTGCCAGATGTGGGCGGCGATGCCCTGGATGAGACGAGACGGTCGAGTGACACCACGGGCCGCGATTGGGACATCCACGATAGTCAGTCCCTGTTCCAGCGCAGCAATAAGGGTCTCGTGTGTGTAGGTGTGGCGAGACATGACATTAAGCTGGAGCGCCGCCTCGCGGCTGTAGGCGCGAAAGCCGGTGGAGACGTCAACCTGGCCGGGCAGTCCGACCATCTTGCGCACCACAAAGCTGCCGATGATGTTGCCCCATTTGTTCGCCCATCTCATCGGCACATCCCGCACGTTCCGCGAACCCACCGCGATGTCGGCCTTCCCGTCGAGGATGGGCCGGATGAGCTCAGGTATTCGCGACTGGTCGTAGTGATTGTCAGCGTCGGTATTGACGATGATGTCCGCCCCTCGCCGCAAGGCCTCCTGCAGCGCGTCGAGAAAGGCGCCTCCGAGACCCTTGTTGTTCTTGTGCGCCACGACGTAGTCCGCCCCGGCCGCAAGAGCGACGGCGCTGGTTCCATCAGTGGAGCCGTCGTCGAGAACGAGGACCTCCACAGACGCCACGCCGTCGATGCTCCGCGGGACCTCGGCGATGACCCCCGCTATGGACTCCTCTTCGTTGTATGCGGGTATGGTCACGATCAACTTCGGGAGGGACAAAGGATCGGCCCGATCTTGTCCCCCGGCCGAGGAGCGCACGAGTCTAGTGGTTGCCATCGCCGGGTACCCCCATTTCTTCACTGCCAGGCAGCGGGAGCATTATGTCATCACATCGCGGGCTAGCCTGTCAACCATGGCGTTTGCCGGCAAGCTGTGTTGGCCAGCAGGAGGTCGCTTCTGTGGTCCCAAGGGTATGCGGTCACGCACCCTCTGCTAGGATAACGCCTGCAAGTCAGCGATCTTACAGAGTTCTTGTTTGTGTCTGCGCCCTTCCCCCTTCCCCCTCGGCGGCTTCCTCTTCGAGGAATCGAGGCCGATAATGCGGTGGAGTAACCTTGTCGGAGCAAGGCGGGGGTAGCATGCCGGGGAATCGAGACGTCCCATCGAGGGTGCTGGGCTGGCCTGCCCGCCTGGTCCCAGGCTGCTGGGGTGCGCTCTCGGGGCCCGGACGACAGGCTGCTCTTGCCATTTGCGTCATACTCGTCCTTGCTGCTCCGCTCCTCATTCACGCCAAGCCCGCCCTCCTCAACGCTGACGAGTCTCTCTACCTGTCAGAGGCCCTCAACATCGCGGAGGGCAAGGGGCTCGCCTACACGTCGGGGGAGAACATACATCACCGGCCGCCCCTCTTCCCTGCGCTCCTGGCGGCGGATTTCAGGCTGGCGGGCACTTCGCAGGGCAACGCCTACTGGGTGAGCAAGCTCGCCGCGGTGGGCGCCGCCGTTGTCCTGTACCTCGTTGGGAGAGAGCTGTTCGGTTTCTGGACAGGGGTGCTGGCGGCGGCCCTCACCGTGGCGTCCTCCTATCTGAGCTCCCTTTCAACCACCCTGTATCTGGACACGACCGAGACGGTATTCCTGCTGCTCAGCATTCTGCTCATGGTGCGCGCCCTCAACCGGCCCACGGTCCGGGCGTTTGCGTGGTCGGGGGCAGCTCTGGGCGCTGCGTTTCTGGTCAAGGAGACGGCGCTGCTATGGCTACCTCTCCCCTTCCTGGGGTGGCTTACATGGCGAGAGCACCGCTCGAAAGATGTGGGGTTGGGCGCCCTCGCTTTCGCGGCCGCCTTCGGCCTCGTGACTGCCTGGTGGTTCGTGTGGGTGTTCCTTACCACGGACAAGGTATTTCTCCTGGGGCAACTGGGGAGAGGCGAGGTGCTCTTGGTGGGGATCGCGGGCCTGGCTGCGTTATGTGCCGTCGTTGCCCTGCTGGCCGGCATGCGCACCCAATGGCTGGAGCGGCGCCTGGCAGATGCGGCGACCGGCCGCTGGTCCGGCACGGTCCAAGCAATGCTCCCCATTCTGGGCCTTCTTGGGCTCGTGACGTGGTGCCTGCTTTTCCTTGTCGGCATTCAGGACGGGCGCGCGGCGCTCACCCATGAGTACTGGCGCACAGTGCCTGACTATGTTGGCGACCGCCTGGCCGGCAACGTGGACCCGTTCTATGCCTTACTTGCTTCATGGGTCATCGTCGCCTGGAAAGCGATGCGCGGGAGCAGAGGTGACGGTATCCTGCTCTTTGCCTTCCTGCTGTTCTCGCCGGTCTTTCTCTCTGTTGCCAACTCCAACCTCCAGGTCAGACAGCTCGCTCCCGCTGTCTACCTCTCCTACCTCGCTCTCGGCAGGTTGCTCGGCCTGCTGCTGGACGAGATTCGTTCGCTGGCGGCCGAGCCCTCATCAGCGATTCGGGTGCTGGCCTATGGGATGGTGGCAGGCCTGGCCATCATAGGCGGAACGTTCGTCTTCACTCAGCAGCGTTCATTCCTGGATGCCAACGCTGAGATCGACAGCCAGCGGATCAACACTGACAACTGGGACAACCCACTGGTGGAGAATACGGCCCGCTGGATCGACGGGAACGTGCCGGCGGGCTCACACATTATGTCCAGCCACCTTTTCCATTCGCACCTGTATTTCCTTACCGGGGCCCGTTATCCCACCTACCAGCTACCTACCGTTGAAGTGCGGATCAATCCGGGGGCCAGCCAGCCCCTTCAGCCCGTAGCGACCCTGTTCCGTTTCGAGGACGATCGTCTGGAGCCGCCGCAGGACGAAGAACGATGGCTCTATCTTGAGTGGGTCCCCGTTCATGGCTACTGGGTGGCCCTCTCCGAGATCGACCTCCTGAACGACCTTCGCGAGCGGAACATCCAGTATCTTGTCATCACCGGCGACGACCGCGTGTACAGCTCGCTCATCTACCTGGACTACTTCCTTCGAAATCCGGCCTTCACCCAGGTGCACTCTGAGCATTCCCCGACCGGCTCGATTCAGCTCCTGGTCTTCAAGGTTGACCAGAGCAAGCTGGTCCCCACCAACGACCACCTCACCATCCGAAGCAACATGTTCTTCGGCGTGTTGGGTGCCGCCTCGAGAGAGGGCGGCGTCGCCCAAGCGGTCGAAGTCGTC
>Ga0315277_10012312_pt1 | contig 10736 bp, 8 predicted proteins | sample YL17G05_15_MG_FD_203695 | JGI IMG/M metagenome (GOLD analysis project Ga0315277, IMG submission 203695) | Sediment microbial communities from Yellowstone Lake, YNP, Wyoming, USA - YL17G05_15 | ecosystem: Environmental > Aquatic > Freshwater > Lake > Sediment | place: USA: Wyoming | collected... | reverse complement strand
CTTGCGCACGCGTTGCCGTCGGGCCGCGTTGAGGTAAAGCACCCGCACCAGGATACGGCGATTTTGGCGCAAGCGTTTCGTCACCGTGTGCCGCTGACGGTGCATCCGGGCATCGGCTACGACATCATCGCCACGCATCCGATGTTCAACGGGGCGGCTATTGGCCGCGCCGCACAACTCGACTTTGCGCAGTTCAGCCGGGCGCTCGAGGGGTTGGATGGCGGCGTGGTGTTGTCCGTCGGCTCGGCCATCATGGGGCCGCAAGTGTTCGAGAAGAGTCTCAGTTGCGTGAACAACCTGCGCCTGCAAGCCGGCCAGCCGGTGGTCCACGACCACACAATTTACGTGGTGGACATCCAGGACGGCGGTAATTGGGACTGGTCGCAAGGCGAACCGCCGCGGGACAACCCGGCTTACTATCTGCGCTTCTGCAAAAGTTACGCCCGCATGGGCGGCGAAATGAGATACGTTCAGTGCGACAATGTGGTGTTTCTCACGCACCTGCTGCGCGAACTTGGCCAGTCATGAACCCTTCACAATTCAAAGCCATCACCAACCGCTACGGCAAACTTCGCATCGCCATCGTCGGCGACTTCTGCCTCGACCGTTACCTCGAGATTGACGCGGCGCGTGCTGAGATTTCGATTGAAACCAACTTGCCCGTGCGCAACGTGGTAAACGTCCGCCCGCAGCCGGGCGGCGCGGGCACGATCCTCAACAACCTCATCGCGCTCGGCGTGGGCGAGGTTTTTGCCGTCGGCTTTTGCGGCGACGATGGCGAGGGTTACGAGCTGCGCAAGGCACTTTCCGCTGAGCCGAATGTTTCGCTCGAACACTTCGTCCAAACGCCAGCCCGCCGCACCTTCACCTATACCAAACCGCTCGTGATGCGCCGTGGCAAACCGCCGGAGGAACTCAACCGGCTCGATTTGAAGAATTGGACGCCCACGCCGAAACCGGTTCGCGAACGCTTGGTCCAAGCCGTGCGCGCGCTGGCCAGCCGAGTGGATGCATTCATCGCCCTCGAACAGGTTGACTTCGCACAAACCGGGGTGGTCACAAGCCCGGTCTTGGAGGCGCTGCATGCGGCGCGCCGGGCAAATCCACGTTTGATTGTGGTGGCGGACAGCCGGCGCGGCCTGGGCGATTTTCCGCCGCTCATTTTCAAAATGAACGCCGCTGAGCTGGCTGTGCTTGTTGACGCGAAACGGCGTTTGAGCCCGGCGCAAATCCGAACCGCCGCGGCCAGTTTGGCGAAGAAGAACCGCCAACCAGTGTTCGTCTCGCTCGCCGAGCGAGGCATTCTTGGCGCACTCCCGACTGGCGAAGTCGAGCACGCTCCAGCGCTGCCGGTGCGCGGACCAATTGACATCGTCGGCGCCGGTGACGCGGTGACAGCGAACCTCACAACCGCGCTGGCGGCGGGCGCTGGTTTGCGAGAGGCGCTCGAACTCGCCAACGCTGCTGCCTCGGTCGTGGTGCACAAACTCGGCACGACCGGCACCGCCAGCGTCCGCGAAATCCGAGAAGTGCTGCCGTTGGTGCGCTAGCGCCCGCCGACATGACGCTCAGCCCCGCCCAACTGCTGGCCGGCATTCTCGAACCGGTCTTCGCCATCCGCACCGAAGACGACCTCGGCATCGGCGACGTGGAGGGCGTGCGCCAGATGATTGACTGGTGTCATCACCACGGCTTGAACATTTTCCAAACGCTGCCCATCAACGAGACGAGCTACGACAACTCGCCCTACAACGCCATCAGCTCGCTCGCCATCGAACCCGCGACGCTCACTGTTTCGCCGGAGCACGTGGCTGATCTTCCGCCCACCGAGTTCGCGGCTATTGCCCAGCCGCGCGTGCTCGAGGAGCTTCGGCGAGGCCCGGTGAACTATCCGAGGGTGAAAGCCCTCAAGCGCACGCTGCTCGACACGGCGTTCGCGAATTTCCTCGCGCGACATTTCAACCGCGAAACACTGCGCGCAATGGAATTCCGTGCGTTCCTCATGGAGAACGCCGAATGGCTTTCCGACTATGCTCTCTTCCGCGTGTTGATGGAGGAAAACGGGAACGTGCCGACATGGGAAAGCTGGCAAGCTGAGCATCGCGGTCCACGTCGGGCCCGGACGTGGCTGCTCTCGCTGCCGGAAGCGCGGCGTGATGAGTTGATGCGGAAGCAACTGTTCTTCGCCTACGTGCAGTGGCTGGCATTCGGCCAATGGCAGGCGCTGAAGGCCTACGCGGCTGAGCGCAACGTGTTTCTCATGGGCGACATTCCGTTCGGCGTGGGCCGCCACAGCGCGGATGTGTGGGCGAGCCGCAGTTTCTTTGACCTCGACTGGAGCGGGGGCGCGCCGCCGGAGTGGACGTTCAAGGATGATCCCTTCACCGAGAAGTGGGGCCAGAACTGGGGCGTGCCGAACTACCGATGGAACGAGTTGCGCCGGCACAACTTCGAATGGTGGCACACGCGCATCGCCAACCTCCGCAAGATTTTTCATCTCTACCGCATTGACCACGTGCTGGGTTTCTTCCGCATCTACTCGTTTCCCTGGCCACCGGAGCGCAACTCGGAATTCCTGCCCTTGAATCGCAACGAAGCGGGGGCCAAAACCGGCGGAAGATTGCCGGGGTTCAAACCGTTTCCCGACGATACGCCTGAGCACAAGGCCGCCAACCAGGCGCAGGGCGAGGAAATCTTGCGCGCCGTGCTGGCTGCCTCCGGTGACACCGCTGTCGTGGCCGAGGACCTTGGCTGGGTGCCGGAGTACGTGCCTCCGACGCTGCAAAAGCTCTGCATCCCCGGCTGTCGCATCCCGATGTTCTTCCGGGAACAGGACGGAGCTTACTCCGACCCGCGCCGTTACCCGCGCCTTTCGCTCGCGCAACCGACCACGCACGATCACGCACCGCTCGCCGCACAGTGGGCCGCGTGTTGGGCGAACATTGACGCAGGCAGGGACTTGGCAAACAACCGGCATGAGCTGCGGCATCTGGCGGATTTCGCCGGGCTGAAGGCCGGAGAACCGCCACGCGAATTCACCGGGCGGCTCCACGAAGGTATCATCCGCACGGTGCTGGATTCAAACTCGTGGCTCGCCGTGTTTCAAATCCAAGATGTCTTCGCCCAAACCGAGCGCTTCAACACCCCGGGCACGGTTGCCGCCGCCAACTGGTCGCATCGCCTGCCGCAGACCGTGAGACAACTCGAGGATGACCCGGTGCTCGATGCCAGGGCGCAACTGTTCTCGCGACTGGCGGCGGAAAGCGGGCGCACGCCTTGAAGCTGGCTCCGGCCGCCGTTCGGACATTCTGCTTTTGCGCGTCGCCGGCCCCGCGTAACTTCCCGGCGCATGAAGAAACCGGGCATCGTTTACCTCGTCGGCGCCGGGCCGGGCGACGCGGGGTTGCTGACGTTGCGCGGCGCGGAATTACTGCGGCGCGCGGACGTGGTCGTTTACGACGCGCTTGTGAACCGCGAACTGCTGCGGCTTGCGCCCGCCACGGCGGAAATCGTTTTCGGCGGGCGCCGCGCCAACGAAACCGCGCAAGACCGCGAAGCCGTCCTGCAATCGCTCATCGCCCACGCCCGCGCCGGCAAGACGGTCGTCCGACTGAAAGGCGGCGACCCTTACGTCTTTGGCCGCGGCGGGGAGGAAGCCGAACGTCTCGCCGATGAAGGTGTGGCCTTTGAGGTTGTGCCCGGCGTTTCGTCGTTCGTGGCCGTGCCGAATTATGCCGGCGTTCCCGTGACGCATCGCGGGTGCAGCTCACGGCTCACCATCATTACCGGCCACGGCGATCCGGCGGAGGCAGCGGCCACCGTGGACTGGGCGGCGGAAGCGAAACTGCCGGGAACGAAAGTCGTGATGATGGGCACGGAGCGTCTCGGCCAGATTGCCGAAATGCTCGTTACCAACGGCATGTCCCCGGAAACACCCGTTGCAATCTCGCGCTGGGGCACGACGGGCCGCCAGCAATCGCTCGCCGGCACGCTCGCCACCATCGGTGCGCTCCTCGCCAAAACCAATTTCAAACCGCCGTCGGTCGCGGTCATCGGCGACGTGGTGAAGCTGCGCGGGAAACTGAATTGGTTTGAGTTGCGCCCGCTCTTTGGCCAGCGCATCGTCGTCACCCGCGCGCGTGAACAGGCTGGCCCGTTCGTGAAGCAGTTGACCGATCTCGGTGCCAACGTGCTGGAGATTCCAGTGATCAAGACCGCGCCGCCGTCAAACCACGAGGACATCGTGGACGTGATGCTCGAACTCAACGCCTACGACTGGCTGGTGTTCACCAGTCCCAATGGCGTCACGGCGTTCTTCGAGATGTTTTTCAAGCGCTTCCAAGACTTGCGCGATATCGGCGGCTGCCGGTTTGCGGCGGTCGGCCCGGCGACGGCAGCGAAGTTGCGCGAATTGCACTTGCAGGTGGACCTGATGCCGGAGGAAGCGCTCGGTGTGCAAACCGCGAAGGAGTTCGCCAAGTTCGAGAGCATCGAGAACCTGCGCATCTGCCTATTGCGCGCGGAAGCCGCGAACCCGGATTTACCGAAGGCGCTGGAGGAACTCGGCGCCATCGTGGACGACGTGGCGGTCTATCGCACCGTGGCCGAGACGGACGACCTGACCGGCGCGGGCCAGGTATTGCAGGGAACCGGCGCGGATTGGATCACGTTCACCAGCGGGTCAACCGTCGAACATTTCCACAGGCGGTTCAACCTGCCGGAACTGCTCAAGCGGTTTCCGAAGCTGAAGCTGGCTGCCATCGGCCCGGAAACCACCAAGGCGCTTCAGGCGCTTGGTCTCAAGGCAGCAACGGAAGCAAGGGAGCATACGACGGAGGGATTGGTGGACGCGCTGTTGAGGGCAGCCAGGCGCTCATAGCCACGGCTACAGGCTAGATTTCCTGAAGAAACGCCGGGGAAGGGAGCTTGCTGATGCCCCGTGCCCCGAATCGGGAGTTGGGGTCCCGCGCCAGCGTCTCGCCGTGTTCCTCCGGATGTGCGAAGTCCGCCATCGGGCGTTGAAGTCACACGTTTTGGTCCTCGTCGCCGAGACACAATATGAGCCCTGTGGCGGAGGATTTGAATCTGGCGCGCGACGCCGTCGGCGTTAGAATGCAACGGATGCGTCGCACGAGCCGATTTGTTGTTGCGTTTGTGACCGCGCCGAGCATGAAAGCGGCGCGGCGGTTGGCCAAGGACGCCCTGGCCACGCGGCTCATGGCGTGCGCCAATTTGATTCCGCGCGTCGAGTCGCATTACCGCTGGCAGGGCCGGCTGGAGCGCAGTGGCGAAGTGTTGATGATCCTGAAGACGACGCGCGCGCGGCTGGCGGCACTGGAGAAGCTGATTCTGGCCAAGCATCCTTACGACACAGCGGAGTTCCTTGTGCTCCCGTTGAGCGGCGGAGCGAAGGATTATTTGCGCTGGCTGGAGGATTGTTGCGCGGACGGCCGCTAACGGCCCTGCGGAGAGCGGGCTGGACGTTTTGCGGATTTCAGGTTTTGCTCGTGCGGAATTCGTCATGACTTGGGCACAGCATTATGACCCGCTGGGGAATGGGTTTCTGTCCACCACGGTGGCGGCGTTGCCAGTGGTCGTGCTGCTGGTTTCGATTGCCTTCCTCAAAATCCGCGTCCACTTCGCGGCTCTGCTGGGACTTGCGGTGGCGCTGACAGTTGCGCTTGGGACCTACCGCATGCCGGCAAGGCTCGCGGTGGCCACGACAGCCTACGGCGCGGCGTTCGGCCTGTTCCCGATTGGCTGGATCATCCTCAACATCATCTTCCTCTACCACCTCACGGTGCAACGCGGCCTTTTTGCTGTGCTGCGCGACAGCTTGGCCAGGGTTGCGCCGGATCCGCGCATCCAGGTCATCCTCATCGCGTTTTCGTTCGGCGCGTTCATCGAGGGCATGGCGGGCTTCGGAACGCCGGTGGCCATCACGGGTGCGATTTTGATTCAACTGGGTTTCAAACCGCTTCATGCGTCCGGTCTGGCGCTCATCGCCAACACGGCGCCAGTCGCATTCGGCTCGCTGGGGATTCCCATCACGACGCTGGAACAGGTCGCCGGCCTGGACGCGCTCAAAGTCTCGGCCATGGTGGGTCGGCAGCTTCCGTTTTTCTCGTTGCTGATTCCCTTCTGGGTTGTGGCGGCCTTCGCGGGGTGGCGCGGGATGCTGGGCATCTGGCCGGCGGCATTGACGGCGGGTGTGGCATTCGCAGTGCCACAATTTGTGATTTCAAACTTCCACGGGCCGTGGCTGGTGGACATTCTTTCCGGCGCGTGCTCGATAGCGGCGACGGTAACGTTGCTTCGCTGGTGGCGGCCCCGGTGCGCGTGGCCGGCGGTGGCCGAAATGAATCGCGTGAACTCAAGCCCGGGGGACCTCGCGGCCCCGGTCGGCGGCGATTCACTCGAACACGCTGCCGCCGCGCACATGGCGGTCAACGGCGACGGCGGGCGCACGGCACCAGCCCGGTACACCCGCCGGCAAATCCTGCACGCCTGGCTGCCGTGGGCGATTCTCACTCTTTTCATCCTTTGCTGGGGCACGCCACAATTCAAAACAGCGCTCGACAAGATCCATTCAGCGAAGGCCGAAGTCCCTTACCTGCACCGGGCCGTGCAACGCGTGCCCCCCGTCGCGCCGCCGAATGCCAAACCCGAAGACGCAATCCTCCGACTGAATTTCCTCTCCGCAACCGGCACGGGCATCCTGCTGGCCGCACTTGTGGCCGGCGTCGCAATGGGTTACCGGCCCCGCGAATTGCTCCGCAGCTACGGTCAGACGCTGTGGCGCGTGCGGTACTCCTTGCTGACGATCGCCGCCATGCTGGCGCTGGGCAATGTGACGAAATACTCGGGCACCGACGCCACGCTCGGCCTGGCGCTGGCGCACACGGGAGTGTTATACCCGTTTTTCGGCACGCTCCTCGGCTGGCTGGGCGTGGCGTTGACCGGCTCGGACACGTCCTCCAACGTGCTGTTCGGCGGCCTCCAACGAATTACCGCCGAGCAAACCGGCCTGAGTCCCGTGCTGATGGGCGCGGCGAACAGTGCCGGCGGCGTGATGGGCAAGATGATTGACGCGCAGAGCATCGTCGTCGCGAGCACGGCTACAAACTGGTACGGCCACGAAGGCGACATCTTGCGTTACGTTTTCTTTCACAGTCTCGCCTTGGCGGTGTTGATGGGGCTGCTGGTTTTGGGCCAGGCGTACTTGTTCCCGCTCACCCAGATGGTCGTGCCCTGAGCCATGCCGCACCGGGCGCCGGCACCGCCTCGGCCAAATCCGGGAGTGCGCGGAGCGCTGGACTCCGCCCCGGCGTTTGCCGCACCGAATTTCACGCCGGTTGGAAACCGGGGCTGGAGGCTGTTCACTCGACTGAACTGTGACGGAATCGGCGCCGGCAAATCGCGCTTGCAGGGCATCCAACTTGCGCAATACTCAGCGCGAACAATTCGCAAATGCTATGTCACTTGAACTCGAACTCCAGAAGTTCCCGAAAAACGTATCCCTCAAGGACGGCTCGTCCATCACGCTGCGCCCGCTCCAGAAGGCCGATGAAAAGGCCTTTCACGCCTTTTTCCTCGCCGTGCCGGAGCAGGAACGCATGTTCATCAAGCATCGCGTCATGGACCGCGCCGTGATTGGCAACTGGTGCCGGAACATTGACCTGGGCCGCAACCTGCCCTTGCTGGCGCTGGTCGGCGACAAGATCATCGGCGACGCGACACTGCATCAACAACTCGGCGGCTGGAAGCGGCACGTCGGCCGGGTGAGCGTGCTCGTGCATCCGCAGTTCCGCGGGCGCGGCCTGGCCCGGGCGCTGGTCGGCGAGATCGTGGAGATCGCGCGCCACACGGGCCTGGAAAAGGTGGAGGCCGAATTCATCGGCGGACAGGAAGCGGCCATCAAGATGTTTGCGATGTTGGGCTTCAGCCATCTTCTGCGTCTCGAGGACTACGTGAAAGACATGCAGGCCGTGAAACACGATTACGTGCTCATGGGCCTTGAATTGAAAACCGACGAGGAATACGCGGGCGTCGGAGGATGAATTAAACGCGAAACTCGGAACAGGGAATGGAAAACTGCTCCCGCATGCGTTTTCGCGTTCCGAATTCCGCGTTCCGAGTTTGAATGGAGCCTCCCGATGTCTGCCCCAACTGCGGCGCGGACGTGCCGCGCGGAGCCAAGGCTTGTCCCGAGTGCGGCTCGGACGAGTCCACTGGCTGGTCAGAGGATGCGAGTCACGACGGGCTCGACCTGCCGGAGGAGAAGTTTGATTACGACGATTTCGTGAAACGCGAGTTTGGCGGCGGAGCGAGGCCCGCGCCGCCACGTGGCGTGAGTTGGTTTTGGTGGGCAATCGCACTGCTCGCCCTTGCCGGTTTCGTGGCGCTGTTCGTCTTCCGTTGAACTCCGCGGCCGGCAATCTTCCAGGCTCGCGCCACCGGCCTCCGGCGGTTCATTCACCGCCGGCAAACGCGCCTCAATTCCACTGGCCGGTCAGGGTGAACGCGGCCCAGAAGTAAGGATTCGAGAAATCCTCGTTCGTTCCTTTGGTCCGCAGCAGGGACAACTGCGCCTCGCGCCAGGCCTTGGCGCGCGGCTCGCCCGACCGCCAGCGGCGCATGAACTCCGTCATCAACTGGCTCGTGGCCTTGTCGCTCACCTTCCAATGGCTGGCCAGCACCGTTTCCGCGCCGGCGATGCGGAAGGCGCGGCGCAACGACATCACGCCCTCGCCAATCTTCACCTCGCCCGTGCCGCTGTCGCACGCGCTCAGGATCACCAGTTCCGTCCCCTGCAAATTGAGCAGCGCCGCTTCCAAGCCAGAGAGCAAGCCGTCTTCTTCCGTTTCCAAGGTAGGGCGCGTCACTCTGTGCGCGCCGTTGGTGGCCGTTGAAGATGCGGCTGGCAGAGGATTGCCCGCCCTACCCATTTGTGATCTCGCGTGGTTCGCGCCCGCCAACGCGATTCCGCAGCGCACCAGCGGGTTTTCCCAATCGTTCGGAGTTCCGCCTTTAGGCGGCCCGAACCGCCTGAACCCGGAACTCCAAGCGGGCGAATTCGTCTGCTTGAACTCCTGATCCGAGAGAAAGAACCCGTGCGTGGCCAGATGCAGCACGTGTGGCGAAACGACCGCCTTCAACTCCGCCTCACGCGCCGCCGGCCCGAGCCGCAGAACGGCCTCGCTCCCCAGGAGCTTTGCGACGTTCGTTGCTTCCACGCCCGACCCCGGCAGCGGCGGGAAAATCATGCCGGTGTACGAGCGGCTCAAGGCCCTGGTAGCAGCCAACGTCAGTTGGCTCTGAATGCCAGGTTGAGAGCTGTTGGTTGAGGGTTGAGCGTTTGCAATTGGAGCCTCGTCACCTCGGCTGCTACCGGGCAATTGGAAATCGAAATCCGGGTCGCCCATGACCAGCGACTTGCCAACGGCCCCTCTCCCTGCCCTCTCCCCGTCCGACGGGGAGAGGGTGGCGTCTCGCCGGGTGAGGGGTTTCGCCACCCGCGCCACTTCCCGCCCACTGGTGACGTAGCTGATGGTCTTTTCTTCCACCAAGAATTTGTTTCCGACGGACAACATTTCAAACGGCAGGCGGCTCAATTGGCCGTCCGGGCAGACGATCAGGTGCGAAACGTTCGTCAGATGCCGGGCGAGCGGGGCATAGACCAACTGGCTCAACCGCTGCAAGGCCGGGGACAAATCTTTGGCGGCAAACTGCCCGGCGGACATCCGCTTGCAAACCAACTCGACGGCTTCGTTGATGGGCGCGGCCTCGCCCAAGTCCACGCGCTCGACGACGACGTTGGTGGAATCGCGCGCCAGCGGAAACGTCAGGTAAGCGGCGTAGCGTTGCTCCTTCCATTGGTTCGTCTTGGCGGCGAAATCGTAACGGCGATACTGAATGAAATCCAGCAGAACGGATCGCGGCAGAAGACTTCGGGCGATGTCGGTCAAAGTCAGGTTTCGCTCACGAATCGTTTGCGCCACCAAACTAACACGGTCGGCCAACTGCGCTTCAAGCCGGTTCAGTTCGCCTTGCAACTGACGCCGCTTGGCGTCGCGGTCGGTTGGATCGAGTTTTCTCTCCGGCAAGTACGCCAACTGGTTTTGCACCGCACTATGTTGCTCACGCAATGTCTGAGTTGAAGTTTTCGGGTCGGCTTCCAGTGCTGCGAATGTTGCTTGGATTTCCTCCAGGAACGCCTTGTTCAAAGCCAACTGTCCCGCCCCCGCAGACTTTGCTTCGGCAAGATTTGTTTGAACGGCTTCAGCACAGGCGGAATGAAGCATTTCAGCTTGGTAGAACATGCGACCGAGGAACAACAATGAATCCTTTCCCCTCAGTTGGCTAAGTTGACCAGCCGCGCCACCCCGTTGCGACTGGGCCACTCGAACGAATGTTGCGATGCCGTCGGCGGTTTTTCCGCTCAAAAGGAGAAGCGTCGCCAAATTATTCAAGCTGACCACAACGCTGGGATGTTCCTCGCCCAAGTGCTTTGCACTGATGACAAGACTTCTCTGGTAAGAGTCCTCGGCCTTGGCAAGGTCGTCCATATCCTGATACAGATCGGCTATGTTGTTTAACAAACGGGCAACTTCGGGGTGCTCAACGCCATAGATGTTCTCGGTAATGGCGAGGCTGCGCGAATAGCAAGCAAGTGCCTGAGAGTAATGCCCCTGGCCTTTATGAGCCAAGCCCACGTTGCCCAAAATTTTGGCTGC
>Ga0315277_10012311_pt1 | contig 10737 bp, 3 predicted proteins | sample YL17G05_15_MG_FD_203695 | JGI IMG/M metagenome (GOLD analysis project Ga0315277, IMG submission 203695) | Sediment microbial communities from Yellowstone Lake, YNP, Wyoming, USA - YL17G05_15 | ecosystem: Environmental > Aquatic > Freshwater > Lake > Sediment | place: USA: Wyoming | collected... | reverse complement strand
GACCGGAAGGCCCGGGCGGCGGCGTTCAGCGAACTGGTTCGGCGCGCGGGCGACGAAGAAGAAAGCGCCTCCCGCGAACCGGTCGACGTCATCCGCTGCCCCCAGGGCGAGGGCAAGCCGCCCCTGCACATCGTCCTGACCAAACTGAACGCGCGGCCGGCCTCCAACGCCGGCTTCCGCGAATACGGCTACCCGGTCGATGATCCCGAGGAACTCTTCCGGCCCCCGCCGCGCAGCGCGCTCCAGAAGCGCAGCGACTGGGTCATCTTTGCCTTCACGCAGGGCGGCAAAGCCGTCATGCCATTCGACGGCGACAACATGATCAGCGACGGCGTCATCGCCGACATCAACGGCGACGGCCTTATCGAACGGGCCGATCACTGCAATTACGGCGTCCGCCGTGTCAAGCACACCCAGGTGCTCAAGGTATGCGGCATCTCCGAGCAACCCCGGCCCCTGCTGCTGGTCCTTTACAACTGGGGCAAGACCGAGGACTGGGGCTACCAGTTTGTCGATCGCGACGGCGACGGCATCGCCGAGATCGAACTCGGCCCGGTCGGCGAGGCGGGCGCGGTCAAGCCCAAGGCCGTCTTCACGTGGGACAAGGCCGCAAGGGCCTACGTGGGACCGGAAGGCAAGGCCGGCGATCATTTCCGGGCCTTGCGGCTGGTCGATCCGTACAACGAATCGTTCTTCAAGGAACTCAATCGCATAAAGAAGGAGGTCCCGGGCTTTGCGCCTGATCCCGACGCCGCGCGGGCCGACGCCGCCCAAGCCCCGAAGAAGCCGCAGGCAGCGCCCCCGCCTCCGCCTGCCCGGCCTTACAAGTACGCGTCGCTCAAGGGGCTGACCAATCCCGAGATCGCCGCCTACATGGGCCGCGGCAAGGATGCTCGCGACTTCCAGCCCAAAGAGGACGGCGCGACGGAGACCCCCGCTTCGCACCTGCCCGCGAAGTTCTGGACGATGTCTCCCCGGCGGGCCGCGCTGGAGTTGGTCGACGCCAACCGCGCCCCGTGGCACCGCAAGGTCTTCCTGCTGGCGGTCGACGGCCGCGACGGCAAGGCCCCGCCCGAAACGTGCTCCATCTACTTCGCCTTCCACCTCGAGCCCTGTTTCGGGGAGGAGCGGTACGAGAAGTATTTCCTCCGCGTCGATCCCAAAGGCTCTTACCTTGCCTACACCTACGTTTCGGAAAAGGACGAAGAGCCCGACGGCCTCTGGGCGAGGCGCTCATCGTATGATCTCAGACGTATGGATGTGCGATACGAAGACGCCAGGCACTTCGCCGACGTCATCTGGTGGCTGCGGCGGGTGCGAAGTTGGACCGACGCCGAGGACTTCTTGTGGCACGATTTCGGCGGCGGGGAGGACGCGGGGGCACTGCGAATGACCTGGGGCCGGGGCGACGGCTTCCGCGAGTTGGGCACGGCCTGGCTGGGAGACGCCGCCGGCCGATGGAAAGGCCACTGGGGACCGGATGCGCTGGTCAACGTGGCCGGCTATCTCTTCCAGACCGCCCTGCCGCAGCGCCTGGGAGAACCTTGGGACGAGCAGGAGCGGCCGACCGGGCCGGGCGAAGGTGGGCCCAATCACTGTGCTTCGCCGTTCCAGGAGGATATCCCGCCTCAACTGAAGGCCTGGCGCCGCGAGCAGGCCCGCCTTCACGTGGCCCGCCTGATCGAGTTCTTCTCGGCCGACGAGTCGCGGCTGGCCCATGCCGCGCTCCGTGCCGCCGTCCGGGCCGCTGGGGATTTCGCGCTGGCCGAGTTCGCCCCGCAGATTCGCGCCATCGCGCGGCAATTGCCGCCGCCCACGCAGCCGTTGCCCACGCTGAAGCAACTGGAGGAGCGAGAATCGAAGGCCCTGCACGAAATGAGCGACGACAAGGGTCGGAAGAACTACGAAAGGCTCAGCGAAGAGGTTGACGCCGTGAAAACCGGCACAAGCCCCGAAGCCGCAAGGGAGCAACTGCGGCAGGCCGCACGGCTGGCCCTCCGCAAAATCGACGCCGCAGGCGACCTCGAGAAACTCTTCCAGTGGGCGCAGTGCGACGACGAAGGCTGGCCGTGGGCACTGCTGCAATTGCGGGAACTCGATACGTTGCGCTACGTGGCGGCCCTGGCGCGGCGGCTCACGAACCCCAGGATGGACTACGATGTGGCGGAGTTGCTCAATACCCTCGCCAGGGTCGCCCCGGCAAAGGCCGCCGAACTGGCCGCCGAGGTCCCTGCGGCAAAACTGGACAAGCCGGAGGTGGCTTCGCGGGTCGCCTTCCTGAAGGCCGACGGCATAGCGGACGAGGCCCGGCGGGTCGATGCGCTCATCAAGGTCATGCTCGACCCCGACGTCGCCTGGAAAGAGAAACGCGACGCCGTCGTGCGGCTCGTCCCGCGCGATGCGCCGCTGAGGCATTCCGATAAGAAAATCGATGACGCCCTGGTCGCGCTATTCGCTATGGCGCCGCCGGAGAGAAACACGTATGGCGACTACGGCGACACCATTACGGACGCCTGCGAGTCGCTGGCCCTGCGCGGCCGCGCGGAACGATTCGACGACATCGCCCGGCTCCTCGACGACGGTAACTTGACATACTGTTCGGACAGGATTCTCTCGAGCCTGACACGCCTGGCCAGCGGCCCCGACCTCAGGGCCAGGATGGTGCAAATCCTGCGGCCGAACCTCAGGCAGACCGGACTCGATATTGCGGCGGTCATCGAATGCGTCTACGCACTGGACCTGCGGGAACTGCGGCCCGACCTGGAACGCATCGCCACGGCCGGCCCCGCGGACTGCGGCGGACAGGAGAATGTGGGGTCCACCGGCAAGGTCGCGCCGATCACCGAGCGGTATCACCTGGCCCGCAAGGCGGTCGCGGCGTGGAACGAGGTGGACCCGCTCGCCAGGGCCAAACTGCTCATCGCCTTCTGGTGGAACGAGGCCAGATTCAGGGGCGCCGCCCGGCCTGCGATTCGGAGGCAGTTGCAGGAACTGGCCGCCAGGCTCCCGGCCTCCGATAAGCGGCAGGTCCTGGACTTCATGGCCTGGTACGCGACCTACCCCCTCGCGATCGACCCGTACGAGGACCGCCGGGAGGCCCTTGCCGACATGGCCGAACTCAGCGCGACGGTGAAGAGCATCTTTGGGAACGGCTGACGCCGTCCGGTCACGACCCCGAGTCCGCCAAAACGGCGGGCGGATCTTCGACTTACCCTCGGGGCTCGAATGCCATCGGGCCACCGAATCCAGAGGCCGTCTTCGCCGCGCAAGTTGCAACCTGGTGATGTCATACTACCGTGCCACGAGGTCGTCCTGGCCGAGGGTGGCGCACTCCTTGGCGGCGGAGAGATAGGCCTCGGCCATCTTCAGGGAGTTGTCGCGTTCGCTGGGCTTGGCCCAGGAGCGATTGGCGGCGCTGAGGGCTTTTATGCCCTCAATCAGCTGCCTGAAGGTGCGCTGGGCCCGCTGGTACTCGGTGATCTGGCTGACGAACTTGACGAACGTGTCCATCGTCTGGCCGACCTTCTGGTCGTACCCGACCTGGTTCCCCGGGCTGCTCTTGGCCAGTTGGACGGCGGCCAGACCCGCGTCGGCCACCGCCAGGACCCATTCCTTGTAGGGCTGGTAGGCCCTCTGGAGTTCCGCCTTCGCCTCGTTGTACTCCTCCTGGTTGTTCGGGCGCCAGTAGAGGGCGCCGCGGATCTTCGGCTCCTTGGCAAGGTACTGAAGCGCCAGGAATCGGGCCTGGACGGCGTCGGCCGCCTGCGTGTCCTTGGGGTCGCCGCTGCCCCGCAGGCGACTATCCATGTTGCAGGCGGAAGAACTGAGTTCGTAGGCATCCTGATACTCGCCGATGTTTTCGAGCCTGCGCCCCTTCTCCATGACCGTCCTGGCCTGCAACCGGGCTTCTGCAAGTTGGCTGGCCGTCCAGGAGGAATAGACGATGAAAACGACGATCGCCAGGACGCCGATGAATCCGACGATGCCGCCGATGACGCCGGCCTTTCCGCCGGCCGAGAGGCGGCTGAACCAGCCGCCCCGCGCCCCGCCGTAGACCACGCCAGGGCCGCCGGCCTGGCCGGCCATGGCGGCGGCCGCGGCCGAGACCCTGCCCGGCGCCGCCCTGGCCGCCTTCGCCGCAGGCGCCGCGCCCGGCGCATCCAGCAGAATGGCCTTGCAGTGCGGGCACATCTGGGAATCCACGGGCACCTCTTTGCCGCAACGCTGGCAGAGGCGCAGCGTGCGGACGCCGGACGGCGCGGACGCAATGTGGACGCCGCGGTCTTTGCCGCTGGGCACCTTCAGCGACCGGCGGCAGTTGGGGCACATGACGGTCGCCCCGGCACGGTCCTCTTCCACCACCATGCTTCGCCCGCATGGGCACCGAAAAAGAATGGACATTATTGTCGCCTCCCGTCAGCCGGCGTACACTGCAACGCCCGGTCCGTCTTCATCGACCCGCGGGACTACCCCGGCGTCGCCGCCGCAGGGGCGTCCTCGGTTTTGCGGGCCTCGGCCGTCGAGTCCACCGGAAGGACCACGGTGAACGTCGAGCCGCGCCCCACTTCGCTGTCGACCAGCACCGTGCCGCCCAAGAGGGCCGTCAGTTCCTTTACGATTGACAGCCCCAGGCCCGTACCACGATACCGTCGGGTGTGCCCGGAGTCCAGTTGTGTAAACCGTTCGAAAATGCGAAGGTGTTCGTCTCTTGGGATTCCCGGCCCGGTATCGGAGACGGCAAAGGCGACCCGCGCGGGCCTCGCCGCCGGGGCGGGCGCCCCTTGCGGCGCGGGCGGCATGAGGGCCTGCGGCTCGGCGCCCGCGGCCTCGCGGCCGGGGCCCGTCACCGGGCGCACCGCGACCTTGACCTCCCCTTCGGCGGTGAACTTGATGGCGTTGGCCAGGAGGTTGTAGAGGATCTGCTGGACCTTGATGGCGTCGGTCGTCATCAGGGGCACGGCCGGGTCCACCTCGTAGGAGAACACGAGGGGCGTCTCGGCCAGCATCGGCCGGACCATGCCGCAGACCACCTCGACGATGTCCTGCGGCGAAACCTTTTCGCAGCGGACATGGATGCGCCCGGCCTCGATCTTCGCCAGGTCCAGCAGGTCGTTGATCATCTCCAGGAGCATGCGGCCGCTGGACTGGATGTTGCGGGCGTAGCGCTGGAGTTTCGGGTCGGCGGCCACGGAGGGGGCGTCGGCGAGGATCTGCGCGAACCCCAGGATGGAGTTCAGGGGCGTCCGCAGTTCGTGGCTCATCGTGGTCAGGAACTTGTTCTTGACCTGGTTCATCTCGAAGAGGGCGACGTTGGCCTTGGCCAGTTCGTCGAGTTTGGCGTCGCGGGCCTCGGTGGCGGCGCGCAGTTCGGCCTGCGTCTTGGCCAGTTCGTCGAGCATGTGGTTCAGGGCGTCGGAGAGGTCCTGGAGTTCGTTGCCGGTGTCGATCTCGGTGCGGACCTGGAGGTCGCCCTCGCTGACGCGGTCGGCCACGTCCTTCAGGTGCCGGATGGGCCGGACCACCGAGTAGCGGAAAACGGCGTAGAAGAAGGCCATCGAGAGGGCCACGACCAGCAGGCCTGCCGCCAGCAGGAGCAGGTGGTTCACCAGGACGGTCTTGTTGGCCTCGCGGGCCGAGAGGTCCAGGGCCAGCACGTCGATGATCTCGCCGGCCTTGTAGTCGCCATGACAGGCGAGGCACTCGGTCTCCGCCCGAAAGGCCTGGGCGTAGAGGAACGACTCGCCGCTCGGGAGCCCGTTGCGGCGCTCCGCCGGATGGCGCAGGAAGGTCTTGACGGAGGCCTCTTCGAACGGCGACAGGCCGCTGGGCGGGACCTGGGCCTGGCCCGGGGCGGCCGGCTCGAAATGGAGCCGGCGCGGCTCCTTCTCGGCCCGCATCGGGCCGAACCGCTGGAGTTGCTCGACCATCGTGCGCCGCAGGGGCTCGGAAGACTTGGTGTCGGCGTCCAGGAACTTCGCCGCATGGAAGTCCTGGAGGTACGCCCGCGCCAGGGCCTGCGCGCGGTCGGCCTCGCCGGACCAGACCACCTGCTCGATCTGCCAGTAGGGCCACCACATGCAGGCAACGACCGTCAGCAGGATGAACAGGCCGAAGATGAAGCGGCCCCGACGCTCCAGCGTTGTGTGCGACTTGCGCCGTTTGGCCATCGTGGGTTACCTGTTCGGGCTCCTACAGCAAGCCGTACTCCTTCATCGCCCGCCGCAGGGTCTCCGCGCCGGCGGCCGAGAGGTCCGTCAGGGGCAGGCGCTTCTCGTCCGATTCCAGGAGGCCCGCCCACTTCATCGCCGTCTTGATCGGGATGGGATTGGTCTCGACAAACATCGCGCGGCACAGGGGGAAGAGTTTCCGGTGGGCCGCACGCGCCGCCTCCAGGTCGCCCGCGAGCATGGCGCTGGTCAGGCGCTTGACGTCCTTGGGCACGAGGTTCGCCACGACGCTGATGACGCCGCGAGCGCCGAGGGCCATCAGCGGCAGCGTCAGGCTGTCGTCGCCCGAAAGGACCACGAGGTTGCACCGCGAGATAATCTCGCTCGCCTGGTCCATCGAGGCGGTCGCTTCCTTGACGGCGACGACCCGGGGAATCCTGGCCAGGCGCGCGAGGGTCTCGGGCGCCATGTTGACGACGCAGCGAGTCGGGATGTTGTAGAGCACCATCGGCAGGTCGACCGCCTCGGCAATCGCCGCAAAGTGCCGGTACAGCCCTTCCTGCGTGGGCTTGTTGTAGTACGGGGCGACCTGGAGCGTGGCGTCGGCCCCGACGTCCTTGGAGAACCGCGCCAGTTCGATCGCCTCGGCGGTGGCGTTGGCGCCCGCGCCGGCGATGACCGGGACGCGGCCGGCGGCCCGCTTGACGACCGCCGCGATGATCTTCTCGTGCTCTTCAACGTCAACGGTCGGGCTCTCGCCGGTGGTGCCGACGGGCACGAGGCCTTCGGTCCCCTGCTCGACGTGCCAATCGACCAGCCGCTCGATGGCCGCGAAGTCCACGCGGCCGTTCTTGAAAGGCGTGACCAGCGCTACCAGGCTTCCCGAGAACATACCGTGTCTCCTGTATGAGTCTGCAACAAAGAAAGTATTTTACCCAACCGGGCCGCAGAGTCCAGTCTTTAAGGGCCGCCCGTGGTAGTGGGGAGTGACCGGGGATTCCGGCACGCCGGAAAGGGCTGTCATTTCGGGCGAGCGAATCGAGTCGAGAAATCTCGCTGTGCCCCAGCGCGTCCGGCGCGCCCCACGGCGAGATTTCTCGACTCGGTCGCCAAGGCGACCTCGCTCGAAATGACAACGCTGGCGCGTGCCAGGAATAACGGTCACACCCGTACGGGCCTTAGTACCGCGCCCCATAAGTGGGGGACGGAAATCCACTCTCCTGTGGTGCCACGGCTATTCCACCCCTCTCTTCTGGGGCGCGGTACTTAGCGGCGATGGGATGGGCGGCGCCCGCCGCGGCGGGGTGAAGGCGTCTCGGCGAGGGGCGCGCGGTTAACGCCCGGTGAAAACGCATAGCGGCCGGCGGGAATACGATAACCCCTTGTCGGATAAGGGGTTGCGCTCGACGCCCCCTGCCCGTCCCGGTTTGCCTTGGAGGCAATTCGGTTGTATACTATCAGGCGAGATTTCGTGAGGGGTTTGTGCGCCGCCGGGGCGCGCTCGCCGCCGCATCCTAATCCCTAACGGGGGGACTGTTCCTGACAAACCGGCGTTAAGGGCAAGGGGGCTCAGTGCGCCGGGTTCCCAACATTATAACTGATAAGCGTCCGGGGGAGGCCGAGACTTTGCGCTCGGACTTAAGCGGACGCTTCTTTTGTGCGCGCTGCCTGCGGCAGCGCGCGGCAGGCGAGACAGGTGGGGGGCTATCACGACTAAGGGGCTGCACGTGAAACGCGTAAACCTTACGATGCATTGGGTCCTGGCGTCGGCACTGCTCACACTGGCCGCAGGAGGCCAATCCCTGGCGGGCAACACTTGGGACGGCGGCGGGGCCGACAACAACTGGGGCACCGGCAACAACTGGAATGACAACATCGCGCCGTTGAGTAACGGCACGATCACCATTTACATGGCCGGCGCTGTCCGCCCGACGCCGAACGTCGACGTGCCGTGGAACATTGCCTCGCTCACCTTCAACAACACGGCGGGCGCGTTCACCCTGAGCGGCAGCACGCTCACAATCAACGGCGATGTGGTGAACTTGGACACCGACACGCAAACGATCAATAACGCCATCAACATGGGCACCAACCTGCATTTCGATGCCTACTTGGGACACCTGATCTTCGGAGGCAACATCAACAACGGCGGGTTCCTTCTTACCGTCTATGGCTTTGGCGGCTTCAATACGACCATCTCCGGGGCCATCAGCGGCAGCGGCGGCCTGACGAAGTCCGAGGCCGGCACGCTGACGCTTTCGGGCGGTTCCGCCAACTCCTACACGGGTGCGACGACCGTCAGCGCGGGCACGCTGGTCCTCGATAAGTCGGTCGCCGACGGCGCGATCGCCAAGGACCTCGTGATCGGCGACGGCACGGGCACGGACACCGTGCGCCTGAACCGGAACGATCAGATCTCCAGCAGCGTGGGCAACACCGTCACGATCAACAGTTCGGGCGTGCTGGACCTCAACACCCACACCGAGACCATCTACAACCTGACGATGACGGGCGGCGGCCAGGTGATCGGGACGGGGGCAAGCAACTTGTACGTCCAAGGCACGGTGACGACCAATGCCTCCAACTCCTCGGCGACGATCAGTTCCGGCTTGATTCTGTACACGGCCGGGCAGATACCGTTCGTTGTCGCCAACGGCGGCGCCGCGATCGACCTGGACGTATCGGGAAAGGTGGACAGCGCCGGCGGCGGCGGGATGGTCAAGTCGGGGGCGGGGACCATGCAACTCAGCGGCGCGGCCCCCAACACCTTTCTCGGCACGACGACGGTCAACGAGGGCGTCTTGCTGCTCAACAAGGCGCCCGGCGCGGGGGACGCGATTGCCCATGACCTGGTCATTGGCGATGGCCTCGGCGGCGCGGGCTTCGATATCGTGCGGCTTTTGGAATTCAACCAGATCAATGACGGCTCGAACGTCACCATCGCGAGTTCCGGCCTGCTGAACTTGAACGATTTCAACGACACCATCGGCACCCTGACGATGACCAGCGGAAGCGTCACGACCGGCGTCGGCACGCTTACGCTGGGCGGGAAGGTCACGACCAACGCCCATGCGTCCAGCAGCGCGACGATCAGCGGGAACGTGAACCTGGGCGCGCCGGACCGGGAGTTCAGCGTTGCCGACGGAGGCGTCGCCGTCGATCTGGACCTTTCGGCCGTCCTCTCCGGCGGCGGTCTGGTCAAGACCGGCAACGGCATGCTGCGGCTCAGCGGCACCACGCCAAACACTTATGCCGGCACGACCACGGTCAACGCCGGCACGCTCCTGCTGGCGAAGAGCGTCCACGACGGCGCCTTTTCCGGAGACCTCTCGATCGGCGACGGATCGGGATCGGACGTCGTTCGATACCTGGCCGACAACCAGATCCGTTCCCTCTCGGGCGCCGTTACCGTCAACAGTTCCGGCACCCTCGACCTGAACGGATTCAACGACGCCATCTACAACCTCACCCTGGCCGGCGGCGCGGTCACCCTCGGCGCCGGGTCGCTGTCGGTCACCGGGACCGTCACCAGCACCGCTTCGGCGACCACGGCCACGATCAGCGGCAATCTGCTCGGCCTGAACGATAGCATAAGGACCTTCGACATCGCCGACGGCGCGGCGGCCACAGACCTGGACATCTCGGCCGCTATCTCCACCGGCGGCGTGACGAAGAACGGCACGGGAACCCTGCGGTTCAGCGGCTCAACCGCCAACAGTTACACCGACCTGACGACCGTCAACGCCGGCGTGCTGGAACTGGCGAAGACCGGCGGCATGCTCGCCGTGCCCGATAACCTCTCGATCAACGGCGGCACGGTGCGCCTCGCCGGCGCCAACCAGATCTCCGCCTCGCAGACCACGTTCGTCAACACCGGCGGCACCCTGGACCTGAACGGCTTCACCCAGACCCTCGCGACCCTGTACATGACGGGCGGCAGCGTCACCACGGGGGCCGGCACGCTGACCGTTGGCAGCGCCAGCATTACCACCAATGCCTCGGCCACTGCGGCGACCATCGCCGGCAACCTGAACCTCGGCGGCGCCACGCGGACCTTCACCGTCGCCGAAGGCGCCGCCTCGTACGACCTGGACGTCTCGGCCGCCATCTCCAACGGCGGCATCACGAAGATCGGCCCGGGAACCCTGAGGTTCAGCGGCTCCGCGGCCAACACCCACACCGGCAGCACAACGGTCAACGAGGGCACGCTGGTCCTCGATAAGTCGGTCATCGATGGCGCTATCGCCAAGGACCTCGTGATCGGCGATGGCACGGGCACGGACACCGTGCGCCTGAACCAGAGCAGTCAGATCTCCAGCAGCGGTGGCAACACCGTCACGATCAACAGTTCGGGCGTGCTGGACCTCAACGCCAACGCGGATTTCATCTACAACCTGACGATGACGGGGGGCGGCCAGGTGATCGGGACGGGGTTAAGTAGCCTGTCAGTCACAGGCACGGTGACGACCAATACCTCCAGCGTCTCGGCGATTATCAGTTCCGGCTTGGTTCTTAATACGGCCGGGCAGGTGCCGTTCGTCATCGCCGACGGTGGCGCCACGGTCGACCT
>Ga0315277_10012310_pt1 | contig 10737 bp, 7 predicted proteins | sample YL17G05_15_MG_FD_203695 | JGI IMG/M metagenome (GOLD analysis project Ga0315277, IMG submission 203695) | Sediment microbial communities from Yellowstone Lake, YNP, Wyoming, USA - YL17G05_15 | ecosystem: Environmental > Aquatic > Freshwater > Lake > Sediment | place: USA: Wyoming | collected... | reverse complement strand
ATCTATCCCTGCGTAATACATGGCAGAACCTCCTTAATTTTCTGAACCTCTGTCGCTGCTATTATAGCAGCGAGGAGGTTCTGCCTTTCATGCTAGCTGACCCCCAGATGGGGGACCGGGTGGGGGGACATTATGCCGGGACGGGAAGAGACGGCGTCTAACGCGTGGGTACAGACGAGGGAAATAGGCGCGTAGGACGAAATTAGGGCTTTCCGTTTGGTGGCGGGGGGCTACAATTTGGTGTGGTTCGGACCCGTGCAGGAGGGGGTGGGCCAGGGTGAGCGAACGGGATGCAAGGCATCCCCGGCCGCTTTTTGTGATGGTGAAACGTGTACGTCGATTTTGGGTGCCATGCGTGGGCTCGCGTAAGCACGTCCGCGTTCGAGAGACGGCATGTCTACGCGAGCGTAGACGTGGCACCCGCGTTGTGACATGTGATTGCGAGTATCGAGGAGTAGGCTATGGCAAAGGAGACCTCTCGACGTTCCCTGACCGGGCGTGAGCGGGTGATTCGCGCGCTGAATCACCAACCGACGGACCGTGTTCCCGTCGATCTGGGCGGCACGAACTGTTCCGGCGCGCACGTCAGCGTGGTGGCGAAGCTGCGTCTGGCGCTGGGACTCGATGGGCCCGGCACGCGGGTCAAGGTGGTCGAGCCGTACCAGATGCTCGGCGAGGTCGCAGCGGACCTGCGCAAGGCGCTCGGCATCGATGTCGTCAATCTGCCGAACCTCAACAACATGTTCGGCTACGAGAGCGCCGATTGGAAACCCTGGCGGACGTTCGACGGCACCGATGTCCTTGTCCCGGACAAGTTCAACACGACCCCCGAGGCCAATGGCGACATCCTCATGTACCCGGAGGGCGACAAGTCGGCCAGGCCCTCCGCCCGGATGCCCAGAGGCGGCTTCTATTTCGACTCGATCATCCGCCAGAGGCCGATCGACGACGCCAAGCTCAATCCGGCCGATAATCTCGAAGAATTCGGCCCTGTCAGCGACGAGGCCCTGCGGCACTACGAGCGGCTGGCCGACGATCTATACGACAACACCGACCTGGCCATCGCGGCGGGGTTCCCCGGCACGGCCTTCGGCGATATCGCCCTGGTCCCGGGGCCCTGGATGAAGGACCCCAAGGGCATCCGCGACATCGAGGAATGGTATATCAGCACGGTCCTGCGCCAGGCGTATATCCGCGAGGTGTTCGCGCGGCAGGCGGAGATCGCCATCGAGAACCTCAAACGAATCCACCATGCCGTCGGCGACAAGGTCCACGTCGTCTTCATGGACGGGACGGACCTGGCCTCGCAGAACAGTCTGTTCTGCTCGCCCGACACCTACCGCGAGCTGTACCTGCCTTACAGCAAGAAGGTGAACGACTGGGTGCACGCCCACACGAAGTGGAAAGCGATGAAGCACTGCTGCGGCGGGTGCGAGCCGCTGATCAAGGGCTTCATCGACGCAGGCTTCGACGTGCTCAACCCGGTGCAGACCTCGGCCCGCGGGATGGACCCGCGCCACCTGGTCGAGACGTTCGGCGACAGAATCGTCTTCTGGGGCGGCGGCGCCGACACGCAGCAGGCGCTGCCCTTTGGGACGCCCGACGAGGTCCAGGCCCAGGTCGCCGAGCGCGTGAAGATCTTCGGCAGCAAGAACGGATTCGTATTCAACACGATTCACAATATCCAGTGCAACACGCCCACCGAGAACCTGCTGGCCATGTTCCGGGCGCTGGGCCGAGATGTGTAAGGAGCATTGCCTATGATGAGATTGTCGATTGCGTTAGGCATCGTGGCAGCGTTCATGTCCGTTCCTGAGCCGGCCGACGCAGGTTGGGTCGGCCCACGTGAGAGAACCCTGAATGGCAAATGGCAGGTGGCCGAGGGGACGATGGACTCGGTCCCGAAGCAGTTCGACCACACAGTCCCGGTGCCGGGCCTGATCGATATGGCCACGCCAGGGTTTGCCGATGTCGGCAAGAAGAGCGACAGGCGACAGGCCTTCTGGTACCGGCGGAGCTTTACAGTCGATGGGACTGTTCCTGCAGTTGCCATTCTCAAGATTCACAAAGCCCGGTACGGCACGAAGGTCTGGCTCAATGGCCAGGTCGTCGGCGAGCACCTGCCATGCTTTACACCCGCCCTGATGGACGTCAAGGGGCAACTCAAAGGCGACGGGCAGGAGAATGAGCTAATCATCCGCGTCGGCGCCGACCGCGAGTCACGCCCGACGGACGTCCCGAGCGGCTGGGACTTTGAGAAGTATCTCTATATCCCCGGCATCTACGACTCCGTCGAGCTGATCCTCACGGGCGAGCCCTTCATCAACAACGTCCAGATCGTCCCGGACATCGCTTCCAACAAGGTGCAAGTTGTCGCTGAATTGCGGAGGTCGCAAAACTCCGGCGGCGATTCCATCGCCTGCGAGGTTACCGAAGTCAAGAGCGGGCGGCGCGTCGGCACGTTGAAGCAATCCAACATCCTGCAAGGTCCATCAGTCACGGTTACTGTGACAATACCCATAGAGAACTGCCAACTGTGGAGCCCTGAGAACCCATTCCTCTATAAGGTGCGACTGAGCACGGGCGGCGATACGACCGAGACCCGCTTCGGCATGCGGTCCTTCCGATTCGATGCCGCAAGCGGTCGGGCGATTCTCAACGGCAAACCCTACTTCATGCGGGGCACCAATGTCTGTGCGTACCGTTTCTTTGAAGATGCCGAGCGGGGGGACAAGCCCTGGCGGGTGGAATGGGTCCGGCAGCTTCATAAGAAGTTTAAGACCATGCACTGGAATTCGATTCGGTATTGCATCGGCTTTCCGCCGGAGATGTGGTATGACATCGCCGACGAGGTGGGCTTCCTGATCCAGGACGAGTTCCCGATCTGGCTTCTGGACAAGGCGCCGGAGAATCCGACGGCGGAGAAGATCGTCCCCGAATACACGGAGTGGATGCGCGAGCGGTGGAACCACCCGTGCGTGGCGATCTGGGACGCGCAGAACGAGAGCCACACGGCGGAGACCGGCAAAGCGCTGCAGGCGGTGCGGCATCTGGACCTGTCGAACCGGCCGTGGGACAACGGCTGGGCCGAGCCACAGACTATCGACGATTGCGTCGAGGCGCATCCGTATCTCATGGTCAGCCTTTTCAATCCCGCGTGGGGCAACTCCAACTTCACCGCACTGAAGAACATGGTCCACGTGTCGCCGATTCCTTCTTTGCAGAAGGCCCAGCAGAAGCTCAAGGTCCCCATCATCATCAACGAGTATGCCTGGCTGTGGCTCAACCGCGACGGCACGACCACCTGTCTGACCGGCTCGGTCTACGAGAAGCTGCTCGGGCCCAACTCGACCGCGGAGCAGCGCCGCGTGCTCTACGCGAAATACCTCGCCGCCAAGACGGAGTTCTGGCGGGCGCACCGGCAGTGCGCGGGCGTGCTACACTTCTGCGGGCTGGGCTACTCGCGCCCCGGCGACAAGCCCCGGCCCGAGGGCGGCGCCACCAGCGACCACTTCATCGACCTGGAGAAGCTCGTCTTCGAGCCGAACTTCGAGAAGTACGTCCGCGATGCGTTTTCGCCGGTCGGCCTGATGATTGATTATTGGGGCGACGATCTGCCCGCCGGAGCAGAACATGAGTTCAAGGTCATCGCCATCAACGATCTGTATAAGGATTGGCAGGGCAAAGTCCGGCTCCGCCTGCTCAGGAACGACAACGCGGTTACCGTGCGGGACCTGCCGTGCACGATTCCCTCGCTGGGCAGTGAGACATTGTCCTTCAAACAGCCTGTTCCATCGGAGCCGGGCGAGTATATACTGATGGCCGAGTTGATTTCTGGTGACCAGGAGCCCGTTCGCAGCGTGCGCGACGCGAAAGTCGTCGCTGCGAAATGAAGCATGGAGAAGCAAGAATGGATTCTCAGGTTCGCACGCGCCGCGACTTTTTGAAGGCTGCGGGACTTTGTGTCACGGGTGCGGCGTTGTCCGGGTGCACCGAGCCGATCACCCCCTCGCCCGCCATGATGACGGAAACAGAAGCACAAGCGCCGCCCCCGCGGCTTCGGCCGAACATCCTCTGGATCACCTGCGAGGACACCAGCCCGTACCTCGGCTGCTACGGCGATCCGTACGCCACGACGCCGAACCTGGACCGCCTCGCCGCCCGGGGAGTGCGCTACACAAACGCCTACTCGACGGCCCCGGTTTGTGCGCCGGCCCGCTCGTGCCTGATCACGGGGATGTACGCCACGAGCCTCGGAACGCAGCACCTGCGCTCCGACGTCAGGATCCCCCGGCAGATCGAGCCGTTCCCGAAACTGCTGCGGATCGCAGGTTACTATTGCTCGAACAACTTCAAGGAAGATTACAACTTCAAAGACCCGACGATCTGGGACGAGTCGGGCCCGAACGCCCACTGGCGCAAGCGCGGGCCGGGACAGCCCTTCTTCAGCGTCTTCAACATCATGTGCACGCACCAGGGCCAGATCAACGGCTCCGAGGAAGAGTTTCTCAAGAAGTACGGGTCGAAGCTGACGCCTGAGGAGCGTCACGACCCGAACAAGGTGCCCATCCCGCCGTTCTACCCGGAGGCGCCGCTGGTGCGGCAGATCTGGGCCCGCTACTACGACCTGATCACGATCATGGACAAGCAGATCGGCGAGCTGCTCGCCCAGCTCGAGCAGGGTGCGGTGGCCGAGAATACGATCGTGTTCTTCTTCGCCGATCACGGCCTGGGCCTGCCGCGATTCAAGAGGACGCTGTATGACTCCGGCCTGCGGGTCCCGTTGATCGTGCGAGTCCCGCCGCCGCAGCAGAAATTGTCGCCGCTGGCGCCGGGCGGCCGGAGCGATCAGCTCGTCAGTTTCGTCGATTTCGCCCCGACCGTGCTGGCCCTGGCGGGCACGGCCATCCCGCCCCACATGCAGGGCAAGCCGTTCCTGGGCGAGAACCCGGCCCCGCCGCGGGACTGCATCTACGCCGGCTCCAGCCGCGTCGATGAGGCGTACGAGATGGCACGCTGCATCCGCGACAAGCGATACAAGTACATCCGCAACTTCATGCCGCACCTGTCGTACGCCCAGCCGACCGATTACTGCGACCAGGCCGAGATCATGCAGGAGCTGCGACGCGTCTATGCGGCCGGCGGCATGGCGGGAATCGAGAAGCCGTTCTGGGAGCCGACCAAGCCGATGGAGGAGCTGTACGATGTGCTGCTCGACCCGCTGGAGGTCCGCAACCTGGCCGGCTCGGCGGAGCATCGCGAGACGCTCGAACGCATGCGCGGACAATTACGGGACTGGATGCTCCAGACGCACGACACGGGCCTGCTGCCGGAGGCGGAGATGCACATCCGCGCCGTCGGCTCGACGCCCTATGAGGCGGTCCAGGACGCCGTGCGGTTCCCGGCACTGCGAATCCTCGCCGCCGCAGAGCTGGTGGGCGCGGGCCCGAAAGCGATGCCCGCCCTGATGGAGTATTTGGAAGACAGAGACAGCGCCGTCCGGTATTGGGCGGCGGTGGCCCTGGAGTCGCTGGGGCGTGATGCGGCGGAGGCGACGGAGGCCTTGAAGCTGTCGCTGAAGGACCCGAGTCCCGACGTGCGGCTGGCGGCGGCCGGCGCGTTATGCCGGCTGGGCGTGTGCGATGAGGCGATCTATGTCCTGGCGCAGGACCTGCAGGACCCGCGAGAGCCCGTGGCGTTGCACGCCGCACGCACGCTGGAGGGCCTCGGGGCCAAGGCACGCCCGGTTCTGCCGCAGATGCGGTCGGGCCGCGACCGATGCAAGAACGTCGATGGCTCCTACAAGAACGACAATCACGCCATGTTCATCGACTGGGCGCTGAAACACGCAATCGAAAACTGCAAGGAATGACGATGAGCCAGAATTCTGAGGCCGCCGCAGGGGACATACCGGTCGTGGATCGCAGCACTGATCTTGCGGACCGCCGGGCCGGCAGCATGACCTACGTCTTTCTGCTGACCCTGGTGGCCGCCCTTGGCGGTTTGTTGTTCGGGTACGATACCGGCGTCATCAACGGCGCCATCGGACCGCTCAAGGCCCACTTCTCGCTCAACCCCCGGCAGGAGGGCTGGGCGATGGGCTGTGCCCTGCTGGGCTGCGCCATGGGGGCCGCCGGCGCGGGGGCCCTGAGCGACCGGTTCGGGCGAAAGAAAGTGCTGGTCCTCTCGGCGATCCTGTTCTTCGTCTCCGCCGTCGGCACGGCCATTCCGCAGACCATCGGCACATTCATCTTCTACCGCATTCTCGGCGGCCTGGGGGTGGGCGCCGCGTCGATCACGTCGCCCATGTACATCGCCGAGATCGCGCCGGCCCGCATCCGCGGCCGCATGGTCTCCGTCAACCAGTTCGCCATCGTGACAGGTTTTCTCGTCGTCTACTTTGTGAATTACTTCATCGCCCTGCAAGGCGACGCGGTCTGGAATGAGCGGCTGGGCTGGCGATGGATGTTCGGCTCCGAAGCCCTGCCCGCGATGCTGCTGCTGGTCCTGTCGTTCGTCATCCCGGAGAGCCCGCGCTGGCTGACGAAGCAGGGCCGCGAGCAGCAGGCGATGCACATCCTCACGCGAGTGGACGGGCCCGCCTATGCCCAGGCAGAGCTGGCGGAGATCAAGGACACGCTCACCCACGAGACAGGCTCGCTGGGGCAACTCCTGCAGCCGGGCATGAAGATCGTCATAGTCATCGGAATCGTCCTGGCCGTCCTGCAGCAGATCACGGGGATCAACGTGTTCCTCTACTTCGGCACGGAGATCTTCAAGAAGATGGGCTCGGGGACGAACGCCGCCCTGTTGCAGAATATTGTCGTCGGCGCCGTGAACTTGTCCTTCACGATCGTCGCGATCTGGACGGTGGACAGGATCGGGCGCAAACCCCTGATGATGATCGGCTCGACCGGCATGGGCATCTGCCTGCTGGCGATGGGTCTGGCCGCGTACCTCCAGACCACCGGCTATTGGATGCTGCTATTTATCCTCGGTTATATCGCCTGTTTCGCCCTGTCCGTCGGGCCGGTGACCTGGGTGATCCTCTCGGAGATTTTCCCCACGCGGATTCGCGGGCGGGCCATGGCCGTCGCCACCGTCTGCCTGTGGATCGCCAACTACCTCGTCTCGCAGACCTTCCCCATGATGGACGAGAGCCCCTGGTTCGTGGCCACGTTCCACCGGGGGTTCCCCTTCTGGGTCTACGGCGCGTTCTGCCTTGTGCTGCTTCTGTTCGTCCGGGCGTTTGTCCCGGAGACCAAGGGCAAGACCCTCGAGCAGATCGAGCGCCACTGGATGGCCGACCTTCCCTGAGAGGGCACGAGAGGAGCCGCCTTGCCGTGGCATGGGCATCTTGCCCATGAGTCGCAGGGCCGTGCCCCACCTTCGCGGGGGCAGGCTTGGCCCTGCACATCGCTGTCTCTTTCATAGGCGAGACGCCCATGCTACACACGGGCAAGATGCCCGTGCTACGTTTCACACACCCTCTGACAGTGACTCTGATCTCCGTCTTGCAGAAGGTGATTTGAAGGAATAAAGAAGCCCCTGCGCGGCGGAGGGAGAGGAAAAGCGAGATAACACGCAGGGGCTTGAGGGCTCAACCTGCTACACAATGTCAATGACTTCACCACTTTGAATATACCGCATCCCGGCCCGCGCGTAAAGAGAAATTTCGCCGAATTTTTCACCCGGCCCCGGGAGCATGAATCCATCACGGAGCCCCCGGGGGCGGCCCCGGTCCCGTGCGGATGACGAAGGTCCCCCGGGGGGCGGCAGCAACATCCCTCCTGAGCTTGCCGAAGGGCTGCCGACACTCTGCCTGTCCGCCGTCGGCAAGCTGCCCTGCTTGCCGCTGCGACCCGGCAGGAACCCCTTTGATACCCCTGTATGCCGGAGGGCCTTTGCAAACGGCGGGGTATTTGGTATCCTGCCGGGCGATTGGCTATGGAATTTCCCGAACGGATGACAATTCAGAGTCACGCGATCACGGTCCTGCCGCGATACGCCGAGACGGACAAGGGCGGCGTGATCCACCACAGCGTCTATCCCGTCTGGTTCGAGATGGGCCGCACCGAGCTGCTCCGCGCCAACGGCGTCGCCTACCGGGACCTGGAGGCCGCCGGGGTCTTTTTCGTCGTGGTCGAGCTGCGGATCAAGTATCGCCGGCCGGCCTTCTACGACCAGCCGCTGACGCTGGAAACCACCTGCTCGAACGTCACGGCGGGCAAGGTCGAACACACGTATCGACTCACCCAGCCCGACACCGGCGTGCTCCTGGCCGAAGGCGCCAGTGTCCTGGCCTGCGTCGACGCCCAGGGCAAAATCCGCCGCATCCCCAAATTCCTCTACCCGGACCAGGAGTGACGCCGAGGCAGCGGTCAGCAGTCTCAAGGTTGGGAACGCTGTGACGGGCTTGCCTCACAGACGTATATCGCCGCATCGCGATCTTTCCGGATGGGCACGGCCAGATAGAGGACCGCGGACTCGGGCACAAACAGGCACGTCCTCGCTCCGGCAGCGGTCGGGATTCTCTCGGATGGGACATAGGTGGACGCATCCTCCTGCTCGATAACGTCGAGGAAGCCCGCCCCGCAGGCGACGTAGATGCGTTTGCGTGCCGCATCGTAGAAGACGTCGTCGGTCGTGCCGTCGAGGATGCGGCATTCACCGGTCCGGCCATTGGAGATGTATAGCTCGTTGCTGTCGGCCAAGTACAGCACGGCCTGGGGTTGCGCCAGGCCGGCGATCATGTGCACCCGCTTGCCGGCCTTGAGGTCGACGACCTCCACGGTGTCGTTGCCGAGAGCCGCAACAAACAGCCGCCGGCCCATGAGGTCGATGGCCATGTGGTCGATCCGGCCGTTGACCTGCGGCAAGGGGATCTCCTGAGCCAGCTTGAGCGAAGAGGAAGTCCCGGCATGGAGACTGCCCAGAATTACGAGTGCCCCGAGGATCGATATTCGACATGCGGCTTTCATAGTTCCCCCATCTGCGATCCATTCGTCTCCGCCGTTCGATAGCCTTCAGGCGGCTGCCTGCTCCCACAGGCAAACCGGAGAGGGCGGGATTCGAACCCGCGGTAGGGATAAACCCTACACGGCCTTTCCAAGACCGCTCGATAAGCCGCTCTGACACCTCTCCACGGCCCACAAAAACCGTGTGGCGTCCTCATTTTACGCCCGCCGATGCGAAAAACAAGCCCAAAATGCCTCCCGGGCGAGAGGGGTGTCTGTGCAGATTTTAGGGCATTGAGACCTTGGGCCAGTAGACCTGATTGTCCGGAGTTATTATACAGACAACCGAGGGCCAAATGGGCATCAAGGGCACCGCGATTCCAGCGTCGGCCGCGACCCTTCAGACGGCCGGCCAAGCTTTTGCATTGGGATTCAGTCGGCCCCATCACTGACCGAGTACTTGTGATCGGCTTGGTTCAAGCGAAGCTGGGCCGCATGAGATCGCATCAGACGGCCCAACGCCTGATGGTTGCCGGTCGTGGCGGATGGAGATCGAGCCATTAACGGTGGTGACGTGAATGGCTTGTGTTCCCTTGTTCCTCCACGAGAGGATCTGGCCGTCTGGACGGGGCACAGGGGGAAAAAGCTTCGCGTCGACTGCGAAACTCCAGGGCCTTCTCGAACAGCTATTGCCGGAACTGGCCGGCTGCATCACGCACGGGCTCTTCGCTGTCATCGATGAATAGGGAACCGGCGCCGCCCGGACGCTCAACGCAGATGATTTCACCCTGGCAGCCCTTCTGCTGCGGCCCAGCACAATGGCGTTTCCGGGTTCGGAACATTGCTCCCAGGAACCGTCCAGTGCTATCCCATAGATTATCGGAACAATAGGCGAGCTCTCAGCGATGGCTAGGGCAATGGTCGAACGCCAATTTGTCTATTTTCAAGTTGACAAAGGTCTGTAATTTGGGTAATATGGGTGGAATGGCCAATGGGGGTAGGGCATCTGCCATATCGACGTCATCCCTACAGATGATAGAGCTGCAAATGTAGAGGAGAAATAATGAAGACCTTGAAGATCAGTCAACTGCTATTGTGTGGTGTCGTTCTGCTGTCGTTGAGCGGTCTGGCGATGGCCGGCACGACGCTTTACGCGGGACTTCCGTACCTGTCGGCAGCCGACAGCCCGTTCACCGGAGCGGGACTGGGGTACTTCTACCTGGAAGATTTCGAGGACGGACTTCTGAACACGCCCGGAGTCACTGTCTCCGGCGGAGTCTCGACCAAGCCGCTCTACCCGGCCCTCTATACGGACTCGGTCGATGGCGATGATGGTTCCATCGACGGCAGCGGCAACGGCGGCAACTCGTGGTTTGCGTCCAGCGGCAGCACGGGCCTGCTGTTCACATTCAACCCCGTGGTGCTCGGCTCGCTGCCGACTCAGGTCGGCATCGTTTGGACGGACGGCCTGGACCCGATCGCATTCGAGTTCTTTGACGGGTCTTCCAATCTGATCGCGTGGGGCAATATAACGGGCGTCGCCGACGGCAGCTATACGGGCGGGACGGGGGAAGACCGTTTCTTCGGGCTGGACAATCCGATTGGCATCGGGTCAGTCCGCATTTGGAGCGGCGCGGGCGCCGGTATTGAGGTGGATCATCTCCAGTACGCCGGGACCCCGGTCCCAGCGCCGGGTGCGCTGCTCCTGTGCGGCATCGGCGCAGGCGTCGTTGGTTGGATACGAAGACACAGAATGTCGTAGTCATCGCAGGTCCATCCC
>Ga0315277_10012309_pt1 | contig 10738 bp, 12 predicted proteins | sample YL17G05_15_MG_FD_203695 | JGI IMG/M metagenome (GOLD analysis project Ga0315277, IMG submission 203695) | Sediment microbial communities from Yellowstone Lake, YNP, Wyoming, USA - YL17G05_15 | ecosystem: Environmental > Aquatic > Freshwater > Lake > Sediment | place: USA: Wyoming | collected... | reverse complement strand
CCTGTTCTCTCGGTTCAAAAGCTCCTCGATTTTCTTTATCTTCATCCTGCTGTTGTAGGCGATTCGTTCTGCCTTGTTCCGTGCAAGGATCGCTTCCCGTGCCTCAGGGTCATACCCTGACCGCATCACAATCTTCGTGAAATCATCAGGGCTCCTTAGCTTGATATGCCTTGATGCCAGGTACTTCTTGAATGTGTCATGATATTGCTCGTATTCCCACTGTTCATCGTCAGTCAACGCCACCAGTATTTTCCTGGTTTCGTAGCTGGACAGATATTTCCCTGCCAAGTCATCAACGAGTACCTCGTAGACCTTCCCGCCGATCAGCCGAGGTATCATTTCATGTAATCCATCGTCTCGTTCATAGGTGGCAGTCAACCCCAATCTAAACGGCGAGGCAAACATCTCCGCAATCTGCTGGTAACCTCCTGAGGGGAGATGATGCACTTCATCAAAAATCACCAACTTAAACCGATTACCCAGTGTCTCAGCATGAATATACGCAGAATCATAGGTGGAAACCGTAAGAGCCTGCAGATCCTTGTTCTCACCCGTGTATTCCCCGATCGGTGTATCAAATCTTCGGAGTTCCTCTTTCCATTGTCGCACAAGGGCCAGGGTTGGCACCACGATGAGGGCAGGAGCGTTTATCTTCTCGATAACCTTCAACGCCAGAATCGTCTTACCCGAACCGGTGGGCATCACGACGACCCCTCTCTTCTGCAGGAGCCATCGTTCCAACGCCTTTTCCTGGTATTCCCGCAACTGCACAGTACAGGACAACTCAGGGCAAGGAATCAAATCCAACACGTTGTCTTCGTAACGAACCCCTGAGTTTCGCAGGTATTCAACGATATCTCGATAGTGAAGAGCCTGGCTGCGATAGCATTCGGACCTGGCATCCCATTTTGTGTTCGGAACGCTGTATTCTCCTTTGATTACAATTGTGCCACGATGATAGGTAAGCTTCATGTCTCCCCATATTGTGAAAGGAAATTGTTTATTTCATAGTTACGGTGAACAAGTCAACAGCACGGGTTCTTATTTGTTTTTTAAAGAGATTTTTACCTCTATTTTCTTTTTGTTGACGGGGACGAGTTTTTTTACCTGAAGAGTGACGTTCTTTTTTGGCTTATATTCGTTAATTGGTATATCTGGTGTTTTACCATCTACTTCATAGATATAATACCCTTTTTCTCCATCGATAGAAGTGATGTATTGTTTATCACCAACTCGTTGAACCTCAACTCCTGGAAGTTGTTTTAATGCATCAAAAAGGCTATCATGTTTATTGATTACAGCCACTGACTCTTCAATAAATGGCTCTAACGCCGATTCCAAACTACCAGTATTCACAGATAACAGATGAACATTGCCCACAATCCTTTTCTTTATCAGATCCACATCCTCAAGAAGTCTGATATGTCTTGAGACAACCGGAGTAGACAGGTGTAATTCCCGTGCCAATCCTGATAGATGCATTTCTCTGTTGAGAAGTATCTTTATTATCTGCATCCGTGTCCTGCTGCTTAATGCCTTAAACAATTGATTGTTACCCATTTTGATAATGGTCGTTATCAAATTTGTTAACTTTAAATCTTTCTGTCCGATATTCTCCTCCGATGGTGATAACATGAAAAAGATACCGGCATCCATAATAGTCTTGTTTGTAAGTATCACATTATTGAACATTCAGGCAAGTATTATTGCTCCAGTATCGGCGGATTCAGGTGGAGGTTATCCACTCCAGCCGACCAATGATATCATTGTCAACGCTTTAAGCTATCTGCAAAGTCGGCAGGCTGATGACGGAAGCGTAGGCGGCTTTTCCACTACAGCATGGGTTGCGATGGCGATTTCAGCGACTGGAAAAGATCCTCATACATGGGGTGATTTGGTAGGATACCTAAGAGAAAATGCTGACCGTATCGATGACAGCATGGCTACCGATTGGGAGCGGCACGCTCTCGCCATTGTAGCATGTGACGAAAATCCAAGAGATTTCGGTGGGATAGATTACGTTGCTAAAGTAGAGAGCTTTTATGACGGCGTTCAAATCGGAAGCCCTGCCAATCTCTACGATGATTTTTTCGGCATCCTCGCATTGGTTTCCTGCGGTGTTAAACAAGATTCACCGGTCATTCAAACCATTAGAACATATATCAAGGAGCAACAGCGTCAGGATGGCAGTTGGGGCGATGTTGATTCCACGGCAGCAGCAGTTATGGCTCTGATAGCTGCAGGAGAACACAGTGATTCGAGTTCTATAGCAGCTGCTTTGTCATTTCTCAAAACGATGCAGACTGGGGATGGCGGGTTTCAATCATGGGGGACGACCAACGCAGCGTCGACTGCCTGGGCAATAGATGCTATTGTGATAGCAGGGCAAGACCCTACAAGCATCGAATGGAAACAGGGTGGAAAATCCCCGATTGATTTTCTTCTCAGTTTGCAACAGACAAACGGTGCCTTTGCCTGGTCTTTCAATCAAAACATGAACCCTGAATGGATGACATCGTATGTGATTCCAGCTCTGCTCGGAAAACCATACCCCATCAAAATTTACAAAACTGGGGGAGAAAATGGGACCAATAACCAAGGTAACGAAGATGGCGGGACTGATGGTGGAGGAGGTGACAGCAATGATGGAAATGGTAACCGTGATGTTACGGCAAGTGAATGGACAGGAAACATCAGGATAGAGGGAAAAAATGATACCATATGGGATGGCGACGTGTGTTTCAGCGATTCGCTGATTACAGCGCTGAATGATAGTTCTGGTGAAATGGAAGATTATTACATCCCCTACCCAAGTGTATTAGGAGCACTTGATGAAGCCTCACAACTGGGGGATTTTTCTTATTATGTGATATACTATCCAAGTTGGCATGCTTTTTATGTGAAGACGATAGCGAATGATTCTGACTGGTGGCATTACTGGGTTGACTATACGCTGCCGATGGTTGATGCGGGTGCATTTGAGCTGACAGAGAACAATAGAGCGGTTCTCTGGGGGTATTTAGAGGATTGGACTGCACAGGCATTACGAATAACAGTAAGTGAGAGTACCGTCAATGTATCTGAAGAGTTCACAGTAAGCGTAGGTAATGAGACGATGACTCCTGTTGCAGATGCTGTTGTCTACGTGGGTTCAACAGAGTATGTGACCGATGAAAACGGAAATGTAACTGTCCATATTGATGCTGTAGGAGACTATCCGATATACTCTGAGAAAGCAGGATATGTGCGGTCTGACAAAGCAACGGTCTATGTGAAAAAATCGGTGGAGATAGTGAAGCCAGTGGATCATGCAATCTATCTGTTCAATAAGAAAACAAGGATACAGTATCCCGATATCTTGATAATCGGACACATTGATATCGAAGTGAATGCTACAGATGATGTTAAAAAAGTAGAGTTTTACATTAACGATAATTTGGAATATGTTGATACTGCGCCTCCGTTTACGTGGCGATTGAATGATAGAGCATTTTTCAAGAAGGCAACGATAAAGGTGAAGGCATACAGCGACAACAACGATGGTCTTCTTAAAATCCAGCGGATCATCAGATATATCGACTCGCTGTCAAAAAATTACTATGGAAAACAGGCATCTGACATGCTCAGAATCTATTTGCAAAACCTTGAGACATCCGTTATGCATCAAGGCGATATCGATGAAAAAGAGGTTGTGATTATCAATTTATTCCCTCACATTCATGTCTTGTGAGAAGGTGGTGTGCATGAAGAATAAACTAAGACAGATACTCGGTTTTGGATTGTTGGTGTTGTGTGCGACCGTGGGGCGATATTTGTTCGTGTCTAAGGGGATGCAGCCGTTTCCTAATTTCGAGGTGATGACAGTTATTGCTTTTATCGGAATAATGGTTCTGGATGTTAGGATAGCGATGTTGATTCCTCTCGTTGGAATGATAGTTAGCGATATCCTCATCGGTAATCCGATATTTGTAGGGGCGAAAATGAACCAGATAGTGATGTTTACCTACTCGGGTTTTGCTTTTGTTGCATTGGCCGGCATTTTTGTGGGAGAGAGAATAAAACCTTATGTTTCGTCGCTAAGATCACGGTCTGTTTTCTGTATGGCTGGGGCTGGAGCTTTACTGGTACTTTTGTATGATATATGGACGAATCTCGGCTGGTGGTATCTGATGTATCCCCACACTGGAGAATCATTACTAACTGTGTATACCCTGGGAATTTCGTTTATGGTGTATCATCTTATTTCAGGGATAACGACGTTTATCTGTATTGGAATTCCTGTGATTTTATATTCCTATAGACGACAACCAAATCTTATATTAAAAAAATTCATTGGTGGGATATGGAAGCGAAGTGTATCTTCAGCGTCATTGCCTCGATCTTAGTTATCATCTCTTTCGCAGGTTGTTTTTCTGCATCTGTGAAACATGATGAATCTGCAAGAAATGTTGAAAATGTAAGCATGAAAATAGTTACTCCAGAATGGAATATTGTCTACAGGAATGTAACGACGAAGAACATGACTGTTGCAAACTTTCTGTTCGAGTGTGCCGAACATTATAACTTTTCTATTAACGCAAATTATTGGCAAGGGTATGATTCATTGTTTGTCAAAGCAATAAATAATATCGAGAATGGAGAAGATGGTAACTATTGGCAGTATTATGTAAATAGCGAATATGCCCAAGTTGGATGCAGTCTGTACCATCTATATGATAATGATGTTGTTGAATGGCGGTTTGAATCTCCTGTCGGGAAATGAACATGAATTTACCAGTAAACTGCAGCTCAAATCAATTTTTCGTCACGTGATAGTTTCCCTCCTGTAAAAATAATAAAAAAATGCTCCCGTCGGGAAGGGAGCTCGAATTTACCAGTAAATTTATTCTTGGTCACTCTGGTCTTTTTTGTCCGAAATAACCGTTATATGCCATGTACACTTTTGTATACATTTCACCAGCTTTGGGATTTTGCCAGCTATGCATCCATTCAGATATGGTTTGCATCCAGGTGCAGGGGATGACACCAGCTTGCACCATACGTTGTACCGCCATGTTATGTGCATCCAATGATTCCGAAGCAGCAGCATCCATCACTCCAAAAACATCAAAGCCTTCCTGCAAACCATGCAGTGAGGTTATAGCCATACACATGCTTGTCCATAAACCGGTAAGCACCAATTGTTTTCTTCCGGTTTTCTTTACTCCATTAAATACCTCTTTGTCCTCAAGTGCGTCGAACGAGGGCACCTTGCGGTCAATCACTGGGGAATCAGGGAACATTTCTACAATTTCAGGTAAAAACGCTCCGTTATTTTTAGCACCGATGGTGGTCAGAACGACAGGAATATCTAATATTTGCGCCCCTTTTGCTAAAGCCATGACGTTGTTTTTCACATACGTTGGATCATGTGATGTGGCACCCCAAAACATTCTCGCCTGGTAATCAACCAAAAGCAATACACTATTGTTAGCTTCTAACGATTTAGTAAATTTATTGTCCATTTTAGACCTCCTCTGGTATGATAAACTTTATTCATTTATAAGGGTGACTGAAAAATATATAAAAAAACAGTTTCAAAATAATTTAAAAAGAATCCCTGTTCTATGATGGAGTAGGAAATGGGGGAAGGATATCGACTGGACGAGTAACTCACAGTAGAGCTATAAAGAGGCGATCCTGTTGGAATTATTTCTGATTAGAGTATCTTTTTAAAAAGAACAATCAATGACCTATGATTGGAGTTTTCTTCTGTCGGATGGTCATTTTTAGGCATACAAAAATATATATTTATATGGTTCTGTCGCATCTACGGGAGGTGTTCTTCTGTTGTCGCATACGGGTGATTTTTAAATAAATGATATATTTACAAGAAATGCTTAAATATTCCTTCTTATTATACTTTTTTATAGGCAGGCGAAATGTGGTCAATGAATGAATATATTTTTTAATAAAAGATGTATTCATTATCCATATTTAAATGACGAAAAGAATATAAATGATGTTGAATATAATAAATAGGGAAGAGAATATGGATGAAGAAGCAATGATTCTTGAAGAATTAAACGAGGGAAACGAAAACCTTGCTTGGTTTACAAAAAATTATTCTAAATTACAAAAAAAATGTTCTAACAAATTTGTTGCCATAAAAAATAAAGAATTAAAAGTATGTGCATCAAATTTGGAAGAAATTATTTCATTAATTAAAAAAGAAAAAAAAGAACCAAGCGATTATCTAATAAATTTTATTTATGCGGAGGAAGAAAGTTTAGTAGTATAATCTTTTGGTGATTTTTTTGAAAATCATGGGTCATTTGGAAGGCGATAAATATAGACCTTTAATATTTTGTAGTGTTACAGCGACACATCCTAAAATAATAAGAAGACGAATTGAATTTATGGTAGATACTGGTTCAGATATTACGGCTATTTCAAAGAAAGATATGCGTGCAATGGGTTTATCATATGATGTATTAGGTACACCACTACAATCGGCAGTAGGTATTAGTGCACCAGCGAGAAAATGGGGCGTAAAAGATGCGATATTAAGATTTGTAGGAGATGACAATACAGTAAAAACATTTGGACCAGTAGATATTTATATTTTAGAAACATTAGAGAAAACTCCGAGTCTTCTTGGAAGGGATTTTTTAATAAAATATGATTTTAAATTAGTATATGATATTCCTAATAAAGAATTTTTTATCGAAAAATGATTTGATATTGTTATATTAAGTTTGTAAGTAAACCAATCCATTTATTTTTCCCTAAATTTAAATCGATAGTTGCCATCTCGGCAGGTGTTAGACCATTTAAAGCTTGATGTGATCGAATGAAATTATAATACGTTCTATAGTTCTGTAACATCTCTGCTGTTGTTTCTGTATTCTCTAATCCTCTCATGACCTTATTTCGTTCCTTCCAGTTTCCGTGGTATCGTTCAATTCTATTATTACCACCATCTTTCAGTGAGATGTTTTTCTTATGTTCAACTACGTTAAATTCATTTCTTATAACTTGCGGATATGAACGCCAACCATCAGTACAAATAGTCTGAGGTATTTGTTTTGTGTTTCTCTTTATTTCTCTAAAGATATTATGCGTATTTGAAAGGTCTTTTTCCTTAGTGATAGTATTGGCTATCAGAAATCGTGTCTCATAATCGAGAGCATTCCAAGACCATACCCCACCATCTCGCTTTGATTTAACCATTTGTTCATCAATAAGCCATCGTCCAGAAAGTCGTGGTTCCAAGGTCGCAACATATCTGTTAATCGCTTTCATAAAGATGTTAATCCAACGTCTAACGGTTTCATGGTGAACTTCAAGGTCGTAGAACTGAAACAATGTATCTGCTATCTTCCTATATGATAAACCCTTAAAATATAAGTCCATAGAAAGTGTGATGAGTTTCGCAGTTGCCTTGTACCCTTTTATCGGATCAGAAACAAACTTACAGTTACACGTTTTACATTGGTATCGTTGTCGTTCCCCACATTGTGTCTTTCTTTTCCCCATCTTAATAACATCAGTAGAACCGCAATAAATACATTCAATGAGGTCGGCATAAGCTTTATTACTTTCATCGGCTATTGTTTCATTCGGGGTTGTGATACTCAATCTATCATGACTCCCGACCCTTGGAGTACCACAAATACTCCTTGGGCCATTCATTTTTAACCCAAAATCTTCTAGGGTTGTACTACCGATTTTGAATAGGTGACAACCCTTATATTCTCTCCTGCGGGGTGATTGAAAGTATTCCTCCTGTTGCAACAGGAGAGCAAAAAACTTATTAAGTGTGGTTTGTATATTTAGTCATAATATATCTCATTCAATGATAAGCCGCTGGCGGGATTTGAACCCGTAATTTCCGTCTTACCAAAGACGGTGCATTGCCTGGAAATGCTTCAGCGGCATATCTATTTATTTTTTCTTCTCAGAATCAAAGAATGTAATTCCGCTGAGTTAAATTAAAGTGCCGTTTTTTTTAACCTCGTAAATAGACATAAGCCCAAACAGTTCCTTTTTTCATCCTTCGTAGTTGTCCTCGCTTTACCATACCTGTGAGTACACCCGATATTGTTCCCTTTGGGAAATATAACGCATTTTGTTCTAAAACTTCTATTATTTCACTCATATCTCGTGGTTCTTTCCTACCCCAATTACTTTGGAGCATTTCCCGTATTGCTTCAGAGCATCCTGAGTTTGGTGTCAATTGAGGTCGTCCTGGTGGTGCTCCTTGAAGTTGACCATGTTCCATGCCATTTTCTTGTGTAATCTCTAGTGTTTTTATTTGAGATTCAACTTCAAGTTTTTTTATTGCTGCAATTAATTCTTCAGGAGAATCAACTTCCAGTGCCAATTCCCCGTTCTTCCAACTACCTTTCCAATTTAATTTCATTTATATCACTTCTGTATACTGGTATATGAATAGGTCTATATTAATATTACCATAGACTCAAGTATTACAATTGGTATTAACAAAACTATGCAATTTTACTCCAGTTAACTATATAATAGGTAAACGAAAGTAATATAAAAAGTTATTGAATAATGGTAAGATGGTGTAATAAAAATGGATTTAAAAACTGAAGCAGGGATTGAAATTTTCATAAGAGATGCAAAAAATTCAAAGATAATAATGTTTGATAAACCTGTTCAAACAATAGAATTATATAAGGAGGAATGCGCAAGAATTGGCGCATCTTTAATTAGAGATTCTAAAGTTGGATTAACATCCGATCTGAGAAAACTTATTGATTCTGGATATTTTCTTGAATCAAAAAAGTTTAGACAAGTCAAGCAAGAACTATTAGATGGAGGGTTACTGGCAAAACCTTCCTCTTTGAATGTTATCCTTAAAAAAATGGTTGACAGAGGAGAATTATTACGAAAAGGAACAAAAGGTTTTTATCAATATGAACAAAAAGGATAAGACGATTCTTAATTCTATTTTATACATAAATCTTGAATGAGTTTATTTTCTCCCTAACATTTTTTCTATTTCTCTGATTATTTCCGTCACAGTATCAAAAGCTAATTTTGCATTTTTTGCATTTGCTATTTTATATATCGCTGGAACTTTAATACCTGAAGGATGTTCTATTAAATCCTTTGATTCGTACATCTTATAATGTACTAATTCATCTCTCCATTTCTTTATTTCTTTAAAATTACTAAATGGTGCTTTATTTTTATCCAATGTTTTTCCTGTTATAATTAAAGGATATGTTAACAATTTACTTGGTAAACTATTACGTTCAGTAACTTCCCATATATCTTCAAGTTCATCATGCCCTATTTTATTTATATATGCCTCTAAACCAAAAACTGAGAGTAATATAGAAATAATTGAACTTTTTCTTTCTTCAAAAGAAAATTCTCCTTTTCTTTTAGTATCTTTTTCTTTAATGGAAAGTTCAAGTGACCGATCTGCGTCTGTGACTAAACGACCAGATTCTTTAAGATAAATATCAGCCAAATCAGTTCTGGCTTTAACTTTTGTAGAGTCAACTATCTGTAAAACCTCATGCAAAGTAATTTTATGTTCTACCATGATTTCTCTCCATTATGATAGTTAAAACTCTGTATAAGAAGATTTTCCCACAATCTATTAACTTAATCCAAAAAACCCCCGAGTGCGACACCCGCATACGGCACCCGTATATATAGACAGAACCATTTATATAAATCTACTTCTAGTTTTACATAATAATTATTCCGTTTCTCCATGTAATTGTTTTCTTTGTATAAACCATGCTTTTTCAGGTTTAATAACAAGAACATCAATCGGACCACCAACAGTTTTTGGTCGTGAATGAAATCTCATTGAATCGATCGTGGATTTGATGGCATAAATTGAAAAATCGATTGCATCTTGTAAGGTAAAAATTTGAAATTGAATATCAAAAAATGGCAAATCGGTATAGATATAATTTCCAGGTTGACCACTCCTCATCCCAACAGGCTGAATTAATCGATTTAAAACGTCTGCTTCACCGCCCCACACTGCGGGACTATGTATTCGATTAAATGAATTGTGAAGGATATCTACATCATATAGATGTTGTTCTGGAATACCTTGATTATTATTTTCATATCCAGCAATATGAAAATAGGTATTCGGAGGCCCCGGAAGATTTCTTAAATAATGTAATAGGTGTTGTGGTACTTGGCTAATTAAAGTTTGCGGGAGTGTATTAATGAAAGTTTCAATAAACCCTGAAATCGGTACACCACTAAGCTCTGCTTGACCGAAAACCGAGATTCCAATTTTATTTTGCATTAAAAACGTCTTATAATTCGTATCAGATTGAGCAATTGCCAATTGTGTAACTTGTTGATTCTGTACTTGTTGTGTTACATTAAAAGTAAGTCGACTATCACTTGCCATCACTATTCCTTCACGAACACAAATAGTAATTATTAAGGTCATTTTCTCCCCATTTGCTGAACTTCTATGAAATTAAATAGTTTCTGTTCAAAAACATTCGAGTAATATTAATAAACATAACAATATTTACTTTTTTTTATGACAGAAGCACGCCAAAGAAAATGTGCGAGATGCAAAGGAACTGGTGCAATAAAAGATGTAGGGCTTGTTCCTATAACGTGTCCAGTCTGTGGTGGTAAAGGCTGGAATCGCATGAGATAATAATATTTTAGATTAATCAATTACCAGTAAAATCAATTTCTTGATAGTATACCTATTTTCTTGTATGTATTTTTTAACAAT